>WNFL01236620.1_pt1 | contig 23495 bp, 21 predicted proteins | sample 5400361 | NCBI WGS metagenome assembly WNFL01 (sample SAMN13153351, study PRJNA577476) | soil metagenome | isolation source: 40 cm soil on Douglas fir-dominated hillslope | place: USA:California | collected 2013-09-17
CCGCGCGCGCGGCCGAGGTCGAGCTCGGCGCGGTGCGCGAGCTCGTGCAGGCGCGCGCGCAGCAGGTCCTCCCACGGCTCGCGGCGGAAGGCGACGTCCATCCGTGTCGGCGCGCGGCCGTCCCCGGCCAGCTCGACCACGGCGAGGCGCGCGACCGAGCGGCCGCCGAGCTCGAGGAGCAGCGCGGTGAATCCCGCGCGCTCGAGCGCGCGCGCGTTGCCCAGCTCGGCGTCGCCGTCCGGCAGCAGTCGCAGAAGCTCGAGCGAGACGCCCCGGGCATCTTCGCGCTCGACGTCGATGCGCCCCGAGACGTGAATCGTCCAGTCGCGCCAGGTGAGCGGAACCTCGAACGGCTCCGCGACGCGCGCCCCCGAGTCACGCGCGCGGTCGAGATACTCGCCGCGCGCGTCGCTCGCCGCGCGCGGCTCCTCCGCGGCGCCGCCCGCGCCGCGCTCGCCGGCGTCGAGCAGGTCTTCGAGGCCGACCGCAAGCGTGCGCGCGCTCTCGTCGGCGACGATCACCCCGACGCCACGCTCAGGCGCGAGTCACTTCGACGGCGGGCCGGTCGGGACGTCTTTGAACGCGGTGTCCTTGTCGAGCCGCGGCTCGGGGGGCAGCCGCAGCACGCGCTCCGCGAGGATGTTGCGCATGATCTCGTCGGTGCCGCCTGCGATGCGCAGGCCCGGCGAGCCGAGATATGCCTCCTGCGCCGCGCCGAGCGCGCCGCCCGCGAGGCCCTGCATCTCGATCGCGAACGCCGCCACTTCCTGATTGAGCGGCGCGCCGACGAGCTTGCCGATCGAGCTCTCCGGTCCCGGCGTCGTGCCCTTCGAGAGCGCCGTCAGCGTGCGGTAGCCCGTGTACTTCAGACCCGCCGAGCGGATGTAGAAGTCCGCGATCTTCTGGCGCACCGCGCTGTCCTCGAGCGCGGGCTTCCCGTTCAGCTCCGCCTGCCGCGCCTGTCGGATCAGGTCCTCGCTGCGCATGCCGCCGCCACCGCCGCCGATCGATGCGCGCTCGTTCATGAGCGTGGTCAGCGCCACGCGCCAGCCGTCGCCGACGCGCCCGAGGCGGTACGAGTCCGGCACCTTCACGTCGCTGAAGAAGACCTGGTTGAAGCCCGAGCCGCCGTTGATCTGCTTGATCTGGCGGATCTCGATCCCGGGCGCCTCCATGTCGACGATGAAGTAAGTGAGTCCCGCGTGCTTCGCGACCGTCGGATCGGTGCGAGTCACGATCATGCCCCACTTGCTGAAGTGCGCGCCCGTGGTCCAGATCTTCTGGCCGTTGATGATCCAGTCGTCGCCCTTCTTCACGGCTGAGGTGCGCAGGCCCGCGAGGTCCGAGCCCGCTGCCGGCTCGCTGAAGAGCTGGCACCAGATCTCGTCGCCCCGCGCCATCTTCTCGATGTACTTCGATTTCTGCTCCGGCGTGCCGTGCGCCATGATCGTGGGCCCGAGCATGCCCAGGCCGATGGCGAAGATGTTCGGTGGAACGCTGTATTTCGCCTCTTCCTGATTCCAGATCACGGACTGGATCGGGGTCGCGTCACGGCCGCCGAATTCCTTCGGCCAGGTGAGCACGGCCCAGCCGTTGTCCTTCTTGCACGCCTGCCATTCCTTGGCGCTCTTGATCGTGTCGGGGTCGTCGCGTTCCGACATCATCCCCTGCGCCGGGCCCTTGCCCAGCGGCCTGCGGTGCTTGTCGAGAAACGCTCGCGCCTGTGCGCGGAACTCGGCCTCTGCCTTGGTGTCGTTGAAGTCCACGCCGATCTCCCTCTACGCCGCTTGCTTCGCGGCGAGTCGCTGCACGAGTTTTTCGCGCCAATGAGACGCGGTTCCGATCACGAGCCCCTGCTGCTTCGCGCGCCGGTAGAACAGATGGCAGTCGTACTCCCAGGTGAAGCCGACGCCGCCGTGCATCTGCACCATCTCGACGCTCGCGAGGTCGAATGCCTGCGTCGCCGAGACACGCGCCGACGGCGCGGCGAAGGCGAGCTCCGGATCGTCGCCGGAGAGCGCCCACGCGCCCCAGTAACAGTTCGACTTGGCGAGCTCGAGCGAGACGTACTGATCCGCCATGCGGTGCTTCAGCGCCTGGAACGAGGCGATCGGCCGGCCGAACGCGTAGCGGCCCATCGCGAACTCGCGTGTGATCTCGAACGCGCGCTCCGCACCGCCGATCTGTTCCCACGCCAGCAGCACGGCCGCGCGGTCGAGCACGCGCTCGAGCAGCTCGAAGCCCTTGCCCTCGGCGCCGAGCGCCTCCGCGGGGGCGCCCGCGAACTCGAGCTGCGCGTTCGCCTGGGTCGGGTCGATCGACTCGGTGGCCGTGCGTGTGACTCCGCCGGCAGAGAGGTCGACGAGCGCGAGAGTGACTCCCGAGCCGGACTTCGCGGCGACGACCGCGACGCTGGCGATGTTGCCCGCGGGCACGCCGATCTTCTTGCCCGAGACCTTGCCGCCGGCGAAGCTCGTCTTGAGGCTTCCCGGCGACGGGAAGCCGAGGCCCTCGGCGAGCGCGAGCGTGCCGACCGCGCCGCCGGAGGCGAGCGCCGTGAGCCACTTCTTCTTCTGCGCGTCGCTGCCCGCGAGCAGGATGGCCTCGGTCGCGAGATACACCGACGCCGCGAAGGGGATCGGAGCGAGCGAGCGCCCGATCTCGGTCGCGATCAGCGAGAGCTCCAGGTGCCCGAAGCCCGCCCCGCCGTAGATCTCCGGAATCGCCGCCCCCTGCCAACCCATCTGCGCGGTGGCCTTCCAGAGCTCGGGACTCCAGTCCTTGCCCGATTCGAGCACCTCGCGATTCGTCTGCAGAGGCGAGTGCTCGGCGAGGAAATCGCGCGCCGTCTTCTGCAGGAGCTTCTGGTCTTCTGAGAAATCGAAGTTCATACCCTGATGATACGGGGGCGCATACGCGCGAATCAAACGGCGCCCGACTGCCGGTGTATTCTCGAAGAGTGAAGACACTGGAGGGGCGCGTCGCGGTCGTCACGGGTGCGGCGAGTGGAATTGGCCGCGCGGTGGCGCTCGAGTTGGCAGGCCGCGGCTGCGCGCTTGCGCTGGTGGACGTGAACGAGGGCGGGCTCGCCGACGTCGCCGATCGCGTGCGCGCGCTCGGGCGCAAAGTGTCCGTGCACGTCGCCGACGTCGCGAATCGCGCGCGCATGGAGCGGCTTCCCGGCGAGGTGAAGGCGGAGCACGGGCACGTGCACGTGGTGGTGAACAACGCCGGAGTCGCGGCGTCGGGCACGCTGCTCGATCAGTCGCTCGACGATTTCGCCTGGATCGTCGGCATCAACTTCTGGGGCGTCGTGTACGGCTGCAAGCTCTTCCTGCCGCTGCTGCTCGCGGAGGACGAGGGTCATCTGGTGAACATCTCGTCACTCTTCGGGCTCGTCGGGGTGCCCACGCAGATCTCGTACAACGCGACGAAGTACGCGGTGCGCGGCATCTCCGAGGCGCTGATCTCGGAGCTGTCGGGTACACGCGTCGGTGTCACCTGCGTCCACCCCGGAGGAATCCGCACGAACATCGTGCGCGCCGCGCGCGCTTCCAGCGCGAAGAACGTGGAGGAGAACGAGCTCATGGCGGCGCAGTTCGAGCGCTGGGCGATGCCGCCGGAGAAAGCCGCGAAGAAGATCGTGCGCGCGATCGAGCGCAATCAAGCGCGCCTGCGCATCGGCGTCGAGACCTACCTCGGCGACTGGGCGAAACGACTCTTCCCGGTCACGACCCAGCGCCTGCTCGGCTGGGCCTGGCGCCGCGCTAGGTCCGATTGACTTCGTTCGGCTGCGCCTCACTGCGCGCGGCTGCGCCGCTTGCGAGCGCGGCTCGGGGCGGCCCTCGCCGCGCCCGGCTCGATTGACTTCGTTCGGCAGCGCCTCACTGCGCGCGGCTGCGCCGCTTGCGGGGCGCGGCTCGGGGGCGGCCCTCGCCGCGTGCGGCTCGATTGACTTCGTTCGGCTGCGCCTCACTGCGCGCGGCTGCGCCGCTTGCGGGCGCGGCTCGGGGCGGCCCTCGCCGCGCCCGGTGAGTCGCTCAGCGAGTCACTGATTTCGCGGTCTGACCGAAGAGGACCTGCTTCGCTTTCTCGTCCATCGTGCCCGGGACGCGGAGCTCTTTGCCTACGTCGATGCCGCGGCGCACGGAGGGGCGCTCCTTCAGCGCGTCGTACCAGCGGTTCAGGTTCGGGAACTCGGCCAGGTTCTGGCCGATGCGGTCGTGCGAGAGGAGCCAGGGCCAGCTCGCGCAGTCGGCGATCGAGAATCCGCCGCAGATGAACTCGCGGCCGGCGAGGCGCTTGTCTTCGCCTGGCCGGACATCGGGCCGAGCCCGCCCATCTGCCACATCAGCCACTCGACGACCTCGGTCCGGCCGCGCAGGTCCTTGGGACAGAGTCGCCCTGTCTTGTCGGCGAGATACAATAGGATCGCGCCCGACTCGAAGATCGAGAGCGGCCCGCCGCCGTCGACGGGCGAGTGGTCCACGATCGCGGGCATGCGGTTGTTGGGGCTGATCGCGAGAAACTCGGGCTTGAACTGCTCGCCGCGCCCGATGTTCACGGGCACGACCTTGTAGGGCAGCTCGAGCTCCTCGAGCGCGATGCTGATCTTCCAACCGTTCGGCGTAGGCCAGTAGTAGAGGTCGATCATGACCCCATCGTAGCCGAACGCAGAGCTACAAGCGGATTGGCAAGGCGCACGCAGTGCGGCGCGCAGCGAGGTGAAACCGAGCGAAGAAGCGCTGCGCGGCCGCCCGCGCGCCGCGCTACAGCCGGACTCGCAGAGCCAGGAACCCGCGCAGCACGATTCCAGGCCGCCAGCGCGGCGTCTCGTCGGCGAGCTTCATGCCCGGGAAGCGCGCCACCGCGGAGCCGAGGGCGATCTGGCCCTCGAGCCGCGCGAGCGCGGCGCCCAGACAGAAGTGCGCGCCGAAGCCGAACGCGAGGTGGCGGTTGTCGCTCCGCGCGAGGTCGAGCCGGTCCGGCGCCGGAAACACCTCCGGGTCGCGGTTGGCCGCGGCGAGCATCACCGCGACCTCTTGCCCGGGCAGGATCTCGCGGCCGAGCAGCGTGCGCGGGGCTCGCTCCATGGGGACGCGCGAAGTCATGGTCACCGGCGGCTCGAAGCGCAGCAGCTCCTCCACCGCGGTCGGGATCAGCTCGGGCCGCGCGCGCAGCTTCGCCAGCTCGTCGGAGTGACGCAGTAAAGTGTAGAGCCCGTTGCCGATCAGGTTGGTGGTCGTCTCGTGACCCGCGCCGAGCACCAGCACGACCGTGGCGAAGAGCTCGTCCTCGGAGAGGCGATCGTCGACCTCGTGCGCCTCGAGCAGGCGGCTGATCAGGTCCTCCCTCGGGCGCGCGCGCCGCTCGGCGAAGAGCGGCTCCATGTAGGCGCGCATCTCGGCGCACGCGGTCGCGGCATCGAGCAGGCCACGCTCGCGAATCGTTCCGTCGAGAAACGTCGCAAGTCCGTCCGACCAACGCTTCAGATCGGCGCGCGACTCGAGCGGAACGCCGAGGAGCTCGGCGATCACGGTGATGGGCAGCGGCATGCCGAGGTCGGCGATCGCGTCGAAGCCGCCGAGCTGCGCCGCCGCGTCGAGCAGCTCGTCCGCGATCGCCTGCACCCGCGGCCGCAGCTCCGCGATCACACGCGGCGTGAACGCCTTGTTCACCAGCGTGCGCAGCCGCGCGTGGTCGCCGCCGTCCTTCAGCAGCATCATGCCGAGGGCCGTGCGCGCGACGACGCTGAACGGCGCGTGCGGATCGGCGGCGATCGCCTCCAGCGCGGCGGGCGGGAACTTCGACGCCGACCAGCTCGGGTCACGCAGCAGCGCGACACAGTCGCGGTGGCGGGTCAGCATCCAGGAGACTCCGCCGTCGGGCATGACGTGGGGATGCAGCGGCGCGTCGCGGCGCAGGCGCGCGAGCCAGGGATGGGGGTTGGCCTGGATCTCCGGAGAGCTCGAGTCCCAGAGAATGGTCGAATCGGCGCCCATGTCGGTCCTCCCAGCGTGCACGTCTCGAGGCGCCGAGTGCAAGTCGTGAGCCAGCTCGAGCTCGCGCTGCGCGAGTGCGCGGGGACGCGCGCGCAGCGGGAGCGCGACAGTCCCTGCGCCCGCCGCCGCGGCTCCTAGGAGGCCTTCTCCGACTGCGCCCGCGCGGCGTTCTTCTCGTGCAGCGTCTGGATCAGCTGCCCGACACCCTTCTGCGTCACGATGTCCTGCACCTGTGAGCGGAAGTTCTGCACCATGCTCACGCCCTCGGGAAGCACGTCGATCACGCGCCACTGGCCGCCGTCGGCCCGCATGCGGTAGTCGATCCGAACGCCGTCCCCGGCCGAGCCACCGCTGATGCGCATGCGCAGGGTCACGTCCTTGTTGGCCTCGAGCCGCCCGTCGCCGATCACGATCTTCTCGTTCGAGGTGTACTTGTCGAACTGCTTGCCGTAGGTGAGAGCGAGGTGCTCCTGGAACTCCTTCATGAACTCGGCCTGCTGGGCCTCGCTGAGCTGTGTGCGGTTCTTGCCGAGCACGAGCTGAGTCATCTTCCGGAAGTCGAAGTGCGCGAGCGCGATGCCCTCGAGCTTGTGCAGGCGCGCTTCGTGCGCGAGCGACGTGTCGTTCAGGATGGCGAGCGTCTCGTCGACCGCCTGCTGCAGCGCGGCCTTGGCCGCGGCGACTTCACCGTCGGCGCGCGCCAGCGAGGGACCCAGGAGCAAGAGCGCCGCGAGCGCGAGCGCCGCACTACTCGGGAAGATTCTCACCGTCATCGATCTCGTAGAGATCATCGCTTGGCGCCTCCGTGTGTTGCCCCTCGTCGTTTCGGATTTCCAGCTCGCGAGTCTGAAGGTAATAGTCGCGAGCCGCCGCGTACCAGTCGACCGACGCCTCGCGGGCCGCCGTGAGTGCGGCGTCGGCCAGCGCGCGCCGGTTGACGTCGCGCACCACCGTCTCTCCATAGGGCGCGAGCCATGGCCAGCAGATCGAGTCGCCGACGTTCAGCACGCAGTCGACGGGCCAGCCGGCAAAGTCGCGCACCGTGGTGCGGGGCGCGATCAGCGGCAGCACCAGATAAGGCCCGGGCGGGATGCCCCAGACGCCGAACGTCTGACCCATGTCCTCGCGTCGCCGAGCGAGCCCGAGATAGTGATGCGCGGGGTCGAAGATGCCGGCGACTCCGACCGTCGTGTTGATCGCGAAGCGCCCGAGGGCGACACCGGACTGTTTCGGGTCGCCCTGCAAGAGCGGCTGCAGGCAGTATCCCGGGAAGTTCAGGTTGTCGAAGAACTGTTCGATGTGCACGCGCACCGTGAGCGGCGTGATGTACGTCCAGCCGTGCGCGAGCGGCGCGAAGAAGAAGCGGTCGACCACGTCGTTGTTGAACCAGAACATGGCGCGGTTGAAGCCCTGCCACGGATCGCTCGCCGCGTCCGCGGGCTCCGGCGCCGGCGCCGGTGCCGCCTCCGGCCCGCCGTCGCCGCTGGCGGGCGACGGCGTCTGCGCCGTGGCACAGGCGAAGCAAGCGCTGGCGCCGAGCGCGAGCACGAAGCGAGTCACTCGGCCGGTCACGAGCCGCCGCCCTTCTTCTCAGCCTTGTCGCCGGCGCCGATGTTCTGGAGCAGCTTGCCGATCAGGCGCTCGATCACGACCGCGCTCTGCGTGTAGGTGATCTCACCGCCTTCCTGCAGCGGCGTATCCGAGCCTCCGGGTGAGAGACCGACGTACTGATTGCCGAGCACTCCCTGAGTGAGGATGGCGGCCTGCGTGTCGTCGGGGAGCTTCAGACCGCGATCCACGTCCATCGTCACGCGCGCGCGAAAGCTGCCGTCCGGGGCGAGCCCGATATTCTTCACCTGCCCGACCTTCACGCCGCCGATCACGACCGGCGAGCGCGGGGCCAGCCCGCCGATCTCGTCGAAGCTCGCGTAAAGGGTGAGGCCACCCGGGCCCGAGTACGCGGCGCCGCCGAGCTGGATCGAGAGATACGCGAGCGCGGCGAGCCCCGAGAGCACGAATACGCCGACGAGCAGATCGCGAATCGGTGAACGACTCATAGGCCAACTCCCCAGAGCGCGGTGATCACGTAGTCGAACATCAAGGTCGCCACCGAAGCCTGCACGACCGCGCCCGTGGTTGCACTGCTCACCCCCGCCGAGTTGGGCGCCGCGGTGTAGCCGCGCCAGGTGGCGATCAGGCCGACCAGCGCGCCGAACACGAGCGACTTCACGATGCTGCCGAGCACGTCGTTCCGGAAGTCGATGTTGCGCTCGAGGCTCGCCAAGTAGGTGCCCGCGTCGATTCCGAGCACGCCGACGCCGACGAGATACCCGCCGAACAGGCCGCAGACGATGAACAGCGCCGAGAGCAGCGGCATCGAGAGCGCGAGAGCGAACGCCTTCGGCTGAGTCACGAAGTCGATCGGGTCGATCGACATCATGCGCAGGCCGTCGAGCTGCTCCGACGTGACCATCGCGCCGATCTCCGCCGCCACCGCCGAGCCCGCGCGCCCCGTGACCAGGAGCGCCGTGAGCACGGGCCCGAGCTCGCGCACCAGCGAGAGCCCGACCACCGCGCCCATGCTCTGCTCCGCGCCGAAGCGGACCAGGGTGTTGTAGCCCTGCAAGCCCAGCACGAGCCCGACCGCGGTGCCCGACGCGCACACGATGGCGAGCGACAGCACCCCCGTGTTGTAGAGCTCGTCGATCACACGCCGCAGTCTATACGGCGGCCCGCCGAGCCCGTGCACGTTCTCGATGGTCCGCCAGCCGATGTCTCGCACCAGCTCGAACATCAGCTCGCCTCCTCGAGCGCCGGTCCCGAGCCCGCCGCGGCCAGGAAGCGCCGGATGCGCGGGTCGCTGCTCTGCGAGATCTCCTTCACCGTGCCGGAGATCGCGGCACCGTCGACCAGAAACACCACCTCGTCCGCCATGCGCATGGTCGAGCCGATGTGGTGATTCGTGAGGACCATGGTCAAGCCCTTGGTGTGATTCACTTCGACCAGGAGCGCCTCGATGAGTCGCACCGCGAGCGGATCGAGACCGGAGAACGGCTCGTCGATCAAGAGGATCTCCGGGTCCATGATCATCGCGCGCGCGAGCGCGGCGCGTTTCTTCATGCCGCCCGAGAGCTGCCCGGGCAGGAGGTCGTCGACGCGCTTCAAGCCGACCGCTTCGAACTGCGCGTGCACCCGCTCCCGGACCTCGCTCTCGCTCATGCGTGTGTGCTCGCGCAGCGGGAGCGCGACGTTATCGAAGACCGTCGTCGAGTCGAGCAGCGCGCCGCCCTGGAACATCATCCCGAGACGCTTGCGCACCTTCAGCATCTCGCGCTCCGGCAGGCGCGTGATTTCCTGCTCGCCGATCCAGATATCGCCGTAGTCGGGGCGCTGCAGTCCGGCGATGAGGCGCAGCAGCGTGCTCTTGCCGACGCCGCTCGCGCCCAAGATCACCGATACCTTTGCTTGCGAGAAGCGACACGAGAGACCGTCGAACACGCGGCGCTCGCCGAACGCCAGGCGCACGCTCACCACGTCGACGTGCGACTGGCCCAGCGGCGGGCCCTCGGACCGGGGCGCGCGCCCGTGCGCCATGTCTACCGGCATCGACACCGCGGGCGTATATCGCGGTTGCGCGGCGAGTCGTCAACGCAGTTCGAGGCGAAAGCGGAGCGAGGCGCCGAGGTCAGGAGCTAAGACAACCCGACCAGTTTCGCGCTCGCGTCCCAGAGTCGGCCCGCGGCGGCGTCGTCGAGCGCGTGCGCGTGCGGCCTCTGCTCGCGGCGATCGCTGAAGTAGCGCCCGGTCACGCCGTCGAGCTCCGGGGCGGTGCAGGCCCAGATCGACGTCTCCGCGCCTTTCTCGGGCGAGCGAAAGAACGGCCGCGCGAGGTTGGCGAGAAGCTTCAGGAGCGGAGCGTCGTTGTTCCGACCCAGGCCGGTGCGCACGAGACCCGGATGCACCGCGTTCACCGTGACTCCCGAGCCGGCAAGCCGGCGCGCGAGCTCGCGCGTGAACAGCAGGTTCGCGAGCTTCGAGCGCCCGTACACGCCCATGGCGGAGTAGCGCTTGGCCGAGCCGAGGTCGTCGTGGCCGAGCCGAGGTCGTCGAAGTCGAGCGCGCCGCCCATGCGGTGCGCGTCGGACGCCACGTTCACGATGCGCGCCGGGGCGCTCGCGCGGATGCACGCGAGCAACAGGTTCGTCAGCAGGAAGTAGGCGAGGTGATTCACCGCGAACGTGGTCTCGATGCCGTCGCTCGTCTCGCTGCGCGAGAGCTGCATGACTCCCGCATTGTTCAGCAGCAGGTGGAGCGGCTCGCCGGTCGCGAGAAACTCGGCCGCCGCGCGGCGCACGTCGGCCTGCGAGCCGAGGTCCGCGCGCAGCACGCGCACCTCCGCGCCGTTCGACTCGCGCGCGATCTCGACCCGCGCCGATTCCGAGCGCAGCGGATCCCGCGCGACGATGAACAGCTTCGCGCCCATGCGCGCGAGCGCGCGCGCCGACGCGAGCCCGATGCCGTTCGTCGCGCCGGTCACCAGCGCGGTCTTGCCGCGAAGATCGATCATGGGATCAGCACCACCTTCCCGACGTTCTTGCGGTCCTGAATGTAGTGGTGCGCTTCGGCGGCGTGCTCCAGCGGGAACGTCGCCGCGATCAGCGGCGCGATCTCCTGGCGGTGCCAGCAGCCGAGCAGCGACTCGAGCCACGAGTTCACGCGTTCGATCTCGTCCCACAGGTGCGCGAGGTTCACGCCGAACACTCCCCGGTTCTCGTTGATGAGGCGCGTGGGTGTGAAGTGGAACCAGGGCAGGCGCGCGGCCGTCAGGAGCGCGCGGAAGGGGTTCCGGCGCTTGCCCGGCGCGGCCGCCGAGAGCCCGAACATCGCGAGGCGCCCGGTGGGCGAGAGACAGCGGTAGCTCTTGCGGAACGAGTGACCGCCGACCGCGTCGAGCACCAGGTCGACCCCGCGGCCGCGCGTGTACTCGCGCACGCGCGCCTCGAAGTCGTCGCTCGCGGGATCGATCGCGAAGTCGAGCCCGAAGCGCTTCAGCGCGTCGTGTTTCGGGCCCGACGCGGTGCCGATCACGCGTGCGCCGACGCGCTTGGCGAGCTGCAGCGCTGCGATCCCGACTCCGCCGCCGGCCGAGTGAATCAGGACGGTCTGGCCGGCGCGCAGCCCGCCCATGACTTCGAGGATCTGCCATGCGGTGAGATAGTTCACCGGCAGCGCGGCGCCCTGCGGCGCGCTCATGTCGGGCGGCCGCGTGGCGAGCTGGACCTCCGGCACGCACACGGTGTCCGCGTAGCCGCCGAAGCGAGTCAGCGCCAGGATGTCGCGCCCGATCCAATCGGGCTCGACCTCGGCGCCGACCGCGTCGACCTTGCCCGAGATCTCGTAGCCGGGCACGACGGGGCGGGCGGGAAGATCGGGGTACAGGCCCATGCGGCCCATGACGTCGGCGAAGTTCACGCCGATCGCCTCGACGCGGACCCGCACGTGGCGCGGCCCCGGCAGCGGGTCCGCCGTTTCGCGCAGTCGCAGCACCTCGGGACGGCCGAAGCGCTCGATCCAAACCTGTCTCACGTCCACCCCCTGTGGCGACGCGATTCTAGGGGGCAGATGCGCTGCGCGCCGCGCTAGTCGGCCTCGGCGTCCTCGATGGCTTCCGGCTCGAGCGGTCCGAACTGGCTCGAGAACACCTGGTAGCGCGCGAGCACGTCGATCAAGTACTTCGGCCGCGGGTTGTGGCCGCGCGCGACGAGGCGCTGCACGCGGTACGGCCCCAGGTTGTAGGCCGCGATCGCCAGCGCGGGATTCGGGTACATCTCGAACATCTCGCCGAGATAGCAGGCGCCGATCGACACGTTCGCCGCCGGGTCGAGCAGCGTGCGCGGACCGGTCCACGGAATGCCGTGCCGCTTCGCGATGTCGCGGGCGACGAACGGGCGAACCTGCATCAGGCCGATCGAGCCGCCCGTGCCGCGCGCCGTCGGGCGGAAGTCGCTCTCCTGCTCGATGATCGCGAGGACCAGGAGCGGATCGAGCTGGTGCGCAAGCTGCGCGGACTCGAGCGCGTTCGCGACGCGCGCGCGATCGACCGGCGTGAGCTCCGGGGCGTGCTCGACCAGGAGCTCCGCGAGGCGCTCGGCGAGTCGCGGCGTCACGACCGCGATGTTCGGTGCGGCGCGGACTTCCAGCCGCGGCGGCGCGATGCGGGCCGACTCAGGCTCCGGGACGGCGGCGATCTCGGGCCTGTGCGGAAGGCGCACGCTGGCCTGCTCGCTCGGGATCGCGGCGTGAAACGGCATCTGGAACGGCGTCTGACAGGCGCCGAAGATCAGCGCGGCTGCCGCCCCCAGGAGAACCCGTTGCAGCGCGGAGCGACCCTCCGCTGTGCGTAGCGCTCGATGCAAGCGCGCTCCCTTGATTCCCCCACGGACCACGGACTTGGCAGCCAGCCGAGGCGGAGTCCACCAAACAAGCTCCATACGGGATGTGATCGGAGTCACCCGGCCCGATCCGTGTGATCGGCCTCACGCAAGCAGGGCGAGCAAGTCCTCGCGGGAGATGGCGTCGGACCGGTCGGCGCCGGCGAGCGCCGCCTCCGCCAGCTCCCGTTTCCGCTGCTGGAGCGCGAGGATGCGCTCCTCCACGGTGTCGCGAGCCACCAGGCGATACACCATGACAGGGCGGTCCTGGCCGATGCGGTGCGCGCGGTCGGCGGCCTGCTCCTCGACCGCCGGGTTCCACCAGGGATCGAGCAGGAAGACGTGGTCCGCGGCCGTCAGGTTCAAGCCCACGCCCCCCGCCTTCAGGGACAGCAGGAGCACCGGGGGACCCTCATCGGACTGGAAGCGGCCGACCACCGCTTCGCGGTCCCGGGTGCTCCCATCGAGGCGGGTGAAGTCGAGCTCGGCGGCGCGCAGCGCCGGCTCGACCAGGTCGAGGAACGAGGTCCACTGCGAGAACACGAGCGCCTTGTGACCCTCGGCCACCGCCTCCTCGAGCGACTCGAGCAGGGTCCCCGGGACGAGCGAGCGATGGCAGGCCGCCTGCCGCAGGCGCAGCAGGAGCTCGAGCGCTTCCATCACGCTGCCGCCCGCCTGGAGGCGCGCGACGACCTCGCGCTGCGACGCGGCGCGCACCGCGTCGTAGACGGCGCGCTCGTCGCCGTCGAGCTCGCAGTGCAGCACCGCTTCGGTGCGCGGCGGGAGCTCGCGCGCGACGTCGCGTTTCAGACGCCGCAGGAGGAACGGGGCGATGCGCGCGCGCAGATGCGCCGCGGCGCCCGGCTGGCCCGCGGCCACCGGCCGGGCGTAGCGCTCGCGGAAGTCGGCGAGCGAGCCGAGCAGCCCGGGATTCGAGAAGTGCATCTGGCTCCACAGCTCGTCGAGCCGGTTCTCGACCGGGGTACCGGTGAGCGTGAGTCGCTGCGCGCCGCGCAGCGCGAACGCCGCCCGCGCGACCTGGCTGTCGGGGTTCTTGATCGCCTGAGCCTCGTCGAGGACGACCGTGTCCCAGTCGACCGCGCCGAGCGCGTCCGCGTCGAGGCGCAGGAGCGCGTAGCTCGTGAGCGTCAGGTCGGCGGCGGGATCGAGCGCGCGCTTCGCGCCGTGGTACACCGAAATGCGTAGGCCCGGGCGGAAGCGCCGGGCCTGCTCGGCCCAGCCGAACAGCACGCTGGTCGGCGCCACCACGAGCGTCCGGCCCGCGACGGCGCAGAGCGCCTGCAGGGTCTTGCCCAGGCCCATGTCGTCGGCGAGCAGTCCCCCGAGACCGGCGGAGCGCAGGAATGCGAGCCAGCGCACGCCCTCGCGCTGGTAGCCGCGCAGCTCGGCGCGGAGGTCGGCGGGGAGGGGCGCGTCGGGCAAGCCCTGGAAGCCGTCGACCAGCGCGCGCAGGCGCTCGAAGCCGGGCGGCGGCGGCTCGCCCAGGTCCGCGTACAAGCGCGCGAGATCGGGCAGCACGCACGCGGGGACGCTGCCGTCGGCGGCGCGCGCGGCGAGCAAGTCGGCGACGCGCTGGCCGTGTTTCTCGAGCCAGGCGGCGGGCAGCGGCGCGAAGCCGCCGCCCGCCAGCGGCACGAGTGACTCGCCTTCGCTCCACGCGCGCAGCACGTGCGCCGCGTCGACCCGCGCGCCGCGTGGGCCGGCGCTGAACTCGAGCTCGAGCCGGTTCGAGCCGCCGCGCAGTCGCGGATCGAGCTCGGGCGCGAGGAAGAAGGACGCGTGCGCGCTCCCGACGACGTCGCCCGAGAAGCGCTCGAGCGCGGCTCGGAACTCGATCGCCTCCTGCGGCGCGAAGTCGCGCTCGGCGCCCGGCGCGAGCCCGAGCTCGCGCTCGAGCCGCGAGACGAGCGCGGCCTCCGCCGACTCGTTGCGCCGCGGGACGGCGTCCCCGACCGCGATCAGCCGCCCATCCTCGATGCGTGCCACCGGCGGGTCGCCGTAGACCAGCTCGGCCGCGACGTGCAGGCGGTCGCCATGGCGAGTCACTCGCGCGTAGAGCCGCGGCTTCGCGAGCTGCTCGCGGGGCAGACGCTCGGTGCGGATCTCGACAGCGATGCGCGCGCGCAGCTCGGGAATCACTTCGGAGACCAGGCGCCCGGCGGCTTCGAACGGGTAGAGCCGCCCGTGGCCGAGCTCGCTCTTCTCGCGCAGCGTGAGCCGTGGATCGCCGAGGGGGCGCAGTGCGCCGCCGCACAGCGCGACGCCGTTCGCGAACGTCTCGCCCAGGCGCGAGTCGGCGGCCAGCTGCACGGCAAAGCCGTCGCCGCGGTCCTCGACGAGCGCGATCGGGAGCACCGGCTCGAGCGACACCGAAATGGGTAGGCCGTCGAGGCGCACGTCCTCGCAGCCGACCAGCGCCGCGAGCAGGCGCTGCATGGCTTCGGCCGGCGGCGGCCCGGTGCGGCGCGCGTCGAGGAGCCGCTCGACCGCCAGGTCCTCCGCGCTGACCAGGGGCGCGGGACCGCCCGCGCGCCCGGTCGCGTACGCGGCGAGCGAGTGCACGAGTGGCTCGCTGTTTCCGTCGCGCACCAGCACGCGCGCGAGCGCCAGGCCTCCCGGCGCACGCGTGAGCCGGTAGCCGAGCTTCGCGGCGCTCCCGCCCGCGCTCGGCAGCGCCTCTCCCGACTCGCTCGCGCGGCGCAGCGCGATCAGCGCCGCGCAGGTGTGCTCGCAGGGATCGTCCGGCCCGTCGCAGTCGCACTCCCAGCTCGAGCGCGTGGGGTGCAGGCGGACGGCCGGGGCCGCGCGGCCGGCGCGCACCAGCACGCGCAGCACGACCTCGTCGTCGGAGCGTGACTCGAGGCTCACCGCGCCGCGCCGCACCAGCTCGACGGCGCGCGACCAGACGGCGCTCTCCGCATCGGCGCGCACCGCCTCGAAGAGCTCGTTCATGGGCGGCGAAGGCTACGCGAGCCCCCGGTGCCCTGCCACGCAGTGGCGCGGACTTCGGCCTCGGGCATCCTCCCCAGCTTGGCGGCGACACCAAACAGTGCAGCGGAAGGGCGGGCCGCGCGGCGGATTCCCGCGCTGCTCGTCTCCGGCTTTCTCGGCTCCGGCAAGACGACGCTCGTGCGCCATCTGCTGCGCGACGCGCAGGCGCGCGGGCTCCGACTCGCGATCGTGTCGAACGAGTTCGGCGAGCTCGGCATCGACCGCGCGCTGCTGGGCGGCAGCGACGAGACGTTCGTCGAGCTCGGCGGCGGCTGTGTCTGCTGCCGGCTCTCGGACGAGCTGGTCACCACGCTCGAGAAGCTGCGCGCGAGCGTGAATCCCGATCGCGTGGTGATCGAGACGTCGGGGGTCGCGCTGCCCTACGACGTGTCGCTGCACTTCTTCCGCGAGCCGCTGGCGCGCTGGATCGGCGAGGACCTGACGGTGATCGTGGTGAACGCCGAGCAGGTCGCGGACGGGCGCGATCTCGACGACACGTTCGAGGACCAGCTCTCGTCGGCGGATCTGATTCTCATGAACAAGATCGATCTCGTGGCGGAGTCCGCGCTGCCCGCGCTCGAGGCGAAGCTGCGGGCGCTCGAGCCGGACGCGCCGATCGTGCGCGCCCGACATGGCGCGGTGTCGGTCGACTTGCTGTTCCCGCCGAGCCCGAGTGAGCTGGGCACGCGGGAGAAGCGCGCCGACCGCGGGCGCGAGCCGCACACGCACCAGGAGTTTCACGCCGAGATTCGCGACTTCGGGCGCGGGCTGGCGAGCCGCGCGATCGCGGAGCAGCTCCACGCCGCGGGCGCGCTGCGCGCCAAGGGCTTCGTCGAGACCGCCGAGGGCCTGCGCCTGGTGCAGGGCGTAGGCCCCCGCATCGAGCTCGTTGCGCCCGAGCTGGCGCCGCCGCCCGAGCTCGTCGGGCGGATCGTGTTGATCCGGCGCGGCGCGCCGCGCGATGACTGACTCCCCCCGGCTCGATTCACTTGCGCAGCCGATCGGGCTCCCGCCAGCCGAGATCCTGGCGCGCTTCGTCGGCTGGTGCGAGGCGCGCGGCCTGCGGCCCTACCCGGCGCAGGAGGAGGCGTTCCTCGAGCTCCTCGAAGGCAAGCACGTGGTGCTCGAGACGCCGACCGGCTCGGGCAAGTCACTGGTCGCGCAGCTCCTGCACTTCAAGGCGCTGTGCGAGGGTGCGCGCTCGTTCTACACCTCGCCGATCAAGGCGCTGGTCTCCGAGAAGTTCTTCGCGCTGTGCGGCGCCTTCGGGGCCGAGAACGTCGGCATGCTCACGGGCGACGCGAGCATCAACGCGGGCGCGCCGATCGTGTGCTGCACCTCGGAGGTGCTCGCGAACATGGCGCTGCGCCAGGGCTCGGACCTGCAGCTCCCGTACGCCGTGCTCGACGAGTTCCACTTCTACTCCGACTCACAGCGCGGCTGGGCCTGGCAGGCGCCGCTGCTGGTGCTGCCGAAGACGACGTTCCTGTTGATGTCCGCGACGCTCGGCGACACCAGCGCGATCCGTCGCGACCTGGCGGCGCGCAGCGGGCGCGAGGTGGCGCTCGTCCACTCCGACGACCGGCCCGTGCCGCTCGACTACACGTATCGCGAGACCGCCCTACACGAGACGGTGTCGGACCTGCTCACCGAGGGGAAGGCGCCGATCTACGTGGTGAGCTTCACGCAGCGCGAGGCGGCGGAGCTCGCGCAGAGCCTCACCAGCGTCTCGGTCGCCACTCGAGAGGAGCGCGACAGGATCGCGCGCGCCCTCGGCGAGTTCGCCTTCGACAGCCCCTACGGCAAGGATCTCTCCCGCTTGATCCGCGCCGGCGTCGGCATCCACCACGCGGGCCTCCTGCCGAAGTACCGGCTGCTGGTAGAGCAGCTCTCGCAGCAGGGCCTCTTGAAGGTCATCTCGGGCACGGACACGCTGGGCGTGGGCGTGAACATCCCGATCCGCACCGTGCTGTTCACCAAGCTCGCGAAGTTCGACGGACGGCGCGTCGGCCAGCTCTCGGTGCGCGAGTTCAAGCAGATCGCGGGGCGCGCGGGGCGCAAGGGCTTCGACCACCAGGGCAGCGTCGTGTGTCAGGCGCCCGAGCACGTGATCGAGAACAAGCGCATGCGCACGCGCGCGAGTCAGTCGGGCAAGAAGAAGAAGAAGAACGAAGTCACCCGGAAGCCGCCGCCGGGCTTCGTCGGCTGGAACGAGGACTCGTTCAAGCGCCTGATCGAGCGTCCGCCGGAGCCGCTCGTCTCTCGCTTCCGCGTGACGCACGGCATGCTGGTCCTGCTGCTGCGCCACGGGGAGGAGCAGGCGGACCCGCGGCGCAGCTGGCGCGTGGTCGCGGAGCTGATCGGGACGAGTCACGAGGACGAGCGCCGCAAACGGCGGCTCTTGCGCGACGCGGCGCAGCTGTTCCGCGGCCTGCGCGCGGCGGACATCGTGCGCATCGAGCGCGATCCGGCGACCGGTCTGCGGCGCGTGCGCGTTGCCGGCGACCTGCAGTGGGACTTCTCGCTGCACCATGCGCTGTCGCTGTATCTCGTCGAGGCGATCTCCTACATCGAAGCGCGCGACGACGCCTTCGCGCTCGAGGTCCTGTCCCTCGTCGAGGCCGTGCTCGACGATCCGCGCGCGCTCCTCCTGCGCCAGCTCGACCGGCTGAAGAGCGACCTGATGTCGCGCCTGAAGGCGGAGGGCGTGCCGTTCGAGGAGCGCATCCGCCGCCTCGACGAGCTGCAGCCGCCCGCGCCCAGCCGCGACTTCATCGAGCAGACCTTCGGCTACTTCGCGCAGAAGCATCCCTGGGTCCAGAGACAGGACGTGAAGCCGAAGTCGATCGCGCGCGAGCTCGTCGAGGGCTACTGGGACTTCGATCACTACGTGCGCTTCTACGGCCTGCAGCGCAGCGAGGGACTGCTCCTGCGCTATCTCGGCGAAGTCTACGGGTCACTCGTGCAGACGGTGCCCTCGGCGGCGAAGACCGACGCGGTGCACGACGTAATCGCGTACCTCCGGACGCTGCTGGAGCGCGTCGACTCGAGCCTCGTCGCCGAGTGGGAGAGCCTGCTGCACCCCGAGCTGCGCGCACCCGTGGCCGCGGCCGCGCCGTCGCCGCGCGCCTACGATCTCGCCGCCGATCCGCGCGAGCTGCGCGCGCGCGTGCGCGCGGAGCTGCACCGGCTGGCGCGTGCGCTCGCCGCGCGTGACTGGGAGGAGGCGGAGCGCGTGGTGCACCGCGATCCGGACGACCCCTGGACCGCGGAGCGCTTCGCGCGCGCGCTCGAGCCGTTCCGCGCGGAGTACGGCGAGATCGTGTTCACGCCGCGCGCGCGCGAGAACGAGTGGACGCGCCTCGAGCCGGACGGCCCGCGCCACTGGCGCGCGACGCAGGCGCTGCTCGACCGCGACGACGACAACCTCTGGTGTATCGAGGCCGAGATCGATCTCAGCGGCGAGCGCGACCCCGTCGGGCCGCTGCTCCGCCTGGCGCGGATCGGGACTTAGTCGCCCGCGCCTTCTCCCGCGTCGCGCGCGCGCGGCTCGCCGCCCAGCTGCAGATCGGGCAGGCCGCGAAGTCGTGTGCGCGCGCCGGGCAATAGCGCCGGCCGAAGTAGATGATCTGCAGGTGGCGCCGGATCCACTCACTCTCGGGGAACAGCGCCTTCAGGTCGCGCTCGGTCTCGACGACGTTGCGCCCGCTCGACAGACCCCAGCGCGCGGCGAGCCGGTGGATGTGCGTGTCGACCGGAAATGCCGGCACGCCGAACGCGTGCGCCATGACCACGCTCGCGGTCTTGTGTCCGACCCCGGGCAGCGCCTCGAGCTCCTCGAAGCTCTTCGGCACCCGGCCGCCGTGGCGCTCCAGGACGAGCCGCGAGAGCGCGTGGATGTTCTTCGACTTCGCCGGCGAGAGCCCGCACGGCAGGATGATGCTGCGGATCTGCGGCACGCTGAGCCGGGTCATCGCCGCCGGATCGCTGGCGAGCGCGAACAGCTTCGGAGTCACTTGGTTCACGCGCTCGTCGGTGCACTGCGCGGAGAGCACGACCGCGACGAGCAGCGTGTACGGATCCTCGTGCGCGAGCGGGATCTCGGGCAGCGGGAACTTCTCGTCGAGGATCTTTCCGATCCGGTCGGCCTTCTCCTGGCGAGTCACTGAATCCTCCCGGCGAGGAAGCGGACGAAGGCCGGATGCGCGTTCGCGCACGGCACGAGCTCGAGCGCCTCGCCGCCCGCCTCCCGCCATTGCTCGGCCCCGCGGATGCCGATCTCCTCGAGCGTCTCGAGGCAGTCCGCCGCGAACGACGGGCACAGCACCGCCAGCCGCTTCACGCCCGCGCGCGCAAGCTCCGGCAGACGCACGTCGGTGTACGGCCGGATCCACGGCTCCCTCCCGAGCCGAGACTGGAAGGCGAGCGAGAACGACTCGGGTGCGAGCCCGAGCGCGCCAGCCAGGGCGCGCGTGGTCGCGTGACACTGCGCGCGGTAACAGCGCGCGTTCGCGCTCCCCATCGCGTCGCAACAGGTCTCCGCCCCGAGACAGTGTCTGCCGGTCGGGTCGCTCGCGCGCACGTGGCGCTCGGGCAGGCCGTGATACGAGAACAGCACGTGATCGGGGCGAAACGCGGCGAGGCGCGGGCGCGCGATCTCCGCGAGCGCCGCGATGAAGCCCGGCGCGTCGTAGAACTCGCCCTGCGCCTCGAGGGGCGGCACGTTGTTGCGCGCGCCCGCGAGCTCGAAGACGCGCGCGAGCGCCGAGCCGAGGGACGACGACGCATACTGGGGGAACAGCGGCAGCGCGACGATGCGCGCGACCCCCGCGTCGCAGAGTCGCTCGAGCGCGCCCGCGATCGACGGTTCGCCGTAGCGCATGCCGAGCTCGACGACGTGGCCCGCGCCGAGCCCGGCCGCGAGCGCCGCGCGCAGCGCCAGCCCGTTCGAGAGCAACGGAGATCCCTCGGAGCTCCAGACCTTCTGGTACAGCGCCGCGGAGCGCGGAGCGCGAAGCGGCGCGATCACCAGATTCACCAGCGCCCAGCGCGCGGGGGCGGCCAGGTCGATCACGCGCGGGTCCGAGAGGAACTCGCGCAGGTAGCGGCGCACGTCGCCGGTCTCCGGCGAGCGGGGCGTACCCAGGTTGAGCAACAGCACACCGGTCTTCCCCGCCGCGTTCACGCGCGAAGTAAAGCGGGAAACCCGCCGCCCTGTCGACCCCTGCGGCTTGACTCGGGTAGCGGTTCCTGGCTTGCTTGGGGCACTTCGGGAGGGACGATGGCCTCGCAGCTCGATCTCGCGATTCGCGGCGGAACGCTGGTCGACGGCACCGGCGCGCCGGCACGCAAGGGCGACCTCGGAATTCGCGGCGGCCGCATCGCGGAGCAGGGCGTCGTGAAGGGACGCGCCGTGCGCGAGCTCGACGCGAGCGGCTGCGTGGTCGCGCCCGGCTTCGTCGACATCCACACCCACTACGACGCGCAGATCTTCTGGGACCGCATGCTCACGATCTCGCCGTGGCACGGAGTCACTTCGGTGGTGATGGGCAACTGCGGCTTCGGCGTCGCGCCCACGCGCCCCGCGCACCGCGACCTGATTATGCGCACGCTCGAGAACGTCGAGGGCATGTCGCTCGAGGCGCTGCGCGCCGGCATCGGGCCGGAGTGGCCCTTCGAGACCTTCCCGCAGTATCTCGACGCGCTCGACCGGCGCGGGACCGCGATCAACGTCGGCGCGCTCGTCGGTCACACGCCCGTGCGCCTGTACGTGATGGGCGAGGCCGCGACCGAGCGCGAGGCGACCGAGGACGAGATCGCGCAGATGGAGCGCATCGTGAGCGAGGCGCTGCGCGCCGGCGCGGTCGGCTTCGCCACGAGTCGCTCGGCGACGCACGTCGGCTACGAGGGCCGGCCGGTGCCGAGCCGCGCGGCTTCGATGCAGGAAGTGACTCGGCTCGCGGCGACGCTCGGTCAGACCGGGCGCGGGCTCATGCAGGCGACCATCGGGCGCGGGTTCTTCACGCAGGAGCTCGCGGAGCTGGCCCGCAAGACCGGCCGCGCGGTGTCGTGGACGGCGCTGCTCGCCGGCGCGCTCGGGCCCGACGGACACCGCAAGGTGCTCGAGGATCACGAGAAGCTGCAGCGCCAGGGCGTGCAGGTGTACCCGCAGGTCGCGTGCCGGCCGCTCAACTTCGAGTTCCAGTGGAGCGCGCCCTTCCCGTACGAGAGCATGGAGCTGTTCAAGCCCGTCTCGCAGGCGGACCGCGCCGGGAAGAAGCGCATCTACGCCGATCCCGAGTTCCGCGCGGCGTTCCGCGCGCGGGGCGAGCGCGGCGGCATCGCCGGGCGCTGGGCCGACACGGTCGTGTCCTGGTATCCCGCCGACCCGAGCTTCGAGGAGCGCAGCGTGACCGACCTCGCGGCCGAGGCCGGCGTGCACCCGGTCGACTTCGCCCTCGACCTTGGGCTCGCGAGCGACCTCGACGCGCGCTTCCGCATCGCGGTCATGAACCAGGACGAAGTCGCGGTCGGCGAGCTGCTCTCGCACCCGTCGGTCGTGCTGGGTCTGTCCGACGCCGGCGCGCACGCGAGCCAGCTCTGCGACGGCTGCTTCTCGACTCACTTGCTGGCCCACTGGGTGCGCGAGAAGCAGGTGCTTTCGCTCGAGCACGCGGTGCGGCTGCTCACCTCGCGCTCGGCCGACGTCTTCGGCATCAGCGATCGCGGGCGGCTCGCGCTCGGCCTGGCCGGCGACGTCGCGATCTTCGATCCCGACACCGTTGGGTGTAGCCCCCTGCGCCGAGTGCGCGACCTGCCCGCGGGCCAGGACCGCCTCGTCTCCGACGCCACCGGCATCCGCGCCGTGATCGTGAACGGCGTGGTGCTGCGCGAGGACGGCCGCGACTCACTCGACCCAGAAGGACCGCTTCCGGGGCGCGTACTCCGCGGGGGCGCTGCAGCCGCCTGACTCGTGCGTCAGGTCTTGCGCAGGTCCCGGCAGAACGCGCGGATCGCGCCGTTCAAGACGCCGGCGGCTTCCCATTGCAGGAAGTGACCGGCGTCGCGCACCAGGAAGGGGCCGACGTGGTCGGGGAAGACGGCCGCGGCCATGCGGTCGAACTCCGGATAGATCACGTGATCCGAGGTCCCGAACAGGATCAGGGCGTGCGTCGGGTTCGGGCCGAGGAGCGGCGGCTCGCTGCGCTTGCTCGCGTCGAAGACGGACTCGTAGCCGGCGAAGCCCGCGCGCAGCTTCGCGCCGTCGCCGAACGGCTCGGTCATGAAGTCGACCGCGTCGCGCGCGAACGTGCCGGGGTGCGCCCAGAAGCGCGGGCCGTAGAACGTGGCGATGTAGCGTCGCCGGCGCTCGGGGCTGTCGAGCTCGGCCGCGAGCGCGTCGGCGTCCGTGCCCTGGCGCACGAAGTAGTCACTCGCCTCCGCGGCGGGGCGGGTGCGCATTCCCGCCATCTTGTCCTTCAGATAGGGCAGGGGCGAGTTGAAGATCACCAGCCGTTCGACGCGCTCCGGGAAGCGCAGCGCGAAGTCCTGAACCACCGCGCCGCCCAGGTCGCCGCCCACCGGGGTCACGCGCGCGACGCCGAGTGAGTCGCAGAGCGCTGCGAGGTCCCGGCTGTGCGAGGCGACGTCGGCGAAGCCGTCCGGCGCGACCTCGCTCTCGCCGAAGCCGCGCAGGTCCGGGGCGATCACGCGGAAGCCCGCCGCGGCGAGCGGCGCGACGTTGCGCCACCAGATGCGCTTCGTCTCCGGCCAGCCGTGCACGAGCAAGAGCGCGTGGCCCGCGCCTTCGTCGACGGTCACCTGCCGGAAGCCGCGCGGCGAGACCGAGCGCACGCGGAAGCGCGCGGGGTCGAGCTCGCTCACGGCAGTACCGAGCGAGGCCCGCCCCGAGCGAGGTCACCAAGCGCCGCCGGCGCGCGCAGTGAGCTGCGAGCGAACGAAGTCAATCAGACAGGCTCGCGCGTCTCGAGCACGTCGATCGCGTGGACCGGCGCGCCGTCGCCCTTCATCAGGTGCGAGATCGCGCCGA
>WNFL01136586.1_pt2 | contig 23489 bp, 15 predicted proteins | sample 5400361 | NCBI WGS metagenome assembly WNFL01 (sample SAMN13153351, study PRJNA577476) | soil metagenome | isolation source: 40 cm soil on Douglas fir-dominated hillslope | place: USA:California | collected 2013-09-17
GTGAACGTCCCGCGGAAGTCCGGACGCTCTTCTTCGATGCCCACCTTGGTGACGAGATCGAGGATGCTCGTCAGGTCGGTCGGTTTCCCCTGGAGAATCGGGGGCAGCGGATCGACCCGCGTGATCTTGTTCTTCGTGTAGTTGACCGCGGCGTTCAAGTCCAAGGTGCCGGCGCGCCCCGCCGGAACGCGCAGATCGCCCGTCACGTCGATACCGTTGGTCCTGGTGTCGAGCCCGTTGGTGAAGAACTGCACGGCGCCGATGTTGGGGAAACCGGAGTCGGAGAGAATCTGCTGCGACACCGAGTCCCCGAACGTCGCCCCCAACAGGATCCGGTCGTTGATCTTGATGTTGAAGACGTCCACGGTGACCGTGAAATTGTCACTCGGCGTGAAGGCGAACCCCCCGCTCAGGTTGACCGACGTCTCCTCCTTGAGCGGCTTGGCGCCGAAGATCTGCGACGCGCGGTTGCTCACCGGGTAGTTGCCGACCTCGACGAACTGCCCGCCGATCACGTTCGTGGTGGTATGGCTGAAGTAGCTCTGCGCGAGGCCCGGCGCGCGGAAGCCGGTGCTGGCCGCGCCGCGCAGCACGAAGCGCTGCGTCGGCTGAAAGCGCAGTGCCAGCTTCCCCGTCAGGCGCTGGCCGAAGTCGCTGTAGCTCTCGAACCGCCCCGCCACGTTGGCCAGCAGTTGCGTGCTGAGCTTGCTCTCGAGGTCGAGATAGGCCCCGACGTTGGAGCGGCTGTGGTCGCTCGCGTCCGACGGCGAGAAGCCGGCGAACACCGATGAGCCGGCGGGCGCGGGCCCGCTCGAATCCTGGGCGAGATGGCCGCCGTTGATCCAGGACGCCTCCTCGCCGGCCGTGATCTTGAAGCTCTCACGCCGGAACTGCGCGCCCAGGGCGACGTTCACCGGCGCCGGCAGGCCCAGGCTGACCGACTTCGCCAGGTTCAGGCCCGCGATGACCTCGCGGCGCTGCAACCGGCCCGCGAAGAATGACAGCTGATTCGGGATCCCCGGATCGTCGGCGGCCCCCGCACCCCCCAGAATGCCGTCGGGCCCCGGGGCGCACGGCGTATCGAGGCACGGCCCGAGCGATGCATTGTTGGTGTGATCGAGGTTGTAGTCGAAGCGGTTCGACCCGAGCTCGGCGCCCAGATCGAGCGACCACCCGCTGACGTTGGCACGGACGCCCGCTGCGCCTGAGTAATCCGCGACGTCGGGATGGAACTGCGGGAGGAACCCCTGCGGGTAGAGCTCCGGCCAGTTCTTGGAGCTGTCGAAGTACCGGAAGAATCCGTTGCCGGTCCCGACGCGGTGGCTATAGCCGCCGAACGCGTACACCTCGCTCGTGCCCGCGGGATTGAGGGGGAGCCGGAAGTTCGCGAACGTCATCGCGTCCTTCTCCAGCCCGTCGCCCCAGTGGTAATTCGGCTGGGTGAGCGAGTTGCGCTTCTGGACGAGCCGCCCGGTCAGCGTGTCGATCACATCCCCCACGCCATTCCCGTCCACCAGGAAGATGTCGGGCCAGGCGCGATTGGTGGGATTGCGGTGCAGGTACTCGCCGAACAGGGTGAGCGATCCGCGACCCACGCCGAACCCGAGTCCACCATTGATGTCCGAGGTGGCCCCGTCGTCGGGATAGTCCTTGGTCGCGTAGCCACCGGTCTCCACGTTCAGGAACGGCGCGAACGCCCCTTCCTTCATCACCACGTTCACGACGCCGGCGATAGCGTCCGAGCCGTACTGGGCCGACGCGCCGTCCCGCAGCACCTCGATCCGGTCGATGGCGCCGCCGGGCAGGGCGTTGAGGTCCACGCCGGAGGAGCCCGCCCCCATGCCGTAGGCGAACGTGTTCATCACCGCCATCTGATGGCGCCGCCACCCGTTCACCAGCACCAGCGTGTGGTCGGGGGAGAGGCCGCGCAGCGTGAACGGCCGAACGATATCATTCGCGTCGGTCACGCTCTGGCGCGGAAAGTTCACCGACGGCGCCAACGCCTGGAGGATCTGGCTCGTCTCGCTCGTGCCCTGCTGCGCCAGCTGCTCGGCCGGGAACACGTCCACCGGCACCGCCAGCTCTTCGGCCGCGGTGTGACGCGCGCGCGACCCGACTACGACGTCGACCGGCGCGAGCGCGATCGCCTGCGCGGTCATCGCGAAGTTCTGCGCGGCCGAGCCACCATCGGGGACGGTCACGCGCGCCGACTGGGGGACGTAGCCGAGCAGCCGCACGCGCACGGTGAAGGTGCCCGCGCCCACGCCGCGAATATCGTACTGACCCTGCTCGTCGCTCGTCGCGCGCAGCCCCGTTCCTTCGACGGAGACCTGCGCGCGGGGCAGCGGAGCGCCCGCGGGATCGGCGACGCGGCCGTGGATCGACCCGGCTTGCGCGGCGAGCGCGGTCGATCCGAGGACGAGCAGCGCGGTCGTGAGTAAAGTTTCAGCACGGCGCATAATCATGACTCCTGGGGTAGACGACGTTGGCATAGTCCTACCGCGCATCCCGAGAGGCGTCAAGCGACCGACCGCGGCCCGTCGCCGCATAGAGAATCGGGCCCAGCACCGCGAGCGCGGACGCCACCAGCACGCCCGGCAACCCGATCTCGTGACTCCGCACCTCCAGCGCGACGCCGCTGGCGAGGAGCAGCACGGGCAGGCCCGCGAGGACGGTCAGACCTGCCCGCCCGAGCGGTACGCGGAAGCTGCCTCGCAGGTCCGGCTCCGCCCGCCGCAGCTCGATCAGCGCCGCGAATTCCATGGCGAGGGCCGCCGTGTAGAGCAGCACGTCGGCCGCCAGCAGCCCCCCAAACGACAGCAGCGCGAACCCCGAGTACGCGACCGCCGACGCGACCACCGCCGCCCGCGGCGTGCCGCGCTCGTCCGTCGCCGCCAGGCGGCGCGGCAAAAACCCGTCCCGAGCCATGACGAGCGGGACGCGCGAATAGGACAGCAACAACGCGTTGAAGAGCGCCAGCGCGCTGACCATGCCCGCCGCCGCCACCCAGACGCCGAGCCAGGGTCCGACGATCGCGCGGGCGATGGCGGGCCACGCGCCGTCGGTCCACGTCGTCCACTCCGTCACCGCGAGGGCGGGCACGATCGCGAGCAGGTAGACGACCGTCACCAGGGGCAGCGCCCGTGCCAACGCCCGCGGATAGGTGGACCCCGACTCCTCTATCTCGCCGCCGATGGTCGAGGCGTTGTCCCAGCCGCTGTAGTTCCAGATCGCCTGGGAGATGCCGAGGCCCAGGGCGCCGAGGAACGACGTCCCAGGGGCGTGGAAGGGCGTGACGGGGAGCCCGGGGAGAGGGGACGCACCGGCCCAGCGCGCGATCGCGGCGACGGCGAGCACGGCGAAGGGCGCGAGCACGAGCGCGACGAACCACCCCGACGCGGTTCCCACGATCCGCGTGCCCCGCAGGTTCAGCCAGGTCGCACCCCAAATGAGGGCCAACGCCAGCAGCCAACCCTCGAACGTTGTCAGCGCGGGAAAAAAGAAGCGCAGGTACTGCAGGAACAGCACCGGGTAGATCGCCATATCGATCAGCGAATAGACCCAGCTCACCCACCCGTTCGTGAACCCCCAGAAGCGGCCGAAGGCGCGCTTCACCCACTGGTAGTAACCGCCCTCCGCCGGCAGCATCGACGCCAACTCGCCGATGAGCAGTGTTTCGGGGACGCTGAAGACGAGCGGCGTGCAAACGAGCAGCAGTACGGCGACACCAGGCCCCAGGGAGCCGACGAGGCCCTCGAGGCCGAACGGGCCGCCCGACACCGTGAAGTACATCACGGCGACGAGCGGCCCGAGGCTCAGTGCTGGTGGCTTGCGCGCTGGCCGTTCAAACGCTGGAAGTGAGGCTTCTCGACGGCGAAGTAGAAAACGAGGATCGTCAGATGCAGGTACGCTGCCGCCCACAGCCCCGTCATCGAGCCGGTGATAAACGCCCAGCCGTAGGCTTGCAGGTAACCCACGGTGTACATCGGGTTCGCGAGAAATCGATAGGGACCGGCGAGCACGATGTGCGGCGACCTGGGCGGCGCGAAGAAGTTGTACCAATAGTACGCGTCGCCCCCGAGCGTGTTCGCGGCCCAGACCTTCACGGAAATGCCGAGCGCGACGAGAACCACGCCCACCACGATCACGACGGCGCGCGGCACGTCGACGTCGAGCGTGCCGCGCGTTACCAGGCAGAGCAGTCCGAATGCGAAGACGTCGTTCACCATCAGCGCCGACGCAACGCGCCGGAAGCGTTGGAACCCGCCCTCCACGCCCCAGGTGCGGGTGTAGGCGGCGCTGCGCTCCTGCCGCCGCAGCGCGATGCCCGTGAACAGGACATACGCTAGGCGGCTCACGATGCAGTAAACTGCCGCCAGGGTCACCGGCGGCCGTACACGTGCACGATGGCGCGTCCCTGGCCCCCAAAGGGGGCGCTGCGATAGAAGAAGTCGATCCGTCGGATGATACGCGCGTCGCCGGGGAGGTCGATCACGCGGCTGCGCGAGCCCTCGCGGAAATAAACCCGCGTCGCCGGCGAGAACGTCTCACCGTTTCCGAACGTGAGCTTGATGTCGTACATGACGAGGTCGCCCCCTTCGACATCGATCCGGACCGCCCGGAACGCGCCGTCACCCACCGCGACGATGGCGTCGTGGTCCACCCGCAAATCCACCGGACGCATCCCGATGTGATCCCAGTCCCCGGCGGGAGCAGGTGGGAGCGCGGCCGGCTGGGGCGCGGGAGTGGGGGTCGGGGTGGACGCGGGTGCGGCCGCCGCCGCGGCCGCCGTCCGTCCGAAGACACGCACGGTCGCTTGGCCGCGCCGCAGCCGGCTGCGATACCAGAACTCGATCTTGCGAATGAACCGCGCCGGGCCGGGGACGTCGATCACCCGGGTCCACGAACCCGGGCGGAACGACACCCGCGTGTTGGGCGACCAGGTGTCGCCGTTCCCGAAGGTGAGGCGGAGGTTGAACATCTCGAGGATCCCGCCGTCGACTTCAATCCTGATCGCATCGAACGTCCCTTCCCGCAGGCCCACGTCGAGCACATCCCGGTCGACGGCGAAGCTGACCTGGCGCGACCCGAGCAGCTCCCAGCCGGCCGCCTGGTGGGCGGACGCGGGAAGGAGCAACGCCCCGGCGAGCGAGGCGGTCAGTGACCAGGTGCGGGAACCATGCATGGCGCCTCCTCGGGGGGATACGGCCCGCGTCCAACACGTAAGCACCTGCGGGGCCGTTCGGCAACGGACCGAAGCCGCCGAACCCGAATCGAGAGCCGGGGTACACTACCCCAGCCGCCGCCGGGAGGCCATCATGAGTCGTTTGGTGCTCGCTTCCATCTGCATTATCGCTGCTTTCGCAAACGCCGCAACCGCGCAACAGACCCCTCAACCCCCACAGCCGCCCCCCACGCACAACGTGCAGGGCGCCGTGCGCGTGGTGGACGTGCGCGGTCGAGCCCTCGAGGTCCTGACGGGGGTGGGCATGGCGCTCCACGTCGTGCGTCTTCAGGTCCCCGCGGACACGCGCATGACTGCCGCGGGTGCGCCGCTGCCCCTCGCGCGACTCCAAGTGGGTGATCTCGTGCGCGTGTCGTACGGCGCGCGGCCCGGTGGGTTCGTCGCGTATTCGATCGAGCGTCTGGAGCGTGTCCCATGACGCGCGTGGCCGCCGGGGCCATCTGGCTCTGCGTCGCCGCGGCGGGCGCGTGCCGGCGGCCGCCGCAGCTCGGCGATCCGTTGCCGGGTCTGTCTGCCACGGAGCGCGCGCGCTTCGAGCGCGGGCGCGCCGTCTTCGACAGCGTCTTCACGCCCGAGACGGGACTCGGGCCGCTGTTCAACGCCAACGGCTGCGCCGAGTGTCACGAAGACCCCGTGCGGGGCGGCACCGGTGACGAGGTCGAGCGACACGCCACGGCTTTTCATCCTGGGACTGCGGGGCTGCCCTGCGACGAGCTCGCGACGCTCGGTGGGCCCGTGTTTCAGAACCATGTCACGCCGGCGTTGCACACGGCGCTCGGCATCGACAGCGAGCCCGTACCGCCGCAAGCGACCGCGATCGCCCACCGCACGACGCCCGACATTTTCGGCTTTGGGTTGCTCGACGCCGTGCCCGACTCGACGATTCTCTCGTACGCCGACCCCGACGATCTCGACAGGGACGGCATCTCAGGCCGCCCGAATCGCTTCCTCGACGGCCGGCTCGGCCGGTTCGGCCGCAAGGCATTCGTGCCCGCGCTGCGCGAGTTCAACGAGGGCGCGTTGGCGGCGGAACAGGGAATCACCAGCCCGGCCGTACCCGCCGAACAGACGGTGGCCGGCCAGCCCCTCCCCGCCGGAGTAGACCCCGCTCCCGACCCGGAGTTGTCGGACACGGCCGTCGCGCTGCTCGATGCGTTTGTCCGGCTGCTCGCGCCGCCGGCGCCCGAGCGGTTGTCACGCCAGGCTCGACACGGGCGCGACGCCTTTGACAGCATCGGGTGCGACCGATGTCACGTGCCCGTGCTGCGCACCGGCGACAGCCCGATCCCGGCGCTCCGTCACCGCGAGGTGGCCGCCTACACCGACTTGTTGCTGCACGACATGGGGCCTGAACTCGCGGACATCTGTCTCGGCCAGGCGACGCCGAGCGAGTTCCGCACCGAGCCGTTGATGGGGGTGCGCCGGATGGCGCGGTTCCTGCACGACGGTCGTGCCTCGACCCTCGAGCAGGCGATCGAGCTACATAATGGAGAGGCGGCGCGAGCGCGGGACCGGTTCCGCGCGCTGTCCGCGGAGGATCGCGCGGCGCTGGTGGCGTTCTTGAAGACGCTGTAGCGAGGCCAGGTCGCCGCCCGCGGACCGCAGCCGTATCTTGCGTTCCATGGGCAGTCTGCAGAACCGCCTCCAAGCCGCACTTCCCGAGCGCTACAATATCGAACGAGAGCTCGGCCACGGGGGCATGGCCAATGTGTATTTGGCGAAGGACCTGAAGCACCCCCGGTCGGTCGCCCTCAAGGTGCTCAAGCCGGAGTTGGCCTCAAGCCTGGGGACGGATCGCTTCCTGCGTGAGATCGAGATCGCCGCTGGGCTCACACATCCGCATATCCTGCCGCTGTACGACTCCGGCGAAGCCGGCGGGCTCCTGTACTATGTGATGCCCCACGTGGGGGAGTCGCTGCGCGATCGCTTGATCCGCGAGCGCCAAATCCCACTCGAGGACGCGTTGCGCATCACTGGCGAGGTGGCGGGCGCTCTGGATTACGCGCACAGCCGGGATGTCGTGCATCGCGATATCAAGCCGGAGAACATCCTCTTCCAAGCCGGTCATGCGGTGGTGAGCGACTTCGGCATCGCCCGCGCGATCACGGTGGCAGCTGCGGGGAGGATGACAGGGACAGGCATCGCGGTCGGCACGCCGGGGTACATGAGCCCGGAGCAGGCCGAGGGGATCGACGAGCTGGACGGCCGCAGCGATCTCTACAGCCTCGGGTGCGTGTTGTACGAGATGCTCGCGGGCGACCCGCCGTTTACGGGATGGTCGGCCCAAGCGATTCTGGCCCGGCAGCTCGTCGATCCCGTGCCGCGCCTCCGCACGGTGCGGGACACGGTACCCGAGTGGCTGGAGCAGGCGGTGTTGCGCGTGCTCGCGAAGGCGCCGGCGGATCGGTTTGCCACGGCCGCGGAGTTCGTCGCGGGGCTGACCAAGCCCCTTACGATCACGCTCGCCGAGGCAGCCCCGGCCCTTGAGCACTCGATCGCTGTCTTGCCCTTCGTGAATCTCAGCGCCGATCCCGAGAACGGGTATTTCTGCGACGGCATGACGGAAGAGATTCTGAATGCCTTGAGCGCCGTCCCGTCGCTGCGCGTGGCGGCGCGCACGTCCTCGTCCGCGTTCAAGGACGTGACTGATGATGTCCGGACCATCGGCGAGCGGCTGGGCGTACGTGCAGTGCTGGAGGGCAGCGTGCGCCGGGCCGACGTCAAGCTGCGGGTCACGGCCCAGCTGATCAACGTGGCGGACGGCTTCCATCTCTGGTCCCACACCTATGAACGCGAGATGAAAGACGTGTTCGCAGTCCAAGACGAGATCGCGCGGGCCATCGTGCACGCGTTGAAGGGAAAACTGGAGGGCCAGTCCAGCGTGGCCCTGGTCGAGCCCCACACCGCCAACGTCGAGGCCTACGCGCTCTACTTGAAGGCGCGCTACTTCTGGAAAAAGAAATCAGCCAGCGCCTTGAAGAATTGCCTCGAGTACTTCGAGCAAGCCATTGCGCTCGACCCGCGCTACTCGCTGGCACATGCCGGACTGGCCGACTCCTACATCATGCTCGCGTACCACAACTACGTGCCTCCCAAGCAAGCATTCCCTCGGGCGCGGGTTGCTGCCGATGCAGCGGTCACGTGCAACGACGCCTTGGCCGAGGCGCACACGGCGCGCGCGTGCGTGAGCCTGCTCTACGACTGGGATTGGCCGGCCGCCGAGCGAGGATTCCAGCGGGCGATCGAGCTCAAAGAGCCGTACCCGACCGCGCATTTCTGGTATGCGTGCTGCCTCTGGGCGCTGGGGCGCACCGCCGACGGCGTGGCGCAGGCGTCGCGCGCCCAGGCGCTGGCACCGCTGTCGCTCGTGGGCAATGCGAACCTGGGCTGGGCGCTTTATTTCGCGCGGCGCTATGACGAGGCCATCACGCAATGCCACAAAGCGCTCGACCTCGATACCAACTACCTCATGACGTACACCGTGCTCGGGCAAGCCTATGTGGCAGCGTCCAGATACGACGAGGCCATTGGTGCACTCCAGAGCGCCGTCAAGTTCTCCGCGGGGCAGGCGTTCACGAGCGCCGCGCTTGGCTACGCGTACGCGAGGGCGGGTAAACGACGCGAGGCCAAGAAGGTCTTGCAGGATCTGCAGCAGCGATCGAGCGCGGAGTACGTGCCGTCGTTCTGTGTGGCGCTGGTTCACGCCGGGCTCCGCGATTCCGATCAAGCGATCGCATGGCTCGACCGCGCCTACGAGGAGCACTCTCATTGGCTCGTCTACCTCAAGGCCTGGCCGCTGTTCGATGATCTGCGCTCGGACACGCGGTTCGCCGCGCTCACGAGCAGAGTGGGCCTCCCCTGATGGACGTCCTCGACGAGCTGGCTATACAACAGCGGCTCCACTACCAGGACCTCATCCCGGTCATCGCGCAGGCACTCGCGGCACTGTCGTCCGGCAAAGTTGTGCAACCAGTGCGTTCGGTGCTTCCCGTGGCTGCGCATCACGGTTTCTTCGGCGTCATGCCGGCGTACGCGGGCGCCCTCGGCGCCAAACTCGTCACGTTCTATCCTCACAACACCGGGATCCACACACACCACGCAGTCATTGTGCTGTTCAAGCCCGAGACGGGAGAGCCGCTCGCCGTGATGGACGGCCGGCTCATCACCGAGATGCGGACCGCCGCGGCGTCGGCAGTGGCGACCCAGCTCCTCGCCCGGGCGGAGGCGTCGGTGCTCGCGATTCTCGGATCCGGCGTCCAGGCGACGAGCCACCTCGCCGCGCTGCGGCACGTCCGTTCATTCAAGGACGTACGCGTATGGAGTCCCCGAAACGCACCGGCGTTCGCTCAGCGGCACGGCGTGCAGGCGGTGGCGACGGCGGCTGATGCCGTACGCGGCGCGGACGTGGTGGTCGTCGCCGCGAGTGCGACGACGCCCATTCTCCAAGGGCGCTGGCTTTCCCCCGGCACGCACGTCAATGCCATCGGCGCCACCCGCCCTGACTGGCGCGAGCTGGACGACGATCTCGTCGCCACGGCCCGGGTCTTCGTCGACTCGCGCGAAGCGGCGCTGCGCGAATCCGGCGACATCATCGCGGCGCGGAGCGAGGTGACAGAGATCGGAGCCGTTGTGTCGGGTGCTGATCCCGGCCGCCGCACGCCCTCGGAGACCACGCTCTTCAAGTCCGTGGGCGTCGCGGTTGAAGACGTTGCAGCCGCGGCGTTGGTGCTGCGTGCTTGAACCGGTTCGTCCGATCACCTTGAGCGAGATCCGGGAGGCCCGGGCGCGCATCGCTGGAACCATCGTTCGCACGCCGTTGGTGCGCCTGGAGCTGGGGCCGGGATTTCCGGACATTCGACTCAAGCTCGAGAACCTGCAACCGATCAACGCCTACAAGCTGCGCGGCGCCGCCAACGCGGTGGCTTTGTTGTCCGAGGCCGAGCGCCGGCGCGGCGTCTGGACGATCAGCGCCGGTAACGCGGGTCAGGGTGTCGCGTATGCCGCGCGGGCTGCGGGCGTGCCCTGCACCGTCGTGGCGATCGAGACGGCGCCCGCCGCGAAGCTCGACCGCATGCGTGCCCTGGGCGCACAGCTCGTGCTCGTGCCGTACGCGGTCGCATGGCAGGCGCTGGAGGACCGCGCCTATCCCGGGGTGGCAGGAACATTCATCCATCCATTCGACGATGACAACTTCATCGCCGGGCACGGATCGATGGGCCTCGAGATTCTCGAGGATGCGCCGGACACCGTCGCCATCATCGCCGCGATCGGCGGTGGCGGCCTGATTACGGGCCTGGCGAGTGCCGTGAAAGCGCTGCGGCCGGAGATTCGGATCTGGGGCGCCGAGCCCGAGACCGCCGCGCCCGCAGCGCTCTCGTTCGCCAAAGGCTCGCCGCAAGTGTTTGCGGACTGGAAACCCACGTTTGTCGACGGCGCGGGCGGCAAAAGTGTGTTTCCGCGCATGTGGCAGCGGATGCAGCCGCTGGTGGACGGTTACATCGTCGTGACTCTGGACGAGGTGAAGCGCGCCATGCGACTCATGGCCGAAAAGGCCCGGGTCATCGCCGAAGGGGCAGGCGCGCTCGGCCTCGCGGCGGCACTCACCGGCAAGGCGGGTCAGGGCCCGATCGTCGCCATTGTCTCCGGTGGTAATATCGACCTCGAGAAGTTCTCCGAGCTGATCTGCAACCCTTGAGGCGGCCTCCCTATCCAACCCTGAAATCCACTCCCGGAGTCTCTATGCGGTTCGCCGTCCTGCTCCTCGCCTTCCTGGCGGTTCCTGCGCTCTCGGCCCAGCACTCCGTCCCCTCGGGCGGGCAGTGGATGATCGAACGGGCTGATCGTTTGGGAAAAGTCCAGCTCAACATCCGTTACGGCGAAGGCCGGCATTCGAGTAACTGGGGTCGCGACATACCCCTGAGCGAGCTCGCGGGGCTCTCTGCGACCGACATGGACGGATCCGGAGCCACGGTGCACTTCAAGCTCGTGAGGTCCGCCGGCACGCTGGACTGTGAAGGGTGGTTCCGCGGCGGCAGTGGTTCGGGTCATTTCACCTATCAGGCCAATCCCGATTTCGTGGCCCAGCTGGCCAAACGCAGCATCAACGCGCCGACGGAGTGGGAGCAGTTCGAGATGACGATGGCGGGCGTGGGATTGGATCTGGTGGACGAGCTGAAGCGCCAGGCGTACGAGCGCGCGACCGCCGCGCAGCTCGCACGGATGGGAACGCACGGCGTGGACCTGGACTACGTCCGCAACATTGGCGCGCGCGGATACCACCTCAGGGACGCGGAGAGCCTGGTCCGCATGCGGGATCACGGTGTGGACCCGGAATTCATCGCGTCACTGGACAGCGCAGGCTACAAGAACCTGGGGGCGGAGGACCTCGTGCGCCTGCGGGATCACGGTGTTAGCGGAGATTACATCGCGGACATGAAGGCGGTAGGGTACGCGCCCGCGGATCCCGAGGAGCTGGTGGAGTCGCGCGACCATGGCGTCGATCCGTCGTACGTCAGGTCGCTAAAGGAAGCGGGGTACGACAGCCTCTCCCTGGGGGAACTGCGCCGGGCGCGCGACCACGGCGTGACCAGGGGATTCATTGAGCGGGTGAAGGCGCGCGGGTACGGCACGCCGTCGCTCGGAGAAGTGATCCGGCTGCGCGATCGGGGGCTCGAGTGAGAAAGGCAGATCACTTCCGCATGAGTCTTTGGATCTGACGCCACCCGATGAGGATCACGTGGTTATCGGTGAGTGCCTTCCGAAACTCCGGGCTCGAAATGACGTCGACGTCACGTTGGCGCCACGTGGCATCCCACACTGTGTAGTTCACGGTGACCGCGCGCATCTCCGCGTCGTCGTGCGCGAGATGCACGAATAACTCGGTGCCGCCGGGTTGCAGATTCTTGACGACATTGAGGTAGTAGTCCCACGCAGAGGGCTGCACGTCGCGGAGCGGCGAGAAGATCGCGTCGGCCGCGTCCACGTAGGGGAGCAGGTCCCGGAACACCTGCTCATTGCGGGCCATGCGAATCGGCAGTCTTAGTCTCGCGCTACCTTCCGCAGCACGGCGAAAAGCTGCGGCGTCGCATAGAGCGCGTGCATGTGCGCATCGAGAGGAGGGCGGCGAAACGCATGCAGACTCCTGAAATGGGTTCAGGGAATTGGATAGCGAAGACGCCCGAACAGTTGCATCTCCAACAGACATGAACGAACCCACCCTTGCCGAATCGCGACTCTACAACCGCGTCACCCGGCGTGTGATTCCACTGTTGTTCTGCTGCTACGTCGCGGCCTATCTCGATCGCGTGAATCTTGGTTTCGCGAAACTCCAGATGCTGAACGATCTGCGATTCAGCGAGACCGTCTACGGGCTGGGCGCCGGCATCTTTTTCATCGGATACTTCCTCTTCGAGATTCCGAGCAATATCATCCTCCACCGAATCGGCGCGCGCTTGTGGATCGCCCGCGTGATGCTGACCTGGGCGGTGGTCTCCGCGGCGATGATGTTCGTGACCACGCCCACCGTATTCTATGTCCTACGCTTCCTGCTGGGCGTCGCGGAGGCGGGGTTCTTCCCAGGCGTGATCCTGTATCTGACCTACTGGTACCCTTCCTACCGGCGGGCCAGGATCATCGCGCTGTTCATGACCGGGATTCCGGTCGCGGGCGTCATCGGTGGGCCGATCTCCGGCTGGGTCCTCAAGGTCATGACTGGAGCGTACGGTCTCGCGGGCTGGCAGTGGCTGTTTCTGATCGAGGCGCTCCCCTCGCTCATCCTCGGCGCAGCGGTGCTCGCCTATCTCGATGACGGCATCGCCGGGGCCCGCTGGCTGGCCGCCGAGCAGAAAGAGGTGCTCGCGCGGCGCATCACCGAGGACCAGCAGCAGGTCTCGTCCCACTCGCTGCGGGAGGGGCTCACGAACGCCCGAGTCTGGCTGCTGAGTGCGATCTACTTCTGCCTGATCGCCGGCCTGTACGGCGCCGCCTTCTGGCTACCTACACTGATCAAGCGGACCGGGGTCGAGAGCCCGCTCGCGATCGGCATGCTCACGGTTGTGCCGACGCCACTGCCGCAGTCGCAATGATCGCGATCAGCCGGCGCTCGGACAGGGCGCGCGAGCGCCGGTGGCATCTCGTCATCCCCGCGCTGATCGGCGCAGTGGGCTGGCTCGTCACCGTCCGCTTTGGTGCGGACACCGCCCTTGCCGTGTCAGGCATGTCCTTGGCGCTCGCCGGCGTCACGACGTCGCTCTCGCAGTTCTGGTGCCTGCCGACCGCAATGCTTGCCGGCGCGGCCGCGGCGACCGGCATTGCCCTGATCAACTCAATCGGTAATCTCGCGGGTTTTCTCGGCCCCGCGGGTGTCGGCTGGCTCGTCGATCGCACGGGGTCGACTGACCTCGGCATCTACGCGCTCGCGGGCGTCATGGCCATCGGCAGCCTGCTGGTGTTGACGGTCCCCGAGCGTATTGTCAACCGCTAGAGGTACCTTGGTGGCATGCCCTCACCGGTCCCTCCCACTAAAGAACCAGCACTGCGCCGTGTCATCGGTGTCCGCGGACTCGCGGCCGCCATTTTCAACATCACCGTCGGCGCGGCGATTTTCGTCCTCCCCGCGCATGTCGCCGGCGGCCTCGGTGCCGCGGCTCCCCTCGCTTATCTCGTGTGCGCCGTCGCCACGGCGCTCGTTGCCCTCTGCATCGCCGAGGCCGGGAGCCGCGTCCCAGAGAGCGGTGGCCCATACGCGTACGTCGGGACCGCGCTCGGCCCCTTCGCCGGATACCTGTGCGGCGTCCTGCTCTGGCTCGGCATCACCCTCGCGATGGGCGCCGTCTCCACCGTGTTCGCCGACGCCGCCTTGGGGCTGGTGCCGAGCCTCGGCGGCCAGCTGCCGCGTGCCGTGCTCCTCATCGCCGTGATTACCAGCCTTGCGATCGTCAACATCCGCGGTGCCGCGCTGGGATCGCACGTGAGCGGCGTCGCGACGGTCGCGAAGGTCGTCCCGCTCGTCGCGTTCGTGGCGCTCGGGTTGTCGCACGTACGGGCGGAGAATCTGGCGATGGGATCATTCCCGTCGCTCTCGCGTCTGGGGGAATCCGGACTGCTGCTGATGTTTGCTTTCTTCGGGATGGAGTCCGCGTTGCAGGTGAGCGGCGAAGTGCGCGATGGAGCGCGTGCCGTGCCGCGGGCAATCGCCCTCGCCGTCACGGGTGTGGGGGTGCTGTACATCTCCGTCCAGCTCGTCGCTCAGGGTATTCTCGGCAGCGCCCTCGCGGCTCCCGAGACGGCCAAGGCCCCGCTCGCCGCGGCGGCCGTGCAATTCGCCGGACCGACCGGCTCCACGCTGATCCTGGTAGCGATGATCGTCTCCACGTTCGGCTTCATGACGGCCACGATGCTCTCCACGCCGCGGACCCTCTTCGCGCTCGCGGCGGACGGCTACCTGCCGCAGCCACTCAGGGCCGTGCACCGGGCACACCACACACCCCACGTCGCAATCGCGATCCAAGGGGTGATCGTGTGCGCCATCGCCATCACCGGCACATACGTCCAACTCGCGATCATGGCGAACGTAGCGATCCTGCTGGTCTATTTGGCGTGCTGCATCGCCGTGTGGCGGCTGCGGCGGCTCGACGCGGGCGTGGCCGACAAGCCGTTCGTCATGCCGGCCGGGCGCGTTGTGCCGTGGGTAGCGGCAGGTTTGATCGTGGCATTGCTGGCGCGGGCCGCTGCGCAGGCGTGGCTGCTCACGGGGGGAGTCATGGCCGCGGCGTCGCTCGCGTTCCTGGCGCGGCGAGGCAGGCATTAGGGAGTGGCCAGGGCCGGAATCGAACCGGCGACACGCGGATTTTCAGTCCGCTGCTCTACCAACTGAGCTACCTGGCCGGACGTAAACAGCAGAAGAACTTAGCGGGCTAAGTGGTGCGGTGGGAGTGCTTGCGCTGGGTCACGTCCCGAGACCAGCCCCCACATGATCTGCGTCACAGGCCCCACCCGTTCCGCACTGTACGTTCAGCCCGAGCACGCTGCTCAGAGCATAGCCGCCGAAAGGCGGTGACGCAGAGCTACGGAGCTACCGCGGCCGCCCCACCGCCGCCACGCTCGCCGGGCCGCCAGCGTTCGACCTCACGTCGAATTCGGCGGCCCGGCGTTCTTGTCTTCGCGCGCCCCGCTGCCTGGGAGACTGCCATGTCGCTCGCAGACCGGCGCCTGCCCTTTGTTCTCTTGGCTGTCCTCGCGGCCTGCCAGCTGCCCAGCCGGCCCGACAGCCACGCCACCATCGCCCAGGTCCGGGTTGCGCCCGACAGCGTCGTCCTCGATCCCGCGCAGACGCAGCCGTTTTTCGCCTCCGGCCGCACCTTGGCCGGTGACAGCGTCGCGATCGACGTGACCTGGGCCGCGTCCGCCGGCACGATCACGCCGGCCGGGATCTACACGGCGGACTCCTCGGCGGCCGACGCCGTCGTCACGGCGACCCTGGTGGGGTCGCCGATGTCGGGCACCTCCCAAGTGCACAAGCGCCACGTCGCGCAGATCGTCCTCGTCCCCGCTGCTGTCACCCTGCCGGCCGGGGGGACGCAACAGTTCGCCGCCTGGGGCGTGCGCAATACCGGGGACAGCGTGGCGGTGGCGGTGACGTACTCGGCCACCGGGGGCACCATCACGAGCGCCGGACTCTACACCGCGGGGCAGACAGCGGGGAGTTTCCGTGTGATCGCCCGCCAGACGAATGGCTCGCTCGCCGACACGTCGGCCGTTACGGTGACACCGATTCGCGTCGCCTCGGTGACCGTGGCGCCCAGCTCGGCGGGGATCCACGTCGGCGACACGGTGCGTCTCACGGCCACTCCGTGGGACTCGGCCGGCAACCCCCTTTCCGGCCGAACGATCACGTGGTCGTCGGACTCGGGCGCCGTCGCCACCGTGAATTCGAATGGGGTCGTGACGGGCGTCGCGGCCGGCTCAGCCACGATTCGGGCGACGAGCGAAGGGAAAAGCGGCACCGCGGCGATCACGGTGACGCCGGTGACGCCGCCTCCGCCAGTGCCCGTCGCCTCGGTGACGGTGAGCCCCAGTTCGGCGGGGATCCATGTCGGCGACACGCTGCACCTCGCGGCCTCCACGCGGGACTCGGCCGGTAACGTCCTCACCGGGCGGACGATCGCTTGGTCCTCGGATTCAGCATCGGTCGCGACGGTGAGCGCCAACGGGCTCGTCACCGCGGTCAAGGCCGGGACGGCGACGATCCGGGCGACGAGTGAGGGGAAAACCGGCACCGCGGTCGTGACCGTCACCAACCCGGGGACAGGCGGCGTGCCGCAGGCCGGCCACGTCTTCATCGTGACCGAAGAGAACACCGACTACGCCAGCGTCATCGGCAGCGCGTCGATGCCGTACCTGAACAGTCTCGCGCAACAGTACGGCCTGGCGACCCAGTACTACGCCAACACACACCCCTCCATCGGCAATTACTTCATGCTGGGGACGGGCCAGATCATCACCAACAACGACAGCTATTCGACGATCGTGACCGTGGACAACGTGGTGCGGCGGCTCCTCGCGGCGGGGAAGACGTGGAAGTCATACGCGGAAGACCTCCCGTCGGTCGGCTACACCGGCGCCGACGTCGGCGGCTACGCGCGCAAGCACAACACCTTCGCGCTGCTCTCCGACGTGGCGAACGACTCGATCCAGCGGCGGAACCTCGTCCCGTTCACCCAGTTCGCCACCGACCTGGCCAACGGCACGCTGCCGCAGTTCTCGAACATCGTCCCCAACCTCTGCAATGACGCGCACGATTGCTCGCTCGCGACGGCGGACGCGTGGCTCCAGACGCACATCGCGCCGCTCCTGTCCAGCGCGACGTTCCAGCAGGACGGCTTGCTCATCATCACCTTCGACGAGTCGGGGAGCGACAACACGAACGGCGGCGGCCGCGTCGCATGGCTGGTGGTGAGCCCCAAGGCCAAGCGCGGCTATCAATCCACGACGCTCTACCAGCACCAAAGCACGCTGCGGCTGACCCTGGAGGCACTCGGCATCTCGGTGTTCCCCGGGGCGGCAGCCGCGGCGCCCGCGATGAGCGAATTCTTCACACCCTGAGGCGGCCTCGCCCGCAGATTGCGTCCGCGCGAATTCGCGCCTCTATTCAGCCTCCCCGGGGAATGATCCCCCATTCGGGAGGTACCCATGCGTCCCAGCCCCCTCTCTGTGCTCACCGGCACGGCGGCGTTGATCGCGGCGTGCCACGAAGCGCCGACCGCGACCCGCGCGCCGCTGCCGGCCTACAGTGCGGTTGGATCCGGCTCGGCGACGGTCGTCAACGTCAGCCGCGACACGACCGCACAGAACGAAACGCCGCTGGCCGTGAATCCCGCGAACCCGGACAACATGGTCACGGGCAACAACGACTGGAATTACAACGATGGCTGCGGGGTCAACGCAACGTTCGACGGCGGCAAGACCTGGACGCCCACGCTGCCGAGCGGCTTCATCCCGGGGATCACGCAGTTCACGAACGACCCCGCCGTTCCCGGAACGGGTCCCTACGACTTCGGCGGTGACCCGGGCGTCGCCTTCAGCCCCGATGGAAGAACAGCCTACTTCACGTGCTTCGGTTATCGCGGCAAAGCGGTAGCCCTTTGGCTCAGCCGCTCGAGCGACGGCGGCCGAACCTGGACCGCCGGTGGCCCCGACCATCCGCTCACGCTCGTCAGCGCGTTCCAGGGCGAAGGCAAGGCGAGAGGATCGAACGGGCAATTCCCCGATCATGAGTCCATCACGGTAGCAAACGGTGGGACCATCTATGTCCCCTGGGCGCACTTCACGGGATTCAGCGGCCACTCGCCGATTTTCATCGCGGTGTCGCACGACGGCGGAAACAGTTTCGATCTGCCCGTGAAAGTCTCCAGCGGTTCGATCCGAAGTGACCAGGACGCGCGAGTCGTGGTCGATCCGGCGACCGGCTATGCCTACCTGACCTTCGACAACTCGGTGCAGGGGGGCAAAGGCACCGCGATGTTCGTGAGCGTGTCGACGGATCACGGCGTGACCTGGGGCAAATCAATCCAGTTCGCCACGTTCCAGAATCCCGTGTGCCTCTATCCGCCGTACTGCTTCAACATCTCCGGCGGGCAGTTCCGCGCTCCCGGCTCCTATCCCGCTCCGGCATTCGATCCGAGCACCCATCGGCTGTACGTCGCCTATACCGACATCGTCGCCAACAAGGCGCAGATCCTCCTCACCTACGCCGATGTCGCCGACATCACGAAATGGTCGACGCCCGCGTTCGTCGCGCCGGCATCGGGGGATCGGATCAATGTCGAGCTGAGCGTCGAGCCGAGCAGTGGCCGGCTCGACCTGATGACCAATGATCGCAGCTACACCGGCAACACGCTGTTCGACGTCGCCTACATCAGCAGCACGGATGGCGGCGGAACGTGGACGACGACCCGCGTCACAAAGAGCAGCTGGGATCCGTCGGCGTACGGGGTGCCGTGCTCCGACTGCGCCAGCGGCTTTCGGCCCTTCATCGGCGACTACGACGGCATCATTTCGCTCCCCCGCAGCGCGGCGATGACGTGGACGGGGCCGGGCAAGACGTTCGGCACCTACCCGACGAATCTCGAGGTCTTCTTCGGCAGTGTGACGCCGTAGGCGAGGCGACCCATGCCATCTCGCCGCGACTTCCTCGTCAGCGTCGCTCAGGCGGGCGTCGCGCTCTCTACTATCCGCCTTCCGCGGCATCCGCCGGTCCGGTGGGCGAGCCTCGACGTGCCCATCGGCCTCGACTGGCGCATGCTGGGCCCGTTTCGCGGCGGCCGCGTCGACGCCGTGTGCGGCGTGCCCGGCCGTCCAGATGAGTTCTATTTCGGCCACGTGAATGGCGGCGTCTGGAAAACCACGGACGCCGGAAGAACCTGGTTGCCGATATTCGACGACCAGCCCGTGGCGTCGATCGGTGCGCTGGCAGTAGCACCCTCGGCACCCAACGTGGTCTACGTCGGCAGCGGGGAGTCCACGCTGCGCGACTCCGTAGGCTTCGGCAACGGCGTCTACAAGTCCACCGACGCCGGCCGCACCTGGACCCACCTCGGCTTGGGCGACACGCAGCACATCGGCAAGATCGCCGTGGATCCCAAGAACCCCGACGTCGTCTTCGTCGCCGCGATAGGGCACCTCTACGCCGCGAATGAGAGCCGCGGGGTGTTCCGCTCGCGCGACGGCGGCCGTACTTGGCAGAAGGTTCTCTACAAGGACGAGAACGTCGGTGCGGTCGAGGTCGTCATCGATCCGACCAATCCGCGCGTGGTGTATGCGGGGCTGTGGAATACCCGCCGCCCGCCGTGGTTCACCTACGCGCCCACCAACGGCCCCGGTGGCGGGATCTACAAGTCCACGGACGGCGGCACGACGTGGCACCAGCTGACGGCCGGCCTCCCCGCCTCAGGGCTCGGACGGACCGGCATCGCCGTGGCGCCGTCCAACCCGCGGCGGGGCTACGCCCTGGTGGTCGCCGGGCCGTCCCGCGCCGCCGCCGCCGGGGCAGGGCGGTGTGTTTCGCTCCGACGATGCCGGCGCCACGTGGCGGCGCGTGGGCAAGGACCAGGCGCTGTGGGGCCGCGGCTGGTACTTCGAGAAGATCACGGTCGATCCCAAGGACCCCGAAATCGTGTACGTGCCGAACGTAGCGGTGAACCGCAGCCGCGACGGCGGCGCCACCTGGGACGTGATCCGCGGCTCGCCCGGCGGCGACGATTACCACCAGGTGTGGATCTCGCCCGACAATTCGGGACTCCTGATCGTCGCGAGCGACCAGGGCGCGATCATCACACGCAACGCACGCACCGCCGATCCGCGCGCCATCACCTGGAGCTCATGGCTCAATCAGCCGACCGCGCAGATCTATCACGCATCGGTCGACTATCGCTTCCCGTATTGGGTCGTCGGCGCGCAACAGGACTCGGGCGCGGTGGCGGTACGCTCGCGTGGCAAGTTCGCGCAAATCTCGCAGCGCGACTGGGAGCCGATCGGCGCCGCGGGCGAAAGCGGATACGCGGCCGGCGACCCGCTGCATCCCGGCGTGATCTACGGCGGCGAAGGGAGCCGCTGGGACCTCGAGACCAACCTGTCGGTCCCGAACACCGCGGCGCCAAAGGGCACCGCCACCGACCGGGCCGACTGGACTCAGCCGCTGGTGCTGTCGGCGGCAGACCCGCGCGCGCTGTATTACGCCAGCCAGTTCTTGTTCAAGACAATCGACGGGGCGCGCACGTGGACCCAAATCAGCGGCGACCTGACGCGGCCCGATCCCGGCATCCCGTCCAACCTCGACGCGAGCGCCGCCGCGTCCACGGATCGTAACGGCAAACGCGGCGTCATCTACGCGGTGGCCCCCTCGCCGCTCCGCGCCCCATTGATCTGGATCGGCACCGACGACGGGCTCATCCAGGCCACGACCGACGACGGCACGTCGTGGCACGACGTCACGCCGGCGGCGCTGACCCCGTGGAGCCGCGTCACCGGCATCGAAGCGTCGCATTTCGATGCAGACACCGCGTATGCGAGCGTCGACCGGCACCAGCTCCAGGACTTTGCGCCGTACATCTACCGCACGCGCGATCAGGGCCGGTCATGGCAGCCCATCACGGCGGGTCTGCCGGATGGCGTGTATGTCCACGTCGTGAGGGAAGACCTGCTGCGCCGTGGGCTGCTGTTCGCTGGGACCGAGCGCGGGGCGTTCGTGTCGTTCGACGATGGAGACCACTGGCAGCCGCTCCAGCGCAACCTGCCGGTGACGTCGGTGCGCGACTTCGTGGTGTACGGCAACGACCTGATCGTCGCCACCCACGGCCGCGGGTTCTGGGTGATGGACGACGTCAGCGCGCTGCGGCAGGTCTCGGGCGCGGTGCTCCAGGCCGACGCCTGGCTCTTCCGGCCCGCGGACACCATCAACGTCGTGCCGGGCGACGATGACGGCACACCGCTCCAACGCGACGAGCCGCAGGCGCAGAACGCGCCCGACGGCGTGGTTCTGGATTTCTATCTGAAAGCGGCCGGGAGCGCCGTCACGATTGAGATCCTCGACGCCACCGGCAAAGTCGTGCGGACGTGGCCCGGCGAGGCGGAGCCACGAAATGGCCGCACGGCGAGCGGGCTGCCGCGCGTGTCGCCGCTGTGGCAACCCGTGCCGGAGGTGTTCTCGACGGCGGCCGGGATGCACCGGGTCGTCTGGCGGCCGGTCGCACCGGCCGAGCCGGGTGGACCGCGTCGCGGCGGCGGCGCGCGGCTCAGCGGTACGTTCACGGCACGCTTGACCGTCAACGGGCGCGTATCCACCCAGACCTTCGAGGTGCGCCCCGATCCGCGCAGTGTCGCTCGCTAAGCCTTACTGCCCCGCCGCTTCCCACTGCTGCCGGCTCATGACCGCGACCGGATCGAGGCGTTTGCTCTTGAGCGCGCTGTTGATCCCGGCCAGGTCACGGGCCGCCCACGCATCGAAATCCCGCATCACGTCGCCCAACTCCCGCGCCAGCGCGTCCGCGCGCTCGATCTGCGTTTGCGATGGCCCACCGTCGTAGAACACGATGTTGCTGTAGAGGTCGGTGAGGTTCTCGCGCAACCGCTCTTCGCCGGTGATCATGCCGCCCTCTTTGGTCGCCACGATCTTCTTGCGCATCGCGTCCACCGCCGCCGAAGCGGCACGGAGCCGCTTCGCCACCGCATCACCGGCCGGAAGCCTGCCCGCACGTTCATCGAGCGCCTGGCGCACGCCGTTCATCCGCTCGACTCCAAAGGTCATGTCGGTGAGCGTTCCCGACATCTTGAGCGCCAGATCGAGTGCCGCCCGGCGCTCTTGGTCCGTATGCGTCGCGCGCGGATCCGGCACCAACACGAGCTGCGTCGTGTAGATCGCGGTGTCCTTCGTCATCTTGATCGTGTAGGTCCCCGGTAAGACACGGGGACCGACCGCCGCGCCGAATGCCGCGCTCGCCGCCGGCGGCACGCGCGGCGCCGCCAGACGCATCGACCACGTCACGCGATTCAAGCCGCGGCGTTTGCTGGTCGGCATCGTGCCGAGCAGCTTCCCGCTCGCATCGAAGACCTCGAGCTTCATGTCGCCAAAGATGTGGCGCCGCCGCTGGTAGTACGTGATCACGGCGTCGCTGGGCGGATTCGCTCCGACGTACGTGGCGTCGCCGTTGGCCCAGCCACCGCCCGCTTGCAGGCGCTGCGCCGTCGGACGTCCCGCGAGGAACGCAACTGGGCTGGCCAGTACCTCGGGCGTCAGCGCCCGGAGCGGCGAGATGTCGTCCACGATCCAGATCCCGCGACCGTGCGTCGCGATCACGAGATCATGATCGCGCGGGTGAATGGCCAGATCGCGCACGGCGACGGCCGGCAGGTCGCCACCCTTGTAGTGCGCCCACTGCTTGCCGCCGTCCACGGAGACCCACAACCCGAGCTCCGTCCCCAGGAACAACAGATTGCTGTTGACCAGGTCTTCTTTGATGACGTGGGCATAGCCGCGCACTGGACTGTCCGGCGCCACGAGGGGCGTCCAGGTCGCGCCGAAATCGGTCGACCGGTATGCGTAGGGGCGCATGTCGCCGAATGTGTGGAGGTCGAAGGTCGCGTAGACCGTTCCCGGCGCGAAGTGCCCCGCCTCGACGGATGAGACCCACGCGTTCTTGGGAAGACCCGTGATGTTGCCGACGACGTTCGTCCACGTCTTGCCGCCGTCGCGCGTGACTTGGAGGTTGCCATCATCGGTCCCCGCCCAGATCACTTGCCCGTCCCGCGGCGACTCGGCGATCGCGTAAATCGTCGTGTGCATCTCGGCCGCCGAGTTGTCGACGGTGATGCCGCCGGACTGCTCCTGCCTCTGCTTCTGGGGATCGTTGGTCGTGAGGTCGAGCGAGATGCGCTCCCAGGTCTGGCCGTAGTCCTTGGACCGGAACAGGACTTGGGCGCCGATGTACACCGTGCCCTTCTGGGTCGCGCTGATATGAATCGGCGTATTCCAGTTGAAGCGCAGCTTCTTTTCCTGATAGCGCGGCAGCGGCTGGATGTTACGTGACTCATGGGTGCGCCGGTTCACCCGGCCGATCGTCCCGCCCTGGGCTTCCGCGTACAGGTAGTCGGCATCGGTGGGGTCGGCGAACATCCAGAAGCCGTCGCCGCCGTACATGTTCTCCCACTGGTGGTTCGTGATCCCACCGGGGAACTCCGACGGCCCGACCCA
>WNFL01292450.1_pt4 | contig 23475 bp, 18 predicted proteins | sample 5400361 | NCBI WGS metagenome assembly WNFL01 (sample SAMN13153351, study PRJNA577476) | soil metagenome | isolation source: 40 cm soil on Douglas fir-dominated hillslope | place: USA:California | collected 2013-09-17
GAAACCGGAGCGTTTTCATTTTGCGCCGATCGATATCCGGAGCATGGACGCCGAAGGATATCGCCTTGCCCAGGTAAGGCTGGATGCCTCGAATCGTTTCAAGTGCCACTAAATCGAGGCCAATACCGCCGATGCGAGCTGAGATCGCGTAGAGGACGCTACGGGGCAAACCTTCCTGCAACATAATTATCAAGTAGACAACTCATCCGTTAGAGCGGGCTAAAAGTTTAATCGAGCTGGCTATCTATGACACGACTGAAGCCGGCTCTCCGTAAGAATATTAGATACAATGACCAGAATTAGCGAACGTTTCGACGAAAAATAGGCGCGAATTACTGTTGCGGCTGTTTTGCGATTTGTCATCTTTATTCGGCTAATCCTGTCTAAGCGGCTGAACGAGAACGCCCATTCTTAATGCCCAAGACACGGGCCAAAAAAGGGGCAGTTCGGCTAATCCGACTCATCGCTACTTCTTCGGGAGTACCAGTTGCCACAACAAAACCGCCCTCTGCTCCAGCTTCGGGACCGATATCCACGATGTAGTCGGCTTCGGCAATCACATCTAGGTTGTGTTCTATTACTACCACCGAATTTCCCTCATCCACGAGCCGGTGCAGCACCTCCAGTAGCAGCTGGACGTCGGCCATATGTAGTCCAATGGTCGGTTCTTCCAGCAAGTAGAGCGTCGACTTTGGATCCCGGTTCTTTCGAATCCGTTCGTAACGGTCTCTCGCTGAGCCGGCCCTGAGTTCACTTACGAGCTTCAATCTCTGTGCCTCACCGCCGCTCAACGTAGGGCTTGGCTGGCCGAGTTGCAGGTAGCCGAGACCGGTTTCAACCAGGAGCTGAAGCGGGTGATAGATCCGTGGTTGTGCGCGGAAGAATTCCGCCGCTTCCTCGATCGTCATCTCTAGAATATCACCGATGCTGCGTCCGTTGAATTCAACGGTGAGTGTCTGGGCATTGAATCGCTTGCCGCGGCAACTGTCACACAGAACATAACTCGAGGGGAGAAAGTTCATCTCGAGCTTCACTAATCCCTGGCCGGCGCAAACTTCGCATCTGCCGCCTACGGTGTTGAACGAAAAACGGCTCGGGTCATAGCCACGGATGCGCGATTCCGGTAGTTGAGCGAATTGCTTCCGGATTTCATCAAATATCTTTACATATGTTGCTGGAATCGAGCGCGAGGTCTTACCGATCGGCGACTGGTCGACCTCATATACCGCGGACAGAAACTCGGTGCCGCTAATCTTTTTCCAGTCGCCCGATCCATTCGTCCGTTTTCGCGCCCAAGATTGCTGAACTGCGGGCAATAAAACCGATCGCATCAGCGTGCTTTTTCCCGACCCGGAAACTCCCGTGATAGCGGTGAGACGTCCAATCGGAAATGAAACGTCGATTTCCTTTAAGTTATTTGCGCGAGCCCCCTTGATCTCGATCCAAGGGACGTGGGCGACCGGTCGGCGTGCCCTGGATGGATGGAGCATGGGACTACGAAGGTACCGTCCGGTTACCGAATCGCCATGGCGTTGGAGTTCTTCGATCGGTCCGCAAGCGATGACCTTGCCGCCATGCCGTCCGGCTCCCGGACCAAGGTCGACGATGAGATCGGCGCGACGCATCGTATCCTCGTCATGTTCGACTACCACCAGAGTGTTTCCTTTTTCCTTGAGAGCATCGAGCGTTTCCAGCAGTCGGAGGTTATCCCGGGGATGCAAACCGATCGTCGGTTCATCCAAGACGTAGAGCACACCGCGGAGATTCGATCCGAGCTGGGCCGCCAACCGGATCCGTTGAGACTCGCCGCCGCTCAGCGTGGTGGCTGCTCGACTGAGTGCCAAGTATTCCAGCCCAACCCGTTGCATGAACAAGAGCCGCTGCTTGATTTCGGTCAAAATCGTATCGGCAATCGCCTTTTCTTGCCCGGAGAATTTGAGTCGGGCGAGCTTATCCAGCGCTTGTGTCACCGAGTAACCAGATAGCTGTTCCAACGTTTGGCCGCGGACCCGCACTGCACGCGCGACTTCGTTAAGGCGTGATCCTTTGCAGGTGGGACACGGCTGCTTTTCGGCTTCGTCTATCCAGTCGCTGCGCCGCTCGGCATTGAGCTCTGCTTCCAATACTGATTCGGCTCGCGAGTCTTCGGCGGAAAATGGCAAAATATAACCGAATCCATGGCAATGGTCGCACCAACCGTGTGGCGAATTGAAAGAGAAGAGTCGGGGGTCCAATTCCTCGAACGCGCGACCACAAGAGGGACAGGTCATTTCGCTGCTCAGAACGGTGCGCACACCCTTCTTTGTCGCCAGGAAAGCAGATCCGTTTCCTACGCGTAGAGCGTCTTTCACCCATTCCGCGATTTGCGGCGCATCGGTCTTCCGCAAGTCCGCAATTACGACTTCGATCGAATGTTCGCGGAATCTTTCCAATTTCGGAAAATCCGCGATCGCATAGCGTTGTTGGTCAACGAATAGATGAGTGTATCCTTCTCGAGCGGCCCAGGTTGCGACTTCCTTATGAAATCCCTTTCTCGCTTTGACAACCGGAGCCAATAGAGAGACCGGGCCCTGTTCTAAGCGCTCCTTTACCTGCTTGGTAATGGCCGACTGGCTTTGTTTCGTCACGGCCACGTCGCACTTCGGACAATATTGGGTGCCCAACTTAGCAAATAAAAGGCGGAAAAAGTGGTAAACCTCGGTAACCGTAGCGACCGTTGATTTGCCTCCTCCGGACGTTAGCCGCTGCTCGATGGCTACGCTCGGTGGCAATCCCTCGACATGGTCGACATCGGGACGCTCCATCTGTTCGACGAATTGACGTGCATAGGTCGACATGCTGTCGAGAAACCGGCGTTGTCCCTCCGCAAAGAGAATGTCGAATGCGAGACTCGATTTACCGGACCCGCTAAGCCCGGTAATCACAATCATTTGCTCGCGCGGTAACTCGATCGACAAGTTTTTTAGGTTATGATGCCGAGCACCAACGATTGAAATACCTGGGTGTGTGATGATCGCTCGATGGTCGGCAACCCGGCTGGCCGGTGCGCTTCGGGTCCGCGCAGCTAATCGCTCACGCAAAAACGCTCCGGTGTGCGAACCGGTGACTTGGGCCACCCGCTCCGGTGGGCCCTCCGCGACGAGCAAGCCTCCGTTTACACCAGCCTCGGGGCCCAAATCGATTACGTAGTCGGCGGCCTGGACCACCTCCAGATTGTGTTCAATCACCAGCACGCTGTTTCCGCACTCAACCAACTGATTGAACACGGCCAGAAGCGGTGGAATGTCGTCAAAATGCAATCCGGAGGTAGGCTCGTCGAAAATCAAAAGCGCATGCCGGTCGGCGCGACTATTCTCCGTCAAATGTCCGACCAGCTTTAGTCGCTGCGATTCACCGCCGGAAAGAACATTGACCGGCTGACCAAGCCGAAGGTAACCAAGCCCGACCTCGTTCAGCAGAGTGAGCGGGTGCAGCATTTTCGTCGGAACATCGGCCTTTGCGGTCAGAAAAGTAATCGCCTCGGTTACCGTCATCTCGAGGAAATCATGAATCGATTTACCGCTGACTTTTATCTCGAGCACGTGCGGTTGGTAGCGTTTGCCTTCGCAGTCAACGCACCGGATGAACTGGTCGCTGAGAAACTGCATCTCCACTTTTTCATAGCCGAGACCACCGCAGCGTTCGCAGCGTCCTGCTCCCGAGTTAAAGGAAAATGCGCCGGTGGTCAGTCCGGCTGCCTTGGCGCTCGGCTGGGAAGCAAAGAGTTCGCGGATTTGGTCAAACACTCCGACATATACCGCCGGAGTCGAACGCGGCGTGCGCGCCAGCGGCGATTGATCGACCAAAATAACATCGTCAATCAGATGGCCACCGATTAAACGCGCGCATATTCCGGGAGCTTCCTCACCAGAGCGCCCTTTTAGGGCCAGCAAATTTTGGTACAACACTTGTTGGACCAGCGTGCTCTTCCCCGAGCCGGAAACCCCAGTGACACAACAAAAAACCCCCAACGGAAACCGAACCGTTAAGTTTTTCAGATTATGCTCGGCCGCGCCCACTACTTCGATGAACCGCTTTGGTCGTCGCCGGCTCAGTGGAGTCGCAATCTTTTTTCTTCCGGTCAGATACGCAGCGGTCAAAGAATCGGGCAGCGCGTTCTCGATCTGTTCAAGGGGCCCTTGAAAAACCAATCGACCTCCGTGCTCGCCTCGACCCGGCCCGATCTCGATCAACGAGTCGGCCGCGCGAATGACAGCCTCTTCGTGCTCAACTACAAGCAGCGTGTTGCCTTTGTCACGCAGCCCGTGGAGTACTGCAACTAGCCGATCGATATCCCGCGGATGAAGTCCAACGCTAGGTTCATCGAGCACGAATAGAGTGCTCACCAGTGACGCGCCGAGACAAGTAGTCAGATTCACTCGTTGTAACTCGCCGCCGGAAAGAGAGCGAGTAGGTCGATCGAGCGTTAGGTATCCGAGTCCGACATCAACGAGGTAACGCAGCCGGGCGACGATCTGTGTGCGTAGCAGCTCTGTCGCGCTGTCTCCGATAGCGATAGCTACGGTAGTCAGGTTGTCGATGAGTTCGTCCAGCGGCAGTTGCTGAAGTTGCGGCAGCGTTAACTGTTGGCTCTTTGCTAAAATCCGAAAATTGAGGGTTTCGGGCTTGAATCGAGTGCCGCTGCAGGCCCGGCACAGCGTATATGTCCGGTAGCGGCTGAGAAACACGCGAACGTGCATCTTGTAGGATCGCGATTCCATCCAATCGAAGAACCCGCGCACGCCATACCAGCGTCCGCTTTCCCATACTTCTTCCGCCGAAGTGTCGGGTTTGATTTCTCCTTCGATTACCCATTGCTGATCAGCCTCCGCGAGATCCTGGAACGGCGAGTGAATATCGATTTCGCGTTGAATCGCGTTCCGAATGAGATCGCGCTGGCACTCCTGCATCTGGGCGGTCTGGAATGGCTTAATGACTCCGCCGGCCAAGCTCAGCCGCCGATCGGGGAGGGCGCGATTGAGGTCGATCCCGATGGTGCGTCCAAATCCGCGACAATCTGGACAAGCGCCGACCGGATTGTTAAACGAGAACAGACCGGGAGAAGGTGGGCGAATGTCGATATCGCAATACGGACAATGCCAGCCGGTCGAATACTTATGATCGACACTCGATTCCAGCTCGACGATCGTGAGCTTTTCTTTGCCATACCGGAGAGCCTGCTCAATTGCCTCGGTCAGACGCGATAACACGCCGGTAGCATCGATCGTCAGCCGGTCTTGAATGATTGTAACCAGCCCGGGCAACCGGTCGATGGTGGGAGCCACGTCGGTCCGAACCATGGCCCGATTCAGCCAAACCCGTAGAAAACCTTGGGAGTGAAGAAACTGAAAGAAATCGGACGGGGCAGTCCCCGGGGGGGCTGGTACGCCGAAGCAGACCAGCGCGCGTTTTCCGTGAAGCATTTTGATCGTCTTTTCCGCAATGCTTTGGGCAGACTCGCAGACGATTTCGCGCTGGCATTCCGGACAGAATGCGCGTGCCAGCCGCGGCATGAACAGTTTCAGGTAATCATTGATCTCGGTCATTGTTCCGACGGTTGAGCGGGTAGTGCGCACGCGGTTCGCTTGTTCGATTGCGATCGCGGGTGGAATGCCCCGGATCTCATCGACCTGCGGCTTATCCATCCGCTCAAGAAATTGCCGGGTATAGGGACTGAACGTCTCGACGTAACGCCGTTGTCCCTCCGCATAAATTGTGTCGAACGCCAAACTCGATTTTCCGCTACCGCTTGGTCCGGTAACGACGTGGAGTTTGTTCAGCTCCAGATCCAAGTCGATGCCCTTCAGATTGTTCTGGCGCGCGCCACGAATGACGATCGCACGGGGATCTGAGGCGACGAATTTCGACATAAGACGCGAAATCTAGTACGGCCGGCTAACGGTTGCTAGCGCGGCCTTATGTTCAGCAGGGATCGGCTGCCAATTTCGCTCAAGTTGTCCGCTATGCTTACCCACGGACGAAATTTCGTCGGACAGAGCTTCCGGTCCCCTAAGCACAACGTAGGCCGGACTACTGACAGCAGTATGTCAGGAGGGTTAGCGAATTCATGGCGGCCTTCAGCGTTCCCACTTTTTTGTGCATTCAGCGAACTATCGGGCGCAATCAAGCGCGAATGGGTCCTCTTCGCCGAGAATCAGCTGCCATCTCCAAAGGAGTCATTACCCTCCTTGGATACGGTGCAAGCCGAAGCACGGAAAGGCCAGCTACTGAGCAGCGGCTCGAGCGGGGTTTCGGTCAGCTCGAGCAATCTTTATGAAAATGCGGATTAGATTTCGCTAGTCGGAAGACCGAACGAAGTTTCGTCCTGCTTAGTCGCAAATTCGTCAGCGAGGTACTGCTCTGCTTCCGTGAGATCGAATTGGTCGATCAAGAAAAACTGGTGTCGACGGCCTTGCTTAAGTTCTCCAATCAGAAGTGGGTCTAAAGCGCGTGGCGTTGGATCCCGAAGAAGCGTGCTTTTCCATCGGCGCTGCTGGTCAACTATGAGGTAGAGATTGTCGAAGGAGTCTTTGGCGGCGCGCGCTTTTTCCCGGGTTGCTTGCGGAAGAATTCCGTCAAATTCAGCGGTGATAACTAGTTTCTTCCAAGGGCAAATGCGATTGAGCAGCATCTCGCCTAGCAGGTAGGTAAGAAATGCACCCAGGATCCATCCTCCTACCAGAACGAAGAATACAGAGGGACCGGTCAACACCGTGGTGTGGGAGAAGAGATAAGCCAAAACTGGGAAGATCCCCACGATTGCAGAGGTACGGATTGCTGCCCGTTCGCCTTTCATTCTGGGCTCATTGATCTTTCTTACGAAATCCTGGGTCTTCTGAATTGGAATGTACCCAGGGAGGCTGCGGGGCCGGGCGGTCGCGGGACCGGAATCCATCGTGATATCGTAAGCGACTTGGTGGCTGCCTTCGAGGTCGAATACTGCGAAGATCGGTAGCTCAGCACCCGTAGTTTCGTCTCGATAGGTCTGGAGAAGGCCATTTGGATTGAACTTCTGGAGGTGAAGCAGCGTTTTTGGCGATTTCGCCAGGAGGGCTTTCCCCTGCTCGCACTCTTTTTCCAAGGCAAAGAGGTAAGGGGTCCTTTTGCTCTCGACGGTAGCAGGCCGGCAATAATTCTGCCGGAGCAGTTTGAGGTTCTGGCTCATAGGCTTTCCGGGTTGAAATTTGTTTTCCCTTAAGATCCTTGCTCTGCGAAGGTCTCTAGGGGGGAGATTATACGCTTCTTGATTTTCGCTGAGATCCCGGTAGCGCGCAACTGCCCCTCTACATTTCAGGTCGTTTTTTTTTGAGACGTGCGCGGCCGCATATCGGACGCCATTAAGCGCCTTCCTGAAGATAATCCGCGCAAGCGTTTCCGATCGACGTCCTTGTAGGTGCGTCATGCTCGAAGGCGAGGATTACGAAATCGGCTGCCGGTAAAAAACCGGCTTCGTCGCACTCGAGAGATAGAGTGGGTGGCGAGGTGAGCCATCTTTGTTGGTGCCAAAACATCGAAGGTCGCGCCGGCCCAATTGAGCGAGCAGGCGCATGACTTCCTGGCCCCGGTTTTGGTGACGGCCGTCAGTCCCCCAGGCAACAAAAATCGTTGGAATCAGGGTGGCGATCCGCCGGATATGAGAATCGGTATCGGGCCCCACTGGGTCAGGGTGGTGTTTCAATGCCTTCCGGTTAGTCGATACCAATCCAAACAGATTTACCATATAAAAGGCGTTGAACCCCGCGGCGCCGCTAAAGGATCGGATTCGGGCAAGGGTGTTATCGAGCCCAGACTCATCCGCTATCGACGGATTCAGCGCAATCCACATACAGTGCCGGTCTATTAACCCCGGTTCCAAACGGTGAACCAGGAGGTAGCGATACTTCCGGTCCGCAGAAAAGACGCAATGGTTCATGATCGACCCGCATGCAGTAAATCAGAAATCTGTCTATCTGCGACAGATTGATTCGGGCGGTTTGTAACCGTGGATTCTCAGGTCCCACATCTGAGCGTTGATGGCGGCGAGGAATAAAAGTCGCTGGCTGCGGTATCCTATAAGGCGACCTTTCACTCGACTGACGATCTTAAACCAATATGCTCCAACGAATTCGGAAAGAACTTGCGAATGATTATCTCTGAACAACCGGTCAGTGATGCGGCCATCGCCGATCATTACGATGAGCTAGATTCGTTCTATCGCGATATCTGGGGACAGCACGTGCATCACGGGTTCTGGCTCAACGGCGATGAGTCCTCCGAAGAAGCGGTCCGAAAACTGGTAGAACTGGTTGCTCAAAAAGCCGAGCTGCGCCGAGATGAACGGGTGATCGATATCGGATGCGGTTACGGTGCGTCGGCGCGTCTGTTAGCGGAAAATTACGGTGCCGCGGTCACCGCTATTACAATGTCAGCCGTTCAGTATGCTTTCGCCCAGAGCATCGCGCCACGTCCGGAGCTTACATACATTTTGGGGAATTGGTATTCTTTTGAGTTCGCGTCAGATAGTTTCGATCTAGCGATCGCAATCGAGAGCGGCGAACACATGCCTGACAAGGTGGAGTTTGCCCGGCGCGCTTACCGCGTCTTGCGGCCCGGAGGTCGCTTTGTCCTTTGCGCATGGCTCTCTGCCCCCCGAGTTTCGAAGTGGCAAACCGATTTCCTGATGAAGCCGATCTGCGTTGGCGCTCGGATCCCGAACATTGCGACCGGGCAAGAGTATATCGATGCGATTACGGAAGCGGGATTCCAAGCTGCTGGGTCAGAAGATCTGACTGGCCGAGTAAAGCGAACTTGGTCGATTGCTATTCGGCGGTCCGTCGAGCGGGTTTTTCAAGACAGACGTTACCGCTCTTTTCTCTTTGACCGCAGCATAAGGAACCGGATTTTCGCGCTCACAGTGGTGCAAATTTGGTTGGCTTATCAGGTCGGAGCCCTGCGGTACGGCATCTTTCGTTTCGACAAGAAATAATTTCACGTATCAGCCCATGGAGCAGTAGAATTAAGCATCAGTCTTTTGATTCGTTTTCCGCGGTCCGGTCGGTGAAGTTACTTCTATGGACAGCATCTCTATTCTCGAAACGGATATTACGAAGCTGGCGGTCGATGCGATTGTAAATGCGGCCAATGAATCGTTACTCGGCGGTGGGGGTGTTGATGGGGCGATTCATCGCGCCGCGGGGCATAAGTTGCTGGAAGAATGCCGGACTCTTGGTGGATGTCCGACGGGCCAGGCGAAGATTACCAAGGGATACAATTTACCGGCCAAATTTGTCATCCATACCGTCGGGCCGGTTTGGCACGGTGGCTCTCGAAACGAACCGGAACTCTTGGCCGATTGTTACCGGAATTCGCTGGCCCTTGCCACAGCTCATTCGATAAAGACCATTGCCTTTCCAGCGATCAGTTGCGGCATTTACGGCTATCCAATCGATCAAGCTGTGCGGATCGCCGTACGGGAAACGACAGCATACCTGGAGAAGAATTCAGCGCCCGAAAAAGTCATTTTCGCCTGTTTCGGTCGAGAGATTTACGACGCCTACATCGCGGCGCTTAAGGGTTAAGCAACTTCTATCGCTTGCCATTTCGGTGCTCACCGCAAAATCCACGATGGTCCGACCGAATGACTTTCTGTCCTGGAATCACACCGGCTTGGCGTACGTCCTGAGTTCGGACAAGCTCACGTACTCGAGCGCGCCGGCGTAAGTGGCTTCCAGGAATACTGGAGGCGCATGACCCGCCTCCATGGCTTCGATCCAGCGCTCGACACACAGACACCAACGATCTCCGGGTTTCAGTCCAGGAAAACCGTATTCCGGTCGCGCGGTGATTAGATCATTTCCGCGGCCAACCGAAAATTCGAGAAATTCCGCAGTCATCTCAGCGCAAACAAAATGGTGGCCCGAATCGGTCGCATCGGTTCGGCAGTAGCCGTCGCGGAAATAGCCGGTTGCGGGGTTTGCGCAGCAACACTCCAACTCGGTACCCAGTACATTTCGTCCGAAGCGATCCTGGTCTGTACCGTCCATTGCCATACGATTCAGTGTAAGTTCGCCTCGGGAATCAATCGGGCTGGTGGGATTCGAACCCACGGCCTCCACGTCCCGAACGTGGCGCTCTAGCCAAGCTGAGCCACAGCCCGTCGAAAGGAATGGGAGATTAGTTCCACACCTGGCGGTGGTCAACATGCTTTCGAGAGAAACACCGGCGACGCCGGCGCACCATCACTTATGGGACCCAGAGGCCCTATGAGTCTGACCGAGTCACGGCGTCCGTTTCACTTTTGGCGCTTGAAATACGCCTCAATCCCTTCGACCACCCCATCCGCATACTCTTCATAGATGTTCTTGCGCATGACGCCGTTGAAGCTGCGTAACCCTTCATACTCACCAGCCTGAAAACGGTTGAAGAATTCGTGGCTGTTCATGACGTAGCATTCTATGTATGCAACCGGACACTGGTAGAGCCGGTTGGCCAGTAGATTGCGAGCCCAAACGTATCCGGTCTTGCCGATCGAAACCGCATTATTGGTTTGGTAGTGAAAGGGTGGTAGCCAAGTGACCGGAGCCATGTGCGCCGCCAGACTTTCAGCGATTTCCTTTTCTTCGGTGAAACTACGGTTTAAGAGCTTGATCAGCATTGCGTAACGGACATCGTCATAAGCCAATTCAGCTGCGCTGTATCCGCCGTTCACGATGAAATGAAGGTGGTTCGCATCGACCAGCGTGGGGCGCGTCGGATTGCCCCAAGGTTCAGCGTTGAAATGCAGGCACAAGGTGAGATCCGGCCGCAGAACCGTGTTGACGGCGAGAGCTCGGTCATGAATCTCCGCTACACGGTAAAATAGCTTTTCCGCTTCCCATTGGATCGAGTGTTCGCGCCAGGGATCGAAAGGGTCGGTGTAATTCTGGGAAATCGGATGCATCCCGCGTGCGACCAATGTGAGAAACGCTAGACTTCGGAGGGTTTCGGGTGAACGGGTCGTTACTGGCCCGGGATGGGAGCGCACCCAAAGTACCTGCGCCCCAAGTGCGGCGAGTCTTGGTGCAATCAACTGAGCTACCCGCAAAGTCAGGTCTCCCTCAGTGACAGGTTTGGAATCATCGATCTGGAACCAACGTTCTTCCATCTTGGCCCAAGCACCCCCCAGGTGTCCTGGATCGAGCGCGATTTTGAACCCGGAAAGTGAATGCTCAAGATCGACTGGTAAATGGCCGGCGATCCGCCAATAGCGCGGGGCAACCTGAACGTCTGAGCTACCCGAAAATTTGAGGGTAAACCAATCGCCGTCACCCTTGGCGATGCGGACCTGAGTCAGTTCGATTTCAAACCAGGGCGCCAAGTCCACATTCGGCGCGTAGACTCCGGCGAGCAGCTGCTTGAACTCGTCGTGCGTGATCGTCTGTTGGAATACGCCCAAGTCTTGCCAGTCCGGCGCGGACGAAAGCGGAGAAAGACGCTCTGCCGATACCGGCCGAAGCGCGGGCCAGTAAATTGCCCAAAAGATGAGAAAGAGAAACGTGCGTGGCATGGCTCAGTTGCTTCGGCTCCTTTACGTTCTATTATAAACAGGTGTAAAGAGGGGCAGGTGGCGATGTTTCGACTTCTTTTTCTCGGCGATATAATTGGGGAGCCTGGACGCAAGGCGGTGATCGACTCGGTGCCGAGGCTGAAACAGGAATGGGGTATCGATTTTGTTGTCGTGAACGGGGAGAATGCGGCGGCTGGTCGCGGAATCACCCCCAGGTTGACGATTGATCTCCTGCGCGCCGGGATTGCGGTCATCACGACTGGAGACCACGTTTGGGATCAAAAGGAGCTAGTCGGCTTTATTGATAGTGAGCCGCGTTTGCTGCGCCCGATTAACTATCCGGAGGGAACACCCGGGAGCGGCTCGGTCGTTCTGGAGACGGCGAAAGCCAAGGTTGGTGTCATTAATGTTCAGGGACGGACTTTCATGTTGCCGGCGCTCGAGAATCCATTTCTAAAACTCCAAGAGGTAGTGGCAAAGGTGCGGGAAGAAACGAACCTGATCTTTGTCGACGTGCATGCGGAGACGACGAGCGAAAAAATTGCGGTTGGGCGGTTTTTGGATGGCAAGGTGACCGCAGTAGCCGGTACCCACACCCATGTCCAGACCGCGGACGAGCAAATCTTTCCGGGCGGCACGGCTTTCATTTGCGATGCGGGTATGTGCGGCCCGACCGAATCGATTCTCGGGCGAGAGATCGAACCGATTGTTCAGCGGTTTGTTACCAGCATGCCAGTGAACTTTCCGGTGGCTCGCGGCCAGGTGAAATTGCATGGGCTTCTTGTCGACATCGACGAGTCAACTGGAAAAGCTCTGGCGGTAACCCGCGTAGCCGAGGTTTATAAGCCAAGCCAGCCAGAAACCGAAACAACGCCAGGCAGGCAACCGGAAGCTACCTTGGCGAAATAGAACGCCGGGAGTGCCGGGAGTGCCGAGAGCGTCGGGAACTGTCGGAATGGGTCTTTTCCACCGCTCAATAGCTATCAGCCAAGGCCCTTTATTCCTTCTGTGGCCATTATTCACTAATCGCTGATCAGTAATCGCTAATCTGGGCGCTCCTGCGCAGTTCTCAGCGTTCCCGGCGCTCCCGGCGGTGTCGGCGCTCCCGGCGTTGCTTTCCAAGTGCCTTGGTGTGAAGTCGTTCCTGGCTATTCTTTCATGGGAAAATGGGACCTTGTTGGAACCAAGAATCCTGTTGACGCTATTGCACTCTTTGTTAAGTTTCCGGCTCGCTAGACGGACCTTGAGTAGCAATCAACCGGCCCAAAATGGGACCAGCGACTAGTAGTCGGCCAGGTTTTTGTCCTCAAATTCCGGAAACGAGTTTCGGCCGGCTCGCGAGATAGTGAATACTGGTCGAACGACAACAGATGCCCATGTAGCTCAGTTGGTAGAGCACGTCCTTGGTAAGGACGAGGTCACCGGTTCAATCCCGGTCATGGGCTCCATGTCCTGACCAAAGTACTTAGCACGTAGACAATTTAAAGAAAGTAGCAGAGAAGGAGACCTTAAATGGCGAAGGATAAATTCGAAAGATCCAAACCGCACGTGAACATCGGCACGATCGGCCATGTTGATCATGGTAAGACGACGCTTACTGCCGCGATCACGACGGTGCTAGCAGAAAAGGGCATGGCACAGGCAACGCGGTACGATCAGATTGATAACGCTCCGGAAGAAAAGGAGCGCGGTATTACGATTAATACGGCGCATGTGGAGTACTCGACCGATAACCGGCACTATGCGCATGTCGATTGTCCGGGCCATGCCGATTACGTGAAAAATATGATCACCGGTGCGGCGCAGATGGACGGCGCGATCCTCGTGGTCTCCGCGGCCGACGGCCCGATGCCGCAGACCCGTGAGCACATCCTTCTGGCTCGCCAGGTCGGTGTGCCGTCAATCGTTGTATTCCTGAACAAGTGCGACATGGTCGATGATCCGGAATTGCTCGATTTGGTCGAAATGGAAGTACGCGATCTTTTGACGCAATACGAGTTCCCAGGTGACACCACCCCGATCGTCAAAGGCAGTGCGCTCAGAGCATTGGAAGGCGATCCGAAATATAAGGAGAACATCTTCCAACTCATGGCTGCGGTTGATGAGTATATCCCGCTGCCGGAGCGGCCAATCGATCAGCCGTTCCTGATGCCGATCGAAGACGTCTTCAACATTGAAGGTCGTGGTACGGTGGTGACTGGACGAGTTGAACGCGGAATCCTCAAGAAAATGGAGGAAGTCGAAATTGTCGGAATTCGTCCGACCCAAAAGACGACGGTTACCGATATTGAAATGTTCCGTAAGCTGCTCGACGAGGCGCGAGCGGGGGACAATGTGGGGGTCCTTCTGCGAGGTGTGAAGAAAGAGGATGTTGAGCGTGGACAAGTGGTAGCTAAACCCGGCTCCATTAAGCCGCACAAGAAGTTCAAAGCGGAAGTCTATGTATTAAGTAAGGAGGAAGGGGGTCGACATACTCCGTTCTTCTCGAATTATCGCCCTCAATTCTATTTCCGAACCACCGATGTTACCGGAACGGTCAAGCTTCCGGAAGGCGTCGAAATGGTGATGCCGGGTGATAACGTCTCTATTGAAGTGGAGCTGATCACACCGATTGCAATGGAAAAGACAATTCGATTCGCAATCCGCGAAGGTGGTCGCACCGTAGGAGCCGGCCGCGTCGGTGACATTCTTGACTAACAGGACGTTGTCGAGGAACAGTACGAACAATTTAACCAGGGGTCCCGCTTAGGCGGGACCGCTTTCTTTCTAAGCCGTGAATGATAGGTCAGTAGCTCAATTGGTAGAGCAGCGGTCTCCAAAACCGCCGGTTGGGGGTTCGAGTCCCTCCTGACCTGTTCCCCTTACTCAGATGTTTGGATTTTTCCGCAATATCATTCGCTTCATCAGCGAATCTCGGGCAGAGCTGGCAAAAGCAAGCTGGCCCTGGGATCCGAAAGAGAAAGGCGCCAAACGTTATCGGGAACTCATCGATTCGACTACCGTCGTGCTGATCGCGATGGTGATTCTGAGCGGCTACATCACATTTTGGGACTTTGTGATGGTGAACATCGTAGGCTGGCTGGTGCCATGAGTGAGGTTGTGACGTTATGAGTGAGCCAGATAAAGATCAGTGGTTCGTTGTGCACGTACTTTCCGGGCAGGAACAGAAGGTTTACGAAAATCTGACGCGCCGGATTAAGAAAGAGGAGATGGGCGACTTGGTTTACGAGGTTTTGATTCCGACCGAGCGAGTCTCGGAAATAAGGCGAGGAAAACGCACCGAGACCACTCGCAAGTTTTTCCCGGGATACTTGATTGTGAATATGTATCTGCTCGACAAGCAGAACCAGTTGGTAGACCGCACCTGGTATTTTATCCGCGAAACTCCGGGAGTGCTGGGGTTTGCAGGAACCAAGGATCGTCCGGTGCCGATGCGGCCGCAAGAGGTGGAAAGCATGTTGGCCCAGATCCGCGAGCGGGAAGACAAAGTTAAGCCAAAGGTCAGTTTTGAAGTCGGCGAGACGGTCAAGGTGGCCGATGGGCCGTTCCAGAACCAAAGTGGGGTAGTCGAAGAAATTGATCCGGACCGGGGTAAACTGCGCGTCTCGGTCAGTATCTTTGGACGTTCAACACCGGTCGAACTGGAGTATTGGCAGGTAGAAAGAAGCTAACCTGGATCGTCTTTAAAGGGCGGTTCAACGATAAGATATGGCAAAAGAAGTTGTTGCAACGATCAAGCTGCAGATTCCGGCTGGTCAGGCCAATCCGGCGCCGCCGGTAGGTCCTGCGCTCGGCCAGAACGGTGTGAACATTATGGCCTTCTGCAAGGAATTTAACGCCGCTACGCAGAAACAGGCTGGCGATATTCTGCCGGTAGTGATCACCGTCTATAAAGATAAGTCCTTTACGTTCATCACCAAAGCACCGCCAGCGGCCATTCTTTTGAAAAAAGCGGCGAATATTGCAGCTGGTTCGAAGGAGCCGAACAAAGCAAAAGTTGGGAAATTGACCAGGAAAGAGGTCATGGACATCGTGAAGGTAAAGATGAAGGATATGAACGCGAACTCCGAGGAAGCGGCGTACCGCACGCTGGTCGGCACCGCGCGGCAGATGGGAATTGATGTAGTAGACTAAACGGTAGCTCCGAACCGGACGCGCGGGAGCGTCCCTATCGGAAACGACGCAGGAGGTTTCCTCTAATGGAGACCGTCAACACTGCCAAAAAAATGAAAACAACGCATCGCAGTAAACGCTATCGAGCCTGTCTTGAGCTGATTCAGCCGGACAAGGCCTATTCCTTGCCGGACGCAGTTGAGACACTCAAGAAACTGCCTCCGACCAAGTTCGATCAAACGGTTACCCTCTCTTTCAAGTTGGGGGTAGATCCCAAACAGTCCGACCAGATGGTCCGCGGTACCTGTCCCTTGCCGCATGGGAGCGGAAAACAGGTACGAGTTCTGGTATTTGCACAGGGTCAAGCAGCCGAAGCTGCGAAAGAAGCTGGCGCCGAATATGTTGGATTCGAGGACCTGATCAAGAAATGTCAGGAAGGCTTCCAGGATTTTGATGTTGCTGTCGCAACCCCGGCCGCCATGGCGGAGGTACGTAAATTAGGCAAGGTGCTCGGGCCGCGGGGACTTATGCCAAATCCGAAGACGGGTACCGTCACCGACGACACTGCCAAAGCGGTGAGGGAAGTGAAGGCCGGACGGGTTGAGTTTAAGCTCGATAAGAACGGCAATGTGGCTGTTCCGGTGGGAAAATTTTCTTTTGCCCCCCAATCGCTGGTCGAGAATGGCACCGCGGTCATTGACGCGGTGGTGAAAGCCCGACCGGCCCACGCTAAGGGTAAGTTTGTTCATTCTATCACCGTCAGCGCAACCATGACTCCGGGTCTGCCCGTCGATCCGTCCGTCTATCTAAAATAGAGAACGAAAACCCATGAGACCCGAAAAGACGACGATTGTTGATGACCTTTCCGCGCGACTAAATGCCTCGCCATTTTTGATCGTAACGGAGTACGCCGGTATGAACGTATTGGAGTTCGCCGAGCTCCGCCACCGGCTGGCTGGTGCCGGTGCCGAATGCAAAGTGGTGAAAAACACCTTTTTGCGGAGAGCAGCAGCGGAAGTGGGTTTCCCCGATCTAGGTGATACGCTAGGCGGGCAGACCGCGATTGTTACCGGAGAGAGCGACGTCTGCGCGGCGGCCAAAATCCTCAAGACCTTTTCCTCCGAGTTTCAGCGTCCCGCGGTGAAGGTCGGCGTGCTGGATCATGCCGTAATTTCTAAAGAGCAGATCCAAACACTGGCCGAGCTTCCGGCAAAACCGGTTCTGCAGGCGCAGTTGCTCGGGGTATTGAAGTCGCCGCTTCAGAAACTTGTAGCCACATTGAACGAGCCGGCCGCTTCGCTTGCTCGATTGTTGAAGGCAAAAGTAGACGAAGGGGGAGGCACCCAGGGCTGAACGCCCCGGTTCCGGCCGCCGCCGTTCGACGACGGCGATTAAAATTTACAGGGCGTGATTTGAAGCCGCACGCCACGATGAAAAACACAAACTGGTTCCTCGTCGGGTCAGGCAGCTGCCGGATCTTAAATGCTCCCGAGGCTTCGGAGCGCGACGATACCTAAAAGCATAAAATGGCAAACACAGAACAAATCGTTGAGCAGCTTAGCGGCCTGACCGTTTTGGAGATCGCTGATCTGGTTAAGAAACTAGAAGAAAAGTGGGGAGTCAGTGCAGCAGCTCCTGTAGCGGTCGCGGCTGGTCCGGTAGCGGGCGGTGGCGCTGCCGCTGGCGCACCGGCAGTCGAAGAAAAGACTACCTTTGACGTGATCCTCAAAGAAATCGGTGGCAACAAGATCGCGGTGATCAAGGAGGTCCGTGCGGCTGTGTCCGGTTTAGGACTCGCCGAAGCGAAAGCCTTGGTCGAAAGCGCTCCCAAGCCGATTAAAGAAGGAGTCACCAAAGAAGAAGCGGAAGAGATCAAGAAGAAGGTTGAAGCCGCTGGGGCGAAAGTCGAAGTCAAATAAGCCTAGCAGCCCGTCGGATTTGGAATTCAGCGGTATGCCAAATAGCAAATTTGGCGACCGGCAAACGGTTCTACTGTCTTCCGGCCATAGACGGGCTGCCTCCGCGAGCTACGGCTCGCCCGCTGCGCGATAAGGCAGGCTGCTAAATTTTGCGAAAGTAGATTAAAATTGTCGCTTCTTCGCGCGATAGCGCTTGATTCTGGATTGCTCACCAATCCGTAGTCTGATGCCTCGACCTGGCACTGTTCGAGGCAGAGCTTCTCCTCAGGCTGGAGCGTGAGGTTACGGATTGGTGAGCAATCCAGGCTTTGTTTTCACTTGCGAAATGCCTGTGGCCCAGTATAGTAGCGACTCGTTAACCGCGGGGAACTCGAGATATCGCTCGCACGTTTAACATCAAATTTTATAGTCAGCTCCTGTGGCGAGGCCGATTTGACAAGCCTCGCATCTGGGGCTATTTCTGTTCCCCTTTGTTATTTTCACCCTCGAGGGAACGTTAGTCTCGGTGCCTTACAGAAAGCGGTGCCGGTTCGGTCAGAATAACCATCCGTATGTCAGAGCGCATTTATTTCGGGAAGATTAAGGAGGCGGTAGAGCCACCAAACCTGATCGAGGTTCAACTCGATTCTTATGTAGAGTTTTTGCAAAAGGATTTGCCGCCCAGCAAGCGCAAAAATGTAGGTCTCCAGGCCGTATTTCGGGAGGTTTTCCCAATCCAAAGTTACGACGATAAGGTCGTGCTCGATTTCGTAAGCTACGACATCGGTGAGCCGAAAATGTCGGCATTAGATTGCCAGCGGGAAGGGCAGACATTCAGTGCGCCATTACACGTAACCTTCCAACTGCGCGACGAGAAGGGCACTAAAGAAGAGAAGGTCTACATGGGCGAGATCCCGCTCATGACCCCCCAAGGCACCTTCGTCATCAACGGAGCCGAGCGAGTGGTGGTGAGCCAACTGCATCGCTCGCCCGGTATTGCCTTTGAATCGTCTGTCCATCTTAACGGGAAAGTCCTGTATAGTTTCCGCATCATTCCGGACCGCGGTTCTTGGTTGGAAGTGCAGTTCGATACGAACGATCTGCTCTACATCTATCTCGATCGGCGTAAGCGCCGCCGGAAATTTTTGGCGACAACGTTCCTGCGCGCCATTGGCCATGGCAGTGACGAAGAAATCATCAAGGTATTTTATCACATTGAAAAGCTTGCCCTGAAGAATGATCTCGAGGAGGAACAGCTCAGCACGAAGATTCTCATCCAGGATATACGCGATGGGGAAATCACGGTTGCTCGCGCGTTTGAACCTTTAACCAAAGCGACGGTTCAGCAGATTCTGACCCTCGGCATTAATGAAGTCTCGGTCGTCGATACCAAAGACGACGACACGATCATCAAGTCGATCAAGAAAGATCCGGCTCATGACGAAGAAGAGGCGTTGAAGGATATCTATCGTCGTTTGCGCCCGGGCGATCCGCCTACCGTGGCCAATGCTCGCGGCTTGTTGCGCCGTTTATTCTTCGACCCGAAGAAGTACGATTTGGGTCGGGTTGGACGCTACAAGATCAACCAGAAACTCGGAATCGACGTTGAGCTGGCCGAGCGGACGCTGACCAAAGAGGATTTCATCGGCGCGATGAAGTACTTGGTCACGCTGCGTAAGGGGGAAGGGATCCTGGACGATATTGATCACCTCGGTAGCCGGCGGGTTCGAACCGTGGGAGAGCTGTTAGCTAACCAGTGCCGCGTCGGTCTGGCGCGGACTGAGCGTCTGGTCAAAGAGCGAATGACTCTCTTCGACGTCAATATCGATGGGATGACTCCGCAGAAACTGATCAATCCAAAAGCACTTAGCGCGGTTATTCGCGATTTCTTTGGACGCTCTCAGCTGAGCCAATTCATGGATCAAACCAATCCGCTGGCGGAACTGACGCACAAGCGTCGGTTGTCTGCGCTTGGGCCAGGCGGTCTAAGCCGCGATCGAGCCGGATTCGAAGTGCGTGACGTGCATCCGTCCCATTACGGAAGAATATGTCCGATCGAGACGCCGGAAGGCCCGAACATCGGCTTGATTAGCTCGATGAGTACCTTCGCGCGCATCAACGAGTTTGGCTTTATTGAAACGCCTTATCGGCGCGTCCAAGATGGGCGGGTTACCGACCAAATTGATTACCTGACAGCGGACCGGGAAGAGAATTATTTGGTTGCTCAAGCGAATGCTCCCATCGACGCCAAAGGCAATTTCTTGGATGAGAAAGTTTCCTGCCGCTACCGTGGCGACTTCCTGGAAGTGGAACCGTCAAAGATCCACTACATGGATATCTCGCCGAAACAGCTGGTTTCGGTGGCGGCTGGGTTGATCCCCTTTTTGGAGCATGACGACGCCAACCGAGCTTTGATGGGCTCGAATATGCAGCGCCAAGGCGTGCCTCTGATTCGTTCGGAATCGCCGCTGGTTGGTACCGGCTTGGAAGGCAAAGTCGCGCGTGACTCGAAAGCGGTGATCGTTGCGGAGGGCGACGGCATTGTGGCTTCCGTAAATGCCGAGCAAATTGTAACGACCCGCGACGGCAAAATGCCGGAGATGAAGAAAAAGGCGCTGAGCCGTCCGGACGAGGGCATCTACATTTACGAGCTGCGGAAGTTCATGCGCTCGAACGCTGGAACCTGTATCAACCAGAAGCCGATTGTCGTAAAAGGCCAAAAGGTGAAGAAGGGGCAAGTTATTGCCGACGGTCCAAACACGGAGGAGGGCGAACTCGCGCTTGGCCGCAATGTCCTCGTGGCCTTTATGCCCTGGAATGGGTATAACTTTGAGGACGCCATTCTGATTTCAGAGAAAGTAGTGAAGGAGGACATCTATACCTCGATTCACATTGATGAGTTCGAGATTGGTGCTCGGGATACCAAGCTCGGACCGGAAGAGATTACGCGGGACATTCCGAACGTCAGCGAGGAGGCATTACGCAATCTTGGTTCGGACGGAGTTATCCGCGTGGGAGCCGAAGTGAAGCCGGGCGATATCCTGGTAGGAAAGATTACTCCCAAGAGTGAAACGGAGTTAGCTCCGGAAGAACGCTTGCTCCGCGCGATCTTCGGCGAGAAAGCGGCCGACGTCAAAGACACGTCGCTCACTGTCCCATCTGGAACCTATGGCATCGTCATGGATGTCAAAGTCTCGTCGCGAAAGGAAGTCGCGAAGCAAAAGTTGACTCCGGCGGAGACTAAACGTCAGGCCAAACAGATCGCGGAAGATTACCGCAAGAAGAAAGAAGAGCTCCACGAAGAATTGACTGAAGCGCTCTCCAATATCCTTCTGGGCGAAAAGATTCCGTTGGATGTGGTGAACGCAGAAACCGGTGAAATCATCATTCCGGCAAATCGCAAAATTACCAAGACGCTGCTGCGCAAGCTGGCGGGTGTTTACGACCACATCGACATCGACCCCAGCCCGATCCGCAACAAAATTCGCGAGATTATCAGCTCATTCGAACACAAGTTCGCCGAGCTCGACCTGGAGAAGGATCGTTCGCTCGATCGGATCGAGAGTGGTGACGATATCGATCCTGGAATCATTAAGCAGGTAAAAGTCTATATCGCTAGTAAGCGGAAGCTCAGTGTCGGCGATAAGATGGCCGGAAGACATGGGAACAAGGGTGTCGTGGCGAAGATCGTGCCGGAAGAGGATATGCCGTTCTTGAGCGATGGGACCCCGGTGGAAATTGTTTTGAATCCATTGGGTGTACCAAGCCGCATGAACGTGGGTCAGGTTCTCGAAACTCACCTTGGGGTCGCCGCAAAGGCGCTCGGATTTACAGTGGCTACGCCCGTATTTGACGGGATCGAAGAGCCCGAGGTTAGGAAATATCTGACCGAGGCCCGCAAAGTAGACGGTTTCACCTGGGTAAATGAAAATGGAAAATCGACCCTCTTCGATGGGCGCACCGGCGAGCAGTTCGATCAACAGGTTGTCGTCGGCTACATCTATATGCTGAAACTCGGGCATTTGGTCGCTGACAAGATCCATGCGAGAGCGGTTGGACCCTACTCTCTGGTGACCCAGCAGCCGCTTGGCGGTAAAGCTCAGTACGGCGGTCAGCGTTTCGGTGAGATGGAAGTTTGGGCGCTGGAAGCTTATGGCGCGGCTTACACGCTGCAGGAGTTGTTGACGGTAAAATCGGATGATGTCCAGGGTAGGACCCGCATTTACGAATCTATCGTCAAAGGCGACAATTCACTGGAAGCCGGAACTCCGGAATCGTTCAACGTTCTAATCAAAGAGATGCAAAGCCTTGGGTTAGACGTGAAGGTGGGTGGCCGACCGCATACGTTCGTCGACGCTCCATTGGAAGTGGCCGCAGGATAGTGAGGATTATCAACGAGTTATCTTACGACCAAGAAGTGGCTAAACCGATCCGATCTAACAACGTTGAGGTTCCCCGGCAAATGCCGGAGGAATTGTCCGAAGCGTTGTCCGGTAACGCAGATTTAAAGAAACGAACCAAAGGCTTCGAGGTTAGCGGTCCCCGAGCGTCTTTACTTTTTCAGCAACCCTTACCGCGGTAAATATGAACGAAACGAATCTTCGCGAAATTTTTGGAGAAGAGCGCTCGGTCGGATTCGACCAAGTGGGAATCAGTGTGGCATCGCATGACGCCATCCGTTCCTGGAGCAAGGGCGAAGTCAAGAATCCCGAAACGATTAACTATCGGACATTCAAGCCGGAGAAGGGTGGTCTTTTTTGTGAACGCATCTTTGGTCCGACGCGCGATTGGGAATGCTCCTGCGGGAAATACAAACGGATCAAACATAAAGGCGTTATTTGTGATCGATGCGGAGTGGAGGTCACTCTGTCTCGGGTTCGCCGCGAGCGCATGGGTCACATCGAGTTGGCGGTTCCGGTCTCTCACATCTGGTTTTATAAGTGCATGCCCTCGCGCATCGGATTGATGCTCGACATGAGTTCACGGCAGTTGGAACGGGTAATCTACTATGAGGATTACATCGTTATCGACCCGGGTCAGACGCAGCTCCAGAAGTGTCAGCTCTTAAATGAACAGGAGTACCGGGAAGCGCAAGAACAGTATCGCGATACTTTTGTGGCGGGGATGGGTGCGGAGGCGATCAAGATTCTCTTGTCTCAAATTGAGCTTAGCCAACTGAACGTTGAGCTTGAGGAGGCGATGAATAACACGAAGAGCAAGCAGATTCGCAAAAAACTCGCAAAACGGCTCAAGCTCGTACAGGGCTTCATGAACTCGCATTCGCGTCCGGAGTGGATGGTTCTCGATGTACTGCCGGTCATTCCGCCAGATCTTCGTCCCCTTGTTCCGCTGGAAGGTGGACGGTTTGCTACTTCAGACTTAAACGATCTTGCTCCAACTCAAGACGCCAGACGTCATTATTCGGAATGAAAAACGGATGCTCCAAGAAGCGGTCGACGCGCTGTTCGACAACGGCCGACACGGTCGCGCCGTAACCGGTGCGGGCAACCGTCCGCTCAAGTCGTTGAGCGACATGCTTAAAGGCAAGGGTGGCCGGTTCCGGCAAAACCTTCTCGGTAAGCGAGTCGATTACTCCGGGCGTTCGGTTATCGTCATCGGCCCAGAACTCAAATTGCATCAGTGCGGCTTGCCGAAAAAGATGGCGCTGGTTCTGTTTGAACCGTTCATCATTCGGCGGCTGAAAGAGCTGGGTTATGTTCATACGGTCCGGAGCGCCAAGAAGATGATTGAGCGCCAGACACCGGAAGTCTGGGATATCCTGGAAGAGGTGACCAAAGGGCATCCGGTGTTATTGAACCGTGCGCCGACTTTGCACCGATTATCGATTCAGGCTTTCGAACCGCTACTGGTGGAAGGAGAAGCTATCCGGATTCATCCGTT
>WNFL01030957.1_pt1 | contig 23474 bp, 18 predicted proteins | sample 5400361 | NCBI WGS metagenome assembly WNFL01 (sample SAMN13153351, study PRJNA577476) | soil metagenome | isolation source: 40 cm soil on Douglas fir-dominated hillslope | place: USA:California | collected 2013-09-17
GGCGCGATGATGGCGCCGATGTCGGACAATTGCGCCATCGTGCGCAAGTGCCCGCTGTGCAGCGGCGTCTCGCGCAAGCCCAGCACCAGCCGGCGGCGCTCCTTCAACACCACATCGGCGGCGCGCGATAGAAGATTGCTCGTGATGCCATGCGCGATCTCGCTCATCGTGTGGACGGAGCAGGGCAGGATCAGCATCCCCATGGTGGCGAAAGACCCAGAGGAAATCGACGCGCCGACGTCGCCGATGGGATGGAACACGGTCGCCATCTCGCGCACCGCCTTTGGCTTGACGTCGGTCTCGTAGCTCATGGTGAGCTCCGCCGCCGGGCTCATCACCAGATGCGTCTCGATGCCGGTCTGGCGCAGCATATCCAGCGCGCGGATGCCGTAGATCACGCCGGAAGCTCCGGCGATGCCGACGATCAGGCGCTGCGGCGGGCTGGTTTTAGCCATTGTCATTCTCCTCCACGATGCGCACGGCCGACATGCGTATAGCGCGTTCTTTTGCAATCCACGACAACAGCGGGCGAGCGCCTCGCATCAATCTTCCTTCGGCGAGGACAGCACGCAGGCGAGCAGGTTGGCCGCCAGACGCGCCGCGCCGTTGGGATCGGTGTAGAGCGCCGCGCCCATATATTCCTTGACGCCGCACAGAGCGGCGCGGTTGCGGTCGAGAAGCCGCGACAAGGTCTTCTTCACCGCCGCATCGAGAGAGGCGCGCGGCACGACCTCGCTCAGCAAGCCCAAAGACAGTGCCTCCGCCGCGCCGATGGATGAGCGCGTATAGACCATCTGCAGAAGTTGTTTGGGCGTCACCTTGTGCAGCATCGCCGACATGGCAAGCGTCGGCGGCAGATGATGATCCATCTCCGGCAGCGAGAACGACGCATCGTCCGCGGCGATGGCGAGATCGCATTGCGCGACGAAGGCGCAGCCGAAACCCTTCGCTTCGCCTTGCACCACAGCGACCACCGGCACCGGGGTCGCACGTATGTCGGCATAGACGTCGTGAATGGGCTGCGTGATCTTGGCGCGGATGTCGAGCGCGGTCGTCGGCGCCTTGCCGGGCGCATCGGGAAGACGGCCTTGGCAGAAATTCGGCCCATCCGCGCGCACCAGCACAAGCTTGAACTCCTTGCGGCTGCCCGCCTCGCGGATGGCGCGGCCGACGAGCGGAATCTCCTCGGCGCTCATCTTGTTGCCCGTCATCCCCCGCGTAAGTCTCAGGGTGACGAAGCGCTGCGATGCGTCTTCTTCGATACGAAAAGCGTCCGTTTCCATCATCCCCCCGTGAACGGCACCGCGCCCAATCCGCCGCGACGCGGCTGAACCCTTAAAGGCCTGCTGCGGCTTATCACGAGAAGGCGGGGCCCGCCTACAATGCGAAAGTTGAGGGTCGGTCGGCCCGGCTCGAGCCCCCAACCCCCGCTGGCCGGGCACGATAAGCCCCACCCAAACCGCCAGGTTACGCATCTATCATCGGCGAAATGGCCGAATTTCCTTGCCCGGCGCGCGGGGCCGATTAATTTAGCCCGATCGAACGGGAGGGGTTCGTTGATGAATCATTCTGCATGGGGCTGGGCTGCCGCCTTCGCCTTCGCTTTGGCCCTCGCTGGGCTCGCCGAGGCACAACCCGCCGCGCCGGCAAGACCCCAGCCCGCCCAAACCGCGCCCGCGAGACCGCAGACCGGCGTCCCGCTGCGCGGTCCTATCGCGCCGGCGCCCGCCTCCCAGCCTGTCGATGTCCAGCTCGTGCTGGCGGTCGATGCCTCGGGCAGCGTCGATGACGACCGCTTCGAACTGCAAAAACAGGGCTACGCCAAAGCGTTTCTGAACCCGCGCGTGCTCAACGCCATCCGCAACGGCAATGAGCAGGCGATTGCGGTGTCCATGGTGCAATGGACCGGTCCGACCCTGCATGTGATCATGGTGCCCTGGGCGGTGATCAAAGATCAGCGAAGCGCCCAGGCGGTCGCCGCGCTCATCACTGCCGCGCCCCGTCAGATCTTCGGCGGCGGCACCTCGCTGTCGGGCGCGATCGACTTTTCGGTGCTGATGTTGAATGCGAGCCCCTATCGCGGCACAAGGCGCGTGATCGACATTTCCGGCGACGGCTCGAACAATCTCGGCCGCCCCGCCGAGCAGGCCCGCGATGAGGCCGTCAAGATGGGCATCCGCATCAACGGCCTGCCCATCCTCGCCGTTGAGCCGGATCTCGACGTCTATTTCCGAGAGAGCGTCATCGGCGGCCCCGGCGCCTTCATCATTCCGGTCAAGAGCTACGATGCCTTCGCCGAAGCGATTCTGCGCAAGCTCGTGGCCGAGATTTCGCAGAACAACAACGCGCCGCGGCCAAAATTCGCGCTGAAATAGCCGGGACGCTCCGCTACGGCTTCTTGCTCTTATCCGTCACCGAGCGCACCGGCGTTTCCGGAATGACGCCGCCCTTACGCTTGGCAAAGGTCTCGCGCCCGGTTTCTTCCCATTTGCCTTCCACAGCGCGCTTCGCCCATTTGTCCCAATTGTCCGTCCAGTCGCCGAGCGAGTAGCCGTACCAAGGCGGCTGCGGGTTCAGCTCAGGCAGACCGAGCTCGTCCCAGATCACCTTGGCGCGCTCCATGAACTCGCGCGCGGGCAGCGCGAAAGGCGGCATGGCGTGTTTGGGCGTCGCATCGATGAGCAAAGTGGAATCGCTTTCGCGCGGCCCCGATTTCGGTCCATGCCCGCCCGACTTGTAAGGCGCGACATGCAGGTCTTCGCCGAGATTGGTGCGGTAGGCGAGCGACCAGAAAACCGCATCGGTGTTGGCCGGATCGATATCCTCGCCGAGCGCGATGACGATCTTGCCGCATTGCGCCTGCAGAGTCGCCGCCCCATGCAAGCCGCGCCAGATTTCGCTCCGCGGCGTTTCGCGCGCGAAGGTGAGGAAGATGACAGGCCGCACATTGGTAAGCGGCTCGTGCATCACCACGCGTTTGATTCCCTTCACCGCCAGGGAATCGCGCAAATGCGCGAGGAAGAGCGGTTCATAGGCGACCTTCTTGGTCACGCTGGATTCCGAGGGCGTCACTTGGCTGATGATCGACACGAACACCGGCTTGCGCTTCATGGTGATCGCGGTGACCTGCATCGACATGTTGTAATCTTCCAGCGCGACGTGGCCGTGGGATTCGCCGAACGGGCCTTCCGGCTCCAGGAGCTGGGAATCGATCAGGCCCTCGATGACGATCTCCGAATCCGCCGGCACTTCCAGATCGTTGGTGATGCAGCGAACGGTCTTGATCGGTTCGCCGAGAAGCGCGCCCGCGACGCCCATCTCGTCGAAATCGATGGCCAGCTTCTGCGGCCCGGTGAAGAAGATCACCGGCGCGCAGCCGATCACGATGGCGACCGGCATGGGTTCGCCGCGCTTCTGATATTTCAGCCAGTGCTGATAACCGCCGGCGCCGCCCAGCCTTGAGGCCATGCGCACGCCCAAGCGGTCGGTCGCCTTCAGCGCAGCCCGATAGGTACCCATATTGCGGATGCCGGTTTCGGGATCCCTGGTGACGCAGATCGTCGCGGTGAGATAAGGCGCCGCGTCGAAGCCCGGCGTCGAAATGGGAACGGGAAGCGCGGCGAGCCCGCCGCCCGGTGCTTTGAGTGCCTCGCCTTTGATCACCACTTCCTGGCACGCCGCCGATGTCACGCTGACCGGCGGGATCGGATTGTGGATCGCCTTGAGCCAGGCAGGCCCGATCTCGTCTAGCGCAACACCCATGCCGAGCGCGTAGATCTCCGGCGAGGCGGCGAGAGCGCCCGCGACCACCGGCATGTCGAATTTTCTTCCGTCGCTTCCCACCACATGGGTGAAGACGAAGGCCCGGCGCTTGTCCTCGGACAACGCGCCTTGGAACTGCCAGCGTGCCAAAGGATGAAGCTCGGTGTCCTTGTTGATGGGTCGGTCGACCCGCACGACCAACCCGCGCTGCTCAAGGGAGGCAAGATGCTCCTGGAAATCTTTGGCCGCCTTCGCGCTCTTCGGGAGTCGCGTGGCGTGCGGAACCGAAACCGTCATCGAGGCCACTCTTGATTTGCGGCCGGAACATAGCCCATGGAACAGCGGCGGCAACAGCGCAAGAAAGCCGCGAAGCGCCCAGAACCCCCGAAAATTCTGAATAAAATTCGCCGCCAATTGTTCCCGTCGGGAGCGATTTTTTTCTTGTCACACCGAGGTTTAAGCCTTTCTTGACCTGCAATGCGCATGCTGGGTAACGCAGCACCGCCCCGTGAGGAAATCGCGCGAGAGCGGTGAAAGGCAGAAGCGGTGAATAGAGGGGTATCCAACTTGAAACGCGCAACCTTGGTAGGGATTCTCGTTCTGCTCGCGCCGACGGCGGGCTGTGCGACTTTTCCCTTCAGCACTTCGCACGCGAGCCCGACGCCCGCGAGCTCTCCCGCGCAAGCTCCTGCGCCGAACGCAAAAGCTACGGACGGGGCCGCCAACCTCGAAGTTGCTATCCGCGACGCGCAAGCTTTGCGCAAGGCGGGCGACCTCGGCGGCGCTGCGAAGGCATTGAGCCAGTTGGTGCTGATCGCGCCCGACAACGCACTCGTGCTCGGCGAGTATGGCAAGAACCTTGCCGCGCAGGGCCGCAGCGATGACGCGCTCGCGTTTCTCGAGCGCGCAATCCAGTTGCAACCTGCCGACTGGACGCTCTATTCCGCGCAAGGCATGGCGTACGATCAAAAGACAAACTACCGCGCCGCGCAGGCTTCTTATGCGCGCGCCTTGGTCTTGAAACCGGGCGAGCCTTCGATCCTCAACAACGCTGCTCTGTCCTATATGCAGGCTGGCGATTTGGACAACGCCGAAAAACTGCTCCGGCAAGCTCCATCGGACGGTCCCAACTATCCGCGAATCGCGCAGAACCTGGCCTTGGTGCAGAGTCTCAGAGGCGCGCAGGCGGGAAAAACGGCAGCAGTCGTGCCTCCAGTACAAGGCTCGCCCTCCGGCTCCTCGCCTCCCGGCCCGGTCGCGGCGGCCGACTTGCCGTCGCAACCCGATGTCGCGCAGGCCACCGTCGTGGTGAGCGAACCGGTGACGCGCACCCAGATCGCCCCGCCGCCGGCGCCATCGATTGTTGCCGCCAGTCCGGCGATATTGCCCTCAATGCCGAGTCCGAGCGATTCCAGCGCGCCCCCCAAGCCGGTTGCGCCCAATCCGAGCGTCGCCTTGGCCCCGGTTCATAAGGATGCACCAATCAAGGCCGAGCCCGTTGTGCCGGCCAAGCCAGCCGAGAAGCAATTCGTCATGCCTGCGCCGAAGCTCGCTCCTGAGCCCAAGCTCGCGTCGGCTGACTCGGCCCCCACTCCTGTCGCGGCCAAGCCCACCGAGAAGAAGCTCGTGCAGACTGCGCCGAAGCTTGCGGCTGAGCCCAAGTCTGTTGCGGCGGAGCCCGCCTCTAATCCTTCCAACACGACCTATTTCGTCCAGGCTGGCGCCTTCCTCTCCGAGGAGCGAGCCGGCGTTGCAGCCTCTGCCTTGGACCGTCTGGGCGCTCGCGTGACGCCTGGGGTGAATGACGGGCGGGCCGTCTACCGCGTGCGGATCGGGCCGTTCCTTACGATCCAGCAGGCCAAAGCCGCGGTCACCCAGGCCCAGGCAATGGGGCATGCGGATTTGAGGATCGTCACGCAATAATCCGAGGTTCGATCGCCGAGCTCGCCGGGCGGCCGCAGTGCCGCCCGCGCCTTTTGCGAATGATTACCGCAAGTGGAATTTGTTTCCGGCCTCTCCGTTCTCGCTGCTCGGGAGGACTTGCGCTCGAACGCGAGCGATGACGCAAAGGGTTGTGGGATCGGCAGACCGCGACGGCAATGGGCGCCGGGGATCCCTGCCCTTCAGACTGTCGGTATCATCCGCCGGAAGCTGGAGGCACACTGGTGGCGGCGTTCGCGCTTTCGTCCGCGCGCTCGGGCTTGAAAGCCGCGGCTGCGCGGATGGCCGATTGCAGATCCACCGGGCTCAACTGCTTGGCCAGGACGGCGACGCGGCCATGGGATTCCTTATCGCCGCCGGCGGCAGCAATCGCGTACCAGCGATAAGCGTCGCTAAGGCTTTTGGGCACACCGGTGCCCTGTTCGTAGAGCACCGCCAGATTGTATTGCGAATCCACAGAACCCAATTGGGCGGCCTTTTCGAACCATTTCGCGGCTTCGGTGTAATTCTTCTCCCTGCCCCAGCCCTCAAAATTGGCGACTGCCAGGCTGTGCATGGCGCGCAGATTGCCCTGCTTTGCCCCGGCCTCATACCAATGGCTTGCCTGGAAGGCATCCGCAGGAACGCCGTGGCCTCTGGCATAGAGGGTCCCGAGCCAATATTCCGCGGTGGGTTCGCCCTTATAGGCGGCGCTTAGGAGCCAGCGGGCGGCTTCGGCCTCATTCGTCGTCAGCCCGTCGCCGGCAAGATATCTGAGACCAAGATCGCGCTCCGCCTTGGGGTCGCCTCCCTTGGCCTTTTCCTCAAGCTCGCCGATGGGCACCGAAGAAGCCAGCTGTGATCGGGCCGGATCGGCAGAAGGCGCAACCGTCGCCTCCGGTGCCGCCGCCTGAGCGGCCTGAACCGGAGCGGGTGCCGGGGCCGTCAGGGGGACGGAGACCGTTTCCGCGGTGACGGCATGGCGGTTGAGGACGAAAATGAAAGCCGCCACGATCACCATCGGCGCCGCGCAGCCCAACAGCAAAAGTCGCGTGCGGCTTGCCCGACGTGGCTGCTGCGCGCGAGAGAATGACTTGTCGTCCGCCGGCATGATCGAGGCATTCGCAGCGCGGCGGGCTGCCGAAAGATAAGTCTCCGGCCGCGTAGGCGCTTCTTCGAATCTATCCTCGTCCTGCGGCATATCCGAGACCTCGGCGAAAGTCGGCGAGAACGAGACCTCGGCCTGTTCCGCGCCCGAATCCTCGATCATCGCCACCCTAACAGGGAGCGGGTCCGGGAACGATGCTGCGGTGACTTGCGGCGCCGGCGACTGCGCCGCTTCCACGCCGTTCAACCGCATGCAGGCGTCCGCGAGAGCCGAGCGCAATTCCATCATGGCTCCGGTATGGCGCTTTTCGGATTGGTCAATACGACTGCGCAGGCCAAGCAAGTTTTCTTCGATCGCGGACACTACGCCGACTCGTTCACGAAGCGATTTCTCGTGGCGCTCCACGATGTCCGCGAAGGCCTTTTCGAGCATCGTGATCCGCCGTTCCACGCGCGCCATCGACCCGCCTGGGCTGGACGCGTCGGGCGCGACCTCTTTCATCACCTGTTCGAGCGGTGCCGACAGCGATGTCTTTCTGCGGATGCTCTTGGCATCGTCACGCGCGACGAGCATCGCCTTTTCGGAATCGGTTGGTGCGGTCTCATTGCCCGACGGATCGGGATTTGCCGTATCAGTCGCCATGATCAGACAGTGCCCCAGCTTGCCGAAACGACGGCAGTTGCTTGAACGTCCTATGTAAATTGTCGGGACTAATTTTCGCTTAAAATGGCGTTCCGAACCTCAGGCCGCACCAGCTGGGTGGTGTTTGCCGAATTCGCCAAATGCGGCCAGGATGGTCGTCAGCGCTTGGGCAGGAAAGCCTCCCAGGTGGTCGCCATAGGCGGCGAGATTGGCCTCGGCGGCGCGCTCCCGAGAGGGAGCCGAAACACCCATGCTTGCCGGTTCGCAGCCCTCCAACACATGCTGTTCGATCCGCTCCGATTCGAGCTCCAAGCGTTTTATCTGTCCGCGAAAGGTTTCGCTCACTGCAATCGGAATTTCCCCGATTCCTGTTTTGAGCACGTCCTCGCGCCAGGCGCGAACCGTGCCGTCCAATCGCGCAATGTCCTCATTCGTGACCTGACGTTTGTGTTCGGCGAGGAACAGAAGAAACAACATCAAATTGACGTCGGCGCCCGTTTCGTCCTGCAGTGCAAGGCAAGCGGCCGCAACGCTGGGACGTGAATAGAACCGCAGCGAGAACCGCCAGAACGGCGACTCCTCGCGGGGCTTATCCGAGGTTGAAATCATGTCGGAGCGTGCGGGCTCGTTATTTGACGAGCGCGTCCTTCTGCGTTGGCGTCTTGATGGATGCGAGCATCTTGCCGACGACGTCGTTCAGTGAGGGGCCGGGATTGATCCAGCGCACCACCGCGACGATGTCGTTTTCCCAATCGATATAGACGATGTTGTTGCCGTTCCCTTCGAACCAGACCGCGGGAGCCGGCGAGCGCTGCGCATCCGCCGCCAACGCAAAACCGGACGCGAATAATGCGCTGCCAACGATCAATGCGGCGCCCTTGCGAAACATGTTCCTCCCTCGCCCGATGAGAAATTTCAGATGGGCTAACCCTAATGCAACGTTGCGCCGGGATACAGCAAGCAACTGCGGCAATTACTAGTGGACTGACGCGGAATGAATCGAATTCAGCCAGCAAGCTTATCGGTAATTTAATGTCGTGCTGTTTCCATGAGCATGGAGATTACGCATAGGAAGTGCGCGTGACGGGTCTCACTCAGTCTGTCGCTCGGGTGACATCAGCACCGCCCGAGGAACCTCTGCTTCAACGCTTTGAGCGTTATTTTGAGGTCATCGAAGCCAACACGCCAGAGCTCATCGAGCATGCTCACGCGATACGCTACAGGGTTTATTGCGAGGAAACGCATTTCTTGAAGGCGGCCGATGACGCCAATGGGCTTGAGAAAGACAATTTTGACCGCCATTCCGTCCATGCTCTGCTGATGCACCGCAAAAGCGGTCAGCCTGTCGGTACCGTTCGGCTCGTCCTGCCGCTTGCGGACGCGCCCGGGCGCAGCTTTTCCATTCAAGAAGTCACCGAGGAACCCGTCATCAAGAACGCCACCGCCTTTCCATTGTTGGCAACGGCGGAAATATCGCGGTTCTGCATCGAACGTCAGTTCCGCCGTCGTGCGACGGATACGCTTTACGATCAGGAAGGTAACGAGCCGACCGCTTCCGAAAACCCGGCGGAGCGCCGAAGCGGCCCCTTGATGCGGCTCGGACTGATGCAGGCCATTGTGAGCATGAGTGTCAGACGAGGGATGACGCACTGGTGCGCCGTGATGGAACCGCAATTGCTGCGCATGCTTCACGCGATGGGGATTTGCTTCACGCCGATCGGCCCCATGGTGGAATATCACGGACAGCGGCAACCGTGCACCGGCGATATTGCCCGAATGCTGAACGGGGTAAAACGCGAACGGCCCGACTTTTGGGACGTCATCACCGGCGGCGGCATCTTCGTTCCGGGAACTTTCAAATAAGCCCCACAACTGCTAGGCTCTAGTAGATTCGATCTGTGAAGTTCCATGCGGAACCAGCCAGACACAGGGCGTTTTGCTTCCATGTCCGATGACCACACAGCCGAACAGATACGGATGCTCCGCGTCGAAGCAGAGGAATCACGCCGACTGGCTGCGAGTTTCGCTGATAGGCTGTCGGTGTTGGATTTGGAATATTACGCCTCGGCATTGGAAGCGGAAGCCGCGAAATTGCAATCTGAGCAGAATCGATACCAGGATCTGCGATCGGTCATCTGCACAGGGCACGCGTAGCCCGCCCAATCTATCGCAATAATGATGCGTTATTTACCGTACAATTGTTATTTTGTTGCTTATGCGATGGTTGTAGCAGAAAAGTGATGCGCGAGCTCGCCGAAATGGCCGAGACACCCGGCGCGGTAGAGAAGAGTCCCCGTCAGCAAGCATGTGATGGCAGTGTCCGCGCGATGGCGGCGGCGATCCGCGCGTGGTCTCCCGCCCGAATGACGCGCCGGAGACATGCTTGCTCTTCGCAAGACTGAAGGGAAAGCGTGAGCTCGACCCGAATTTGTCACGATCACAATAGGGGCAGGACAAGTCATAAAGGGTTAAACCTTGTAGCGTCTAAATTAAACCTCGCTAGAACTCTGTCGGTGTTAGCGCCGCGCGGTCCAAAATAAAGATGAGTACTGTGTCCGATCCTGTGCAACCCATCCAAACGATGGACAGCCCGCCCCGCGAACGCAGGGCCGGATGGCAAAGTTCGGTCGCTTTTCGGCTGGCATGGCGAAACATTACGCGCGATCGCGTTCGTCTGATCATTGCTGTCATCGGCGTTGCGTTCGCGGTGTTGCTGATGACCGTGCAACTGGGCCTGCTCATTGGCTTCGCGGTCACCTCCTCGAGCCTCGTCGACAACGCGCAAGCGGATCTATGGATCGTTCCGCGCGGCGCAAAGGACGTCGATCAGGCGGGACAAATGTTTGAACGACAAAAGTACCGAGCCCTCAGCATAGCCGGCGTCGATTCCGTCCAAAGCTTGATTGTCAGATTCACCGAATGGAGGCGTCCGGACGGCGGCACGGAGAGCGTCATCGTCGTCGGCATCGACCCGGTTAGGCCCGCGCTTCAGCCGTGGAACTTCATTGAAGGCTCCGTCGACAATCTTCGCATTGCCGATGGCGTGGTCATCGACGAACTGTATTCGCAGAAGCTTGGCGTCTCGAAGGTCGGCGAGACCGTGGAAATCATCGGACGCCGTGCCCGCCTTGTGGGAATTACCTCGCAAATCCGTACCTTTACGCAGTCACCCTATGTGTTTGCCAATCTGAAGAATGCGCGAATCTGGACCGGCTTGCCCGATGATCGGACGACCTATTTGTTGGTTCAAGCCGACAGAGGCGCGAACTTGGCGAGCATTCGAAACGCCCTGCAGGCGGTCCTGCCCGCGTCAGACGTCTATACGGCTCGCGAATTTTCTTGGCGGACTCGCATCTACTGGCTGATCACGACAGGCGTGGGCGCCGCATTGCTCATCGCCGCCGTCCTGGGCGTCATCGTAGGGATGGTGATCGTCTCGCAAACGCTTTATTCCGCGACCATGGAGCGGCTGCAGGAATATGCCACGATCCGTGCCATGGGAGCGACCAACCGGTATCTCCAAACCATCGTTTTGCGCCAATCCCTCGTAAGTGGCACGCTCGGCTATGTGATCGGCACATTCATTGCGGTTATGGTCGCCTGGTTATCTCGAGGAAGTTCCGCCACATTAATGCTATCCTATCCGCTGATCATCATCTTGGGCGTCATCACGCTCTCGATGTGCGTCGGGGCTTCGCTGATCTCGATAAGAAAAGTGCTGCGCGTCGATACCGCCAGCGTGTTTAGGTAGGGGGCAAGAGTGTACGAGCGGACGCAGCTGTCCGGTTTGGCCGCGGAATTGCGCGACATCTGCGTGACCTATGGCGCGGAACATGCGGCTGTTCACGCCGTTCGCGGAGTATCGCTCCAGGTGCACCGCGGCGAGGTGCTGCTGCTCATGGGGCCGTCGGGCAGCGGAAAGAGCACGCTTCTGCAGGTCCTGGGATGCATCAGGCAAGCGACCGGGGGCAGCGCCTTTATCGACGAAAGACCGGTCCATGGTTTGACGGAAAGCGAATTGAGCCGGTTGCGATGCGACCGGATGGGTTTTGTCTTTCAGCATTACAATCTTTTGCCGTCTCTGCGCGCTTGGGAGAATGTCGCTTTGGCTCTCGAACTTCGCGGCCTATCGGGATTGAGGGTCGAGCAAGCCAGCCGCCGGATTCTGACGTATCTGGGACTCGAAGATCGTGTGAACGCCTACCCGGAAGAGCTCAGCGGAGGCGAAAAGCAGCGTGTTGCGATTGCACGTGCGGTCGTGGGCGAACCTGATATCGTTCTCGCCGACGAACCGACAGCGGCCCTCGACGCGGCAAGCGGAGCCCAAGTTGCGCGAATGCTCGCGCGTATCGCGCATGAGCAAAATCGCGCCGTGGTGATTGTCACGCATGACCCGCGGATCAGCGGCATCGCCGATCGAATAGTCTATCTCGAAGACGGTGCAATTCGCTCGATTCAGAAGAACGTCCATCTGCAGAATAAGGCCTTAACGGAGAGCGGCATCCATGAAATGGAAAATCATAGTCGCGGCAGCGGTGATGGTCTCGTTGATCGCAGGACTGCGGTTAACGGTTGACCAGTGGGACATCTGGCAGGGAGGACCCGCTTTTGCGGCTCCGGCTGCCCCGGATCGCTTCATCGCCGCGGGCGGGTGTGTCGAGCCGGCATCGGAGGCGCGCGAGCTCGCGGCCACCGTGGTCGGCCGGCTCACGATGACCGTTGGCGAAGGCGATCATGTGTCCGCGGGCGATCTGATTGCCGAAGTCGAGAATGAGGATTTGAAAGCCCAATTGGCGGCGGGCGTGGCGGCCCAGAGCGCACGGTCCAACGAGCTCGCGCGCCTGAAGGCTGGCGCCCGCGTGCAGGAAATATCGGAGGCGAAGGCCGCAGTGCGCGAAGCCGAGGCGGTCGCAGCACATGCGAAGACGAATTTCGAACGCCAAAACACACTGGGCAAGAAGCAGATCGTATCCCAGGAGGATGTCGAGCGCGCGCAAGCGGATCGTGATGCCGCCGTGGCTCACCGCGATTTGCTGGCGGAACGGCTGGCTTTGTTGGTTGCACCGCCGCGTTATGAGGACGTCGGCGTCGCGCAGGCGAATTTGGACAAAGCGAAGGAGGACGTGCGCGCCATCAAGGCAGCTATCGAAAAGACCCTTATTCGTTCGCCGATCGACGGGGCGGTATTGAAATTGTCCCGCAGGACGGGTGAAACGGTGACCTACCTGCCGCCGACGCTGATCGCGACGGTCGGTGATACCAGGCGCCTGCGGGTCGTCGCCGATGTCGATCAAGCCGACTGGGCCCATATCACGCCGGGAATGACAGCGTGGGTCACGGCAGACGCGTTTTCCAACACGCGGTTTCGCGGGACCGTTTCCCGCAGGGGCGAGCAAGCCGGCACCAAGAAATGCGTCAGCGACAATCCCGAAGAGCGGCTGGACACAAAAACGGTCGAGGTGCTGATCGATCTCGAACCCGGCGTACAGCTGCCGATCAAGTCGCGCGTCGATATTCGCATCGAGGAGACGCGTAAAGACGAAAGATTGTCCGACGCGAGCGAGGAGCCACACTTGCGCGGCGAGGCAACCGCTTTCAAGGGAACGCGCAATCAATAAGGCTAGCGGGATGGAGCTGCGCGTACATCCTTCCCAACGCGGTCTGTCGTCCGGCGACGATACCGGATTTGATTATCGCGCCGCGTTCAGCCGAAACATCGGCTGGATCACGGAATGGGAGCAGCAGGAGCTTCGGAAAAAAACGGTCGCCATCGCCGGCATGGGTGGTGTCGGAGGTCAGCACGCGTTGACCTTGTCACGCCTGGGCATTGGCGGCCTTCACATCGCCGATCTCGACACGTTCGACGTCGTGAATATGAACCGCCAAGCGGGCGCGTTCGTCTCCACGATCGGCTTGGACAAGACGGCGGTGATGTCGCGGATGACGCGGGACATCAATCCCGAATTGCGCCAAAAGATCTTCAGCCACGGTGTAGACGATCAAAACATCGACGAATTCCTGTCCGGCGCCGATCTTTTTGTCGATGGCTTCGATTTCTTCGTCATGGATATTCGCCGCAAAGTGTTCAAGCGTTGCGCCGAGCTTGGCATCCCGGCGATCACCGCAGCTCCTATCGGCCTGGGCACGAGCTATCTGATCTTCATGCCGGGCGGCATGACGTTCGAGCAGTATTTCCGTTTGGAAGGTCTTCCCGAAGCACACCAATATATAAATTTCGCCCTGGGCTTCACGCCCAAAGGCCTCCATCGGCCGTACCTCGTCGATCCTTCGCGCGTCGATCTCGCCGGCAAGCGTGGGCCATCCACCGCTGCGGCCATACAGCTCTGCGCAGGCGTCGTCGGAGCCGAGGCCGTGAAGATCTTGCTGGGGCGGGGTGACGTATACGCGGCGCCCGCCTATCATCAATTCGACGCCTATCGCGCGCGATACGTGCGGGGCTATTTGCGGCACGGCAATGCCGGGCCGCTGCAACGCCTGAAGTGCCGCATCGGCCAAAAGCTCTTCACCCGTCTTTCGCGCAATGCCCGTCCTCGCGAAGAACCCGCGGTGGGATCGGAGATCGAGCGCATCCTGGACCTCGCGCGTTGGGCGCCAAGCGGCGATAACAGCCAGCCATGGCGGTTCCAGATCCTGGGCGAGGACCGAGTCCGCATCTCCGTCACCTGCAAGTCAGACAACATCTACGAATATGCAGACGGTCAGCCGACCTTGCTCGCGGCCGGCTTCCTGCTGGAAACGATGCGCATTGCCGCAAGCCGTTTCGGCCGCGCGATGCAATGGACCTATCTCGGCAGCAAGAATTCCGGAAGCGGCGTCGTGCACCACACCATAGAAGCGACGCTGCGCAAGGACGCCCACATCCGGGAGGACGGCCTTTGCCCGTACATCGATATTCGCAGCGTCGATCGTCGAGCCTATCGGCGATCGAAGCTCAGCCCACAACAAAAGGCGGAGCTCGAAGCGGCGTTTGGCGGCGAACTTCGGTTGGAATGGAGAGAGAGCTTTTCCGCGCGCTGGAGCCTGGCTCGCCTCAATGCGAGGGCAACCGACATCCGGCTGCGGTTGCCGGAAGCCTTTCCGGTGCACAAGAAAATCTTGGATTGGAACCGGCGGTTCAGCCCCGACGGCGTGCCTGCTGCGGCGGTCGGAGTGGATTCCCTGACGCTCAAGCTCATGCGGTTTGTGTTGCGCGACTGGCGCCGGGCCGACTTCTTCAATCGTTTCCTGGCCGGTACGGCGATCCCGAGGGTTCAGCTCGACCTCATTCCGGGCGTGTTTTGCGCCGCGCATTTCATCGTCTCCCGGAAAACCGAGCCGCTGCCTGAGGATGTATCAATCTCTCTGCTTCGGACAGGCGAAGCTCTCCAACGCTTCTGGCTCACCGCGACCCGTTTGGGTTTGGCCGTCCAGCCCGGCTTGGCCCCGCTCTGCTTCGCATATTACGGACGGGTCGGTGCCCCCCTGTCTGCCCGAGCAAGAATCGCAAAACTTGCGAGGAAGGTGACCGGCCGCTTTCCCAATGACGGCTCGGTTTTGTTTTTGGGGCGGATCGGCGTTTCGCGCCGCCTCCCCACCGCCCGCTCGATCCGCCGAGCATCGGCGGACCTCACAGACTGACCACGCCCCGCGCGCCGCGCGGCCAGGTTGCGCCAAAAGGAAAAGGGCAGCGGATCATCCGCTGCCCTTTGTCACAAATCTTGGATCTGTCGTATTAGGCGCGCGCGCGACGGCGGCGTCTCGAAAAACCTGCCCATCCCATCAGTCCCGTGCCGAGCAGAACCAGCGAGCCGGGTTCCGGGATCGGAGCCGCGAAGAAGTCCGCATTGCCGCCGCCATTGTTGATCAAGATGTCGAAGCAACCTGCACCGCATGAGATGAGAGTCGAAACGCCCGGGGTATTCGTGAAGGAGTCTTCGACGTCAAGTGTGATCAAAGGCGCCACGAAAAATCCCGACTGACCGGGGGCTTGATTGAAGCTTGCCGAGGCGGAGGCGGTCGGAATGACCCTGCCACCGGTAAGGAAAGCCAGAGTCACGAGATTGGAGCACAGCGCGCAAGTGTCAAATAGCGAGCCCGAGGACAGCGCGATCGGAACACCGGCGGGGAAGACGGTGGGAGTCATACCCACGAAAGTGAAATTGGCCAATCCGCCCAGATCGCCATACATCGTATAGCCAAGGGTGCTGAATGAGCCGCTGCAGAATCCCGAACCGGCGCAGCCCGACCAGCTATTGATATTGCCAGTTCCCGTAAAGTGGAAATAAATCTCGTAAGGGGTAGCACCGGCCACGCCATTCAGACCCGGCGTCGAGACATCCGGAGCGCCAAGCTGGAACGATTTGATCTTCAGATATCCGTCCTCGGTGAACGCACCGGTCGAGCTAATGTGAATGTGGGCAAAATCGCCGAGCGTAAAGCTGTCGGCCGTGAAGGGGCCAGCGGTCGAAATCGGCGGCAACGACCCGGATGGATTCCAGGTGAACGGCACGCCTGAGGTTGCCGAAGCGGTGCTTACGCCGAGCCCCATGATCAACGTAGCTGCACCGGTCGCCACAACTGCACGTTTCAACGCTTGTCCGAACATTTTTTTGCCCCTTTGAACGCATGTTCTATTCCTGTCAGATTGGAAGCAACTCTCGTGCCAAGTAAAAGAACTCAAATGAAAACAGTGACTTGACGATTTCTGACTTCCCCCGGATTCGGCAAAATGTCAACTTTTCCGACAGCAAGCCGAGCCTTGGCATGAATTCGCTTCCAGGAAAGAGCCCGATCCCCCCGGTGTGATCAGGGCGATCCTGAGCCTCAGCTCGCCGGCCGAAGTCGCGCCCCTAGGTCGGGTAGGACGATCCGGTCGGTGACGACACAGAACATCCTCCTTCCGACATGATTGAATTGGCGGCGGGTCGCAGACGCAACGATAAGGCGTGCGCGATGGTCCCTCCACAGATGACTCAGCGGGAACTCCGGCCACGTTGATTTGTGCTGTCGGAATAGGAACTCGGTTCGTCGACGGAGAATAATTTTTTATGACGCGGCTGACGCAGGGGCGTCGCGTCGCGCGAACGCGCAACTCTTAACCATAATTGATGTGCAGAGAATTGCACACGCCGTCGACTCAGTATCCAAGACTTGTCGAAATCGAACAAATGTCGAAGCTCGACTCATGAAATGTGATTCGACATGGTTAAGCGCTTGTTGGCCCATTAACGATACTGATCCCAAAAAAGAGGGAACGCGCGAGAGCCACCGAGGTTTAGCAATAGACGATAACCATAAGGGGGAAACGATGTTCGATACACCGCACTTGCTTGAAACGGTTGCGTACCCGGCATTTCCCGACAGCAGGCATGATCGTAATGAGGACACGCTCCTCAGAAAATTCCGTCAGCGATACGACACGCTTATCGCCGATACGGCGGAACGCATCCGGTTGGCCCAGAAGATTCGTTATCAGGTCTATTGCATCGAGAACACATTCTTATCGGTAGACAATCTCGACTGCGTGGAAGCGGACGAGTTTGACTCGCATTCGGCGCACACCCTGTTGGTCTCCCGCGAGACGGGCGAGGCCCTGGGGACGGCGCGTTTGATATTGCCGCTCGCCCACGCGTTCGAGCGCAGCTTCGCCGTTCAGCGCGTGCTGGACCGGAACTCTCTGAAGACCTTGGCGTCGCTACCCCGCCACTCCACAGCCGAAGTGTCGCGTTTCAGCATTTCCCGCCAACTCCGCCGTCTGGGGAGCGACGGTCCCGGGTCGCCACAATCGGACAGCGTATCGGCAAACGCTTGCGGCCCGTTGATGCGCCTCGGGTTGTTTCGGGGGCTCGTACATATGAGCATCATCCATGGAATTACCCATTGGTGCGCGGTCATGGAACCGACGCTGCTTCGCATGTTCACCGCCATGGCAATCCGGCCCGAACCGCTGGGCCCAATGGTTGATTTTCACGGGTTGCGCCAGCCCTGTTACCTCGATCTTCACGAGATGCTCGACACGATGGCGCGCGAACGCCCGGCGATGTGGGAGGTGATGACGGAAGCGGGCTCTTTCCTGCCTTGCGCCGTGGCCGCCTGAACCTGAACTGAGTCGCGAATCCTCGCCTTTACCGCTGGACGGCCCACACATAAGCTGGGCCATTCACCTGTGAATCATGCGGGGAGCGGACAATGGCGAAAATCAAGAATGGTGCCGGTGCGCACGCCGGACGCCGCGGATTTTTGAAGGGCGCAGGTCTCGCAGGAGCGGCCGCCTTCGCAGCGCCCCTGAAGGCCGTGGCTCAGGTGCCCGCCGTTGCGGGTGCGCGCAATCCGGTGCCGATGCCGAACAAACCGGCCGAAACCGCACCGCCTCCCGCGCTCGAGGTTTTGACCGAAGGCAAAAGCGGCAGCGATTTCATGATCGACTGCCTCAAGAGCCTCGGCTTCGAGTACATGGCCGCGAATCCCGCATCGAGCTTCCGCGGCTTGCACGAATCCCTGGTCAATTACGGCGGCAACAAGAACCCCGAATTCCTCACCTGCTCGCATGAGGAAATCTCGGTGGCAATGGGCCACGGCTATTACAAGATCGAGGGCAAGCCGCTCTGCGTTTTCGCGCACGGAACCGTCGGCCTGCATCACGCCACCATGGCGCTTTACAATTCCTGGTGCGATCGCGTGCCGGTCTATGTCGTCGTCGGCAACACCATGGCCGCCGAATTGCGGCGCCCGGGTATCGAATGGAACCATAGCGCGCAGGATACGGCCGCCGTGGTGCGCGACTTCACCAAATGGGACGACAATCCCGCTTCGCTGCAGCATTTCGCCGAATCCAGCGTGCGTGCCTACAAGATCGCCATGACGCCGCCGACCGCGCCGGTGTTGATCGTCGCCGATGGCGCGCTGCAAGAAGACCCTATTCCCGCCGGCGCCGAGCTACGCATTCCGAAATTGCCCAAGGTGTCGCCGCCGCAGGGCGATTCCGGTGCGGTCGCGGAAACCGCGCGCCTCTTGGTGAGCGCGGAAAATCCGGTCCTTATCGCCGATCGTTTTGCGCGCAGTTCGGCGGGCGCAAAACAGTTGGCCGAGCTCGCCGAAGCGCTGCAATGCCCGGTTATCGACACCAGCGGCAGGCTCAATCTTGCCTCGCGCCATCCCCTCAACCAGAGCAGCCGCGCACGACAGCACATTTCGCAAGCCGACATCGTCCTTGGCCTCGAAATGAGCGATTTCTGGGGCTCGATCAATTCCTATCGCGACCAGGTCCACCGCACATCGCGTCCGCTGATGAAGCAAGGGGCCAAAGCCATCAGCCTCGGCAGTGGTGATCTCTACATCAAAGCGAACTATCAGGATTTCCAGCGTTTCGCCGATGTCGACGTCGCCATCACCGGCGATGGCGAAGCGACCATGCCCAGCCTCATCGAAGCGGTGAAGCGTTTGGTCAATGCGGGGCGGAAATCGAAGTTCGACGCGCGCGGCAAGAAACTCGCCGAAGCCCATGACGCGGATTTTCGGCGCGCAAAGTCCGACGCCACCTATGGCTGGGACGCAAGCCCGATCAGCACGGCGCGGCTCTCGATGGAAGTGTGGGCGCAGATCAAGGACGAGGATTGGTCGCTGGCCTCGCCGACGGCCTCCGTCAGCTATTGGCCGCAGCGTCTATGGACCATGGACAAGCCTCATCATTTCATCGGCGATGGCGGCGGCATGGGCATCGGCTACTGCGCGTCCGCTTCCGTCGGCGCCGCGCTCGCCAACCGCAAGCATGGGCGCCTGACCGTGTCGCTGCAATGCGACGGCGATCTGCTGATGACCATCGGTGTGTTGTGGACTGCGGCGCATCACAAGATTCCGATCCTTTCCGTGATGCACAACAATCGCGGCTATCACCAGGAAGTCATGCATGTGCAGCGCATGGCGGCGCGGCATATGCGCGGGCTCGACACCGCCCATATCGGCACCACGCTGCGCGATCCCTTCATCGATTACGCCAAGATCGCGCAAGGCATGGGCGTGGCCGCCATCGGGCCGATCACAGACCCCAAGGACCTGGGCCCTGCGTTGAAGCGCGCCGTCGCCATCGTGAAGGGCGGCGAGCCGGTGCTTCTCGACGTCGTCACGCAGGGACGCTGAAGCCGATGAAGAAATATCCGCTACGCATTGCCGCTTGGGCTGTTGTCGCGCTTTGGGCATCGGGCGCTTGGGCCGCCGACGCGCCAAGAGGCGACGCCGCGAAAGGAAAGCAGCTCTTCCTCGCCAAGGGCTGCAGCTATTGCCACGGCACGGTCGGTCAAGGTGGCGGTGGGCGCACCGGTGGATTGCGGCTCGTCAATATGGGCCTCTCGTTGCCGGCTTTCCTCAATCAGCTGCGCCAGCCGGTGAACGAGATGCCGCCCTATGTGGCCTCGGCGCTTCCTGATTCCGACGTGGCGGACATCTTCGCCTATGTCGCCTCGCTCCCCCCGCCGCCCGACGTGAAGTCGATCCCGATCCTGAACAATTGACGCCTATTTGCTGGTGGCCACTTCCAGCGTGGCGCGCCAGGTGAATTCGACGAGGCGGTAGAGCGATGACTCCGCCAGCCGTTCCACATCGCTGTGCGCGCCATAGTTGATCGTATCGCTCTCCGTGCTGGCTGGCCCGATCCCGTAGGATTGGATGCCCTTGGCGCGCAACTGCGCCATGTCCGTCGCGCCGGTCGACATGGTCGGCAGAATCGTCGCGCCCGGATACATCGCGGTGCTGATTTTCTCCAAGGCGCGGTACATGTCCGAGTCCAGGCGCGAGGACGGCGCGACGGGGCGCAAATTCACCGTGATCGGCTCGACCTTCACCGCAGGATCATTGACCACGCGCTTCATCTCTTCGAAGAATTTCGGGATGTCTTCGTCGGGCAATGCCCGCACATCGAAGGTCGCTTCGGCTTGCGAGGGAATGACATTGGGCCCGACCCCCGCTTTGAGAATCGTCGGGACGACCGAGGTGCGGATCATCGAAGACCGTTCGGGCTCGTTCTCCGCGAGATAATTCTGGATGGCCTGCGACGGCTGCGGGGCTAGAAGCCCGCGATATCGGGCTGCCTTTTCGGGCGGGCTGATCGCAGCCAGTCTTTCGAAATAGGTCCGCGTGGTTTCGTTCAACCGCATCGGCATCGTCAAACCGCCAATTTTCGCCACCGCCGCCGACAGATGGATAAGCGGATTGTCCAGGCGCGGAACCGATCCATGTCCGGAGGTGCCGCTCGCGACCAACCGGAATCGGCGTGGCACTTTCTCGGTGGTCTGGATGTTGACGACCGTCGCGCGCCCGCCTTCCAGCGTAACACCCCCGCCTTCGGTCAGTGCGAACTCCGCATCGATATCGTCGAAATGCTGGTTCACCATGTAGCTGATGCCGACGCCGGCAGGGTCGGCTTCCTCGCCGGATTCGGCCAGGAAGATCAGGTCGCGGTCCAAGGCGGCGCCGTTGCGCTTGGCCAGCAGCATCACCATCAGATTGGCGGCTAGCTTGTCCTTGTCGTCGCGTGACCCACGTCCCCAGATGTAGCCGTCCTTGATAACCGCGCCAAACGCGTCCACGGGCCATTTTTCGCGCTGGACGCCGACGACGTCGGTGTGAGCCATGAGAAGAATCGGGCGCTTCTTGCCATTGCCCTTCAGACGCGCCACAAGATTCGCGCGCGCCGGCTGCAGCGCGAATGTCTTGACCGGTATGCCTTCGGCCTCGAAGATTTTCTTCAGATAATCGACGACTTTCGTTTCGTTGCCTGGCGGGCTGCTGCTGTCGATCTGAACCAGCGAACGGTGATGGCGCAAAATCTCCGCTTCCTGTTTCTTCCAATCGACGGCCGGGACTTGAGCCGCAGCCTGCGACACCAGCAACACGCAAAGACCCGCAGCGATGCGGGCTCTCGTCATCATCGTGCAAATCGGAAACCGCACCATTCGCTCCTTGAATTGCATTAACGGCCGCGGGAAATATTGAACTCGGTGTTGAAGCACACAGGTTCGCGGTAGCCGCGCGACATCGTGACAAGATCGGGGTTCTCGTCCTTCAACGCCTGGAACACCGGCTCGGTCGAACGCCACAACCCGTCATGGCCTACTGTCTCGCCTGCGTCGTGATGCGCCGGCATGAGGACGTCCGGCTTGTAGACGCGCATGTATTCCAGCGCCTGCGGGATCGTCAGCAGCGGAAGAAAGTCAGCACGAAACGCGGTGATCGCGAGATCGACGCGTCCTACTCTCGCCATCGCGGCTTTCTCGAAATCCGTCACGACCCCCGCGCTGTCGCGGTACATGATACGGAATCCGTCATCGAGCGTGATCAGATAGGCGATGGTGCCTTCGGTGATCACGCGCGGACCGCCGGTGCCGCGCGCGCGGATCGCGGCTTCTTCGACCTGCTGCGCGGGCGTCAGCTTGGGCAGCAACGAGTCAACCGCAGATCCCATCACCTCGCTGACGCGCCGGTCGGGCTCGCCATGACGTCCGAGGATCGGTTCGACCGTGAAGCCATTGAATTTCAGCAGCTCGCCACCTCTGCCCGTTACGGTTTTTATTTGCCGCGCCGGAATCGGCTGCGTCATCAGTTTTTCGGTGGTGACGGGAGCCCCGACCACCATCGCTCCCGTCTGCGCGCCGATGGATGCCGCATCCGACATGTGATCGACATGGCCGTGCCCCAACAGGATGACGTCCGCCTTCTTGATGTCGGCCGCCTTGACGCCCAAGGGCGGAAAGAAGCTGCCGCGATCGTAATAGGCGTCCAACAGGATGATGCGGCCGTTGTAGACAAGCTCGTAATTGGAGAACCCGACCCATCGCACCGCCAGCGTGTGCGGATTGCGCGGAAACGCGCCGCCCGCCGAGACAAGCGCGGCCGCGCGGCACGCGGAATCGCGCGATTCTGTTGCGCCGCTGGCATCGAGAGTCGCATTGCGGTCGGCACGAGGGTCCGAAAATGGAATCGCCAGCGCGAAAGTGGACAGGCCGGCGGTGGCCGATAGCGCGAGCACTGCCGATAACAAATGCTTCATGCCGTCCCCCAAAAGGATGGTGCTTAACCGGACGGTACGTCTGCCGTGCGCGGCGGTCGATAGGTCAAAGAAAAGCCCGCCGAAGGATTGGGGGGAAGCCGGCGGGCTGAGGGTGACCCGGCATGGGGCCGGGCACAGTCGCCGTCTCGCTCTAACCGGTTGATTCAGCCGACTAATACGTACGGAAACGTACAGTCAAGCTTGGTGTCTCGCAGCTAGGCTTTATCCAATCCGAACCGGCTGCCGGGAATGAGCCGCCGGTACTCCGCTTCTGCAACTCCGTAGAGACGATCGGCGAGCTTGACCAGACTGGCACGATCCGCGACCACGATCAGGCCGCGCTTGGCGACAACAAGCCCGTCGCTCTCCAATTTTTGCAAAGCCGTCGTAACTCCCGCGCGGCGAACGCCAAGCATCAGAGCGAGGAATTCATGTGTCAGAGCCAATTCATCGCCGTCGAGCCGGTCGTGGGCCATGAGAAGCCACCGCGCCAGACGCATTTCGACACTGCCCCTCGCATTGGCGAGCGCGGTCTGCGCCGTCTGCACCACGAAGCTTTGTGTGAAGGAAAGAAATATGGCGCGCATGGTTGCGCTCTTCGTCAATAGCTGGCGCAAATCCGTCGCGGCGATCCGAAAGCCGTGCCCACTGACCTGTACATAGCCGTCGTTCGCCCACCGGTCGTTGCCCAGGATGATCGGAATCCCCGTCATCCCTTCGCGACCGATAATCGCCGCTTCCGCCTGTTCGTGCCGGCTTTTTGCGACGATGGAGATGATACCGTTTTCGGGAAAGTAGACATGTTCGATAGGCTTGTTCACCTCTTCGAACGCATCCCGGAGCTCAAAAACGATCTTCGTGAGATGCGGTTCGAACAAGGCATGATCTGCGGGTGGCAATGCGGCAAGGAGATGATTGCGAAATGACTGGGTCATGCTCTTTCCAAAGGACAAGAGCACTGACGCTTTCCCTGTCAGCTGCGCTTGAGCGCGAACGAAGTGT
>WNFL01312383.1_pt1 | contig 23449 bp, 18 predicted proteins | sample 5400361 | NCBI WGS metagenome assembly WNFL01 (sample SAMN13153351, study PRJNA577476) | soil metagenome | isolation source: 40 cm soil on Douglas fir-dominated hillslope | place: USA:California | collected 2013-09-17
TTCTACCAGCCTCCCCGCGAAAACCCCTGGACCGGTCAAGTCGATGTCGAGCCATCGGCGGCGCCCGATCACGACTGGAACGCTCGGATCACGAGGGAGACGTACCAACCGCTCGTCCCCGTCTATGAGTTCCTGAGCTTCGATTTCGGACCGACGCTGCTCGACTGGATGGGCCGGGGAGGGGCGCCGTCCGTCGTTGTGAACGTGGCTCTTGCCGACCGCGCGAGCCGGGGACGGGTCGGTCACGGCAACGCGCTGGCGATGCCGTACCACCACATCATCCTGCCGCTCGCAACCCGCCGCGATAAGGAAACAGAAGTGCGCTGGGGCATCGCGCACTTCAAGCGCCTGTTTCGGCGAGATCCGGTCGGATTCTGGCTGCCGGAAACCGCGGTCGATCGCGAGACACTCGACGTCCTCGCCGCCGCGGGAATCCAGTTCACGGTGCTCGCGCCGCATCAGGTCTCCAAGCCGCCGGCGCACGGCCTGCCGGCGCGCATCGAGCTGAGCGGCGGCCGGTCGGTCGCGGTCTTCGTGTACGACGGCGGCTTGTCGCACGACATCGCCTTCGGCCCGCTCACCACCGACGCCGATCGCTTGACCGACGTACTCGAGCGCACGCCACCCAATGCGATCACGAGCATCGCGGTCGATGGCGAGACCTTCGGCCACCATCACAAAGGCGCCGATCAAACACTCGCCGCCGTGATCCATCGCCTCCAACAGTCCGGTAAGGTTCAGGTCACCAACTTCGCGGCCGCCCTCGCGAAGTCTCCGCCCGCGACGACGGTCGACCTGGTCGAGCGAACATCGTGGAGCTGCCCCCACGGCGTCGAGCGGTGGCGCTCGGCGTGCGGCTGCAAAGTCCACACCGAGCGGCCGTCGCAGCAAGATTGGCGCACCCCGCTGCGCTTCGCGGTGGAGTGGCTCGCGCACGAAGTGCACGAGATCTACGACCGCGAGGGCCGCGATTTGCCTGGGGGACCGCGGGCGTTTCTCGAGGCCGCGGGAGGCACGGGGCCCGTCCGGGGCGATGAGAACACCGCGCGGCTCATCGAAATGGAGCGAGGGGTGCTGCGCGCCATGTCGTCGTGCGGTTGGTTCTTTGACGATATCGCCGGCCTCGAGGGCCGTCAGGTGCTCCGCTACGCCGCGCACGCGATCTCGCTCGCCGGCGCCGAGAGCGCCCGACTCGAGGCGGGGTTCATCGCTCAGCTTGGCGACGCGCGCAGCAACGATCCCGCCGCAGGGAGCGCGGCTGACGTATTTCGCAGCAGCTTCCAGCCGACGCCGTCGTGACCGCACCGCTGCGATTCGTCTTCGGCCTGCACCTGCATCAGCCGGTCGGGAATTTCGACCACGTCATGGCCGATCACGTGCGCGACGTATATCGTCCGATCATCGAGCGTACCACGGCCGCCGGCTTCCTGCCGCTGACGCTGCACGTGTCGGGGCCGCTGCTCGAGTGGCTCGAGGCCCACGACACGGCCTGGCTGGACATGATTGGCCGGCTGGCCGCGGACGGCCGGCTGGAGCTGCTGCTCTCGCCGGATTCGATGAGCCGATTCTCGCCTCGCTGCCCCGCCCCGATCGGCTGGAGCAAATCGGGCGGATGCGCGACTACCTGCAGCGCCGCTTCGGCGTCCAGGCGACCGGATTGTGGCTCACCGAGCGAGTGTGGCAACCGGAGCTCGCCGCCGATCTCGCCGCGGCCGGTGTCGAATACGCGCTCGTCGACGACCGCCATTTCCTGGTCAGCGGCTTCCGGCACGAGGAGCTGCACCGCCCGCATCACACCGAGTCCGATGGCCACCGCGTGGGACTGCTCGCCATCGACGAGCGGCTCCGCTACCTGATTCCATTTCGCCCACCGGAAGAAACCGCGTCCTACCTGCGGGAGCTCCGCGCCCAGGGCCACCGCCTGGCGGTCCTGGCGGACGACGGGGAGAAATTCGGGGGGTGGCCCGGAACCAAGGAGTGGGTCTACGGCTCGGGTTGGCTGGACAGCTTCCTCAAGACGATGGAGAGCCTCACGTCCGCCGGCGAGATCCAGCTCACGACCGGCCAGGAGGCGTTCCGCACGGTGCCGTCGGGAGGACTCTCGTATCTCGGCACAGCGTCGTATCGGGAGATGGAGACGTGGGCGCTCCCACCAACGGCGCAGCAGGACCTCGCTCGGCTGGAAGAAGAACTCGGCCCCAAGGACCTCGCGGCGTCGGCGTCGTTCGTGCGGGGCGGACACTGGCACCATTTCCTCGTGAAGTACACCGAGTCGAACCGCATGCACAAAATGATGATGGCGCTGTCCGCGCTGTCGCACAGTCGTGGCGACCCCCCGGAGGCTCGGCGGGCCATCGGCCGCGCCCAGTGCAACGACGCCTACTGGCACGGCGTATTCGGCGGCCTCTATCTCCCGCATCTGCGCAACGCGATCTGGCGCCAGCTCGCCATCGCCGAGCGCGCGCTGCGTCAAGGCGAGTCGCTGGCCTGCGAGGAGCTGGATCTCGATTACGACGGCTACCCCGAGCTGTGGATCCATTCGGCGAAGGTGTCGGCCGTGATCAGCCCGCATCGCGGCGGCGCCGTCGAAGTGCTCACGCGCTTCGACGACCTCACGAATCTCGCCGACGTGCTTACGCGCCGGCGCGAATCGTATCACGAGCTTCCGAAAGACCGCGCGGACGGGGGAGGCCACGGCCAGGGCGGCACCGCGAGCATCCACGACATCGAACGGGCGTCTCGACTCACCGCGTTGCCGCCGGTCGATGTCGAGCCGCGCGCGATTCTGGTCGAGCGTCTGCTCGGGGACGACGTGTCTGCCGCGAACTACGCGAACGCCAGGTACACGCCGATCCGATCCTGGGCCGCCGTGCCGATGAGCGCTCGCGTGGTACGAAAAGACGATGACCTCACCGTGGTGCTACTGGGAGGAGATCTCGAGAAGCGTGTGACATTCGACGCGGCGGGCTGTCTCTCGGTCGCCTACACCTGGAAGGCAGCGGGTGTACCTGCGAACGCGGTGTTCGCGCCCGAACTGTCGGTGGCGCGTGACGTCTCGCTTCGCCTTGAGCCTGACGCCGAGGTGTGGCGGTATCCAATCACCACGGTCGCGCGCAGCGAGCGGGGGTTTGAGGAAACGGTCCAGGGTTTCTCGCTCACCCCGCGCTGGCCGGTCCGTCTCGGCGGGGGCTCGCTCGAGCTCGGCTGAAGGGCACCTGGTTGAGCTATCCTTCAGACATGTCCCGTGCATTCGTCAAAGAAGACGCTGGAGGTCCGGAGCGGCGCTATAGCCTGCCGCCGCGGACGGACCCGGGCTACGATGCCGCGGCCGCCTGGGCTCTGCTCGAGGGCGCGAACAGCGGGGATTCCTACAGCGCCGAGCTGGCGACCGGCTACCGCTGGGGCGAGCCGAAGTTGCGCCGGCACGTCGAGCGGATCCTGGCCGACGCACGCGCGAGCGGCAATGAGCGGCTCGAGCAGCTCGCGGAACGATTCCTCCGGTGAGCGCGACATTCGCGGCGCTCGCGCAAGCGCTGGCAGAGGTCGGCCGGCATTGCTACGAGCGCGGTTGGGCGCTCGGCACCAGCGGGAACTTCAGCGCCGTGGTCGGCACCGAGCCGCTCACGCTTGCGATCACGACAAGTGGCATCGATAAAGGGCTGCTCGAGCCACAAGACATCGTCGAGATCGACGAGCAGCAACGCGTCATCCGCGGCTCGGGCACGCCGTCGGCCGAAACGACGTTACATCTGGCAATCGTGCGCGCCCGTCGCGCTGGGGCGGTGTTGCATACGCACTCGATTTGGAGCACGATTCTGTCGGAGGACGCCGCCGCTGGCGGCGTGACGATCGAAGGGTATGAGATGCTGAAGGGGCTGGGCGGTGTGCGCACGCACGAGCATCGCGAGCGGCTGCCGGTCATCGAGAACACACAGGATTGGACGGTCGCTGCACCCGAGATCGAGACGATGTTACGAACGCATCCAGAGTCGCATGGCTTTCTGATTCGCCGCCATGGCCTCTACACGTGGGGCACAGATCTCGCGGAGGCGAAGCGCCACATCGAGATCCTGGAGTTCTTGTTCGAAGCGATGGGACGAAAGCGAGGTCTGGCATGGCAACCGTGAGAATTCCCGCCGAGCAGCGCACGCTGACCGATCAGGCCGAGGTGACGCAGTATCTCGCCACCCTGGGGATCGAGTACGAGCGCTGGCCGCTCTCACAGCGGGCCGCGGCGAACGCCCCGCCAGAGGCCGTCCTGGCGGCGTATGCGCCGGAGATCAACAAGTTGAAAGCCCGCGGCGGCTATGTCACCGCCGACGTCATCGACGTCACCGCGGCGACGCCGAATCTCGAGACGATGCTCGCCAAGTTCAGCACCGAGCACTGGCACGACGAGGACGAAGTGCGGTTCATCATTCGCGGTCGTGGACTGTTTCACATCCATCCGCGCGACGAAGCGGGCCCCGTCATCGCGATCGAAGTCGAAGGGGGCGATCTGATTCGCGTGCCGCGCGGCACCTGGCACTGGTTCGATCTCTGCGGCGATCGCGACATTCGCGCGATCCGTTTGTTTCAGGACAAGGCCGGCTGGACGCCGCACTACACCAACAGCGGGACCGATAAAGGCTTCCAGCCTCTGTGTCTGGGGCCGACCTACATCCCATTGCGCTGACCGGCATTCGCGCGATCCTGTTGGACATCGAGGGCACGACGACGCCTATCGAGTTCGTCCACCAGGTCCTGTTCCCCTACGCGCGCGCGCGGGTCCACGACTACCTGGAGCAGCACGCCGACGATCCCGCCGTCCGCGCCGACATCGCGCTGCTGCGTGTCGAGTATGCCGCGGAATCGCACGCGGCGAGTCTTCCACCCTGGGATCCCGAAGCCTACGTCTACTGGCTGATGGACCGCGACCGCAAATCGACGGGGCTCAAAGCGCTGCAGGGCCGGATTTGGGAAGCAGGCTACCAGGCGGGCGAGTTGCAGGGAAAAGGCGAGGTCTACCCCGACGTGCGTCCGGCACTGGAGCGCTGGCGGAGCGCCGGCACGACGATCGCCATTTTCTCGTCGGGGAGCGTTCAGGCGCAGCGCAACCTGTTCGCCAACACGACGGCCGGCGACCTGGCGCCGTTCCTGTCCGGCTATTTCGACACCACCACCGGTCCCAAGCGTGACGCGGCGAGTTATCGCCGGATCGCCACGGCGCTCGGATCTCGCACGAACGAAGTACTGTTCGTCTCGGACATCGCCGCGGAACTGGATGCGGCGCGCGCGGCGGGCATGCGCACCGCGCTCTGCGTGCGCGGCGCGTCCTCGGACGATTCTCCCACAGGCCATCCTCGCATTCACTCCTTTGCCGAGCTAGCGTAGGGCCATGGCTCTGGCCCTGGGTCTCGGACTGCTCGTCGTCGGCTGGGCCGTCTTCACCTTCAATCGTCTCACGCGGCTGCGCCAGCTGGGCGACAACGCCTGGGCCGACATCGACGTGCAGCTGAAGCGGCGCCACGATCTCATTCCCAACATCGTGGCGGTCGTGCAGGGCCACGCCGGCTACGAGCGCAGCACGCTCGAAGCGCTGGTCGCGGCGCGCGGCCGCGCGCTGCAGGCAAGTGACCGCGGCCCTGCGACGCGCGCCCGCGAAGAAGATCCGCTCGGCGGGGCGCTGCGGCGCGTCGTCGCCGTCGCCGAGGCATACCCCGAGCTCAAGGCGGCCGCCAGTTACGCGGGCCTGCAGACCTCGCTCACGGACGTGGAGGAGCACCTCCAGAATGCGCGCCGCTACTACAACGCCGTCGTGCGCGACTTCAATACCGCCATCGCGCAATTCCCGTCCGGAATCATCGCGGGGTTGATGCGGCTGCAGGCCCGCGAGTTCTTTGGGCTGGATGATCCCTCGGAGCGCGCCGTTCCGAAGGTGCCGCTGGTGGTGTTGCTCCTCGCCCTGTCGGCGACGTCCCTGGCGGCACAGCGTTCGTACTCCATCGAGCGCTTCGACGCGCAGATTCGCGTCAACCGCGACGCCAGCATCGACGTCACCGAAACGATCACCGCACAGTTTGTCGGTTCCTACAACGGGCTCTATCGCGTCATCCCCATCGAATACCGCAACGCGCAGGGGCTGAACTGGACGCTTGGCGTTTCGCTGCAGAGCGCGCGTGACGACCAGGGGCAGAATCTTCGCACCGAGCCGTCACGCCAGGGTGCGTCCATCAAGTACAAGGTCTGGATCCCGGGCGCGGTAAACACGACGAAGACGCTGGTGCTCCGCTACCACGCGACCAATGGACTCCGGTTCTTCGACGAGCACGACGAGCTGTACTGGAACGTCACCGGTGACGAGTGGGAGGTGCCGATTCGCGCCGCGACGGCGGAGATCGACCTACCGGCCGGTGCCGCCGGACTGCGCGCGATCGCGTTCAACGGCATGTACGGCTCAACCGCCAGAGACGCGCGCGTCACGATCGACGGGCCCGTCGTCCGCATCACTATGCCCCATACGCTGGAGTATCACGAGGGCCTGACGGCAGTCGTGGGATGGGACAAGGGGCTCGTCACGGCTCCGACGGTGACCGATCGCGCGATGGAAACCGCGACCAGCAACTGGCCGCTGCTCATTCCGATCCCTGTGCTCCTCTTCGTGTTCTGGCGCTGGTGGCGGGGCGGCCGTGACCCGCGGCAGCGGCCGATCGCGGTCCAGTATGAGCCGCCGGCCGGCATGTCGCCGGGAGAAGCCGGCACCTTGCTCGACAACACCGTCGACATGCGCGACATCACGGCCACACTGGTCGATCTCGCCGTCCGCGGCTTTCTCCGCATCGAGGAGCAGCAAAACCCGAAACTGTTTGGGCTGTTCGGCGGCGGCACTACGTACACGCTGCTCCGGCTCAAGCCGGCGGACGGACTGGCAGGCCATGAGCGCGCCGTCTTCGACGGCATCTTCTCCCATGGCGATCACGTGCCGCTGGATGAGCTGAAGGACGAGTTCTACACCCGGCTCGGTCCGATTCGCAATGCCATCTACGACCAGCTCAAGCGCAGCGGCTTCTATCAGAACCGGCCCGACAAGGTGAAGCAGGTCTGGCTGGGATGCGGAATCGGATTCGCGATCCTGGTCGGCGTCGGTGGCGCCTTCGTGGCCGCGGCGTTCCTGCTGACACCGGTGTCCTTCGTGATCGCCGCCATCGTGTCCGGAATTATCCTCGTGATCTTCGCGCAGATCATGCCGGCGCGGACAGAAGCCGGGACGCGGACGCTGGAGCAGGTGTTGGGGTTCGAGGAATTCCTCCGGCGGGTCGAGTCCGACAACCTGAAGCGGGTGATCGTCGGCCACCCGGAGCTGTTCGATAAGTACCTGCCCTACGCGATGGCCTTCGGTGTGGAGCGGCAATTCGCCCGCGCGTTCGAAGGGATCTACACGCAGGCGCCGCAGTGGTACGTGGGGCCGAGCATGATGAACTTCAACGTCGGCCATTTCTCGAGCAGCATGTCGCATCTGTCGACGGTGGCGAGCACGACGATGTCGTCCACGCCGCGCAGCTCGAGCGGATCGGGGTTTGGCGGAGGGGGCAGTTCGGGCGGTGGGGGGGGCGGAGGCGGAGGCGGGGCGTTCTAACCTCGAGGAGAATGTACGCATGAAGCGGTTTCGGTTCACCATGATCGCCGTCGCGCTGGTCAGCTTGGCAGGTCGGTTTTTGCAGGCGCAGACTCAGCCCGCGATCACCAGCGCTGATTTGCGCCAGCGTTTGTATCTGATCGCCGACGATTCGATGATGGGTCGCGAAACCGGCAGTGAGGGGGCGTTCAAGGCGTCGGCGTATGTCGCCGCCGAGTTTCGCCGCCTCGGTCTCGAGCCGGCAGGAGACAAGGGCACCTACTTCCAGACAGTGCCCTTCTCGGTCGTAGCCGCGGATCCGCAGTCACGGCTGGTCACGAGCAGCGGCGCCACGTTGCAGCTCGTCACCGACTTCCTGCCTGTCAGCGCCGCACTCCCGCCCAAAGTGCTCGCCGCCCAGACGCCGATCGTGTTTGCGGGATCGGTCGCCGACACCGCGCACCTCGTGGCGGCGGCCGCAGCCCTGGGCAAGTTCGTCGTCCTCGACGTTCCCCAGGGGTTCGACCGGCGAGCCATCGTGCCGCTGCTCGGCCGTTTCCGCGATGCCGCCACGGTCGCGATCGTCGCCCTCGATCAGCTCGGCGGCGAACAGATCGCGCGCATCCACGAGGGGCGCCCGGTGTCCGATACGTCGCGCAATCCCCGCGCGCTCCCGCTCATCTGGCTCACCCGCCGGGCGGCCGCCGCGGTGCTTGGCGGCGATCTCGCGAACGCGATCCCGGGCGCGCCGTCGACCATCACCATCAGCGGCCAGTACGACTTCACACGCACGCCGGTGCGATTCCCGGCCCGCAACGTCGTCGGCATTTTGCGCGGCAGCGATCCGGCGCTCCGCACCGAATACGTGTCGCTGTCGGCGCATCACGACCACGTGGGCTTCGATCGCAGTCCCGTCGATCACGATTCGCTGCGCGCATTCAACCGCGTGGTGCGGCCGATGGGCGCCGACTCGCCGATGCGCCCGGCGACCAGCGACGAGCGAACCAAGATCCGGTCGATTCTCGACAGCCTGCGCGCCGTGAATCGGCCGCGCCCCGACTCGATCCGCAACGGGGCGGACGACGACGGGTCGGGCACGGCGGCGATTCTCGAGATCGCCGAAGCATTCGCGCGCGCGAGCGGGGACCAGCGGCCGCGGCGCTCGATTCTGTTCGTCAGTCACACCGGTGAGGAAGCCGGGTTGCTCGGCTCGCGCTGGTACTCCGATCACGCGACGGTGCCGATCGACTCGATCGTCGGCGAGATCGATCAGGACATGATCGGTCGCGGCACGGCGTCCGACTTTCCACGCGGCGGCACCGGCGCCGGCAGCCCGACCTACCTCGAGGTCATCGGCGCCAAGCGCATTTCCCGGGAATTCGGCGAGATGCTGGAAGCGGCGAACGCCAAGCAGCCGGTGCCGTTCGTGTTCGACTACACGTATGACGCCCCCGGCCACCCGTTGCAGTACTACTGCCGCGCCGATCACTACAGCTATGCGCGCTACGGGATCCCGTCAGTCGCGTTCTCGCGCGGCGAGCATCTCGACTACCACCAGGTGACCGACGAGGCGCAGTACATCAGCTACCCGGACCTGGCGCGCGTGGCGCAGATGGTACACGACGGCGCGCTGGCGGTCGCGAACGCGCCCCAGCGCCCCAAGCGAGATGTTCCGAAGCCCGCCGATCCGCACGGGCCCTGCGTTCAATGAGAGTCTAGAGGTACTTCAGCCACCAGTCGCTGCGTCGCGCCTTGAGGCCCGAGTACCAGCGGCTGGGGACATACAGGACGATGATCGCGACGGCCCAGACGAGATACAGGAGCGCGAGGCTCCAGGTGTAGCCGTCGGGAGCGGGCGGGTTGCCCATCGGGTGGTTGGTGAAGAGCCACGGGTCCACGCTCCCCGTCCGGATCTTCGAGACGACGAGGGCGAGCGCGTGAATGAGCGGGATGTGCAGCACATAGTAGAAGAACGGCACGCGCCCGAATACCGTGAGCCATTGTGCGACTCGCCCGCGCGCGCGGTCCAGTAACGGGACCAGCGCGATGGTTGGGCCGAGCGTCATCAACAGGAAGCTCAGCGACGCCGGGTATTTCGTGGTATTCAGAAAGGAAAGCAGTGCCGGCATGCGCCCCGACCCGCTCCAGGGCTGCGGATCTCCGTAAATATTCAAGCCGCGCAGCACCAGGAACAGCGCGGTGGCGCCGAGTCCCAGGCGCAGGCAGATCCGGTTGCGACGCGCCGGCTCCGTCGTCAGCACCGTCCCGAACCAATAGCCCGCCGCCATGACGCCGATCCACGGAATGATCGAGTAGAGCACGATGAGTGGCGTGCCCGCGACGGGTCCCTGGAAGAAACCGATGTACAGAATCTTCCAGAGCTCGCCCAACGCCTGAGTGCGATTGACCAGGGGCATCATGACGAGGTTGTGCAGCGCGATGATCGCGATGCCAATGATCCCCGCGGTCCGCGGCCGGAGCCGCACCAGTGCCGACATGAGGATCATGCACCAGCCGATCACCCAGATGACGCCTGCGAGCATGTAATTCGCGAAGTCGAGATTGAACGTCCAGCAGACGCGAATGACCGTCAGCTCCAGCAGCACCAGCCAGACGCCGCGCACGACCAGAAAGCGGGACAGATCGGTGTGCTTGCGTCCGTAGAAGAAGGCACTCGTGCCCGCGAGAAAGATGAAGGCGGGAGCCACGAAATGCGTCACCCAGCGCGTGAAGAAGATCCCGGGCGTGGGACCGCCGGCGGGGAGTCCGGAATACACGCGCACGTGGTCGATCGCCATCAGGACCATGACGGCGCCGCGAATCAAATCGATCGATGCAACGCGGGACGTCGAGGCAAGGGGCGCGCTCATCGCCGCGAACATGGCGCGGCGGGAAATCCCCGGCAAGTCCGAATCCAGTTAAGTTGGCCGATCCGTGAGTCTGCGAACCGCGAACCTCGCATTGCTTTTGGCATTGGCGCTGCCCCAGCCGGCTCGGCCGCAAACGCTCCGCGTCCACGTGGCGCGCGGCAGAGTCCGTCTCGACGGCCGCTTGGACGAACCGGACTGGGCGCGCGCCGATTCGCTCGCGGATTTCCGCCAGCGTGAGCCGGTGGTGGGCGCGCCCGCCTCGGAGCGCACCGTCGTGAAGGCGCTCCGCGGTGGCGACGCGCTGTACATCGGCGTGCTCGCGTATGACGCTGAGCCGGGTCGCATCCGCGCCACGCAATTGCGCCGCGACGCCGACCTCTCCAGCGACGACAACATCCAGCTGCTCATCGACAGCTTCCACGACCGGCGGGGCGCGTTCGTCTTCGGCACCAACCCGAACGGCGCGCGGTGGGATGCCCAGCTGAGCGACCTCGACAACCTCAACGAGGACTGGAACGGCATCTGGGACGTCGCGGTGTGGCGCGCCCCGGGGGGCTGGACGGCAGAGTTCCGGATTCCCTTCCGAACGCTGCGCTTTCGTGCCAACGGCAACCTGGCGTTCGGCTTCAACGTGCGGCGCTTCATCCGCCGCAAGAACGAACAGGACCTGTGGCGCGCCTGGGGTCGCACCGAAGGGTTGTATCAGCTCCTGCGAGCGGGCGAGCTGGGCGACATCGGCGACGTGGGTCGGGCGCGCGATGTGGAGCTCTACCCCTACGTGCTGGGGCGAGCCATCGAACCCGTGCACGACAGCGTCGGCGCGCGCCTGGCCGGCGGCTTCGCCGGCGCCAAAGCGGGACTCGATGCCAAACTCGCGGTTTCGCCGACGCTGACGGCGGACCTCACGGCCGGCACCGACTTCGCGCAGGTGGAGGCCGATCAGCAGGTCATCAACCTCACGCGCTTTCCGTTCTTCTTCCCGGAGAAGCGACAGTTCTTCCTCGAGTCGAGTGGCCTCTTCGACTTCGGGACGCCGGGACGGACGCAGGTATTCTATTCGCGGCGCATCGGACTGGACTCGAGCGGCAGCGCCGTCCCCATCGTCGCCGGGGGCCGGCTCTACGGCCGCGTGGGACCGTGGCGCATCGGCATCCTCGATGCGCAAACGAGCGGTGAGCGTGCCAATGATGCGGTCATGCGCGTCCAGCATGACCTGCTGGCGAGATCGTACGTCGGAGTCATCGGCGCGTTGCGCTCGGCGGCGGGATCGGGTCCCGCCGGCACGGCCGGGTTCGATATGGACTTCCCGCTCATCGTGCACGGGCAGAATCTCGAGCCCAAATTCTGGATCGCCGGGAGCCGGACACCCGGTGTGGGCGGTTTCCCGCTCGCCTGGCGACTGTCGGCGGACAATCCGAACGATCTCTTCGACAACTTCGTCTCGCTCTACCGCATCGACGCCGGATTCGATCCCGCACTGGGCTTTGTGCGGCGCACGGGGATCTGGGAGACGACAGGTCACGTCGATTTCATGCCCCGGCCGCACGCGCTCGGCATTCGCCAGCTCGATTTCACCGTGCCCATTCCCAGCTGGGACATCATTGCCAATGCGTCCGGATCGCTGGGGCGCACTGGCGACTGGCAGACGGCATGGTTCGAGTGGCGCGTCCTCGGCGGGGACCGCGACAACGGCGATCACTTCGAGATCAATTATCAGCGCCAGCTCGATGCACCGCCCGATACGTTTGTCATGTTCCGGGGTGTGAGCGTGCCGCCCGGTCGATACTGGTGGTCACGCTACGAGCTGCAGTATGAGACGTCGGCAGCGCACCCGCTGAGCGTCGCCGCGTTCGTGAACTGGGGACCGTTCTACGGAGGCCGCAGCGCCGATGTGGAGCTCCAGGGCACGTGGCGGGGCGGCGGCCACGCCATCGTCGGCGTCAGCGTCACGCGCACGGCCGCGCGCCTCCCAGCGGGAGGCTTCACCGCCCTCCAAACCTCGAGTCGCCTGGAGTACGACTTCAATCCGCGCTCGAGCCTGCTCGGGTTCCTCCAGTACACCAACGAGGATCAGCGCGCCGATTTCAACGTCCGTTTCCACTGGATTCCGGTGATTGGCGACGACGTGTTCGTCGTGTGGAACTCGGGTTACAGCACCAATCCGGCCACGCCGTATCGCTTCCCTGCCACATCCTCCCTCACCAGACAATTGAACGGCGCGTTCGTGGTGAAAGTCGTCCACCGCCTCGCGCCATGAGCGGCAGCACGCTCCGAGCGCTGCCGCCGGACGGACGGTTGCTGCTGCTCACGCGCTTCACGCGGTTGTTCGCGTACGGAGCGTTGTCCGTCGTCTTGGTGCTGTATCTGACTGCATTGGGCATCGGGACGCGGCAAATCGGTGTGCTACTGACGCTGACGCTGATGGGCGACACCGCCGTCTCACTCTGGCTCAGCACCCGGGCGGATCGATTCGGGCGGCGGCGTACGCTCATCATCGGAGCGGCGCTGATGGCGGCCGCCGGCGGGGCATTCGCCCTCACGCACAACTATCTCGTACTCGTGGTCATCGCCACGATCGGCGTCATCAGTCCCAGCGGCAACGAGGTCGGACCGTTCCTCCCCATCGAGCAGGCCGCGCTCGCACAGGTGGTGCCGAGTGAGCGGCGGACCGGCGTGTTCGCCTGGTACACCTTGACCGGGGCGTTCGCGACGGCACTGGGCTCACTCGGCGCCGGTGTGTTGTCCCAGGCGGTCCACTACAAGGGTGTCATCGTCCTCTACGCTGCATTGGGAATCGTCCTCGCCATCGCGTTTACACGTCTGTCACCCGCCGCGGAGGTACCGGCGGCGCAAGCCAGCGCGTTTTTGGGCGTCGGCCGCTCCCGCACCGTGGTGCTGCGGCTCGCGGCTCTGTTCGCGCTCGATTCGTTCGCGGGCGGATTCGTCGTGCAGAGCTTCGCCGCCTACTGGTTCTATCTCCGATTCGGCGTCGATCCGGCAACGCTGGGCGCGATTTTTTTCGGGGCGAACCTGCTCGCGGGCATCTCCGCCCTGGTGGCTTCCCGATTGGCGGCGCGGTTCGGCCTCATCCGCACGATGGTGTTCACGCACCTGCCGTCCAATGTGCTGCTCATCCTCGTGCCGCTCATGCCCAGCTTGCCACTCGCAGTAGCCGTGCTGTTCGCGCGTTTCAGCATCAGCCAGATGGACGTGCCCACCCGGCAGGCGTATCTCATGTCGGTCGTGAGTCCGGAGGAGCGGTCGGGCGCTGGAGGGATCACCGGCGTGGCGCGAACGATCGGTGCCGGGCTCGCGCCGATCTTTGCCGGGCTCCTGTTCTCACAGGCCTCGTTGATCAACGTGCCCTTCTTCATCGCCGGGACGCTGAAGATCGTCTACGACCTCTTGCTGTATCGAGGGTTCATCACCCGCCCCGAACCCTCTAGTTCCGCTTGATGTCCATCTGATCCAGCGCGGCGCGCAGCCCACGCGCCACTTTGAGCGCGTCCCCCTCGCCCCAGAAGTGCATGAACAGGAGCCGCGGGTTCTCGTTCAGCATGTGGCTGTGCAGCGCCGTGACCGCGATACCATTCGCGCGGAGCGCGCGTGCGACGGGGTTCACCTCGCTCGCGATCAACACGAAGTCACCGGTGGCAACCGCCGTCGTTGCACCGGTCGCTTGCAGGTTGATTGCCGTCGCCACGCCCATCGCCGGCGGTACCACCACACCATCAAGCGTCACGTCGCCGGCGCGAGGAACGCCGATTTGATAGACGCCGCCATTCGCTCTGCCATGCACGCCGAGCACCTGTGCGAGCTGCACGGTATCGAGATCCATCGGAGGCGCGGCGCCCGCCGCTGGTGGGACGGCGGGCGTTTTGGTCTGACCGAGGGCCTCATGTACGGCCGTCGCGAGCGCGACCGGCCGTCCGCGACCGCCAATGTGGAGGTACACGACGTGCGGCGATTCGTTGATAAGATGATTGTGGAGCGCCGTTTGCTCGACGCCGCCGCGCTGCAGGGCGTCGATCACCGGTCCCACTTCGGACTCCACCAAGACCAGGTCGCCCATTAACATTGCGGTGGTGTCGTCCGTCTGTTTGAACGCCACCCACGATCCTAATGCGAGCGCCGGCCGCACAGTGACCGCCCCGACTGTGACGTGAAGATCATTCCGAGGGAAACCAACGCGGTAGGTTTCGCCTTGCAGATTGCCCGATCTTCCCAGGACACGGTCTACGGCCTTCCAATCCATCGCTGCTTGGGGTTGAGCCTGGAGCAACGAGCCGAGTGCGCACAGAGTCGAGACGGCGATTGGCATGTGAACTCTCGTCGGAAGATGTACGTTCAGGTTAGAGGTTGATGACAGCCACTAGTGCCGAACCCGTTGTACGGGGGTAATTCTAGGACATGAAAATCACTTCTCGCGTCACGCTGCTCTTCGGCGCCCTGATTCTCCTTGCGTCGTCGGTCCAGGCACAGTACTTCGGCCGAAACGCGGTGCAGTACGAAAACTTCCACTTCAAGATCCTGAAAACCCAGCACTTCGACGTCTACTTCTATGATAAGGAAGCGGCCGCGGCAGCCGAAGCGGGCCGCATGGCTGAGCGGTGGTACACCAGAATATCGTCGGTGCTACGCCACCAGCTCAACGGCCGGCAGCCGTTGATTCTCTACTCCGATCATCCCGATTTCGAGCAGACCAACGTGCTGGGCGAGCAGCCCGGTGAAGGCACCGGCGGTGTCACCGAGAGTTTGAAGCGCCGCATCATTCTGCCCATGGGCGCATCGCTCGCCGAGACCGACCACGTCATCGGCCACGAGCTGACGCACGCGTTCCAATACGACATCACGGGCGTCGGCCGGGGCAATCTGGCCACGGGTCTGAACCGCGTGCCGCTGTGGTTCATCGAGGGTATGGCGGAGTACGTATCGCTCGGCAACGTCGACCCCAATACCACGATGTGGATGCGAGATGCCGTACGGCGGGGCGAGCTCCCCAGCCTCAGGGATTTGGAGAACCCCCGCTGGTTCCCCTACCGCTGGGGCCAATCGTTCTGGTCGTATCTGGGCGGCACGTACGGCGATGACATCGTCGGTGCGCTGCTGCGCTCTGCCGGACGCAGCGGCAATGTCCAGCTGGCCCTGGAGCAGATGACGCACCGGCCCCCGGACAGTCTCGTCGCCGATTGGCATCGGGCGCTGACAGAAGCGGCGCGGCCTGTGGCCGTGGCGACGGGTGTTACCCTGCCCGCCGATCGCTCTCACGCGGAGCAGATGCGCCTCGCCGCGGTGACGACGACGGGCGCACGCTCGCTCGTGGACCCGGGCAAACGGCAGCACTACAACATCGCGCCGGCGGTGAGTCCCGACGGCTCGCGCATGGTCTACTTCTCGGATGCCGGGCTCTTCTCGATCGACATGTACCTCGCGAACGCGGACAACGGGAAGACGATCCGCAAGCTCGTCTCCTCGACTCGCGATCCGCACCTCGAGAGCATGCAGTTCATCAACTCGGCGGGAGCCTGGGATGCCGACGGCAGCCGCTTCGTGTTCGGCGGCGTGGTCACGGGCGTGCCGGCACTGCGGATTGTCAAAGGCAGCAACGGCGATTTGGTCAAGGAAATCAAGTTCCCGACCCTCGGGGAGATCTTCAATCCAACGTGGTCGCCCGACGGCAAGGTGATCGCATTCAGCGCGCAAGTGGGAGGCGTCACCGATCTCTTTACGTATGATATCGAGAGCGGCCAGCTGCAGCGTCTGACGGACGACCTGTATGCCGATCTCGAGCCGGCGTGGTCACCGGATGGATCGCAGATCGCGTTCGTGACGGATCGGTTCACCACCTCGCTCGCGGCGCTGTCCTACGGCGACTATCAGCTCGCGGTCATTGATGCGCGTCCCGGCGGCCAGATCCGCCAGCTCCCCCATCTCGAGCACGCCAAGCACATCAATCCCCAGTGGAGTCCGGACGGGAAGAGCCTCTATTTCCTTGGAGATCCAGGCGGCATCACTAACGTGTTCCGCATGTCGCTCCAGAGCGGCGCCATCACGCAGGTGACGAACGTCTTCACGGGCGTCAGCGGCATCACGTCGCTCAGCCCGGCGCTCAGCGTCGCCACGAAGGCGCCGCGCGCCGTGTTCACCGTGTATACGGGCGGCGGCTACGCGGTCCAGGCGATCGACGATTTGCGCGCGCTCGAAGGCGGCCCCATCACTGAGCTGCCGAAGTCCGCTGCTGAGCTGCCGCCCCTCGACCGCGCCGAGATCGGGACCGGCATCTCATCGGTGATCAAAGATCCCGGCCCGGGGCTGCCGGCGGAGGGGGCAGTCTCCCTCGCTGCGTCGACGAAGGCGTACCATGCCAAGCTGTCGCTCGATTTTGTTTCCCAACCCAGTCTGGCGATCGCCGCGGACCGCTTCGGGACGTACGTCGGCGGGGGCATCACGCTCTTCTGGAGCGACATGCTCGGCAATCACAACCTCGTGACCATGGCGCAGGTCCAGGGGCGCATATCCGATTTTGCGGCCCTCGTCGCCTATGGCAATCGCACGTCGCGCCTCAACTGGGTGGTCGGGGCGCAGCAGATCCCCTACATCGCACTGTACCCCGCCCGCGGCACCGACGCGGCGGGCAACTACGTCGAGCAGATCGAGCGCCTTAAGCAGACCAACCGTGAGCTCAGCGGCGTTGTGGCGTATCCGTTCAACCGCTCGGAACGTCTCGAACTCTCTACCGGCCTGCAGCAAATCACGTACGCCCATGAGCTCAGAACGACCGGGTACAATCTCAGCACCGGCCAGGTCGTGTACGACATCAAGCAGGATCTTCCGGTGCCCCCCGGTGTGACGTTCGCGTCGGGCAACGCCGCGCTGGTGCACGACAACTCGTTCTTCGGCGCGACCGGCCCGATTCTCGGCGACCGCTGGCGGCTCGAAGTCGATCAGACCCTCGGCGACCTCCGGTTCACCACCGCACTCGCGGATTATCGCAAATACGTGATGCCCACGCGGCCCTTCACGATCGCCGCACGCGTGCTCCACATCGGCCGCTACGGCCGGAACGCGGAAGACCAGCGACTGTATCCGCTGTTCATTGGCTACTCGAGCCTGGTGCGTGGCTATGATTACAACAGCTTCACCGTCGGCGAATGCGTAAACGCCACCACGACCTCTCCCTGCCCCGTGTTCGATCAGCTCTGGGGCAGCCGGATCGTCGTTGGCAGCGCCGAGCTGCGGTTCCCACCGTTCGGCCTGCTGGGCAGCCTGCTGGGCAAGGGCGGCAGCTATTACGGTATCCTCCCGCTGGAAGCGGGGATCTTCTATGACGCGGGCGTCGCGTGGACCTCCACGGACGGCGCGCAGCTGTTCGGCGGGAGCGGCCCCGACGGCCCGCGCAAGCTCGTGCGCAGCGCGGGACTCGCGCTCCGGATGAATCTGCTGGGATACGCAATCGGTCAGATGGACATCGTGCGCCCGTTCGACCGGCCACAGAAGAACTGGATGGTGCGGTTCAGTCTGACTGAAGGGTTCTAAACGGCTGGAGGGTTCTAAAACGGTAGGGGCGCAGCATGCTGCGCCCCTACATTTTTTCCTAGCGCACTGGCAATCCACTTGGCACCGCGACCGGCGCCAGCCCCTCGAGGTCGCGGGCCGCCGGATCCGTGAGCGACTTGAGGAACGCGACCAACTCGCGCCGCTCGGTCTCCGTCAGATTCAGAGGCGTCCGCAGCTGGAAATCGAGCGTGCCGAGGATGGCGTCGATCGTCGCCGGGTCGCCGTGATAGCTGCCCTGCACCGCCGCCGGCAGCGTCGCGGGGTCGAATGCCCGTACCGACGTCGACACATCGTTGTAGTGCGCGACCACGGATTCGAGCGTCGGGAGCGCGCCGTCGTGAAAGTACGGCGCCGTGAGCTCGACGTTGCGCAGCGGCGGAACGCGGAACGCAAACTTGTAGAACTCGTTGTTGGGCAGCTCGCCGCGGCCGAGGTCGAGGGGCGCGCCCTGCCCCACGCCGGGCCCAAGCTGCGGAGCCCCACTGTTGGAGAACGACTGCCCGCCGAGGAACGGGCCGCTGTGGCACGACGCACAGCGCGCCGTCGTGAAAAACAACATGCCGCCGCGCTTTTCCTCGAGGCTGAGTGCGCCGTCGTCGTGACGCAGGTACCGGTCGAACGGCGAATCCGTCTTCGTCAGCTCGGCCATCTGGAATACCGCGATGGCCTGCGCGGCCTGGTTGAACGACAGCGCGAGCGGCGGCACGGCCGGATAGGCGGCCCGGAACAGCGAGACGTACTCGGGAATGGCCAGGAGCCGTTGCATTATGGCCTGCCAGACTTGCGCAGGTTGATCGTCGGGGATCTGCGCGAGCTCGTTCGGATTCCCGAAGACGTCGGTGTCGCCCACTTCACCCCGCATCTCTCGCCGATTCAGCACCGGAAGCATCGCTTGTGCCGCCAGGACATTGGACTGGTCCAGGGGCACGTTGAGTTCGGGCACCGGTGGACCAAAGCGGCTGAGCCGGCCGTCCCAAAACATGTACTGGAACCCGAGTCCGCTGTTGAGCAGCGTCGGAGCGTTGCGCGGCACAAAGCTGCGCCCCGGCCCGAGCGTCCGGGATGTTCCGGTGCCGATCCCACCAGTGCCGATCGCGAGCGCCAACCCGTCCGTGGCGTGGAGCGCGGGTTCATGACAGGTTGCGCACGAGATATCGCGGTTGCCGCTCAGAATCTTGTCGAACATCAAAGCGCGGCCGAGCGCGATGAGGGCCGGGTTCTGCTGCGGCATGGGCGCGATCGGCACCACGCCCCAGGGGCCGATGCTGCGCCGCAGCGCTGCGTCGATCGATTCCGGAAACGTCGCGGTCGGCGGCGTCTCGTCGCATGCGGCGGCGAAGAGGAGCACCGCGGCACACAGCGGTCTGACACCAATAGTCATGACGTACCTCCTCGCCAGCTCAATGGAGCGGCAGCGAGAGCGAGATTTGATGAGTCGAGGTATTGACGTTGACGAGACTCAGCGGCCCGCTGGGGGCCGCGAGGATCGTCCCGCCCGCCAAGGCCAGGTCGCGCACCCCCACGACGAACTGGGTGCCGGGGCGGCCGGCCCCTTCGGTCACACGGCCGCGATAGCGGAGCTCGAAGTCCGGGAATCGGACCGTGATGCCCCAGGTCGGCGTCCATTCATTCCAGCTGGTGCGCAGCGCGCGTTGCGCGAGCTCGACGTTGTCCGTCTGTTGCAGCTGGTAGTTGATGGAGCGTACCATCAGGCCCAGCTGGATGGCGAGCGCATTGGGCGAGCCTTCGAGGTGGATGTCGCGTCCGACGCCGATACGGAACAGAGCGTTGGAGAACCTGAACCGGTTTTCGATCGTCTTGCCACCAACGGCGATGGTGTCGCCGCTGAGCGTCGCGGTGGGCTGCACGGCGTCTGCCCACGTGTAGCTGCGAATCGGCTCGTAAATCGCGTCGGCGCCGAACGTCGCGGGGCCCAGCACTTTCGACACGCCGACGCCGAGCTGGTAGGCATAGGAGCGGCCGGGATCCCACGGAATCACGGCCACATTCGTGATGTCGTAGTTCGGCAGTTTGGGGTGCGTGGCGCGGTTGACCGTCGCCACCCAACCGATACGCCATCCGGGGGTCGGAAGGGGAATCTGATAGTCGAGCTGCGCGCCCCAGGTGTTGGTGTGATCGAAGTTCTGGTCGGTGCGCGGCTGCGCGATGAACTGCTGGAGTCCCGGGTCCCAGAACCGATCCACGTACACCACGTTGTGCGTCGCCGCAAAGCGGTTGTGAACCACAATCGCCTCGAGCGAGCGCGCACCGCGCTGACCCGCCCATTCTTTCAACGCACCCATCCGCACATCGATGGCATGACCGGTCTGCACGACGCGTTGACTGCCGCTGTAGAGCAAGTCGACGCCATCGAGCGCGTGGAGGCCCGTCCAGAGGGCGCTCGCGCCGATCGAGAGCTTGCTGGCGGGCCAGCTCCGGCCAATCATTCCGAACGCGTACTCGTTGCCGTGCGCGCGCAGATCGGGACCCGGGGTCGGTCCCGGGCCGGGCGGGAGGACCAGGCGACCGGGAGTGGGTGCGTCGACGATTACGTTACCCTGTCTCGGCGGTCGACTCGGGTCGACCTGTTGCAAAACCAGCGCGAGGCCGCCATACCAGTCCGCCCGCCGCGCGAGCACAGCGACGGGGAGCGAACGGCCGCCGCCGGCGCTGCCCGACAGGCTGTAGACCGTCGGCGAGGTGAAGAAGCGTGACGCGCGCAGCCGCGCCGTCGTCGCCGGGTTGGCGAAGGGATCGCCCAGCGAATCGGGAAGCGCGATCGACACACCGCCAAGCCCCAGATTGTCGGACGGGAAGATCTGAAATTGATCGCCCTGGGCGATCGGGATAGTCTTGATCGGGATCAGCTGCGCAGCGGCGGGACTGACGAAACACAAGAGTGAAGCGCTGAGACGAACGGCCCGGAGGCCAGAAGGCGCCATAGACCACCTCGACGGGAAAGGGTCCCTTTGGAAGAGGATACCGGGCCAGCCCCCCGTCGCGTCACCATGAGGATTCATTCAACCATGAAAAAGCGTGACCTAGGCACTCAGGGACTGAGAGTCTCGGCTTTGGGTTTGGGCTGCATGGGGATGTCGGACTTCTACGGGACCCGGGATGATGCAGAGTCCATCGCGACGATTCACCGGGCCCTGGATCTCGGCGTCGATTTCCTCGACACCGCCGACGTGTATGGCCCCTTCACGAACGAGGTCCTCGTCGGGAAGGCGATCAAGGGCAAGCGAAGCCAGGTCGTCCTGGCCACGAAGTTCGGCAACGTCCGCGCTCCGGACGGCAAGTTCATCGGCCAGAACGGCCGGCCGGAGTATGTGAAGGCCGCCTGCGACGCCTCACTGGGACGCCTCGGCGTCGACCATATCGATCTGTACTATCAGCACCGGGTCGATCGCGCCGTCCCCATCGAAGAAACCGTCGGCGCGATGGCCGACCTCGTGCAACGGGGGAAGGTGCGGTTCCTCGGGCTGTCGGAGGCGTCAGCGCAGACGGTGCGGCGCGCGCACGCCGTGCACCCCATCACGGCCCTGCAGACGGAATACTCGCTCTGGAGCCGCGACGTGGAGCAGGAGATCCTCCCCACGGTGCGCGAGCTCGGCATCGGGTTCGTCGCGTATAGTCCACTGGGCCGCGGCTTTCTCACCGGCCAGATCAAGCGTCCCGACGACATCCAGGACGGCGATTGGCGCCGCAATCATCCGCGCTTTCAGGGCGAGAATTTCCAGAAGAACCTCGACCTCGTGCGGCGGGTCGAAGCGCTCGCACAGACGAAGCGGTGCACGCCGGGCCAGCTGGCGCTCGCCTGGCTCGTCGCCAAAGGGGACGACATCGTGCCGATCCCAGGGACCAAGCGGCGCAAATATGTCGAAGAAAACGTCGGCGCCCTCACTGTGACGGTGTCGGGCGCCGACATTGCGCAGCTCGAGGATTTGGGTGCCGCCGCCGGCGCGCGCTACGCAGACGGAGCGATGCGTACCGTCAACGGATAGCGGCCACCTTGCCTTCACCGGCCTCTTCGAGCATCGCGATATCGAGCTTCTTCATCTGCAGCAAGGCCTGCATCACGCGACTGGCCTTCTTGGGATCGCTCATCAGCTTGCCGAGCGCCGTCGGGACGATCTGCCAGGAGAAGCCGAATCTGTCCTTGAGCCATCCGCACTCGCTCTCCTTCCCCCCGCCGGAGGTGAGCTTGGTCCAGTACGCATCGATCTCTTTTTGGGTCTCGCAGTTCACGACGAACGAGAAGGCCTCGCTGAACTTGAACAACGGGCCGCCGTTCAGCGCCGTGAATTGCTGGCCCTCGAGCTGAAAGTTGACGACCATCACGGCCCCTCTGGGACCCGGCCCCGCATCGCCGTAGCGGCTGACGTTGAGGATCTTCGAGTTCTTGAAGATCGACGTGTAGAATTGCGCCGCCTCTTCGGCGTTGTTGTCGAACCAGAGGAAGGGCGTGATCTTCTGCATACGAATTCTCCTTGAATCGTCAAGTTACGCGGTGAACAGCTCATCCAGTCGAACGTAGCTCGCCTCCAACCCTTTCGTGGCGCCCATTTTCAGCGCGGCGTCCCGTGCTTCGCGCGTTGCGTAACGGACCGTCGTGCTGACGGTCGTCTTGCCGCGCGTCTCGACGAGCTCGGTGGTGACAACCGTTTCGCCGCCGGTCCAGTGGTCGTCATACGATTCCGTGGCGACGAGGCGCGAGGGCCGCACCATCTCCTTGAACGTCCCTCCCATGCCCATTTCCCGGCCATCGGCGTTGCGCCAGACGTAGCGGTATTTCCCGCCGACGCGCAGCTCGATGTCGCAGACCGGCATCGTCCACCCGGGCGGTCCGAGGAGCCACCGCTGCACCAGCTCGGGTTTGGTCAGGGCGTCGAACACCATACCCCGGGGCGCGTCGAATTCCCGGGTCATGACGAGCTCGCGCTCGGATGGAGTCGTAACCGTGAGAGCCGTCTTCATCGCGTTCTCCTCTTCTTGGTCGGCTTGGGCTTATCCTCATCCAATAGCGCGTCGATTGTTTTCTTCTGCTTGTGCTTGAGCTCCAGGAGCACGGCGTCGAGGCGTTTGAAGTTCGCCTCCCAGATCTTGCGGTAGCGCTCGATCCAGTCGGTCGCCTCGGCGAGCGGCCGCGGCTCGAGCTTGCGGGGGCGGCGCTGCGCCACCCGGCCGCGCGAGACCAGGCCGGCGCGCTCCAGCACCTTGAGATGCTTCGAGATCGCCGGCTGACTCATGGCGAATGGCGCCGCGAGCTCCGTGACCGTCGCTTCGCCGTCCGCCAGCCGGGCCAGGATCGCCCGGCGGGTGGGATCGGCCAGGGCGGCGAAGGTGGCATCCAATGTATAACCCGATGGTTTCATAACTAACTGGTAATATATATCATACTCCCGCCCCGTCAAGGCCTTATCATTCC
>WNFL01349948.1_pt1 | contig 23447 bp, 22 predicted proteins | sample 5400361 | NCBI WGS metagenome assembly WNFL01 (sample SAMN13153351, study PRJNA577476) | soil metagenome | isolation source: 40 cm soil on Douglas fir-dominated hillslope | place: USA:California | collected 2013-09-17
CACCGCCGACTTGAACATCTCGCCCGAGATGTGCGACTGGATGCCTTTGCCGCCGGAGCCGAAGTTGAGCTTGGCCGGTTGCGCTTTGGCAAGAGCGACGAGCTCGCTCACGCTCTTCGCCGGCACCGAAGGATGCACGACGAGCACCTGCCCCGCGCTCGCCACCATCGAGACCGGCGCGAAGTCCGTCAGCGGATCGTAGCGCAGGCTCTTGAACAGGTGGACGTTGTTCACGAGCGTGCTGCTGCTCGATATCAGGATGGTGTAGCCGTCGGGAGCCGCCTTGGCGGCGGCCTCGTGGCCGATGTTGCCGGAGGCGCCGGGGCGGTTGTCCACCGTCACCGGCTGTCCGAGGCCCTCGGCGAGCTTCGAGCCCAGCAGCCGGCAGAGCACGTCGGTCGACCCGCCGGGTGGGAACGGCGCGATGAATCTGATCGGCCGGCTGGGGTAGGCGCTCTGGGCGTGTGCGGCACCGACGAGCACCGCGCAGGCGAGTAACGCGACGAAGAGGCTGGCGTGCGATCTCATCCGATCATTTCTCCCTGAGGCCAATACGCCGGAGAGTATAGCTGCGCCCCGGGGAGTCCTTGAAATGACGACACGCTGTCGTCATGAAACCACAACAAATTCGAGTTGCCACGACAGCGGGAAAGGAATCGGCCAACTACAATCGAACCATGCTTTCATCGCGGTTGATTCTCGCGGCCCGGCTGCGTAGCGCGGCCTGTGGCGGGTGCCTGATCGCGACGTTCGGACTGCCAGCAGCGGCCGCAGCGCAAGTCCTCTACAAGTCCATCCTGCCGGACGGCCGCATCGTGTACGGCGACAAGCCCGCCCCCGGCGCGGCGAAAGTCATAGAGAGTCGGCCCGACACATCAAAAGCCGGCATCGGCGGCACCAGTCCGCGCGAGGCCCAGCTCCTGGAGGAATTTCGGAAAGCCAGGATCCAGCGCGAAGAGAAAGAGGAGAAGCTGCGGGCGGCCGAGAAGGCGCTGCGCGAAGCGGAAGCGGCACGCGAAGCGGGCAGAGACTCGCTTCCCGGCGAGCGCCTTGGCATCGCCCGTCGGGGAAAAGGGACTGGCACGGGAACCGGAACGGGCACCGGAACCGGCACCGGAACCGGCACCGGAACAGGAACAGGTACGGGCACCGGAACCGGAACCGGAACAGGTACGGGCACCGGAACCGGAACAGATACGGGCACCGGGACGGGCACGAGCCCCGAAGCCGGATCTCGTCTGACCGACGCCTACTGGGAGCGCCAGAAGAAGCTCGAGGACGACGCGGAGCAGGCGCGCCGTGAACTGGAGGGGGCGCGCTCCAGCCGATGAGCACGTTGTTGTAGACCCGAGCCGATACCGCGAATTTGCTAAAGTCCCGGCATCGTGAGCCGGATGCCCAGCTGCGTATCAATATCCCTTGCGCTCTTGGGCGTCGCTTTCGCGTGCCCCGCTCAAGCGCAGCCGGGCGGCAAGCTGATGCGCATCGTCGTGCCTTTCGCGGCGGGCGGCGCGCGCGAGGTGCTCGCGCGCACTTTCTACAGCGAGCTGGGCGCCGCGCTCGGGGTGACCGCGATCATCGACAACCGGCCCGGAGCGGGCGGCGCGATCGGCACGGCGAGCGTCGCGAAGGCGGCGCCCGACGGCCAGACGCTCGTCTTCGCCGCGTCGAGCCACAACGTCACGGCGCTGCTCGGCGCAAATCCCGCTTACGACCCGATCAAGGACTTCGCCGGCGTCGCCAACATCGGCATGCAGAGCTACGTGCTCATGACGAGCGCCGCAGTTCCCGCGAAAACGGTGGCCGAGTTCATCCGGTACGCGCGCGCAAACCCCGGGAAGCTCAACTACGCTTCGCCCGGCCACGGAAGCTCGGGCCACCTCGCGATGGCGTATTTCGCGAGCGTCGCGGGGCTGAACATGGTGCACATCCCGTTCAAGTCCACGCAGGACGCCACCAACGACGTGCTCGCGGCGCGCTCGCACGCCGTGATCGTGCCGAACGTCGGCGCGATTCCTTTCGTCAAGGACGGGCGCATCCGGCTCCTCGGCGTGACTTCGCAAAAGCCCTCGGTCTTCCTCCCCGGAGTTCCGCCCGTCGCCGAGAGCGTTCCAGGATACGGGTTCGATTCGTGGTTCGGGCTGCTCGCGCCGGCGAGGACGCCAAAGGCGGTGATCGCGCGCATCAACGCGGAAGTGGCGAAGCTGCTGCGCGACCCGGTGATCCTCGCGCGGCTCGCGAGCCAGGGCGTCGAGCCGCGCCCCCTGAGCCCCGAGGCGTTCGAGCGGCTGATCCGCGAGGACTACGAGGAAATGGCCAAGGTTGTAAAGGCGGTCGGGCGCATCGAATGAGCGCGGTCATCGATCTGCATTCGCACGTCATCGCCGCCGACACGCGGCGTTATCCGCTCGCGCCCATGGGCGGGCATCAATCGGACTGGGCGCGCGAGCGTCCGGTCGACTTCGAGCGGATGATCGCCGCGATGGACGAAGCGGGCGTCGCGAAGTCCGCGCTCGTCCAGGCATCGACCTCGTACACGCACGACAACTCCTATGTCGCCGACGCCGTCGCGGCGCACCCGGAGCGTTTCACCGGGGTGTTCTCGGTGGACGTTTGCGCCGCCGACGCATCCGAGCGCATCGGCTACTGGATGAGCCGGGGATTGACGGGCCTGCGCGTGTTCATCGCCGGGCACACCGCGGCGGCGAAGGACGCGCGGCTCGACGACCCGCGCTCCCTTCCCGCCTGGGAAACCGCCGGAAAAGCGGGCATCCCGGTGTGCGTGCAGCTGCGCGCGGCGGGCCTGCCGCAGCTGAGGACCATGCTCGAGCGGTTTCCGAGTGTGCGCGTCCTTCTCGACCACATGGCGCGGCCCGTCCTCGACGCCGGGCCGCCGTACAGCGCGGCCTCGAGCTTGTTTTCGCTCGCGCGCCACGAGAATCTCTATCTCAAGCTGACCACGCACAACGTGCGTGAGTCGCGCAGCGGCAAGGCCACCCCGGAGAGCTTCTTTGGGCGCGTCGTGGCAGAATTCGGCGCCCCGCGCATCGCCTGGGGCTCGAATTATCCGGCCTCCGAGGGGACGCTCGCGGGCATTCTCGGGGAGGCGCGCTCGGCGCTCGCGGCGCTTCCGAGCCCGGATCGCGACTGGATTTTTTCCCGCACTGCGCAGTCGCTTTATCCGGCCCTCGCGGGCCCATGACGGAAAAAGTCACGGCAGACCTGTCTCAAGGCCCAAAACCAAGCTTATAATCCGGAGGTCGGGTCTTCGAATGCTTGGAATCAGGAGGACAGGTGAAAACCTTGCCAGTCTCGTTCGTCTTGCTCGTATTTGCAGCGAATGGCTTTGCGCAGACCCCGGGGCCCGCCCAGGGCCCGGTCCAGGTCGCCCAGATGTCCGGCGGCGCGTCGCCGGGCGTCGGCGCTTCGCCAGGGAAACCAGGCGTCATGTCGACCCTGGCGGCCGTGGTCGGGACGGCAGTTGCCGCGGCGGCGGCAGTGGCCACTTCCAACACGACGATGTCCGCGAACCACCACTGAGGTCAGGCGGCGTCGCCGCGCTCGCGGTCCGGACGCGCTCGCGGTTTTTTCCCTAGGAGCTCTTCGATGATCACCCTGAACGTCAACGGCAAACCCATGTCTGTGGACGCCGATCCGGACACGCCTCTCCTGTGGGTCCTGCGCGACCACCTCGGCATGACCGGCACCAAGTACGGCTGCGGCATGGCGCTGTGCGGCGCCTGCACGGTGCACCTGAACGGCCAGCCCGCGCGATCCTGCTCGACGCCCCTGAGCGCGGCGGCCGGCAAGAGAATCACGACGATCGAGGGTATCGGCCAGACCAAGGAAGGGAGAGTGCTGCAGGAGGCCTGGGTCGCGAACGACGTGCCGCAGTGCGGCTACTGCCAGTCGGGCCAGATCATGAGCGCCGCAGCGCTGCTCGCCAAGGTGAAGCGCCCCACCGACGCCGAAATCGAAAGCGCCATGAGCGGCAACGTATGCCGTTGCGGAACCTACAATCGCATCAGCCTCGCGGTCAGGCAGGCGTCGCGGAATCTGAAATGACGCGTCGGAGAAAGACATGAACGCATTTGAAATCATCAATCTCAGCCGGCGCGACTTCCTCAAGGCGGGCGCGGGGCTGACCCTCGGGGTCGCCGTGCCGTCGCTCGCGCAAATGGCCGGCCCCGGCCAAGGCGGCGGCAGCGTCGTCGCTGCCGGCGCTCTCGAACCCAACGCCTTCGTTCGCATCGGCACGGACAACACGGTCACGGTGATCGTGAAGCACCTCGAGATGGGCCAGGGCACGTACACGGGCCTGCCCACGCTCGTCGCAGAGGAGCTGGACGCCGACTGGAGCCAGATCCGGGTCGAGGGCGCGCCCGCGGACGCAAGCCGCTACAACAATCTTTTCCTCGGCACGATGCAGGGCACGGGCGGCAGCACTGCCTTGGCGAATTCGTTCGAGCAGATGCGCAAGGCAGGCGCCGCGGCGCGAGCGATGCTGCTCGCCGCGGCGGCCGAGCGCTGGAAAGTCGCGCCGGATTCGATCACGATCGCGCGCGGCGCGGTGGTGCACACGCCTTCGAACCGCAGGACGACCTTCGGCCAGCTCGCGGCGAGCGCGGCCAAGCTGCCGGTCCCGCAGGAAGTGAAGCTCAAGGATCCGAAGGATTTCGCCCTGATCGGCCGGCGCGTGACGCGCACCGACAGCCGCGCCAAGTCGAACGGCACGGCGATCTACACGCAGGACGTGAAGCTCCCCGGGATGCTCACGGCGCTCGTCGCGCATCCGCCGCGCTTCGGCGGAAAACCGAAGTCCTTCGACGCGGCGAGGGCGAAGGCGGTGAAGGGCGTGGCCGACGTGGTGGCGATCCCGCAGGGCGTGGCGGTGCTCGCGAACGATTTCTGGTCGGCTAAGAAAGGCCGCGACGCGCTGACTGTCGATTGGGAGGAGTCCGGCGCGTTCAAGCTGGGTTCGGCCGAGATCATGGCCGAGTACAGGAACCTCGCCGCGACGCCGGGCCTGCCCGCGAGGAAGGAAGGCGATCTCCCCGGAGCGTTCGCCCGCGCGGCGAAGACGCTGGAGGCGGCTTACGAGTTCCCGTATCTCGCGCACGCCTGCATGGAGCCGATGAACTGCGTCGTGAAGCTCTCGCCGGACGCCTGCGAGATCTGGAACGGCGAGCAGTTCCAGTCGATCGACCAGCCGGAGGTCGCGGCGGTCCTGGGGATGAAGCCCGAGCAGGTCAAGCTCAACATGCTCTTCGCCGGCGGCAGCTTCGGGCGCCGCGCCAATCCGCACGCGGACTACCTCGTCGAGGCGACGCAGATCGCTAAAGCCATCGATGGGCGCGCTCCGGTGAAGCTCGTGTGGACGCGGGAGGACGACATGCGCGCGGGCCACTACCGTCCGATGTATTACCACGCGCTGAAAGCCGGCCTCGACGCGCAAGGGAACCTCATCGCCTGGCAGCACCGCATCGTCGGGCAGTCGATCCTCGCCGGCACCGCCTTCGAGGGCATGATGGTGAAGGACGGGATCGACGCAACCTCGGTGGAGGGCGCGGCGAACCTCCCGTACGCCGTTCCCAATCTGGGCGTGGAGCTGCACTCACCGAAGATGGGCGTGCCGGTGCAGTGGTGGCGCTCGGTCGGCTCCACCCATACCGCGTTCTCGACCGAGACCTTCCTGGACGAGCTCGCTCTGGCGGCCGGAAAGGATCCCTACCAGCTTCGCCGCGCGCTGCTCGCGAAATCCCCGCGGCACAAGGCGGTCCTGGAAATGGCGGCGACCGAGGCCGATTGGAGCACCCCGCTCGTGTCGGCCCGGGTCGGCGAGCGGCGCGGGCGCGGCATCGCCGTGCACGAGTCGTTCAACACGGTGGTCGCGCAGGTGGCGGAAGTCACCATCAGGCGCGACGGCTCCTGGCGCGTGGACCGCGTCATGTGCGCCGTGGACTGCGGCCTGGCGGTGAACCCGGACGTGATCCGCGCTCAGATGGAAAGCGGCATCGCGTACGGCCTCACTGCGGCGATGCACGGCGCGATCACGCTGAAGGACGGCGTGGTCGAGCAGTCGAACTTCCACGACTACATGCCGCTGCGCATGAACGAGATGCCGCGGATCGGCGTGTACATCGCGCGCTCGAACGAGAAGCCCACCGGAGTCGGCGAGCCCGCCACGCCGGTCATCGCGCCGGCAGTCGCCAATGCATTGTTCGCGGCGACAGGCAAGCCGATTCGCTCGCTGCCCATCCGAATACAGGCTTAGCCGGATGTGGCCGAAGTGCTACGGCCACACAATTTGAAACAATATAGTCACCCCGCGCGGTCCGGGACTTTGCTAGCATTTGAATCATGAGAGCTCTTGGCTCATCCTTGGTCGTGATTCTGCTGGGAGCCGGCAGCGGACCGGCCCACGCCCAGATCTACAAGTGGGTGGACGAGGCGGGCAAGACGCACTACTCCGATACGGCGCCCGCAGGCCGCAAGAAAATCGACACGGTCGCGGACAGGATCTCCGTCTACGCCCCCGACCCTTCTCTCCTAGCGCGCGCCGCGGCGACTGCCGCACCGGACCCGGCCCTTTCGGACCGCGTGGACAGGCTGGAGCGGCAGCTGCAGGCGGAGCGGCTGGCCCGGCAACAATATGAGCTCGCCTCGTTCACACAGGCGGCGTATGAGCGTTGCCTTGCGGACCGGCGCGTGGATTGCGACGCTTACGGCGGAACCATGCCGTATGCCGGGCCCATCGCGGTGGTCCCTGTCCGGCACCGCCGCCCCATGCCCGTGCGCACCTCGTTCACGGGACTGACCGCCGGAAACGTCGTCGGACCCGGAATCATGCCCGGAACTTTCAACGGCCCGAACGCGATCACCGCCGGAAACTTCACTTTCCGCACGGCCGTCCCCGTCGCCCGGAGCCGCGGCGCAGCGAGCTGGTAGAGGCTAGGGCGCGACGCGCACGCCGCGCAGCTTCGCCGTTTCGATCGCCCGCTGCACGGTCCCGGACTTTTTCGACTGTCCGACGAACGCGCTCACGTAAGCGAGCGCAGCGGGGCGCCCCTTCGGCAGCGCGATGGACATCTCGGCAGCGGAAAAACGGTCTTCGAGCACGCGCGCCCCGGGAAGACTGTCCGCGAGACCCAGAAGCATGGTGCGGTTCTGCGCGTAGACCTGCGCCTTGCCTTCCTTGAGCAGGTTGAACGCGGCCGGCTCGTTCTCGGCCTGCACGATCTGGGCCTGCTTGAACTCGCGCTGCAGGTAGAGCGTGGTCGCCGCGCCGCGCGCCGCGGCGATCGCCACCCCGGCACGGTCGGCCTCGGCCACGCTCCCGATCGTCGAGCCCGGTGCGACGAGGAAAGTCAGATCGACGACGATGTGCGGCGGCGCGAAATCCACGACGCTGCGCCGCGCCGGATCGAAGGCGACGGCCGCGATGTCCCACTCGCCCGTCTTCGCGTCCTCGACGAGCTTCGCGATCGCGGTGTACTCGATGATCTTCGCGGGAACGCCCGCGCTTTCCGCGAGCGCGCGTCCCATCGTCGCGGTCGTGCCGCCCACCTCTCCCGTCGCCTTGTCGCGCGTGCCGAGCACCGGGTTGCCGGTGAAGACCGCCACGCGCAGCGTTCCCGTGGGGGCGAGCTCGGCTTTCACCGAGGCGGTCGGCCCCGGAGGCGTGGCAGCGCAGGCCGCGAGGAATACCGCCAGCGCCGCGGCGGGCATGGCGAGCAGCGATTCGATCCCTTTCATGCGAGCCTCCTCCGTCTTTTCTATCGCGGTGTTATATTGTATCGACCCAGGGGAGTCATCGCTTTGAACAAGGAGATGGAAATGAACGGAAGGAGATTGCACGCTGCGGGCGCCGCGCTCGCCGGGGTGTTCACGCTGTGCGGCTGCGTCAGCCAGGGCACCTACGACAAGCTCGAGGCGGACAAGAACCAGGAGATCACAGCGCTGCAGAAGCAGCGCGGCGGGCTCCAGGAGCAGGTGCAGGGCCTGCAGTCGCAGAAGACGTCGCTCGAGCAGCAGCAGGCGGAGCTGCGCAGGCAGATCGACGCGCTGGAGCAGCAGAAGACGCAACTGCTGACCGCCAGCCAGCAGAACAAATCGCAATACGACGCGCTGGTGCGCAACCTCACCGAGGAGGTCAAGAAGGGCGAGCTGCAGGTGCGGCAGTACAAGGACATGCTGACGGTCGACGTCGCCGAGCAGCTGTTCTTCGATTCCGGCCGGGCGAACCTCAAGGAGACCGGCAAGGCGGTACTGAAGAAAGTCGGCGAGGCGCTGAAAGGCTACGAGGACAAGGTCATCCGCATCGTCGGCCACACCGACAACGTGCCGATCAGCAAGTCGGCGCAGAAGGTCTTTCCCTCCAACTGGGAGCTGTCGGTCGCGCGCGCGACCAACGTCGTGCACTATCTCCAGGAAGTGGGCATCCCGCCCGAGCGCATGATCGCCTCGGGCCGCGCCGAATATCAGCCCGTCGCCGAGAACGACACCCCCGAAGGGCGGAAGAAGAACCGCCGCATCGAGATCACGCTGATCGACAAGAACCTCGTGCAGGAGGCCGGCCCGGGGAGGAAGTGAGACGGCCGGTCGAGGACGATCTGGAGTTCTCTAGCCGCCCAGCGGTTTCTGTCCCGCTGCGAGCGCGTAATACTCCCACGCCCGCTCCACCACTCTGGGGCTGATCTGGTCGCTCACGCTCTCGGCCTCCTCGCGGCTGAAGACGCGGATGCGCGCGGCGTCCCCGCCCGAGGAGGCGAGCATGCGCAGCTGCATGCGGGCGCTCTCCTCCAGCATGCATGCGGCGACGGTGGCCGCGCGCACGTCGGGGAGCGCGGTGGTGATGCCATGACCGCGCATCATGACGGCGAGGCCGGCGCCCAGCTTGCGGGCGAGCAGGTCGCCCAATTCGCGGGTGCGGATGAGGCCGATGCGCTCGAATTCGGGCACGCCGGCGTAAAACGCCCCGCCCTGGTTGTGCACGACGCGATGCGGCTGCCCGATCTGCGTGAGACACACGCAGGCCGGCGGATGCGCGTGCACCACTGCGCCCACGTCAGGGCGCGCCGCGTAGATTCGTGCGTGGATCCAGAGCTCGCTGTTCGGCGTCCCCCTGCCCGAGAGGATCTTGCCTTCGGAGTCCAGAACCAGCAGCGTGCTCGCGCTGGCGAGGCCGGGGCTGCGCCGCGTGGGCATGAAGAACGTGTTTGTGCCCGGGATGCGGGCGCTCGCGTGCCCGAAGGCGTTGGAGAGACCGAAACGCTCGATGATGAGGTTGGCGAGCGCCACGTCGCGCTTGAGCGTGGGTTCGGCGCCGCGACGCCCCTTCGCGCTACTCATGCTTCACTTCGTTCCGCAAGGCGAGCAGCGCTTCGGCGGCGATCGTCGCGCTCTTTTCGCGTCCGGTGAGCCCGTAGATCGAAGCCCCGGGCGCAAGGGCGCGCTCGAGCCACTGCACCGCGCGGACTTTTCGGAAAATCCAGGCGCTCCGGTAGACCTCCTCAGTCGCGAGAATCATCCAAGGGAGCTCGTAGTAGCGCGTCTGGTCCGGGAAGGACCGGTTGCCGACCTGCACCGCTTTCGCCGAGGCTTCGCCGCTCAGTGCGCCGGGCGCTTGCGCCGGAAGCCCGCGCAGCCAGTCGCGGTCGAGCGAACCGAGCCACCAGGCGCCCACGCGATGCAGCGCGAAAAGCGCGAAACCCGAGACCCCCAGGAAGTCTTCCTGGGCCTCCGGCCGCGCCGGATAGTCCACCCAGCGCGCCCGGCCGGCGACGACGCGGCTCTTCAGCCAGTCGGCTCCGCGGTCCACGGCGGCGGCGAGCCGTTTCTTCTGCTCACGGTCGGGTTGGAGGGCCGCTTGCTCGTGCAGCGCGAGTATGGCGGCGGCCGTCCCGTAGCTCGAGGCGAACTTTTCCTGCTGCGCGCCCGCGAACAGGGGCCAGCCTCCGTCCGCGCCCTGGGCCGAGAGCAGAAACTCGAGCTCGTTCTTGTGGGCCGGGATCCCGTACTGCGCGAAGGTCCACAGCACCCACGATGTGACGCCGAGGTGATTCGGATGCTTCCCCTGGGGAAACCGGCGCCAGCAGGCGCACTCGGGTCCGGCCACGGAGCGGAAATACCGCTCTATCAGCTTGACGTCGATCCGGCTCGCGTAGTCCGGATCGCTTGCCCTCAGCGCGACGAGGATTTGCGCGGAGGTCCAGGTCTCGCCGGCGAGCTTTCTTTTCCTGTCCAGGCGCTTGTCGAGCGCCGCGGCGAGCTGTTTCGCCTTTTCGCGGACGGCGCGGCGCGTTTCATCCGGGAGCGGCACGATCCGGTTCGAAGTGAATATCACGCGGCCGTAGCGCCCGGCTGCTTCGGGAAAAATCGCCGCGAAACCGATCCCGAGCACGAGGACGACGGCGAGCGCCGCGAGGCCGAGCCTGCGCCAGTCGCTTTGCCGGAGCCAGGTCTCGCAGGCCACGATTGCTCTGGCGGTACGCGGGCTGTACCTGGCGATGGCGGCGACCCCTGCGCGGTATCCGCTGTTGACGGCTTCGAGCAACCGGGCGGCGTGCAGTCGCAGCGTGCGCGCATAAACGTCCAGAATCGGAAACCGGGTCCTGAGTTTTTCGAGCGCCTTTCCCGCGTATGCGCGCAGCTTGTTCGCGCAGGCGATCCACCAGGTTTTGACGGTTTCGAGCATCTTTGCGGTGTGCGGGCGCAGCTTGTCCGCTTGAGCGACCGCGCGACTAAGCCACGCCCTGACGGCTCCATCCGCTTTTTTCGCGCCTGCGCGCAGCTTGTTCATGAAGTCGGTCCGCGTGGCCTCAGACACTGATGAGGAGCTTGCCGACGGTGCCGCCGCTTTCCTGCGCTTCGTGCGCCCTGGCCGTTTCATCGAGCTCGAAGAGTCCTGCGACATGGGGACGGTAGCGCGCCGCCTCGATCGCCGCGTTCAGGTCGCGCGCGGCCGCCCGGTGCGCTTCTGCGGGCATCACGTATACGAGGATGAAGTGCACGCTTATTCCCTGCCGCATGATAGACGTGAACGGGATCCGCGGCGCGCTGTCGGGCGGACCGGAGGAGTAGGTGGAGATCACCCCGTTGGCTCTGAGCACCGCGCGGTTGAGCTCGAGGTTCGCCTCGAAGGCGACTTCCACCACGCGGTCGAGGCCTTGCCCCCGCGTGAACGCCTTGATCCTCGCCACGGGGTCCTCCGTTTTTCGGTTGACGGCGAGATCGGCGCCCCCCTCGAGCGCGATTTTCTCCTGCTCGGGCCGGCTCACGGTGGTGACGACCCGCGCTCCGCCCCATTTCGCAAGCTGGATCGCCGCGTGGCCCACCGCGCCCGCGCCGCCCGCAACGAGCACGGTCTGTCCCTGAATGCCTCCGTCCTGGAAGAGGCAGCGGTGCGCCGTCATCCCCGCGATTCCCAGGCAGGCTCCGGTCTCGAAGCTCGCACCTTCGGGCAGGGTGACGGCGTTTTCCGCGAGGAGGGTGACGTACTCGGCCGCGGTTCCGGAAGCGCGGCCGCGCTGCGCTTCATAAATCCACACGCGTTCGCCCAGCCTCGACCGGGGCACGCCCGCGCCGACCCTGTCGATGACGCCCGCGCCGTCCTGATGCGGGATCACGCGCGGAAACGGCATCTCCAGGTTGCCGTCCCAGCCTCCGCGCAATTTCGTATCGGTGGGATTGATCCCGGAGACATGGACCTTCACGCGCACTTCGCCCGGTTCCGGCTGCGGGTCGGGCAGCTCGCCCAGCACGAGGACTTTCGGCGCGGGCCCCTTGCGATCGTAGTACACCGCCCTCACGCAGTTTCCTTCTTCGCGTCGGGACGCTTGTGACGGAAGCCGCGCTCGAAATGCCCGCGGCCTTCGAGATCGCCCTGCTCGAAGATCCAGGTGTAGCCGCCTTTGGGGTTGGAAAGAATTTCCCAGGCGTTGTCGTCGGCGTCCCAGAAAAGGAAGCTGTAGGTGCCGTGGCGCGCCGAAGGCTTGTCGATGTCGTGCAATCCCCATTTGTCCGCCTGCGACTGGCACGCCCGCCAGGCTTCGTCGACTTCGGCGTCGGTGGCTACGTCCAATCCGTTGTGGTAGATGCGCGGCATGCGCTCCTTCTTCTTGGTATACACCACCGCGTACACGTGGTCGCCGCCGAGGCGGATCATCAGGGACACGGGGCTGGTGCGCACCACCTCCAGACCGAGGAACTCCTCGTAGAAGCGGCGCGTCGCCTCGAGATCCTTCGAGCCGAGCGTGCCGTGCGAAATGAACTTCGTCTTGAGCACCGACCGAGTCATAGCGCTACTCCAGCTTGATTCCCGATTCGCGGATGACCTGCCCCCACATCCTATAGTCGGCGCGCACGCGCTCGGCGAACGCCGGCTGCGGGCCGCCGAGCGGCTCGGCGCCGACCTCGAGCGCCGCCTGGAACTTCTCGTTCAGCAGGCGCACGATCTCGGGACTCGTGTTTTTCGGCGCGAAGATCCCGAACCAGGCGCTCATTTCCCAGCCCGGCAGCCCCGCCTCCGCGGAGGTCGGCACCTCGGGCAGTCCGGCGAGGCGCCGCTTCGATCCGGCAGCGAGGGCGCGCAGGGCACCGCTCTTGAGATAGGGCCGCGCCGAGCCGTAGCTCATCGACATGATCTGCAGGCGGCCCGCGATCAGATCCGGGAACGCGGGCCCCACGCCCTTGTACGGCACGTGCACGAGCTGCAGGCCCGCGAGGCGCGCGAACTGATCGGCGGCGAGGTGCGGCGGGCTGCCGGTCCCCGCCGAGCCGTAGGAGACCTTGCCCGGGTTCGCTCTGGCATACGCGATGAACTCCGCGAGATCCCTGGCTGCAATCGAATTCGGGACGACCAGGATGTGCGGCGCCTCGGCGAAGTTGAACACCGGGACGAGCTCGAGGAAAGGCTTGATGACGAGATTTCCCCCCGCGCAGATCATCAGCGTGTAGCCGTCTGCGGGGGATTTCACCACGTATTCGATGGCGACGTTGCCCGAGGCGCCCGCCTTGTTCTCGACCACGACCTGCCGGCCGAGCTGCTGCGCGAGACCCTCGGCGGCGAGGCGCCCGAGGATATCGGTGAGGCCACCCGGGGAAGTGTCCACGACCATCCGGATCGCGCGGCTCGGATACGCGCTCTGCGCGGCGACGGGCGTCGCCCCCGCGCCAAGAGCGAGGCCGAGAAGGCCCCCGGCCGCGATCCTGAGCGTACGCATGTCCCTCATTCTTTTCTTGTTCGGATGCCGATTGCCAGTCTACGCCATTGCCGCGTCGCCGGTCACCGCGCCCCGCTAGCGTTCGGCCCGCACCGCCACTTCCATTTCGCCGATCCGCTCGATGCTCCCTATCAGGTGGTCGCCGTCGGCGAGCTTCGAGACGCCCGCCGGCGTGCCCGTCGTGATGAGGACGCCGGGCTTCAGCGTCATCACATCCGAAAGAAAGCGGATGTGCTCGCGCAGCCCGCAGATCATATCGCCGGTATGCGCGCTCATCGCGAGCTTGCCGTTTTGCTCGACGCGGATCGCGAGGTTTTGCGGATCGTCGATCTCGTCGCGCGTCACGATCCACGGCCCGAGGCCCGTGAAGGTGTCGAAGCCTTTGCGGATGTTGCGCGTGTTCTGCCTGCCCCGCCCCCAGGGATCGCGCTGGCTGAAGTCCCAGCAAATCGTGTAGCCGAATACGTGGTCGAGCGCCCGGTCTTCGCCGACGTGGCGTGCCGTCTTTCCGATCACCGCGCAGAGCTCGCATTCGAAATCCACGTCTTTGGATATTCTCGGAAGGACCACGGTGTCGCCCGGGCCGATGATCGAGGACGCAGGTTTCAAGAAGAATTCCGCCATCAGCTCGTCCTTGGAGAGGCTAGCGCGGTCGGAGGAACCCATTTTTTCCCGCATCTCCGCCTGGTGCGCCTTGTAGTTGGCCGCGGCGGCCCAGATCGCCGGCGGATTTAGGATCGGCGCAAGCAGCTTCACCGACGCGAGCGACACCGACGACCCGGTCTGCACGGCGAATCGCGCCAATTTCATTGCGGCCGGTTCGTTCGCCAGTATCCCGATCGCCTCGAGCATGGTGTGGCCCGGCTTCAGATGGCCCGCTTTCATCAGCACATCACCGATCGGATACAGCTTTTCCCCGACCACGGCCCCCGCGAGGCCCTCGTTGTAATGGCAGATCTTCATCGCTTCTCCTCTCGATTCCGAACGACCTCAGTCGAGTTTCACGCCCGAGGCCCTGACGACCCGCTCCCAGGCGCGATAGTCCGAGCGCACGAGCTCGGCAAACGCCTCCACGGAGCCGCCGATGGGCTCGATACCGGATTCGAACAGACGCTGCCTCGTCTTCGGATCGTCGATCACCGCCTGCATTCTTGCATTGAGCAGGCGCACGGTCTCGGGGCCCGTACCTTTTGGCGCGAAGATGCCGAACCAGGTGGTCATCTCGTAGCCCGGGAGCCCCGCTTCGGCCGAGGTCGGCACGTCGGGCAAAGCGGCGAGACGCGTCTTGGAAGCCGCCGCGAGCGCCTTGAGCGCGCCGCTTTTCAAATGCGCCTGCACGGGCGAGAGGCCCACCGAGAGCATCTGCACTCGGCCCGCGACGAGATCGGTGAGAGCAGGCCCCGTGCCTTTATAGGGAACATGCACCATCTGCACGCCCGCGAGCCTCGCGAAGTGATCGGCGGCGAGATGCGTCGTGCTTCCGGGGCCCGCCGACGCGTAGTTCATCTTTCCCGGATTCGCCTTGGCGAGCGCGATGAAATCGCGCAGATCCTTCACCGGGAGCGGACCCGGCACGATCAGCAGCTGCGGCGCGCCCGCGACGTTGAAAACCGGCACGATGTCGTGGAGAGGATCGAACGGCAGGGAACCGTACAAAAAAGGCGTGATGACGACGTTTCCTCCGGCCACGATCAGCAGCGTGTAGCCGTCGGGTGCCGATCTCGCCACGTGCTCGATCGCGAGATTGCCGGTCGCGCCCGCCTTGTTCTCGACCACGACCTGCGTTCCGAGCAGAGCCGCCAAGCCTTCGGCGGACACGCGCGCGAGGTAGTCGGTGATGCCGCCGGGGGCGGTGCCCGCCACCAGGCGAATCGTCCTCGCAGGATACCCCGAGGACTGCGCGAGGGCGGCGCCGAGAAAGAGCGCGCCGGCAAGGAGCGCCGCGAGCCGGACGGAGCCGATCGGATTCTCTTTCATGGAGCGGCGCAGGGGATCGATTCTTCCGGCAACGGTAGCACAGGTTTTCATATCACGAACGCTTGATGGTCGCTCCCGTTGAACTTCCCGCGCGCCGGGAGTAGCATGGATCGAACAACTCCAAGCGTGACAAGGGAGACCTGCCTTCACTTGATGCGAAAGGAGTCCTTATGTGCTACGAGTTCGACGAGATGTACCGGAAGGCGCGCGAGGCCGAGCAAGCGCGCAGGAAAAAGACGGCCGACGAGAGCAAGAACAAACCCTCCGTGCCGGCGAAGCCGGCCGCCCCCGAAGCGAAGCCTAGGGAACCCGTTCCGGCCTGATCGCACGCAGCCCCGCCGGCCTACGGAAGGACGGCGGGGTGTTTCTCTGCACGGAAGTTGAGCGTGCCGCGCGTGCCGCCGTCCCTGATGAAACGGATGAGGTCTTCTTCCACGAGCGGCGGCCGGCACAGATAGCCCTGGAATTCGTCGCAGCCCTCTTTGCGCAGCACGTCGAGTTGCTCGCGCAGCTCGACCCCCTCGGCGATCACGTTCATCTGCAGGCTGTGGGCCATCGCGATGACCGCGCGCGTGATGGCGACGTCGTCGCTTGAGTGCGGCAGATCGCGCACGAAGCTCCTGTCCACCTTCAGGTTGTTGATCGGAAAGAGCTTGAGGTAGCCGAGCGACGAATAGCCGGTGCCGAAGTCATCGATGGTGAGGCTCACGCCCATCGCGCGCAGATGGTGCATGAGCTTCACCGCCTGATCCGGGTCCCGCATCACCATGCTTTCGGTGATCTCGAGCTCGAGGATGTCGGCGTCCGTCCCGGTGGACTCGAGGATTTCCGCGAGCTGGGGTACGAGCTGCTCCTCGCGGAACTGGCTTGCCGAAAGGTTGACCGCGATCGGCATCCGCGGCAGGCCGGCGTCCTTCCAGGCTTTAGCGCGCATGCATACCTCGCGCAGCGTCCACAGGCCGATCGGAATGATCATTCCCGTTTCCTCGGCGAGGTGGATGAATTTCTCCGGAAGCAGCAGGCCCCGCTCGGGGTGCTGCCAGCGCAGCAGCGCCTCGACCCCGGTGATCGCGCCGGTCCTCATGTCGATCTTGGGCTGGTAGTACACGCGGAACTCGCCCCTCTCCAGGCCGTGCCGCAAGCCGGCCTCCAGCGCGAGCTTCTCCGGCGTATGCGATTGCAGCTCGGCGGAAAAGAAGCAGAATCCGTTGCGGCCCCGTTCCTTGGCGCGGTACATGGCGATGTCCGCTCCCGCGAGCAGCGCCTTCGAGTCGCGGCCGTCGGCCGGATAGGCGCAGATCCCGATGCTCAGCGTGACGTTGAGCTCCTGCCCGTCGATCTTGCGGAGCTCGGACACGGCCGCGAGCAGCTTCCGGGCGATCTCGGTCAGCGTGGCCGGGTCGCCCAGCTCTTCGACCAGCAGCACGAACTCGTCCCCGCCGAGGCGCGCGATGATGTCGCCCTCGCGCACGCAGCTTGCCAGGCGCTTGGCGGCTTCCTGCAGCACCCGGTCGCCGAACTGGTGGCCGAGCGTGTCGTTGATGTTCTTGAAACGGTCGAGGTCCATGAAGAAGAGCGCGACGGGCCTCGCGTGACGTTCCGCCCTGGCGAGCGCGCGCTGGAGCTCCTCGTTGAACAATACCCGGTTGGGCAGGCCCGTGAGATGGTCGTGCGTGGCGATCTGGCGCACGTTGCCCAGCGCCGAGCGGAGCTCCTCGTTGCTCGTGCGCAGGCGCTCGCTCAGACCGCTGATTCTGCCGCCGATGACCGCGAACAGTGGCAGCACGGCGGCGAGCCCCGCCCACTGGAACCATTCGTGATAGACGTTCACCGTCTCCGGCTTGAAATGCATGAGCAGATTGATCACCGCCGCATAGCCGGCGAGAATCTGCAGCGCGGTCTTGACGAACTCGCGGGTGGTGAAGCGAAACACGCCGAAGGTCAGCACGACCAAGCTCAGGTTTAGCACGACGGCGCGCCCCTGGTCGAAGCTGTAGACGGCGACCATCACCACGACGTTGCCGACGAAGACTTGCAGCCAGGTCAGGCTGGGGTCGCTGAATTTCCGATTCAAGCCCGCACGAAACACCGCGTAGAGCCCGACGTTCACCACGACCATCATCGCGACGAGGATCCACGCGGGCCCGCGCACGATCAGGTTGAATTCGCAAGCAAGCCAGACCAGGGGAATGCAGATCGCGTAGGCGGCCGACGCGAGCATGAGGCGGCGCAGCCGCGCCGCCTGCTCGGGGTCCCCTCCCGACATGGACAGGTAATTGATCACGGTTGATTCATCGAGTCGTGTCGCTGGCCTGAATCGAGGGAAGCAAGGCCTGTTCCAATCAGGAACACCGGCGTTGGCTTCCCCGATCGCCCGCAGCTCTCATGTTGAAGGGCTGGCGCGATTCTAACGTACCGTGCGGCCGGCGAGGCGATCGCGTTTGACTGCCGCGCCCCGATGCGGCACATTCCGCCCATGCGTCTGGGCTACTTCACCATGCCGTTGCATCCGCCGCGCCGCGATCCGGCGCAAACGCTGCAGGAGGACCGCGAGGCGATCGTCCTTGCGGACAGGCTCGGATTCCACGACGCCTTCGTCGGCGAGCATCTCACCGACCGCTGCGAGAACGTCACCAACGGCCTGATCTTCCTCGCCACGCTCATAGGCGAGACGAAAAGGATCAAGCTCGCCACCGGCACCTCCAACCTCTCGCAATCGCACCCGGTCGTGATCGCGGCCCAAGCGGCGATGTTCGATCACCTCGCGAAGGGACGCTTCATATTCGGAATCAGCCCGGGGGCGCTTTCCTCGGACGCGGAGGCGCTCGGCATCCTCGCCGAAGACCGCAACCGGATGTTCGCCGAGGCGATCGACGTGATTCTCGCGATCTGGGAGCGCGATCCGCCCTATGAGATCGATCTGCCGGGAAACCGCTACAAGGTCACGACGGCCAAGAGCTACGTCCCGGACATCGGCCGCGGCGTGATGTACAAGCCCTACCAGAGGCCGCGTCCCGAGATCGTCGGCACAGTGGTGGCACCGCATTCGAGGGGCGTTATCGCCATGGGCGAGCGCGACTTCCATCCGCTGTCGGCGAACTTTCTGCTCCCGCACTGGCTGCCGAGCCACTGGGAGAACTACGCCGAAGGCAGGCGCCGCGCAGGGAAGGTTCCCGATCCCGCGGAGTGGCGTATTGCGCGCACGATCTTCGTCTCCGACGACGACCGGGTCGCCGAGCGCTACGCGCGCGAGGATCCCGCCAGCCCCTACCGCTTCTACTGGAAGCAGCTGCGCGAAAAGATGATGCGCGCCAAGCGTCACGTCATCTTCAAGCTGCGCGAGGACGAAGACGACGGCGCGGTGACCCTCGAGCGCCTGCTCGGCGAGCTGGTTCTCTGCGGAACGGTCAACAAGGTCGTCGATGAGCTGCTCGCGCTGCGCGAGCGCTCGGGCGACTTCGGCGAGATCGTCTACGCCGGGATGGATTGGGTGGACCCGGCGCTCGCGCGCCGCTCGATGGAGCTGATGGCGAACGAAGTGATGCCGCGGATCAACAAGGCGATCGGCGCCCCGGCGAAGGAGCTGCCGCGCGAGGCGGCGCGCATCTGAACGATCCGGTTCAGGAACAATTCTTGCGTCTTCCCGTCCCCTGGGAACCCCCGAACCGGGACCCGACGGCGCACCATGACACTGCAGATGGAAGACGAAAGCACGATACAGAAGAACATCGCCGACAAGCTGATTTCGGCGCTGAAGACGGGCGGCTTCGTGCTCTACGCCCAGAAAATCCTACGGCTCGCGGCCTCCGGCGGAAGCGAGCGGCCGTTCCAGGAGATCCTGGTGCGCTTTCGCGAGGAGGAGGAGAAGCTGCTTCCGCCGGGTACGTTCTTTCCCATGCTGCAGGAGTACCGGCTGCTGCCGTACGTCGACCGCTGGGTGGTGAGCCGGCTTGTGAGCTGGATACAGGAGTCCGGCGGCCGGATGCCCGGCTCGCCGGTACCTGCGAACGGCGTCAACCTTTCGGAGGACACGCTGCGCGAGCCCAAATTCGCCGACTTCGTCGCCAAGAACATCCAGAACGCCAAGCTGCCCGAAGGGGTCTTCACTTTCGAGCTCGGCTGGGACACGGCGCTGCTGCACGCGGAGCAGGTGAAGAATATCCAGGCGCTGCTCGGCCCCCTGGGCTGCCGCTTCACCTTCGCTGGCTTCGACGGCAGCGAGGGCTCGTTCAACTTCCTCAAAGTGCTCAAGCCCGATTTCGTGAAGCTCACCTACGGGACAGTGAAGGACCTCGGCCGAGGCCTCGCGGCTTCCGAGAAAGTCGAAGCCCTCAATCAGAGATGCCACGCCATGGGGATCAAGACCATCGCGGAATTCGTCGAGAGCCACGAAGTGCTCGATCAGCTGCGCCTGATCGAGGTGGATTTCGCGCAGGGACTCATCATCGGCGGGCCGCAAAAGCTCGCGTAGCGCAGCGTTTTCAGCGTATGGCCGCAGGGGCGACGCTCGAACCCGAAGCGCCGTGGATCTTGAGCGGCTGCATGGTGAACGCGAACTCGTAGACGCGTTTCGCGACGAGCTCGTCGAGCTTCAGGTTCTCCAGGATGTGGATGCCGTTCACCACCAGGAAGATCTGGTGCACCGGCAGGCTCAGGTCCTTGTCGGGGTTCGGCGCCACTTCGACCGGCCAGTTGTCCGAGCCGACGAGAAGCGGATCCTGCTTCGCGAGCCATTCGGCGGCCGCGACGCCCACGCCCGGCGTCGTTTTCACGAAGCGCGCGTTGTCCTTGCCGTAGAGCTTGCCCCAGCCGGTGTGGATGATGACCGCGTCGCCCGGCAGAATCTTAAGCTTCTGCCGCTCGAGCGCCTGCTGCAAGTCGGCGGGGGTAATCTCGTAGGTGTCGCCGAGCATCTCCACGCCCTTGAGCGCCGCGATGTCGAGCATCACGCCGCGCGAGAAGAAAGTCGGCGCGTTCTGCACCCCGAGCTTGGAGAATCCGGAGCGCGTTGCGATCTCGCTTGTCTTGAAGCAATTGTAGTGCGAATCACCGTGGGACTGGTGCGCGAAGCCGTCGAACTGCGTGCCGACCTGACCGATCTCGGAGGTCACTACCTCCTCGTTGCTGCCGCGCGTGTTCCTTCCGGGATTCATGAAGGTGCGCTTGGTGTGCATATTGAAGATGCGCGTGCCGAAGAAGGGCATGCCGGGCCCGAGAACGTGTCCGAGCTCGATCACCTCGCCGGTCTTGATGAGCCGCGCGCCGCGCAGCACGGTCTCGGGGTTCTTCATGTGGTTGCCCGAGCCGCGCTCGTCGCCAGCGCCCCATTTCGAGGGGCAGCGCTGGCTTTCGGCGGGCAGGTTCCATTGCGCAAAAGCGAGCACGGGAGCGGCAAGGAGGGCGATCGCGATGGCAGTGCGTTTCATGTTGTCCCCCTAGTTGAGAATCTCGTAAAGACGCTCGTCGTAGAGCGCTCCGGCCATCCCCGCGAGCTTGTCTCGGAACTCGCGCTGGTGCGCCGACATGCCGTTCGCGTCGAAGGCCTCGCGTGAGCGCCAGACCTCGAACACGGTGAAGTGGTTCGGGCGGTTGGTCTGCTGCACGATTTCGAAACGGACATTCCCGGCCGCCGCGCGGCTCGCCTCCCCCAGCGCCTTGAGCGCGCCGATGGCGTTGTCCTTCTGCGGCGGGATCACGTCGACGTGGGTCACGCCGTAGACCGCGCCGGATGCGAGTTCCATGGGGCCGACCGAAAGCGAATTGTGAAAGCGATCGTCGGCCGGCGCGTTGCGCAGGGCGTTGAGTTTTTCGCGGAATTCCTTCGTTCCCGCAGCCGCCATGTGCGCGTCCCACGCCGCCTTGTCCTTCCAGGCGGTGACGACGACGAACTGCCCGGGCCGCACGGCGCTGCGCACGACCACCGAGCGCAGATTCCCGGCAGCCGAGCGGCTCGCATCGCGGTAGGACTTCAAGAGCGCCGCGGCTTCGTCCCTGGCAGTGGGCCTCGCCTCCACGTAGGTGACGATGTAGAGCGGGCTCACGTCGGCGGGAACATGGAGCTCACGGTGCAGAGGTACAGCAGAGCCGGCAGGACGAGCCCGGCCCGATCGCGGAATGTCATGCTTTTTCTCCCTGTTGATTTCCCGAACGACGGGCCGGGTCTCCCCGCCCGAGTGCTACTCCGCCACTCCCTTGTTCTTCAGGATCGTCCACACCTTTTCCGGCGTGATCGGGATGTCGAGGTGGGTCACGCCCAGATGCCGAAGTGCATCCACCACCGCGTTCGCGATCGCCGGAGGCGCGCCCACCGTCGCCGACTCGCCCACGCCTTTCGCGCCGAGCGGATGGTGCGGCGAGGGCGTGATGGTCTTGTCGGTCTCCCAGTGCGGAGTCTCCAGGGCCGTGGGCACGTAGTAGTCGAGGAAGCTCCCGCCGGAGATGTTGCCCTCCTCGTCGTAGCTGATCTCCTCGTACAGCGCGGGTCCGATCCCCTGGGTCAGCCCGCCGTGGATCTGGCCGTCGACGATCATCGGGTTGATGATGTTGCCGCAGTCGTCCACCGCGACGAAGCGCCTCACCTTGACGTCGCCCGTGCCGCGGTCGATGTCGACCACGCAGATGTAGCTGCCGAAGGGGAAGGTGAGGTTCGGCGGATCGTAGTAGTGGGTCGCCTCCAGCCCCGCCTCCATGCCCTGCGGGTGGTTGGTGTAGGCGGCGAACGCGCACTCCTGGATGGTCTTCGACTTCTGCGGCGCGCCTTTGACGGAGAACTTGCCCGGCTCCCACTCGAGATCGTCCTCGCTCACCTCGAGCAGGTGCGCGGCGAGCTTCCTTGCCTTGTCGCGGATCTTGCGCGCGGCCATCGCCGCGGCTGCGCCCGAAGTCGGCGTCGAGCGGCTGGCGTAGGTCCCCAGCCCGTAGGGCGCGGTGTCGGTGTCGCCCTCCTCCACCTGTACGTGCGCCGCCGGAATGCCCAGCTCCTCGGCGACGATCTGCGCGTAAGTGGTCTCGTGCCCTTGGCCCTGGCTCTTGGTGCCGAAGCGCGCCAGGGCTTTCCCGGTCGGATGCACGCGGATCTCGGCCGAGTCGAACATCTTGATGCCGAGGATGTCGAAGTCCTTCGACGGGCCGGCGCCGACGATCTCGGTGAAGCTCGAGATGCCGATGCCCATCAATTCGCCCTTCTTCCTTTTCTCCGCCTGCTCGCGGCGCAACGCGTCGTAGCCGATGATGTCCATCGCCTTCTTGAGCGCCACGCCGTAGTTGCCGCTGTCGTACTCCCAGCCGAGCACCGACTTGTAGGGAAACTGCTCGGGCTTGATGAAGTTCTTCATGCGCAGCTCGGCCGGATCCATGTTCAGCTTCTGCGCGAGCGCGTCGGTGGCGCGCTCGATCGCGTGCACGGCTTCGGTGACGCGGAACGAGCAGCGGTACGCCACGCCCCCCGGCGGCTTGTGCGTGTAGGCCGCGTCGACCTCGCAGAAGGCGTGCTTCAGGTCGTAGGAGCCGGTGCAGATCGAGAACAGGCCCGCGGGAAACTTCGACGGGTTCGCCGAGGCGTTCGAGTAGCCGTGGTCGGCCACCGTCTTGATCTTGAGCGAGGTCATGGTGCCGTCCTTCTTCGCACCGAGCTCGACTTTCATATGGTAGTCGCGCGCGAAGGAGTCGGCCTGCAGGTTCTCCATGCGGTCCTCGATCCACTTCACCGGCTTGCCGATCACGACCGAGGCCGCGATCGCAATCACGTAGCCGGGATAGACGGGCACCTTGCCGCCGAAGCCGCCGCCGATATCGGGGGACACGACGCGGATCTTCTCCTCCGACAGGCCGACGTGTCCGGCGACCAGCGCGAGCACCGTGCGCACCGCGTGCGGAGCCTGCGTGGTCATGTAGACGGTGAGCTTGCCCTGCGCCGTATCGAAGTCGGCGATGCAGCCGCAGGTCTCCATCGAGGCGACGTGGATGCGCGGAAGATAGATGTTTTCGCTCACCTTCACGTCCGCCGCTGCGAGCGCGCGCTCGGCGTCCGCCTTGTCGCCCGCCTCCCAGTGGAAGGCGAGGTTGTCCTTCTTGTCTTTCTTGTCCTTGCGCAATATCGCCGCGCCGGGCGCGAGCGACTTGTGCGGATCGACCATCACCGGAAGCGGTTCGTACTCGACCTCGACCGCGTCGACGCCGTCGGCGGCGATGTAGCGCTCGGTCGCGATCACCGCGCACACTTCCTGCGCCTGGTACATGACCTCGTCG
>WNFL01338505.1_pt1 | contig 23442 bp, 15 predicted proteins | sample 5400361 | NCBI WGS metagenome assembly WNFL01 (sample SAMN13153351, study PRJNA577476) | soil metagenome | isolation source: 40 cm soil on Douglas fir-dominated hillslope | place: USA:California | collected 2013-09-17
GCACGCGCAGTAGTTTGGCTTGCAGTTCGAGCGGTATGTCTCCGATCTCGTCGAGAAAGAGAGTGCCGCGGTCAGCGGTTTCGAAACGGCCCACTTTGCGCGCCACAGCGCCCGTGAACGCTCCTCTTTCGTGGCCGAAAAGCTCGCTCTCTAAGAGCCCCAGGGGAATGGCCGCACAATTCAGTCTCACGAAGGAGCGGTCCCGGCGTGAGCTGTGTTCATGAATGGCGCGCGCGATAAGTTCCTTCCCAGTTCCGGTTTCGCCTTCGATGAGAGCAGTGGAGTTAGTTGGCGCGACGATTCGAACGAGATCCAATACCTCTCGGAGAGCCCTGCTTGCTCCGACGATGTCCTCAAAGCCGTCGATTACACCTTTGCTGCTCATTGCCTGACGGTCTCGGGATGCGACGGTTGAGAACAATGCCGAGGAGGTGGATTCGGCTGTCCCGCGCGCGGAAATGCCGACCTCATATCCTCGCTCGGTGAGACATGCCTCGACATCATTTCGATTCTCCGAAAGAACTGCGTTTCCCCAAGCCATGTTCGTTCCCCCACTATTCGTTGGGCCTTCTGTTCTGTTACCCCAGGATCCACTCGCGGATGAATGCCGGGCAATTCTTGAGCTGGATGCCGTCCGCTTCGCAGCGCTTAAGAAAGCTGACGGCGTCCTGATCCACCAGCGTCAGGTCTTTCAAATCCAAGACGATGCGGCGACCGCTCGCTTCTGCGCTGACCAGCGTTTCCAACTCGGCTACGTTTTCTGCCCCCATTCGACCGCTCAGCTTAAAACTCACCTGTCCGTTCGCTGCCCTCGTGATCTTCAGCATCCGCCCTCTCCGGAGAATTCTTACCGCTGTGATGCTAATCACACATGTAATGGCAATCACAGCTCCAATGTGAGCTATTGAAAATAGGCTGCTTAAGATAAAACCAAATTTCGAGTTTCGGAAATTTTCGAAGTTCGAAATCGTGCTTTCTGGGGTCGTTGAGGAAGGTAGTTAAACGCGATCTGTTGAGGGATCTGTAGTTTTGAAGCGATTCTTGTTGATCTTCAGTGACCTGATCTTCGAGTCGAGGGTGGATCCTGGAATACCGAGTTTGGCAGCAGCGCCTGACGGCCCGGACACCCTTCCGCCGCTTTCGCGGAGAGCAGCCTCAATGGCTGCTTTCTCCTGAGAAGGGAGTCTCTTAAAGAGGCCAAGCTCCTTATTCGGCTCTGTGGCGACAGGCTGTCTAGAAAGCCAACTTTCATCGACGGAGAAATTCTCCGTGTCGCACACGATTACCGATCGCTCAATGACGTTCTGCAATTCGCGAATGTTACCCGGCCAGGGGTACGACTGAAGCAATTCCAAACTCTTCTTGTTCACACCACGGATGTTCTTTCCCGCCTTCCTCGCGTAACGATCGATGAAATACTCAACCAGCACAGGAATATCTTCCCGCCGTTCGCGCAGAGGAGGCACCTCGATCGGAAAAACGTTGAGCCTGTAAAAGAGGTCGCTGCGAAATGTGCTTGCGGCGATAGCCGCCTGCAAGTCACGATTCGTGGCAGCAATCACCCGAACGTTAGTGCGGATGGATCCGGTTCCACCGACTCGGCTAAACTCGTGTTCCTGCAGAACATGCAACAGAGCGATCTGGGTCTCGGCAGGAAGCTCTCCAATTTCATCGAGGAAGATCGTGCCTGCTTCGGCCAGCTCGAAGCGCCCTAAACGTCGCTGAGTTGCCCCCGTGAAGGCGCCCTTCTCATGGCCGAACAATTCTGATGCGATCAAGTCGCGTGGGACTGCCGCGCAGTTAACACTGACAAACGCTCGCGAGCAACGCTGCGATCGTCTGTGAACGGCACGCGCGATCAGTTCTTTGCCCGTCCCCGTTTCACCGGTGATCAGAACGGTGGAGTCTGTGGGGGCAACCTTGGATACACGAGAGAGTACCGCGTGCAGGGCGGGAGAAATTCCCACGATCTCCTCGAACATCGATGCCTTATCAATTTCTTCCCTTAGCGCGATGTTCTCTTTATATAGCTGGTCCTTCAGTTTCCTGATTTCGTCAAACGCGTTCCGAAGATCATCTTCCGCCCGCCTTGCTGCGGTGACGTCCGTCATGGCACCCACGTATTCGAGGTTGCCCGAGGAAGGCTCCAACACGCGAGCTAAAACGTGGAGGTGCTTGACCGAACCGTCCAACATCAACAAACGATGTTCAAAATCAAGATTTGCCCTTGCCTCAGACGCGCGGTCGATAATCTGCTGCACGAGATCTCTGTCGTCGGGATGAATTCGCTGGAATACCAACTCCAACGCAGGCTTCACCGCTCGATCGTATTGGAAGATGTTGTAGGTTTCCTCCGACCAGTAGATTTCCCCACTCGAAACACTCCAGCCGAAGCTACCTGTGTGGCTTATGCTCTGCGCTTCAGCCAGGAAATCTTCGCTGCGTTGCAGATCAGAATAGAGGCTGGCATTCTCCAACGAAATCGCGGCTTGCGAAGCCAGCACCTCCAGCACTGCGACCCGGTCCGACGTGAAGGCCTGCGGAGTCAAATTGTTCTCCAGATAGAGTGCGCCAATAAGCTTCGTTTGTTTGACGATGGGCAGGCATAGGACGGATCTGGCGCGCTTCGCCCGCACATACTCGTCCTCCGAGTACAAGTTCCCGACCGAAGCATCATCAAGCACCACGCGCTCCCGCGTCCGGATCGCGTAATGAAGCACGGATTGGGGCAAGTCAGATGGTGTGATGGCTGCCTGTCGAACGGTGACCTCGACTCTGCCTTGGCCGGTCGTGGCCTCCGCCTCGATCTGCTGCTCATCGCCCCGGAGAAGGACGAGCAGACCCCGCTCGGCTCCTGCATGCTCAACCGCAAATCGCATGAGCTTTTCGATCAGCTTGGGGAGGAGAATCTCGCTGGAGAGTGCCTGTGAGGCTTTGACTACAGTCTCGACGTCCAACTGCCGGACCAGCGTGCCGATTGTGGCAGTGGTGGACGCAGGAAGGCGTTCCTCGTGCAGGCGCGGGTAGCGTTCGTCGAGCTGCTTCACTTTGCCGAGCGCGCCCCAGCGTTCGTAGCAGTTCCGCGCGTTGCGTAGATACGTGTGGGCAATCGTCTCGAAGCCGCGCGCCAAATAGAACCACGCGGCGACCTCATAAGCCAGCGCTTCGTTCTGGACGAAACCGTTCTCGTGAGCCGACTGTATCGCCTGCTCGTACAATTGCATCGCGTCTAAGGCGCGCCGTTCGAGGCGGGCGATCTCGGCCAACACCAGCAAGTGCTTGTCGGCGAAAGTCGGTGGATAGTTTTCGGCCCACTCGCGCAGTTGTTCCCGATGCGCCGTCAGGAGCTCGCGCCACCCGGTCTGCTCGTCAGCATTACCCTTCTCATAAAGCGCCGCCACCGTCAGCGCAGCATAATAGTAGTAGTCGAGCAGCTGGATCTGGGCGGCTATAGCCCAAAGCAGCGCCTTCGCCTTGTCGGCTGCCGTGAGCGCTTCAGCGTAGTCCCCCGACAGGAACCGCGCCTTCAGTTTGACGATCCAGTAAAAGCAGGTCGTCATAGCCATCCGATCTGCCGTCAGTTGGGCCTCGAACGTCGCCCCGTCGAACTGCGCGTCGCTGAAGGTGGAGAAGGTCGCCGTGCGGCCCTGCATGGTCGCGATGAAGCGCTGCTGGCAACGGATGATGTCCGCGATGTCGCGGAACCCGGCCTTCCGGACGAACTCCAACGCCATCTCCGACTCGCGCCACACCCCGTCGAGCGGATCGTTCCGCACGAGAAGGTCTGAGACCCATAAGAACATAGCGTAGCAAGCGTAGGTCAGATCACCCGTCTCAATCGCGGCGCGAAAGGCCGCCCGCATGAAATCGATAGCGGTCGTGATCGACTGAGTCCACTGAGTAGCTATGCCCATCGCATCGTAGGCCTTCGCCTGGTAGGCGATGAAGCCGTGTTTCTCGACAAGGTCGCAGGCGAGCTTGGCGAATCGAGACCCCTCGCTGTAACGATGAAAGACCGGGCCTAGGATGTTCCCGAGCTGGGCATAGCCGTGCGCGGAAGCGCCGCTCATTCCGTGCTGCACGCTGAAGTTCGCCATGCGGCACGCGAGCAAGCAAAATAAGTGAATGTTGGTAAAGTAGGAGGGGGGGGTAAGGACCGAGAGCACCTGAATCGCAGCCTGCAGTTCCGGATCGGTCATTATCGGCAGATCGATCAGGCTCTCGATCGGGCGCCCATTGAGGGTCTGCCAGACTGTCTCGAATTCGGCCTGAACCTGCTCCCACGTCGGGTGTGCCGGGATGTCAATGCCGAACAGGCGCAGGCACCTGAGCGCGCTGTCGACGGCTCGCGGGAGTTCGCCCTTCAATAAATGCAAATGGATTTTCAGGCAGGAGGCGTCGGCGAACTCGACGTTCGACGCCGCACGCTGCAGCAACTCCACAATCAGTTGCTCAGCTTTTTCGAAGTTACCGCTCAGAAGCTCGCACTCGGTGCGTTCGAGCCACAGGCCGAACGTTAACTCGTAGTGGCTGCCCCAGTCCCCTTCGTCCAACAGCGCCATACCCGCCGAAAAATACCCGCCCGCCGACGCATAGGCTGCTGACGCCTTCGCCTTTCGTCCGGCACTCAGATCAATCGTCGCCACAAGCACTTTCTCGTCGCGATCAATCAGCAGTGCGGCGCCTCGATTGAACTGGTTCGCGACATCGAACAGATGCTCGGCGAGGCCGTCCCCCGTCATGCTCGCCAGCAGCACTCGGCCAATCCGAAGGTGTTCCGTTGCGCGCTCGCTCTCGGGGATAAGCGCATAGGCCGCCTCCTGAATACGGTCGTGCAGAAATTTGTAGGTGCTCTCCTGCTGGAAGATGAGCCCGGCGCGGACGGCCTCCCAGAGTGCCGTGTGGATCGCCTCCTCTGTTTCCCCGTGAACCAAGGCTAAGGTGGCGACCTCGGCGGCATTGCCCAGGCAGGCGAGCTGTTTTAGGGCCTCCTGGGTGGTACCAGAGAGCCGCTTCAGTTTTCCGGCCATGAGAACCACCACGTTGTCGGTGTAGCCCTTCGCGCGAATCCGAGCCAAGTCCCAGATCCAGGCTGCAGCGTCCGGGTCAAACCTGAGCAGCACTTCGTCGGCCAGCGCCGTGAGAAACTGGATCGCAAAGAACGGATTGCCGCTGGTCTTCTCGTGCACCAATTGCGCCAGAGGCTGGGCGGCACCTCGCTCGCCGTGCAGCGCATCGGCGACCAGCCGGCCGACATCGTCAACCCGGAGAGGCGCCAGAACGATCTCCTGCATTCTCGCTCCGGCCTTGCGGATCGCGTCCAGCGTTTGAGTGAGCGGGTGAGACGAACTGACCTCATTGTCGCGGTAGGCTCCGACCAGCATCAGGTACCGTACGTTCGGATCGGTCATCAGCCGCTCCAGCAGTTCAAGAGTTGCCGGGTCCAGCCACTGCAGATCGTCGAGGAATAACGCAAGCGGGTGCTCCGGCTTGGCGAACGCACTGAGGAATCGCCGGAACACCAGTTGGAAGCGACGCTGCGCGTCTTGCGGAGACAGGTCTGGAACGAGCGGCTGTTTCCCGATAAGGAATTCCACCTCCGGGACGAGATTGATGATGAGCTGGCCATTGGGACCCAGTGCTTCCTTTAGGGCGTCCCGCCAATGACCCACCTCCGCTTCGCTCTTGACGAGGATCTGACGGACCAGCGTCTGGAAAGCCTGTGCCAGCGTCGCATACGGGATGTCGCGCTTGTATTGATCGAACTTGCCGGACGCGAAGAGGCCGCGCGGCGGAACAAGCACCTTGTGCAGCTCGTTCGCCACGGAGGATTTGCCGACGCCGGAAAAACCGGATACGAGCACGAGTTCGGGGGTACCCTGGGCCACGACCCGGGCAAACGCCGCAAGCAGAGCATCGACCTCGCGCTCCCGCCCGTACAGCTTCTCTGGGATCAGCAATCGGTCTGATGAGTCGTGCTCACCCAAAGCGAATGGATCGATGCGACCATGCGACGGCCCTTCCGCCAGGCACCGCCGAAGGTCGGCTTCCAAGCCGGAGGCAGTCTGGTAGCGCTCCTCGGCATTCTTGGCGAGCAGCTTCATGACGATCGCAGACACCGGCTCGGGGACGGCGAGACGATCAGCAGGTGCTGTCGGTTGGCGTGCAATGTGGCAGTGGACCCACTCTAAAGGATCGGCGGCGTCAAACGGCAGCGCGCCGGTAAGCATCTGGTAAAAGGTGACGCCCAACGAATAGAGATCACTGCGAGTATCAATCGAGCGATTCATGCGGCCGGTCTGTTCCGGCGCCATGTAGGCGAGGGTGCCGGCAATGATCTCGATCGGTACGGGCGACTGGCGCTCGTGCGGCAGTCGGGACGCAATCCCGAATCCGGTGAGCCAGACGTTGTCGGCGGCGTCGACGAGCACGTTCGCAGGCTTAATGTCCTTATGAATAAGACCACGGCGGTGGACTTGGCCGAGTGCTGCCGCCAAGCCGACAGCGATGTGCAAGACGCGCGTCAGATCGAGCGGTCGCCCCTGGTCCCGCTCAAGAACCAGATCCAGGGGCTCGCCTCCAGGATCTTTTAGTACAAGGATTGTCCGCCCCTCGTGACGAGTGAGCGCCAGCGGCACGGCTGCCCATGCAGGATCGAGCTCCACCACAAGGGAGTATTCGTGCTCGAGCCGCCGAAGGCTCTGAGGCGACGGCTGTTCCGCGGTGAGTGCGATCGCCAAGACCGGCGATGGGTTGCCGCGCTGTCGGCCGCGGTAAAGGGTGAAGTCCGCGCCTTCTCGGATGGGCACCAGCACGAACCCAGAAGGCCCCGAGATCGAGGACATCCTCGTCGTCACGTTGCAAGACCTCAGGATGCTCATTTTGACCAGAGGCTAGAAGGACGTCAACCTTAATGACGGCAGTGGCCGCGCAGTCCGTCCAGCAAGGTGCCTAGAGCCTTCCTTACCGCTCTGCTACTTCCCCCTCCTGCGCCTGGCTCATTCCGCAACGGCGAAACCCCAGGGTTGCGTGTCAAAAAAGCATGACGGAGCGCACTAGAATTGCAGTTTTAGAGCATATTGCATGATCCGGGGATTCACCGTAAGGGCGCTAATCACGCCGAAGGTGCTCGGCGTCGAAACGTCGTTCGAGGGATTCGCAAAATTAGGCCGATTCAGCACATTAAATACCTCCCACCGGAAAATCAGATTAATGTGTTCCGTCAGGGGAGTGCTCTTAATGAATGCGATGTCTCCGACGCGTTGGTCCGGGCCACGTAGAATGTTTCTTCCCAGGTTGCCGAATATCGTCCCCCCACAGGTCGGGCTGCCACCTGATACCGGATACTTGCGGTCGATAAGCGCCCCCTCAGGAATACAGGGCGCGGGAACAAATGCGCCGGTGTTGAAGAATTCGTTGACACGGCTGCTGACGCTGCCGCTCCGACCGGCATCGGCAAGTGTCGCACCCGGAGCCAAGTTTCCTGTGGTGTACAGGGTTGCGGGACCAAACAGCGTGCCGGCTGCACTGTCTAGAATGCTGAACGGTAGTCCCGATTGCAGCGTTACGATGCCCGAGATGCTCCAGCCATTTCCGAGCTTTTGAACGGCTGCGCTTGTCGCGTGCTCGGGACCAGGCACGTTCCAGGTACCGCTGAGAACCAACCGGTGAGTTCGATCAAAGTCAGAGACACCGCGCTGAGCAGCGCCGTTGTTTTGATCGTTGTATACAAGTTGCCCAAAGATCGGTATTCCGAATGTGCCACCGATAGCAGCACCGAGACTATCCCCCGCATCGTCAATCGATTTGGCAAAAGTGTAGGCTGCAAGGAATTGAAAACCATGACTCATGTCTTTCTTCAGCGTGGCCTGTAGTGAGTTGTAGATTGAATTCCCACTGCTTTCGAGACGGAAGAGCAACGTAGACAGCCCGACAAAAGGAACACGCTCGGCTGCATTGGCCGCGGAGTTGGTTGTGAGTCCGTTCACAGGGTCGGAAGGACTAGCGAGGCGAGGCTGATTATTGCTCCGACCCACGGTTAGGTGGGTGCCCTTCGCGCCGGCATACCCGATTGAGAAAACGTAGCTCTTGTGTTGATACTGCAGATCGAGATCAAAGTGCTGGACTGTAGACTCCTTGAAATCAGGGTCGATAATGTCGGGGGTTCGAAGAAAGCTGCTCCCGATAAACGGTGGACCCGGTAGCATATTGCCTACGAAATTTGGGAACGAAGAGCTCGGCGGCAAATTTGGAAGGGGATTCTCCAGGCTAGCGGTCGCGTTGGCGCCGCCATTTAGCGAAGCATTCAACGCGAACGGCGGGTTGAGAGTCAGTAATAAGCCATTCGCTGCGAAGCTGGTGCGGTTCGCGTAGATGCCATATCCTCCTCGAAGAACCAGGTCCCTCGAAGAAAGGGGTTGCCACGCGAAGCCGACGCGGGGCTCTGGGTGCGTTTGGACGGGGTGATTCAGTAAGGTTGAATTCTCACGTGGAAATCCCTCGGGGGCGTTACCAGAGAAGTTACTGGGCAGCACAAATCCGGAGGTGGCCGGGCTCGTGAAGCCGCCGGCTGGGGGTGCAATATAGAATTGGGGGAAGAAATTCGATACACGACCGTCGACTTCGCTTGGTTGGCCGTTGACATCGACTCGAACCCCGAGGTTTATTGTGAGTGTTCGCGTAACTTTCCAGTCATCCAATGCAAACAAATCCACAGCGCTTGCACGTTGCCCCATATCGGGAATTCCAGCAGCCACGCTTGAGAAGAAAATGTTTGAGAACGATGTGCCGTTCCCCCCTGCGCCTGCAGGCCCGGCGGGCAAGCCGAGCAGGAAATCAGGGAACGACAGGAGTGTCATGACACCGCGCGCATAATCGTTTAGGTGGTTGAACTGATTTCGGAAGATTTCCGTGCCCACTCGAAAGTCATGCTTGCCCCGAGACAGGGACAGGACGTCGGAAATGTAAAAATTATTACCGGCTGTTTTGCCTCGGTCTTGTGCCGAGTTGCCTAATTCAAAGGCTCCAAGAATCTCAATCTCTGGAATGATTCCCTCCTGGGGGTCGCTGAAGCGGTTTATCCCCACATCCTGATCGGTGAGCGTCCCTCCGGCAACGCTTTGACCCGCAAGACGAGAGAAGCCAAAGCGGAATTGGTTGATCGCTCGCGGCGAGATAATGTGAGTCTCGGCGATTGCCAAATTCCGGTTCTCAAAGGAACGGAGCACTGGAAAGCCAGGTACACTGGCGCCGAAGAAAGGAACGTCTTGGTTCGAGTTTGAGAAAAAGAATTTCGCCGACAGACGATCCGACGTGCGCAAATTGAAGTCGGAGTTTGTATTGAACTGGTCTTCGTTGTAGCGACCAGGAACCACCGCCGTGTGGTTGACACCGCTGCTTGACGTTTGAGGGCTCGGAATTACATATGTTCCATCGGGGTTCTTCGCGTTCAGAAGATTGAGCGCCACTGGATTTATGTTCGAACCGTCGCGGGCCACCGCCACGCCTCCGAATGCCCCGGTTTGGCCGCCGAATACAGCTCCAAGCGAGGCTGGCGTGCGGACTAGTGGTATGGGAGGGAGGCTTAGAGAGCTAACACTGCTTCTCAAGGATGCCGCATTCACATCCCTTATGGCTTGATAGGAAACAAAGAAAAAGGCGCGTTTCCCTGACCAAGGCATCGGCCCCCCCAGAGTGCCCCCGGGTTGTGAGCGCCGAAATTCTCCTCTTGGCACCCCGGTTGCATTCGCAAAGAAATTATTCGCGTCCAGTGCCTCATTGCGGCCGAAATAATAGACGTTCCCGTGAAGATCGGCCGTGCCCGACCTGGTTTCCACGTTCACGTTCGTACTTCCTCCTCGCCCATACTGCGCGTCGTAGAGCGAAGTCTGGACCTTGAACTCCTGAATGGTATCAGGAGCGGGTATCGCGATCCCGGCTCCGCCAAAAGGAGTGACCTCGGTGAGATTGGAGCTATAGCTGTTCGCATCCACGCCGTTGAGCATGAAATTGTTGTCGCCGCTACGGGCGCCGTTCGCGCGGATCTCCTGGCTTCCGGCCCCCAGTTGGGTGGCATCCACGATGTCAGTATTCGTTCCAGCGGTCAGGCCGAGAATTTCGGTAAAGTTGCGATTGACCAGCGGCAGTTCCTCAACCGTTTCGCGATCGATGACTCGTCCGAGAGTGGCATTCTCCGTTTGAAGGAGAGGAGGTTTTGCGCTAACCGTGATTTGTTCTTTTGCGCCGCTGATCGTCAGCTGAATCTTCAGCCGGCTCACCTCGGTGATTTGAACCCGAACACTCTTCAAGACGAGTGGCTCAAATCCGGGCGCGCGAACCGTCAGATCATAGTTGCCAGGCGTCAGGAGTGGGACCGCGAAATTTCCCTCGGCATCCGTAGTGACATGGCGCTCTTCGCGTGTGGCGTCACTTCGGATGATCACTGCTGCATCTGCTACCGAGGCTCCACTGGGGTCGCTCACGCTGCCAGCGATCGCACCGGTGTTGGCTGTCTGGCCATACATCGGCAGAGCGCAGAGCGCGAGCACGGAGGTCCGGAGCAAGGTGCGGAACGCGTTTGAGATGCTCCGCATCACCTCGTTCCTCCAACAATCACAAAAGCAGGGCGAAGGACGACAGTATACTGCGGATTCTGGGGATCAGACCACGCCGGTGGACTTGGCCGCGTGCTGCGACCAAGCCAATGGCGATGCGCAGGAAGCGAGTCAGGTCGAGCGGTTGCCCTTGGTTGGTCCCGTTCAAGAACCCGATCCAGGGGATCACCGCCAGAGTCCTCGAGTACGAGGCCGTGAAGAGTGAGCGTCCGTTATAGTTCCAGATAATGCTGACGACGAGAATGTCAATATTCGGAAAGATGTCCGTGGGAGTACGAACAATCGCGAGACCCCCAAAGATAAAAATCAGAATAGCGAGTACCACGAACGTGTATGGCCGCTTCAGTGCTAGTTTTACAATCGACATGAGTCACCCCAAATCGTTTCACCTCATCGCGAGACTGAGTTATTTGACGAACCCATGACCTGTGCCTTGGGGTCTTGGCATCCAGGGGCGAGATCAATTGCTCAGCTGCTGGAAGCACAGCGACCCTTCCGGACAGAACAACGTCCCTCGCAGGAATCTTCCTGCCGTACACACGGCGGTTGTCGCCATTGCCCGGACGGATGGTGGAGCCTTCGAGGGAGACCCCAGCAAACAAGCCAAGCGCTCTTGAGTAGCTCAAGATTTCGGCTCGCAGTGGTGCCAACACTCCGACAGGTTTGCGTGCCGACTGACGTCGCCAAGCCACTCATAAATCGGTGTATCTCCCGCTCTGCCAGCCACTTCTACATGTTTTCGTCACGGGCAGTCTTTGGCACACAGATTGCTTTCTTCAGGGGCGGCTACTGTGTGACGAAGTGGCGGTGGAGGGTCAGATTCATGGAAACGTCTTATGCAAACAGTATAGACAAAGACTCCGACGGCGCGTTGGTGGCGGCGGCTAGGCGCGGAAATGCTCAGGCTTTCGAGGAACTAGTCTTTCGTCACAAGCAGAAAGTCCTCGCCGTGGCGCAACGGATAACGAATAACCGGGAGGATGCCGAAGACGTGGCGCAGGAGAGTTTTCACAAGGCCTTCTTTCATCTCGACACCTTTCAAGAAAGTCGCGGTTCTCTACTTGGCTGACACGCATCGCAATGAATGAAGCGTTCATGTTACTCCGTCGAAGGCGGGGAGTTTTCGAAGTCTTGCCCGACAGCCCTGACGACGGCATGAAGTCCAGTTCGGAGGCGTTCGTTGACCAGAGCCCCGATCCCGAAGAGTCCTGTTGGCGACGCGAGCGCACGCAACTCGTGACCGATGCAATCAATCGCCTAGGTCCGACAATTCGAACAGCGATATTGCTTCGCGACATCGAAGAACGATCTGTCAAAGAAACAGCTCAGATTCTCGGCACCTCCATTACCGCCGTGAAGGCACGTGTTTTCCAAGGACGCCGGAAGTTACGTAGAACTCTGAATCCTGGATTCCTGCGCGGGCTCTACACAGCCAGTCAACCAGAGGCACAGCGCTGTTGAAAGCAGATTTCTAACTCAAGAAACTCTCGAGTTCGGAGCGGTACTGAAAGCCTGAACGATTCCTCTCTTACGCGCGTTCCTCCGCGTTGCTAGGGCAGACCACTGGGTAATCCGGCCACAAAAATTGGAGTTCGCGGCGGCTTCGGGAGCGGGCGTCATCGTTGGCAAGTTTGCAGACCGACGTTTTTGCAGCCGACCATGCATCGCGCCGACTGACTCCGGCTGGAACGCCGGTTCAGGACATGCCATCTGCAACGTGGCCAGCTGGCACCACTAAGGTGTCGTGAAGGCGTTTATCGGACTGGTGACTCCATCGCCCCTGCCGTTGGGCTCCATCGAGTCCACCGTGTAGTAGTATCTCGTCCGCGGCTTCAGGTTGTCCACGCGCACGCGGAACACCGTATAGGAATGGGTCGGGTTCAGCCGGATGTGCGATTTCGCAGTCTCGCTCAGGTTCTTGGGATCCGTGCCGTAGTGCACAACTCCAAAGTGCTCCGGCGAGCCGCCAGGGTTGTCGGAGGTCCACCTGATAATGGTCAAATTTTCTGTGGCTGATTCGAGCTCCGGTCCTTTGAGGATGCGGACATGCGCGGCTTTCTTGGCGGAAGGAACGAACTGAGCCGAGATTGGATTTGAGAGCAGCAAGCCGCCGGTCAAAACCGTGATTGCCAGTATCGGGAGCAGTCTATTCATATTCACACCTCAACAAAATTGCAAGATAGATGATCCGTAGAAATGCAAGCGAGAGTCGACCATTCGCGATATCTCGCTCTGGCTCGTCCGCCCGCGTTTGCGAGACGGACGAGCAGAGGAAAGAGATGTTCAGATGGGCGTGAGCCCACCGACATTTATCACGGAATAGGTTTAGGTCCCGGCAAAGGCGCCACGCCGCAGATCGCCGATGCGCAGGGTGGAAGCGGCGACGGCGTGGGGATAAGGAAACCGTTTCCTTGCCTCGACGGTGAACAATTTGGATCTGTGGCGGGATTGCACGTCGTGCACATCCCGGTGAACGTATTGATGTCAGGATACGGTTTTGTGAACCCGTCGGAGAGCGTTTGGAGGAAGGCCACGATCTGGTTCTCCTCCGTATCGCTCAAGCCCAGCTTACCAATCGTCATGTCAATGTTGTTGGGAACTTCGGGCATAGGCCAGCAGTCTACCTTTTCCGTTGTTCCTGTCGGGCAGTGCCCGGAAGTGACGTTGAACTGAAATGCGGCAACGTCGCGCGTGTTGTAGAAGTGCACGAGTTGCTTCAGGCTCTTGATGTAGCCGTTGTGGAAGAACTCCTTCTGGAAGTACGGTCCTGGAGCCTCCGTGGTCGGACACTGTGGTGGCACCAGGGCGACGTTGCGTGCCGAAGACGTCTGCATTTGGCCATCCGAAGTTGGCGCAAATTGTGTCCATGTATCATTCGGGCTTGCCCAAGAGCCGGGACCGCTTCGCAGGAAAGTTCCCAATCCCAAATCTCGGAAGCCGAAGCCAAATGGATTCGCGGTAAAGCCGAAGAAATCTGGCTTGTCCTGATAATAGATGGCATCCCTGGGATTCAACGGCAAGCCGAGATTAGCCGAGCCGAAGCAGGTGAACACCGGTCGCGTGTCTGCCGCAGCGCCAGTATCTTCGCCGTTCGGCGCTGTGCCTGTTGCAGGCGTTGGCGCTGTGGATCTGCCGTCCAGATGGCAGGAGTTGCAGTTCGCTTTGCCACGGAACAGGTTGTAACCCGTCATCTCGTCTCCAGTCAACGGATTGGTCGCGGGGTCATGCAGGAAGGCGTCGAACTTCGACGAGAAAGCGCTGACATCCGGTGAAGTTTCATATTGATCAATCGATTGTGCCCAGTGGTCATAGACATCGTTTGCGATGGAGCGGTCCGCAGAAGATAGCTTGATCGGCATGGTGTTCGTTCCGAACACGCTAGCCCCTCCTGGGGTTTCGCAAATTTCCTCGGTGTTGTGTGGGAACTTGATTGTATCTATGGCATCGCCCCATACTTCGATAAAGAAAGGCTTATACACGGCGGTCTGAAGCCGGAACGCGATGCAAGCCGTATCCGGCAACGCGTGTTCTTGTGTATCGACCGGAGGGCCCTGCGCCTGTTCTTCGTCGGGACTCCCAAGCTTATAGCCGGTCGCCCGTGAATCCCAGAAGTTTCCGCCAAAAAAAGCGGCTTGCGTCTCGTTGTAATTGAGAACGGGGAAACTGGGTGAATAGGTGTATCTCTGCGCTGTCCGCTTACCGGCCCGAAACTGGAACGATCCGGGATACGCGACCATCGTCAGGTTGACGGACGGAATCGGTCCGCTAAAGCCGGCGTACGGCATATGGCAGAACCCGCAGGCCCTGTCCTTGAATGGGGATATATTCTTGTCGAAATTCATGACCTTGCCCAGTAAGACGTTTAACCTTTGTCCGGTGTGGGCCAATATTGGCGGTTGATTTGTCAGCGTCGGCGGTGGCAGCGCTCGCAACTGCGCCAGCGCTTCGAATTCGATATTGTCAACTTCACGCAGGACCCGTGCTATCTCTGAATTCAAATCGGCCGGCAAAATACCGGGCGGGTATGGATTGTAAAACGGTGGTGGCGGCTCCTCGCGATCACCTTTCTGCGCTCCTGCGCTTGCGTTTTGTGCCGATACGAGCACGCTTTGAGAGGAGATGAGTAAAGTGGCGATGGCCGTGACGAAAACCGCCGATAACGCTATTAGTTTTCTTCGCTTCATGAGCCTGTCCTTTCGTGATCTATCGTTCGCAAGGGATACGATGGATGGATAGTCAGCGTTTTTGTTTGGACTGTAGAGGAGGACGTACTCCCGTATCATGAGGGACCGACGGATTCGAATGGCCTATGGACAATCTCGCGGTCCACAGAAAATCTCAAACCGACCTGGCAGGCAACCAGGGTAATTGCCTGTACAGATCCCGATCTCTGTCGCACTGGATTGGGTTAGCGGAAGGGACTCGCCCGCAACCAACCCCCACAGAGATCACAACCACTTTGCGGCGTTTCCTATCTTTCTGCGTGCAACTGGAACACTGAAATAATCCAGGCGCGTAAGTAAATTCATTTGAAAATTGCCAGATGACCTCGCCCGGCAAATTCCTATCCCACAGCCGCATGATCATCCTGTTTTCTGACAATTACCATGTCTCAAATTCAATTAATTCGCGCAGTCTTCCTGTCGCTTGCTTGGCCGGTCCGAGGACAGCAAACAGAAAACGAACAGAAAAGACAATGTGCACAATACGCGGGTCGTTCACAGGAAGAGGAGGCCCACTCTCATCCGAAACCAATTTCTCGTTGCAAATGTCAGCAAAAGTAGGATTCTGCCGGCGTTGGTTGCCCAGGCGCTGCTGCAGAGTCCCTCTCGTACTTTGAATAAAGCGGCGACTAGGCTGGATTAGGAATTATTACGAAGCGTGTTTCGTAAAGAGGTGGCGAGTCCTTACGTCAAACCTATTCCCCGGTAAATCTCGCATAATTAATTCACCAAAGAACTGGCAAGAAGGTTGCTGCGGGTTTCGATTCCGAGTTTCCTGAGGATGTTCGAGACGTGGAATTGTGCAGTGCGGTCGCATATGTTCAACTGGTACGCAATCTCCTTGTTTGTGAGGTGCCTGAAAAGCAATTGGAGCACTTGACTCTCCCGCGCTGTCAGTGATTGCCCCGCGGAAAGCTGCGTATCAAGCAATGTCTTCATCTGCTTCACAAATGCCAGCAGTACTTGCGAAGGCACCCAAAGCGTGCCTCGGAGTATGGCAAGGGCCGCTTTTCTAAGTTCCGTTTTCCACTTCTTGTGCAAGGTCACAAAACCGTCGATTCCCCAATAAAATAAAAGCATCATTTCGCTCTCGGTGCTTTTATCTGGGGGCAAAAGGGCCAGAAATTTGCTACCCGGCGAGTTGGCACGCAATCGGCCGCTCAACGGCCCCAAAGGCAAATTCAACGAACAACCGTCCAGCAGAAAAAGGCGCGGGCAATTCGACCGCTTAAGCGTCTCGGCTTCGCTGGCGGCGTGTGGCAGGAGGCGTTTGACAAGAAGCTCTTGAACAGAGAGAGCCTTTTCTATGTCGAGGGCACCCAGGTGGTGAGAGCTGACGACCTGAAGGGCGAGAGCCATCATAGGAGGATTCCTTCACTTTCACCGCGATGCTACAAGCTCGGGAACACGAGAAAGCTTTTCGTAATCTTCGTCAGCTAAACGCAGGGAAGCCGCCGCGACGTTCTGCTCGAGATGTTCGATCGAGGAAGTCCCTGGGATGGGCAATATCATGGGAGATCGCCGCAGGAGCCAAGCCAGCGCTACCTGCGTGGGACTCGCTTGATGTGCTTGCGCGATCCGGTTAAGCACGTCGCCGGCAACTTTGCCTGCCCCCAGTGGGAACCAGGGAATAAAGGCAATTCCATTGCTCTCACAATAATCCACCAAGTAGTCCCATTCGCGGTCCGCAAAGCTATAGCGGTTCTGCACGGAGACGATTGGCACAATTCTCCGTGCTCGTTCGATGTGCTCTTGCGTGACGTTGGACAACGCGATTAGGCGAATCTTGCCCTCGTTTCGAAGCTGAGCTAGCGTTTCCACGGACGCCTCAAACGATACGGCGGGATCCGGAATATGCAATTGATAGACGTCGATGCGATTCAGCCGCAGTCTTTTGAGGCTTCCCTCGACCGCCTTGCGAAGATGCGCGGGACTGGCATCGTGGGTCCATTGATTAGGGCCGGGGCGGTTCCAGCCTCCCTTGGTTGCAATTACTAGGCCAGCCGGGTAGGGAAACAACACTTCGGCAATCAGTTCTTCGCTTATGTACGGCCCGTAGGAATCCGCGGTATCGATGAAATTGATACCGAGCTCGACGGCCCGGCGAAGAACCGCTAGCGCCGATCTGCGATCTTTTGGCGGCCCCCAGATGCCTTCGCCGGTAAGGCGCATTGCGCCGAAGCCAAGACGATGCACGGAAATTTCCTCGCTTAGCAAAATATCTCCAGCCGCATTTGCAGAAAGCTCTTTCTTGTTCATAATTAGCCTCCAAAATTTCTCCTTTGACCCTGTCCCACGCTGCCTGTCGGTATCTCCTTGCCTATTTGAAAATCGCGGTGCTTCTAGCCAAGCCACTGTGGGTTGGCGTAGGTGCCATCGAACTGATGACTCGTTTTATAAAGCTCAAACTGGCCGGCTTCCGCAGCCTTCGCGGTTTTTGCGAGAAGCGCGGCAACTTGCGAAGAATCCATCGGCTGAAAACTTCGAGCAGCTTGGAGAGCTTGCTGAAGAATCGCAAGCGAATCGCAGCCAGTGATGACCACACTGGTTGGAAGACTCATGGAGTAGTGAAGGCACTCCACAGGAGTGGCTGTCTTACTCTCGAGAATAAAGTGGTCACCCATGGGCTTCATGCCAAGAACGCCGATAGCGTTCTTGAGCAGGACGGGCAAAACTTTCTTTTCGAAACTGTTGAAGTGCGCGTCCATTACGTTCAGAGGCATTTGAACGGTATCGAACGTGAAGCCGTGCTTTGCAGCGGTGTCTAGCATTTTCAAATGAGTGTCCGGGCTCTTGTGACCTGTGAAGCCGATGAAACGGACTTTGCCCGCCTTTCGCGCCTCCAGGACGGCCTCCATCCCTCCGCCTTGGGCAAAAATGCGATCCGGATCGATGTCGCGAATCACTTCATGGAATTGGAGAAGATCGATCCGGTCAGTCTGAAGGCGGCGCAAGGACTCGTTGATTTGACTAGCAGCGGCGGTTTTGGTGCGTCCGTCGATCTTCGACATTAGAAACGCTTTTTGGCGATAACCGTCGCGCAAAGCGTTGCCCATGCGGATTTCACTCTCGCCGCCGTTGTAGTCCCAGCAGTTGTCGAGAAAATTGACTCCCTCATCTAGTCCCGTGCGGATGATGCGAATGCTGTCCTGCGGATCCATCTGCTTGCCAAGATGATAACCGCCGAGCCCAATGAGCGAAACTTTCTCTCCACTGCGACCCAGCGTTCGATAAGGAATGCCATTCCTTGATTCCGACCGCGGGGACCGTTGCTCAGCGTGCGCCATAAGAATGGACGCTGCCGCGAACCCGAGGAACCCACGCCGTGAAATCCCGGAGTCCACGGCTTCGTGAATTCGTGAAGCTGGCGGGAGATGAGGATGAAGTGAATCCTTTTCGCCCTGTTGATTTCTGTCGTCATCCATGACGTACGTCCTACTTAGGGGGCTCGTCTCTGAAAGCACCAGCCCGATTGCTCGTGCAGCAATGCAGTCTACGGAATCCAGACTATTTTTTTCCACGCAGCGAGTGAATGTACGCTACGAGCGAGTGAACCTGATCCGCGCTCAGCGAACTCTTGAAGGGAGGCATTCCCCCCTTGCCATCGGAAATGATTTGAGCGAGTTGCGCATCGGGCAGATTCTGGACTGCCGGTGAGCGAAGGTCCGGAACATTCATGCTCTTTCCGACTGCGGAGCCGCTTCCGTCTGGACCGTGGCACATCGCGCATTTCGTGCGAAACGTCGCACTGCTCGCCGCGCTGTCTGGACCGCGGTCAGCCCGCACAATCGAAACAACAAAAAACGTGAGGCCAACAAAAAACACCAACAGAATTGCAGAAGCAAACGTTACATGGTTCTGAGTCTTATCTTGCGTCATGGCTTTTCCTTTACTTGCAATTGTTCATCGAAGCTGCAAAAGCTTCTCCACGGTGCGGCAAGAACCGTTAACTTAAGCCGAGCTTTGAGATCGGCAAATCCCTTACTCTCTTCCCTGTTGCAGCAAAAATGGCATTGCAGAACGCCGCAATAAACGGCGGCACGCCCGGCTCACCAACGCCCGCCGGCGGAGCGTCACTCTCAACGATGTAAACGTTCGTTTGACTAGGAACCTCATTAATTCGAGCTACGGAATAGTCCTGAAAATTCGATTGGTCGATGACACCTTTTGTTGCCGTAATCTCGCCGCTTCGCGCCACGCTGGTGCCAAACACTGCTGCGCCTTCGAACTGGGCCCGAGTCGCTTCCGGATTTACGACCAAGCCCGCGTCCAGAGCCACATCCACTCGCGGAATTCGCACCTCACCCTGATCATTGACCTCGACCTCAACCACCGTGGCTACATACGTCAAGAAGCTCCTGTGCGCCGCAATTCCGACGCCGGTTCCCTTTCCATGCTTACGCTTTCCCCACCCGGATTTTTCCGCGACCACCTCCGTAACATTGCGCAAACGGCCGGTCTCCCAAGGATAGGCGTCCAACGCGGCACCATAATTCGGGTACTCCACGCCCTTGAAATCAATAGTGCGCGGATTTCCGATCAGGTCGAGTAAATAATCGAGCGGATCACGACCGACGGCATGAGCAAGTTCATCCGTGAAACACTGAATCGCAAAGGCGTGATAGATGTTGGCCACCGAGCGTAACCAGCCAATGCGGACGTGCGCTTTCGCGGGGCCATTCTCGATGCGAAGATTTGGCAGGTCGTAAGGAATGTCCGTCCAGCCTTGCTGCAGATGGCTAGGATCGCCATAAACCGCATTCACGTCAAAAATCGAAGGAATTGGAGGGAAGACCGAGCGCTGCAGCCACGCCGTCGGCTTCCCGTTCGCACCCAGAGCCGCCTTCATATACATGGAAGCGACGGCGTTGTAATAGTCGAACTTGATGTCGTCCTCTCGAGTCCAGACCACCTTCACTGGCCGCCCCATTTTTTTGGACAAAACCGCAGCCTCAGCAGCGTAGTCGGGCTTCGACTTGCGCCCAAATCCCCCACCGAGAAGCGTCACATGGCAAATTACGTCTTCCTTCGCGATCCCCAGCTCTTTCGAGACGATGTCTTGCACAGCTTGAGGATTCTGCGTCGGTGCCCATATTGTCGCTTTGCCGTCCTTGAATTCCGCGAGAGCAACCAATGGCTCCATCGCGGCGTGCGCTAGAAGCGGTACGTAGTAGTCCGCTTCCTGGATCTTTTCACCTTTGGCGAACACTGCGTCCGCGTCGCCAATATTGCGCACCACCTTGCAAGGACCGTGCGAAGTCGCTCGCAATTCATTCTTGTAGGAATCCGAGTTATAGCTTTCGTTTGCTCCGTTGTCCCAGGAAATATTCAGCTTCTTTCGGCCTTGAAACGCCGCCCAGGTGTTATCCGCAATCACCGCGATGCCGCCGAGCGGTTGAAACCCCGGTGCTTGCTGGAATGGATCAATCGGAATAATCTGACTTACACCAGCGACCTTCAATGGTTCCTTGTCGTCAAACGATTTCACTTTGCCGCCGAGAACGGGCGGATGCTCAACTGACGCGTACACCATGCCGTCCACACGAGCATCCATGCCATATATGGCTTTCCCGGTCACAAGAGCTTCGAGGTCGTAGCTCACTTGCCCTTTGCCTACATACCGCCAGGCACTCTTTGGCTTGAGCTTCAGCTCTTCTCTTTTGGGTACCGGCAATTTCGCCGCAGCCTTCGCGAGTTCGCCGTAACCCGCTCTGCGGTTCGTCGAGCGGTGAACAACAACGTGCAAGTCGGTTTCGCACTCCGCTGCCGAAACTCCCCACTGCTGAGCCGCCGCTTGAATCAGCATAAATCGCGCAGTTGCTCCCGCCACACGCATAGCGTCGTAGAACGAGCGTATTGAGTGGGATCCGTCCGTATTTTGGTCGCCGTATCGGCTGTCTCCAAGCGCCTGCTCGATCTTCACGCGCTTCCAATCCGCGTCCAGCTCATCGGCGACAATGAGCGGCAGTGTGGTGCGGCTTGTCGTGCCCATCTCCGAGCGACTGGCCACGATCCAAACAGCACCGTCCGGGTCAATTCCGAGGTACAGGCTCGGATGTAAGGTGGCGTGGTCCGCTTTGGTATCGTGCGGAAGTTTGTCGCCCGGCGACAACTTGTGGTAATAACGCACACCCAGCACAAGCGCGCCCGCCGCGATGATGCCCCCTGTCAGAAATCGGCGCCGGCTGACATTCTCAATCTGGCTCATGTCATTTCCCCCGCCGCTGCTTTAATTGCTATGCGAATCCGCTGATACGTTCCGCATCGGCAGATGTTCCCAGCCATCGCCTCATCGATTTCGTAATCGGCAGGTTTCTTTTTGCTGTTCAACAGCGCCACCGCCTGCATGATTTGTCCCACCTGGCAATAGCCGCATTGCGGGACGTTGATCTGCATCCAGGCCTTCTGAACGGGATGCAATCCATTCTTGTCGAGGCCTTCGATTGTAGTGACTTCTTTTCCGGCCGCGTCGCGCATAGTTGTTACGCAGGATCGTGTCGCTTGCCGATTCACGTGGACCGTGCATGCCCCGCAAAGCCCAACGCCGCATCCAAACTTCGATCCGGTCAACCCTAAGACGTCGCGCAGATACCAGAGCAGCGGCATTTCAGGTTCACCGCCGAAGGACTGGTCAACTCCGTTCACCTTAAGTTGAATCATTTTCCTGCTCTCGCTTAGAACGTATGCACTGGGAATGAACTTCACTCAACCCCATCAAATCTTGGCTGAATTGGCGCCGGATCACGTCCGTCCGTTGCCGTTAGAACCCAGGTGCGCGCGCTTTTCCATTTGCAGAATCACTGCTGAAAAATCCTGCTCCGCTCCTTCGTCCAATTGCCTCGCATTGATCTCAAAAGCAGCATCCGCCGCGGGCATTCGCGCTCCAACGGCAGCCGCGAGATTGAGAATCAACCCGAAATCCTTGTTCATTAGCCGAATCGGAAATTGCGGGCTGTAGTCGCTCTTCATCGCTCTCTCCAGTTTGCCCACATGGGCTGGCGCGACCACTGCAGTCTGCGACAACACTTCCAGCAAGCGCTTGCGTTCAAGACCAGCCTTCTCGCCGAGTGCGACGCCTTCGGCAATCGCCTGCATTCCGATTCCCAGTAATGTGTTCACCACAAGCTTCATCGTCGCTCCGGAGCCGCTCGGTCCGAGATAAAAATACTTCTTGGCGATAACGCGAAAGATCGACTCCCGAACAGGGTCAGCAAGCCGTTTTCGGCGACAGGAGTGCTCCCCGATATAGTCACGTCTAGAACTTCAACTCCATGCTCTGAACCTAGTCTTGAGAGTTCCTGCGAGGTCTCTGGATATACCGTGCTCAGGTCGATGACCCGCGAGCCGCGATGCGCATTGGCGAAAACGCCGTCAGGTCCTCTATAAATGTCCAGGACAGCTTCGTCGTTCGGTAGGCACGACAACACGACGCTGCAACTGGAGGAAAGTTCTGAAAGGCTCTGCGCGACGTTGCTGCCATATTGAATTAGTCCCCCTGACTTACTGTAGTTCCGGTCGTAGGCTGTCAGCTTAAAGCCGGATTCAAGCAACCTCCGCGCGATCGGTCGGCCCATATAGCCGACCCCGACAAATCCAAGCCTATCGTTTTCCTGCGTGATTGGTTTCATGACGAATCGCCTTTAGTCTGAGCCTCCATTTCGATTTCAACTTCCACATTAGTCGAAAGCACGTGTTGCACCGTTTCTCAAGGGGAACCAAGCATTCATGCAAGATGTTGGCAGCAAGGAGGATACCGAGTTAAGCAGCGAGGACTTAACCCTCAGCTGGCGGGAGTTGTCTGTTCAATCCCTTGGACAGTGTCAGTCTGTTGGAAATTGGATGTTTTTTCCCGCGAGGGTTAGCAAGAATCGAAGAACCCAAGTCTATTCTCCCTCGATTGCCGTCTGACATACTGAGTAACTTCCGTTCCCTGGAAGAACACCCTCTCAGCACGGTGTCGGTCGCCTGGTCGGTCGCCGGGCATTGAATCATTCGGCGGGACCGGTAAATCATTGCGGAAGCTGTGTCCAAAAAAACTGTGCCATCTTAGGGGGTCACCCCACATTCGCGGTTCAAATCGAGACCAAGAAAATTCGTCAGTTACGCGTTTCTCATCAACACTTTACGGAAGTTAGAAGGCGAAACGTTGGGACACTACTGATATAATATATATATACTCCGATTTCTCGTGCATTCTGTCGAATAGGGGAGGGAATTGGCCGTGACAGTGCGGGATTCTAACCAACGACAGGGCAGCGTTCTAACCAACTGAACTACGTCCCCAACCGTGGAATCAACAACTTAGCCTAAAACATTGCAAATAAGGGCTTTGCAAGTTTCGCATACAGCGCACCGGTCGCCTCGGTTGCCCCTGACTGCAAGCGTTCCTGGCAAAACCGCCTGTAAACCGCCTGTAAACCGCCTGTAAAAATCAGCGCGCTCACGCCTTACGCAGAGCATTTAACACACCCTGGGTATTTTGTCGCAAGCCACACAGTTTTTTGCGTTGCTGGTCTGCCTGGGACAGATTACGAAACCACGCAAATTCACCATCCTTGACGGAATTTCGTGAGATTAGCATACTTGCAGTTGATCGCGAGCAGGGC
>WNFL01395933.1_pt1 | contig 23432 bp, 26 predicted proteins | sample 5400361 | NCBI WGS metagenome assembly WNFL01 (sample SAMN13153351, study PRJNA577476) | soil metagenome | isolation source: 40 cm soil on Douglas fir-dominated hillslope | place: USA:California | collected 2013-09-17
GCCCTTCAAGCTGGATGAAGTGCGTTCAGCCCTGTCAGAACTCGGTATTTCAGGCATGACGGTCACCGAGGTCAAGGGATTTGGGCGCCAGCGCGGCCACACCGAGTTGTATCGCGGCGCTGAATACGTCGTCGACTTCGTCCCTAAGACGCGCATTGAGATCGGCGTTCGCTCCGAGCTCGTCGATCAGGTGGTGGACGCGATCGTGAAGGCGGCCAAGACCGGAAAAGTGGGCGACGGCAAAATCTTCGTCACCGGCATCGATCGTGTGGTGCGCATCCGTACCGGCGAGATGGACGACTCCGCGCTCTAGTTGTTGCCAGGCGGTGCCGGGGGCACGCGGCGATAGCGGGTCTGCAGCGAGATCCGGCCGAATTCTGGGGCATTGGCGTCGAAGCTGACGCGCAGCAGGCCGCTCGCAGCCTCCACTTCGTAGCGCCAGCTGCGGGTGGAATTATTGGTGTAACGGGCGCGGATGACAAAGGCCCGCTGGTCCCAGCCGCAGTCGACAATCGCCGCGCCGCTGCTGTCGATGCGCGACACGTCCTGGCTGGGCAGGAAGCGCCGCGAGGGCTCGGCATCGGAGGTGAGCTCCAGCGCCTCGCCGTCGATGGCAATGGCCAGCGCGGCGGGTGGGCGCAACTCATCGCCCAGGCGCGTGCGGACTTTGTCGGGCTCTTCGGGCGGTATCATCAGGGGGTAGATACCGTCGCGCGTGGAATCGCCGCCGCCACCGGAGTCGCCGGAGCCGTCGCCACCGCGACGGCTGCCCGCCGCCCCTGCAGCGCCGTGGCGCGGCATCATGCGGCGGCGTTGTGTTTCGACCAGGGATTTCAGCTTGGCCTCAAAATCATCGCTGGCCGCGCGGTCCTGTCGCCATTGGCCCGCCAGCGCTGCGCCGAGAGGCGGCGGGTTCGTGGCCAGCGTCGCGCAGGCGCAGGCCAGCGTCGCGGCCAGGAGCACCACCGCGCTGCGGAACGAGCGACCGACGGGCGTGCGATCGCTCCCTGGACGGAACCAGCTGTGCATCCTTGGGAGGATTGACCGCGGCATTCCCGATTGGTTCGCCGCGTCTTTGGTGCCTGAGGCCACAGGTCAGTTGCCCTTGCCGGCCGGTGCGGGGCTGGGTGCCGTGACGACGAGCGCGCGCAGTTCGCGCAACTTGGCGCGTACGATCGCCGCGTTCTCGTTGCCCATGCGCAGCAGCAGCTTCTGGCCGGCAGAACGCGCCTCGAGTTCCGGGTCGGCATATTCCCAAAACACCTTCGGCCGCACGAGTGCCAGCGGACCGCCGGGCTGTGGCGTGGCGAGCAGATCGTCGATGGCGGCTACGAGGCGGTCGTTGAAATAGGCATGCGGGTAGCCCAGATCCTCATAGGCGCGCTGGAACAGCGGGTAAAAATGCTGGTAAAGCTTGCTGACCGCATGCATGTCGAGCGCGCGCAGAGCCGCAACCGCCGTGGCGTAGCGCGCCGCATTGTGATCGTCCAGGGTCGCCTGCTGCTCATCGCCGACCGCAAGAAACGGGCCCGGCGTGGCGTGCACGGGGCGTAGGTCCACGGCGAGGCGGGCACGCGGCAGATTGTCGACCGTGGCGACAATATGCCGGATCAGCGTCTCCGGTTGCAGCAGGGCGCGCAGCGCGTCGCCGCTTGGCAGCTGCTCAATGGCGCCGAGGAAGACCGGATCGCTGCTGTTCAGCGCGGGCAGGGCCGGGCCGCTGTCCGTGATGGTCGGGAGCGGATGGGCGACGGCGGGCTCCGCCTCGGGCGCAAGAGGTGCTGTGACCAGCGGCGGTGGCGTTGGCGTCGGCGCGAGGCGTGGCCACCAGTACCAGGTCGCGGCGCTGCCCAAGAGCACCACGGCGATCAACACGGGGATGGCCTTGCTGGACATGAGGGTCTCCTTAGTCAGCGCCCTGGTCAGGGCGTATGATTTCATTCCGCAGCGTAACTGACAAAACGGATTGGAGGCGCCATGACCAGCGAATCAAACGCGACCGGCGACTGGTCCGCGGCGCTACAGAAGGCCCAAGCCGACATGCTGCGCCAGTGGACCGAGATGAGCCAGGCCTGGGCGGCTACCGGATCGGCTGGGGCCGGCGCGCCGGCGGCGGCAGCCAACGCCAGTGCGCCGGAGGGCGGCCCCGAGAGCCTAGGGCGGGCCTTCCTGCAGCAATGCGAGGGCTATCTTGGAGTGTCCAGTTCGCTGTGGGAGCTGCTGAACCGTTCGGCGGGGACACCCGATCCGGATCAGCGTGCGCGGCATTTCAGCGACGGTCTGGCCGGCCTGCAGCAGCAATTCGCCAGTCTGTGGGCCGTCCCGCCGCCGGGAGCCCCGCCGGCGATGGCCTTTGGCATGCCCGGCATGGGTGGCATGCCCGGCATGGGTGGCATGCCCGGGATGGGCGGCATGCCCGGGATGGGAATACCGGGCGTGGGCGGCATACCGGGCATGGGAATGATGCCCGGCATGGGCGGCCTGCCCGGCATGGGCGGCGCGTTCAACATCCCCGCATTGGGGCCGACGCGCGAGCAGCAGGAATCCTGGCAGCGGCTGCTGCAGCTGGGCGCGCGCTGCGCACAGGCGCAGATGCAGCTGAGTGGCCAATGGAACGACATCATCGGCCGGGCCCTGCGCGAGCTCGGTGAGCGCCTGGCACCCCGTCTTAAGAGCGGGGCCCCGCCCGGCTCGATGAAGGAGATCTACGACCTGTGGGTTGAAGCCGCCGAGGGCGTCTATGCGCAGGCGGCGCGCGGGTCGGCCTTCGTGCAGGCGCAGGCGGAAGTGACGAACGCGCTGAGCCAGCTGCGCAGCGCGCAGCGGGAACTCGTGGAGGAATGGACCAAGCAGTTTGACCTGCCGACGCGTGCCGAACTCAACAGCGTCCATCAGCAGCTGCGCGAGCTGAAGGCGGCGCTTGCCGGCACGCGGAGCTGACTCATGCCGGGACCCGCAGAGCCATCGACACCGCTGCAGGAGCTGGGCGAACTCCCGGGCCGGATCGCGGCCACCTTTCAGTCCCTCCAGGCCGCGTCCACCGTGAGTTTCGGCGCCTCCGAAAAGGATGCAGTCTATCGCGAGGACAAGCTGACGCTGTATCACTACCGGCCGATCGCGGCGAGCGCCAACCTGCCGCCCGTGCTGATCGTCTACGCGCTGGTGAATCGCCCCTACATGATGGATCTGCAGCCCGATCGCTCGCTGATCCGCCGGCTGCTGGAGCTGGGGCTCGACCTGTACCTGATCGACTGGGGCTACCCCGACGGCGCCGACCGCTTTACCGACCTGAACGATTACATCAACGGCTATCTGCACCGCTGTCTGGGCGTGGTGCTGCGCGAGCACCGGCTCGAGTCGACCACGGTGCTGGGCGTGTGCCAGGGCGGCACCTTCAGCCTGTGCTACGCCGCGCTGCATCCGGAACGCGTGCGCAATCTCATCACCATGGTGACGCCGGTCGATTTCCAGACCAGCGATAACCTGCTGTCCAAATGGGTGCAGGGGATCGATGTCGAGGCCCTCGTCGCGGCGCACGGCATCGTTCCCGGCGAGGTGCTCAACGCCGCCTATGTGTCGCTGATGCCGTTTCGCCTGCTGCAGCAGAAGTACGTCAATCTCCTTGATGGCGGCGACCAGGCGCAGATCGACAACTTCATGCGCATGGAAAAATGGATCTTCGACAGCCCGGCCCAGGCGGGCGCCGCATTTGCGCAGTTCGCGCGCTGGTTTTTCCAGGAGAACCGCCTGCTCAAGGGCACGCTCGAGCTGGGCGGCCGGCGGGTGGACCTCAGGCAGCTGACCCAGCCACTGTTGAACATCTACGCCAAGCAGGACCATCTTGTCCCGCCCGCTGCGTCCACCGCGCTCGAGCCTCTCGTCGGCAGCCGGGATTACCTGGCGCTCGGCCTGGATGTCGGCCACATTGGCATGTACGTCAGCGGCCGCTCACAGCGCGAGTTGCCCCAGGCGATCGCATACTGGCTGCAAAGGCGTTGACCATGCTGGCACGGAACGAGGGCGGCGAGGCACAGCCCGGCAAGGCGCGGCTGCGCGAGCTGGACCTCGCCCATCACCTGCCCGCACAGCAGAACTACCGCCTGATGCAGACGCTCGGCGGGAGCCGCATCATCACGCGCGCGGAAGGCTGCTACATCTACGACGCCGACGGCGCCGCGCTGCTCGACGGCATGGCCGGGCTGTGGTGCGTGAATGTCGGCTACGGACGCGCCGAACTCGCCGAGGTGGCGCGCGCGCAGCTGCTGCAGCTGCCCTTCTACAACACCTTTTTTCGCACCGCGACGGCGCCCACGGTGATGCTGGCGGCAAAGATCGCCTCGATCACCGGCGGTGAACTGCAGCACGTGTTCTTCAGCAATTCGGGCTCCGAGGCCAACGACACGGCCTTCCGCCTGGTGCGCCACTACTGGGACCTGCGCGGCCAGCCGCAGCGCAAAGTGTTCATCAGCCGCTGGAACGCCTATCACGGCTCCACCGTCGCGGGGGTGAGTCTGGGTGGCATGAAGCTCATGCACGCACAGGGCGACCTGCCGATCCCGGGCATCGAGCATGTCATGCAGCCCTATCATTTCGGCGAAGGATTTGGCGAGAGCGAAGCCGCCTTCGCGGCGCGGGCGGCGGACGCGCTCGAGCAGCGCATCCTCAAGCTCGGGCCGGAGCGCGTGGCGGCCTTCATCGGCGAGCCGGTGCAGGGCGCCGGCGGCGTGATCATTCCGAAGTACGGCGTGCTGCTGATCTGCGACGAGGTGATCTGCGGCTTCGGGCGCCTGGGCCGCTGGTTCGGCTACCAGCTTTACGGTCTGCGGCCCGACATCGTGACGATGGCCAAGGGACTGTCGTCCGGGTATCTGCCGATCTCCGCCACCGTCGTCTCGCATCCCATCGTCGAACTGCTGCGCGAGAAGGACAGCGAATTCTTCCACGGCTTCACCTACTCGGGGCACCCGACCTGTGCGGCGGTCGCGCTGCGCAATATCGAGATCATTGAGCGCGAAGCCCTGGTGACGCGGGTGGCGAATGAGATCGGCCCGTACTTCAGCCGTGCCCTGCAACGCCTCCGTTCGCACGCTATCGTGGGCGAGGTGCGCTCGCTCGGACTGATCGGCGCGGTGGAGATCGTGCGCCAGGCCGGCACCAACCTGCGCTTCGGCGACAAGGAGGGCACGGCCGGCCCGCTGCTGCGCGATCGCTGCATCGCCAATGGACTCATGGTGCGCGCCGTGCGCGACACGATCGTGATCTGCCCGCCGCTGATCATCACGACCGCTGAGATCGATCGCCTGGTGGCGATCCTCGACCAGTCGCTGCGCGAGGCCGCGACGCTCCTCGCCTAGTGTCACTCGCCCTATCCACGCTCATCTACGAATGGCGCCGCTACCTGGCCGCCGTCGTGGCCCTCGCGGTAGCGGGGCTGCTCGTGCTCGCGATGACCGGCATGTTCATGGGCATGAGCAAGTCCTTCACGGCCACCGTCGATCGCTCGCCTGCCCAGGTCATGATCCTGCCGCCCGATTCTGACAGCCTGTTCGGCAACAATTCCGGGCAGCCCCGCCGGAACATACCGGAGATCTACGAGCATCCGGATGTACTGGAGGTGCAGCCGTTGAACGGTAACTGGGCCTTCTGGTCCAACTTCCCCAAGGAAGGCCAGACCGCCAAGGGCGACGGAGTGCAGGTCATCATCGTCGACCCGGTCAAGGGCGCCGTCACACTGCCCAACGATTTCGGTGACGACATTATTCAGGCGCTGCAGGAGCCCTATGCGGTGGTCGTGGATCGCTCCAGCCTCGGCAAGCTGGGCGTGCAGCTGGGCGATAAGGCCAAGATGGACGGCATTACTGTCTGGGTGCGCGCGATCACGGCAGGGTATCCCTCGATGTTCAATTCCGTGGTCTTTGTGTCGCGCCAGACGGCCAAGCTGCTCTTCCACAATGATGACGGCCCGCGTGTCGGGGCGCTCCTAGTCAAGATCAAGGATCCGTCACGCGCCAGGCAGGTGGCCGCGGAACTGAACATCCTCGCCAAGGGCCACTTTAAAGCCTGGTCGCGCGAAGAACTGTCCGTGGCCAACCAGCGATCGATGCTGAAGGAAGGCGGCATTGTCGTCATGATCGGCTTCGCCGTCGTCGTCGGTGCCTTCATCGGGATCGTCATTACCTGGCAGACCCTGCAGGGTGCGCTGCTCGCGAACATCAAGGAGTTCGCGAGCCTGCGGGCGCTCGGCGTTTCGATGGGGAGTCTGCGCCTGATCGTGATGGAACTGAGCCTGTGGGTCGGCCTGGCGGGGCTCACGCTCACCGCGGCACTGACTGGTACCGTCGGCGTCCTGGCCAGGGCATTCGGTGTGCCGATGGATTTCCCCTTGTTCCTCGATGTACCGGTGGCGGTCACGTTGCTGCTCATCGCCGCACTGTCGGGCGTCCTGTCGCTCGGCGTTCTGAAAAAGAGTCAGCCGGCGGATCTATTGCGATGAGCCGGCTTGCCATCGACGCCAGGGGTCTGAGCAAGGCCTACAAGATTGGCAAGGTGCGCCAGCAGGTACTGAAGGATGTCGCTTTCAACGCTTACCATGGCCAGGTCACGATGGTCATGGGGCCGTCGGGCTCCGGCAAGTCGACGCTGATCGCGGCATTGTCGGGTCTCATGAAACCAGACGAGGGCGAAGTACTGGCGCTGGGGGAAAGCCTGTGGACCAAGCGCGCCGGCAGGATCGACAAGTTCCGGCTCGACCATTGCGGCTTCATCTTTCAGGGCTTTAACCTGTTTCCCTCCCTGGACGCCACCGAGCAGGTCGTGCAGGTGCTCAAGTATTGCGGGGTCGGCAAGCGCGAATCACGTGCCCGTGCCAAGGAGGTGCTCGAAACGGTGGGCCTGGGTCAGCGCCTGCACCAGAGGCCGGCGGAACTGTCGGGCGGTGAAAAGCAGCGCGTCGCCATCGCGCGCGCGCTGGCCAAGTCGCCGTCGCTGATCTTTGCCGATGAACCCACTTCGGCCCTGGATTCGGTCAACGGTCAGGTGGTGATCAAGCTTCTGCACCAGGCGGCGCAGGAACGCGGTGCAGCCATCGTTGTCGTAACCCATGATCCGCGTCTGGAGGCCCACGCCGATCGCATCATTCACATGGAAGATGGCAAGATCATGAGCGACCGAATGATCACTGACCCACCGCCGCTTTAGTACCCAGGTCACACCGGGAATTGCACATGCCTCGCAAGTTCACATTGTTGGCGGCGCTGGTGGTGGGGAGCTTGGGCGCGTTGCAGCTCATGGCATGCCATCCTGGCGGGTCGGCGGACAAGGGTGCCGCCGCCGCACCCCCTTCACCCTACGCAACGATTTCCAACGGCAAGATCGATATCGAAGGCGGGATCGTCGAGGTGGCGGCCCGCAGCCAGGGCGTGATCCGGGAAGTGATGGTGCAGGAGGGCGACACGGTCAGGAAGGGGCAGATTCTGGCCCGCCAGGAGGACGACGAGTTCGTGCTGGCGGCCAACAGCGCACGGGCCGCCGTGGCGCAGGCGCAGAGCCAGCTGGCCCTGATTGGGGTGAACGTTGCGACCGCCCAGCGCGAATACACCCGCCTCGAACAGCTGGCGGCCGCCAAGCTCGTGTCCCAGCAGCAGCTCGATCAGGCGCGCGATGCCATCGCCGCCTCGCAGGCGCAGCTCGGGGTGCTGCAGGCGACCGTGCAGACGGCGCGCGCGCAGCTGGCGCAAGCCGAGTACCGCCGGGATCTGACGATCATTCGCGCGCCGATGGATGGCAAGATCATCCGGCGCTACGCCAATCCTGGCGCGGGCGCTTCGACGCTCAACGTATCGAACATGTTCGACCTCGAGCCGGCGATCCCGCACATCGTCCGCGCCGAGATCGTTGAAAGCGCGATTCCGGACGTGCACGTCGACCAGGAGGCGGAGATCGTGCCCGAGGCGGACCCCAGCAAGATGGCCGTCGGCCATGTGATTCGCATCGCGGCGACCTTTGGTGCGCGCAAGCTGAAATCCGACAACGCCAACGAAGCGAGCGATGAGCGCGTGGTGGAGGTGGTGGTGTCGGCCGCCAACACGCCGTTCCTGATCGGTCAGCGCGTCCTGGTCAAGTTCATGAAGCCCGGCGAGAAAGCGGGCGCGCTGCGGGCGGCGGTCGTTCCGCCCCGGCCCTGACCACAATCTCAGCCGCGCACGTAGCCGCCGGGCGCGTCGCACAGCGTCGGGTAGCCCGCCGCGGCATTTCCCAGCGTCGGCGGCACCGTACGCTCGGGTGAAGAATGGTCGGCCAGCCACTGCTGCCAGGTGGGCCACCAGGAGCCGGCGCAGACTTCGGCCTCGGCGAGGTATTGCTCCGGGCTCAGCGCGGCCGTTGCATCCTGCCATCGCAGCTTCCGGTGGCGGCGCTTCGGATTGACCGGGCCGCTGATGATGCCGGCGTTGTGGCCGCCGCTCGTCAGCACGAAGCTGAAGTCGCTCGAACGCGTCAACGCCCGGGTCTTGTAGGCGGAGCGCCAGGGCGCGACGTGATCGGTCTCGGTGCCGACCACGAACATCGGCACGCTGATCTGCTGCAGCTCGACGGGCGTGTCGCCGACGGTGAACCGGCCGGTAGCGAGTTCATTGTGCAGATAGAGCCGCGTGAGGTATTCGCTGTGCATGCGGCAGGGCAGGCGCGTGCCGTCGGCGTTCCAGGCCATCAGATCGTTCATCGAGCCCCGTTCGCCGCGCAGGTACTGATTGATCGCCGGCGCCCACAGCAGATCCCCGGCGCGCAGCAGTGCGAAAGCCGCGCTCATACGCTCGCTGGCCAGCACCCCGTCGCGCTCCATCAGCAGCTTTAGCAGCGCGAGCTGAGCGGGCGAGATGAACACGGCCAGCTCGCCCGGTTCGCTGAAGTCGGTCTGGGCGGCGAACAGCGTGATCGAGGCGATGCAGGTATCCCCTTCACGGGCCAGCGCGGCAGCGCCGATCGACAGCAGCGTGCCGCCGATGCAATAGCCCACCGTGTGCACGCGCCGCGACGGCACGATGGCCGACACCGCGTCGAGTGCGGCGCGCAGGCCGAGCCGCAGATAGTCGTCCATGGCGAGGTTGCGATCGGCGGCGGTCGGGTTCCGCCACGAGATCATGAACACCGTGTGGCCCTGCTCGACGAGGAACCGCACCAGCGAATTGTGCGGTGAAAGGTCGAGGACGTAGTACTTCATGATCCACGCGGGCGTGATCAGGACCGGTTCGGCATAGACGTCCGGACGCTGCGGGCTGTACTGGATCAGCTCGATGAGCTCGTTGCGCATCACCACTTTGCCGGGGGTGATCGCGACCTGCTCCCCGACCCGGAAGTTTCGGGTGCCCGGTGCCGGACTCCCTTCGAAGGTGCGCGTCAGGTCTTCGAGCCAGTACTGCGCGCCGCGCAGCAGATTGGCGCCCGCCTCGGCGCGCGTTTGTTCCAGCAGTTCCGGATTGGTCAGCAGGTAGTGCGCCGGTGAAGTCACGTCCAGGAGCTGGCGCTGCAGGAAATTGAGGCGCAGGGCGCTGGCGCTGGACATGCCGCCGCCCGGATTCAGGGCCTGTGCACCCCACTGGCTGAAACTGGAGTAATTGTGCGCATAGACGTTGAAGGGCCAGTGGTTCCAGGCGTGGTCCGCGAACTGCGGATCGCTGCTCCCGTGGGCCAGTTCCTGGCCCGTGGCCGCGCGCAGGGCAAAGCGCCAGCTGTCGGTCGTGCGCGCCAGGGCATCCTGCGCCAGCGCCAGCGGCAGCTCCGGCCGGGCGTACAGGCTCAGCCACCAGTCCTGCCAGTCGTGCGCATAGGCGTCGCTGCTCCCGGACGGGCGCTCGACGGGTAACTGGACGTCGGTATTCATGGGCAAGGCCCGCGGTGCTGGATCATTCAAAAAAAAAGCCCCGGGGAAGTTTCCTAGCCCCGAGGCCTGATCTGTCAGCTAGTCCGGCAGGCCTTTAGGCTGCCTTCTTGGTCAGCTCGACAACCTTGGCCGACGCGGCGTTAAACATCGCGGTCAGGGTGTTGTGCGACTCGCTGGCGATCGTGGTCAGTTCCTGAACGCGGCCGCGCAGCTGCGCTCAGCCGGGCTCTTGGCCGCAACGATGGCCTGGGCCTGGGTCAACGTCCATTCCAGGTAGTCGCCGGCGACGGCGTACTGGTAACGGGCCAGGCGCTCGAGGGCCTTGACGCCTTCCTGCTGGGCCTGAAACGCGGGAGCGAGCGCATTGCGGTAGGTCTCCAGCAGCGCATTCGCATCGAATATACGGTCGGTCATGTCAGTGGCTCCAAATAGTCGGGGTGTGTGGGGTGCTTCGAACTGGGGCTATCCTAACCCGAGTTTGTATGCAGTGCAAGAGGATTCTTCAGGAGTCTACTGGAGTAGAGAGAAAATTCATTAACATATTGATTGTAAACAATATTTTAAGGATAAAAACGCCCAAGAGGCGTCTGGGTGTCACTCCATCGGAACGCGGCGCATCCTAAATCCTCAGCCCGCCATCGAGCTCGATGATCCGCCCGCTGAAGAAGTCATTCTCGAAAATGAAGCGGGCGGCGTGCGCGATCTCCTCCGGTCGGCCGAGCCGACCCACGGGCACCGGGGCCACGATCTTTTGCAGCAGCTCCGGCTTCATGGAATCCAGGATCGTCGTGTGCGTAAACCCCGGGGCGATGCCGCCGACCCGGATGCCGTAGCGCGCCAGCTCACGCGCCCAGACCACTACCAGCGAGGCCACCCCCGCCTTGGCCGCGGTGTAGTTCGATTGCCCGATGTTGCCGGCGCGGGAGATGCTGGAGATATTGATGATTACCCCACCATGGCCCAGTTCGACCATGCGTTCCGCAGCCTCACGGCCACACAGGAACACGCCGGTCAGGTTCACATCGATCACGGCCTGCCACTGCGCCAGGCTCATCTTGCCAATCACGGCGCCGTCCCTGCCTTTGACCAGCAGCGCGTCCTGCAGGATCCCGGCATTGTTGACGATCCCGTCGAAGCGGCCGAAATCGGCGACGATGCGATCGAAGGTGTCGATCAGCTGGGACTCGTTCGCCACACTCGCGCCGTAGGCGCGGGCCTGCACGCCAAGCCCCAGGCAGGCGTTGCGCGTGTCCTGAAGGGAGGCGACCTCGAGGTCGATCAGCGCCAGATTGGCGCCACAGGCCGCGAACTGTTCGGACAGCGCACGGCCGATGCCGCGCGCAGCGCCGGTAACGGCAACGGTCTTGCCCTTCAGATCCATGAGCGGGAGTCCTTTACTTAAGGGGATTTGTCGGCAGCGGGTGGCGGGGGCGCGTCGCTGGAATCATCGCCACTGCCCGGCTCGTCGGCACCCGGCGCCTCGCTGCCGCCGGCTTTCCCCGCCTGCGGGTTGAGCGCTGAGAGCATGGACGCCTGCATCCGGCTCCACATCTCCATGTTCTGGCGGGTCAGTTCAGCGAGTGGCGCCAGCGGGCCTTCCATCGCCTTCGCCATCTGTTCCTGCACCGCACGCTGCTGCTGCATCACTGCACCCAGGCCCTGCTCCAGATAACGCGAGAGCATGTCCTGCACGGGATTGCCGTAGAAGCGGATGATGCCCTCGAGCAGTTGCACCGTCAGGACCGGCGAGCCGAACTGTTCCTGCTCCGAGATGATCTGCAGCAGCACGGCTCGCGTGAGATCCTCGCCGGTGCGATCGTCGATGACCTGCACCCGCTCGCCGCCGGCGATCAGACGGCGCAGGTCTTCCAGCGTGACATGGCGGCTGGCCGTCGCGTCGTACAGCCGACGATTGGCGTACTTGCGAATGACGCGGGCTGGCGCAGGAGGTGGATTCAGAGGCATGGGCAGGCGTGGTTGCAACTCGGCGCGCATGCTAACCCAGGCTCTATGCAATGCACAATTCATCCGGTCACAGATTCTGTTGGATCATCCCGCCCAGGGAAATTATTTACAATGATCAATCAGTTGCGTTTTACAGGACGTCCGCGCTGCCCACTCGAGCGGCCGCGCCGGACCTACCGCAACGCATACGAGCCGCCCGGCGGGACAACGGATCCTTAAGCGTCTTGAGGCTGTGGCAGACTCCGCTCACGATGCAGCACGCCACCAGAGGCCGATCCCAGCAGTGCGCCGGCGCGGTGTTCATGATCGAACCGGCCGCCTTCTCTTTCAACGAGGAGACCGCCGCTTCCAATGCCATGCAGCGCTCGCGCGATGCCGGGGCTGGCGCCGCGGACGTGATGGCCGCCGCGCGCGCGGAATCGCAGCAGCTGCGCCTTGCTCTGGAATCGGAAGGCGTGCGCGTGCAGATGGGAGCGGACACGGCGGTGCCGCGCAAGCCGGATGCCCTGTTTCCCAACAACTGGATCAGCTTTCACGACGACGGCACGATCGTGCTGTATCCGATGCTCGCGCCCAACCGGCGGCTTGAGCGGCGCACGGAACTCGTCGATGAGGTGTGCGCGGCGCTGGATTTCAATCCGCGTCGCCGGCTCGACTTCAGCGCGCATGAAACCGCCGGGAAATTCCTCGAGGGCACGGGGAGTCTGGTGCTCGATCACGTGGCGCGCGTCGCCTACGCCTGCCGTTCGCCGCGCACCGACGCGGCGCTGGTGGGCGACTGGGCGGGGCAGATGGATTATGAAGCGGTGATCTTTGATGCCGCCGACGCGCACGGCCGCCCCTACTACCACACCAATGTGCTGATGTGGATCGGTTCGCGCGGCCTGATGTGCTGCACCGAGGCCATTGCCGCAGCCGATCGCCCGCGGGTAGTGGCGAGTTTCCGCAACAGCGGCCGCGAATTGATCGAGATCGATCGCGCCGCGGTCGATGCCTTCGCCGGCAACATGCTGGAGCTGGCCACCTGGGACGAGGCGCTCGGCGACGCCACGCTGCTGGTGATGTCGGCGACCGCGCGGGCCGCGCTCGGGGAGCAGACGATGCGTCAGCTCAGCGGCTGCGTGGACACGGTGCTGGCGGTGCCGGTGCCGACGATCGAGCGGATCGGGGGCGGCAGCGTGCGCTGCATGCTGGCGGAAGTGCCGGAGCCTCGCGCGTGAATCGGGCGCAGGCCGCTCCGGCGGCAACGCTTCCACAACGGGTATTTTGCAGCCTGGCGGACGGCGCCCTGCATTCGGGCGAGCGGCTCGCCGCCGAGCAGGCTGTCAGCCGCAGCGCCATCTGGAAGGCGATCGGCGCACTGCAGGCCCTGGGCCTGGAAATCGAGGCTGCGCCGCACCTGGGTTACCGGCTGGCGCAGCCCGTTGCACCGCTCGATGCCGCCCGGATTGCCTCGCTGCTGCAGCCCGACGTGCGGGCCCGATTGCGGCAGGCGGAAGTCGCCTGGACAGTGGATTCCACCAACGCGGTGCTGCTCGCGCGGGGCGAGCCGCCCGCGGGACAGTTTGATTTCCTCGCCGCGGAATACCAGGCGGCCGGGCGCGGGCGCCGCGCGCGGCCGTGGTTTGCGCCGCCGGGAGGCGCGCTGTGCCTGTCGCTGGTGTGGAGTTTCGATGCTCTGCCCAGCGGTGCCGCGGCGCTGAGCCTTGCGGTTGGCGTCTGCGCGCGGCGTGTGCTCGAGCGCGTGGGCGCCGTGCCGGTGCAGCTGAAGTGGCCCAATGACCTCTACGCCCGTGAGCGCAAGCTGGGCGGCATCCTCATCGAATTGCGTGCCGAGAGCGCGGGCCCGGCGATGGTCGTGATTGGCATCGGCATCAACTGCGCGCTGGGCGCGGCCCTGACCCGCCGCGTGCAGGCCAGCGGCACTGAACCGATCGATCTGGCAGCACTCGGCAGCCCTGCCTGCGATCGCAATGAACTGGCCGCGCTGCTGCTCGATGAGATCGTGCGTGGCGCGCTGGACTTCGAAGCGCGCGGACTCAGCGGATTTGCCCCGGAGTGGGCCGCCGCCGATGCGCTCGCGGACCGGAGCGTGGCGGTGAGCACCCCGGCCGGCGTGTTTGTCGGCGTGGCGCGCGGCATTGATCCGGACGGGGCGCTGCGCGTGGAGGGGGCGGAAGGCCTGCGTCGTTTTAACTCGGGCGAGGTGACGGTGAGGGCGCAGGGGTGAAGCAGCTGCTGATCGACGCCGGCAATTCCCGGCTGAAGTGGGCGATGCTGCGCGGCCGGCGCCTCGGGCGAGTGCGGGTGGCGGAGTGGAACGGGCGCACGGTGGCGGGCGTGGCCCGCCGGGCACTCGCGGGCGGCGTCGATCGCGTGCTGGTCTGCAGCGTGGCCGGCACCGTGCTCGAGCGGGCCCTGCGCCAGGCCGCGCGTGCCGCCGGCGCGCCGGCGCCGCAATTCATCCGCAGCACGCGCCGTGCGGCGGGCGTCCGCAATGGCTATGTGGAACCCTGGCGCCTGGGGGCTGACCGCTGGGTCGCCATGCTCGGCGCGCGGGCCCGGCATCCGGGCCGGACACTGTGCATCGTCGATGTCGGAACCGCACTCACGATCGACCTGCTGGACTCCGCCGGCCAGCACCGCGGCGGACTGATCACGCCGGGACCGGCCCTGATGGTGGAATCATTGCTGCGCGATACGGCCGGCATACGCCGCCGCGCCGGCGGCCGCTTCGGCCCTGCAGCGCGAAACGCCGCGCCCTTCGGCCGCAGTACCCGCGCCGGACTCCTGTCCGGAAGCGCGCTGGCCTGCGCGGCGCTCATCGAACGATCGGTCCGCGAGGCGCGCGCTGAACTGGGCGGCCGGCCGCGATTGCTCCTGGCAGGCGGCGGCGCAGCGCCGGTGGCCCGCTTCCTCCGTGTCGCGCACGAACGTGTCGATGCGCTGGTGATCGACGGGCTGGCGATGCTCGCCGCGCACAATTCCCGCTAGAATTGTGCTGATGAGGCCGCTCTTATACGCGCTGTTGCTGGCCAACCTGCTGTTCTTCGGCTGGGCGCGCTGGATAGACAAGCCGCTGGCCGGCCGCAAGGCGGTCTCTGGTGCTCCCCTGCAGCTGGCGCCGGCGCCGGGCGCGGCTCCGATACGCGTAGCGGAAGTGACCGGAGGCGCTGATCAAAATGCGGGCCCCTCGCACTGCGCGTCGCTCGGCCCCCTGATCGACACGGTGGCCACTGCCGCGGTCGCCACCGCCCTGCGGGCGCGCAATCTCAATCCGCGCGAGCGCCAGGGGCCCGCTACGGTGAGCGAGGGGTACTGGGTTTACGTCGATCATCTCGGTACCGCCAGCGCGCGCACGCGCGCGCTGCAGCGGCTGAGTAATGGCGGGGTGCGTGACGCGGCGGCACTTCCCGACACGAACCAGGTATCGGTGGGTGTATTCAGCAGCCGGGAAGGCGCGGACCAGCGGGCCAAGACCGTGCGCGCCGCCGGACTGGCGCCCGTCGTCGAGGCACGCACCCACACTGTGAGTGCCTACTGGCTCAATGTGCAGCTGGCGATCGACATCCCGCCGCCCGCCGTGCCGGCACTGGTCGCCGGGCTGAACCTGCCCAGCGAACCGGCCTGGGGCGATTGCCCGGGAGCCGGGAAGCCGTAGCGGGTCCGTGACCGCGCAGCGCCGGGCCGCTATGATTTGCCTCGCTCGCCGCCGCAGTAGCTCAGTTGGTAGAGCACCTGATTTGTAATCAGGGGGTCGGGAGTTCGAGCCTCTCCTGCGGCACCACCGCTTTCGCCTGGAATCAGACGAAAGTGGTGACTCGCCCCGCTGTCGCATAGCTCGAGGATTTGGCAGTCATTAGAACAGTGGGGCTCACGAGTGACGCTGACGGGACGGGTAAAAATGTCCTGGACGACCGCATCCGCTGGCTGAGACTGGAGTGGCCTGCCCTGACGACCATGCTTGAGATACCCATCTTCCTGACTATCCTGGGCATCATGATCGAGGCCGGATCACAAGGTCTGGTGCACGTGAGGAAGAGCCTGGGTGCACTGGAAGGGGAATCGGTTGCGACGGGCGCTAGAGTGGCGATGATGGAATATCGCGCGGTGGCTGGAGAGTGGCCGCAATCCAACTTTGAGGCCGGCTTTGCGGACACGCAGGGGTCGTCTTCCCGGCTCACTGCGGTGACGATTCGATATGACGGCGCTGTGGATGTGACCTTTTCCGATGCAGACGCCGCAATGGCGGGTCAGGTGCTCTCCGTACGCGCCTGGCAGGGTGACGGGATCGGGCTGCCGGTGTCCTGGTCGTGCGGGCACGCGCGCAGGGCGCCGCTGGTGGTCACCAGCGCGGATCGCACTACGCTTACGGATGATGAGCTCCCTTCTACTTGCAGAGCCCGTTAATTGCCTCGTCTCAAATCCACGGCCGCCGAATCTCTCGCAAGTGCCGCACGAGCGCTGCACTATGCGCTGCATGAAACGGGCACGGTCGATGAGGCGTTCAGGAAGTTGTATGCGGCCGCTGATCCCCAGCAACATGAGACTCTCCGATCGCTGGAGGGCATATTGCGGTCCCCTGAATCGGAGCCGGCCACACCGCGAAAGCTGCGGCTGTCCTCTTATCCAACGCTGGCCTGGCTGTTGCGCCAGACGTCCGCGCCGGAACAGTCTGCGGCAGCATTATTTGGTGAATTTCGCCGACATCAGTCTTTCAGCGCGACCGCGATGTTTGCGGTCTGGAGCGAGTTTGCGGGATTTCTGACCTATCTCGGCGTGGTACTGGCCGTGCTAGTTGTGCTTGTGATCAACTACGGGCTCTTTGTTCTACCGCAGTTCCGGGGACTCTATAGCCAATTTGGCACATCACTACCGAGGTTAACCTCGTTATTGTTTGGCGGGGGTGCGCCGCTCTTTACACTCCTGTTGCTGTCGGCCGTCGCATTACTCGCCATCCTGTGCTGGTTCGTTTTCGACTTGCGCCGAAAGCTGCGCCGTTACGCGCCGATGCCGGCCGGTTACTACAGACTGCCGCTCATTGGCACCGTGGCGCTGGCCTATAACCAGTATCTATGGCTCTCGTACGCGGCGCTCCTGCGAGCCACGGGGATGAGGGCTGCCGAAGCGTTGCGGATTGCGGGCAGGCGTTTGCCGTTAGCGGCGGTAGAACGATGGGAGACCTTGCCGACATCGGGTGAACCGGGTCTGGTGAATGACCTGGCCCTGGCCTTCCGGCTGGGCAAGCTCGATGAGGAGGCGTCGTTCCAGCAGGAAGCCACGGTGGATTCGTTTCTGGCGGCCCTGCACCGCTGCCGGATCCGCTCGCGGCTCGTATTGACAATCTGCGTCTATTATCTCGTTGCCAGTTATGTCGCCGCGATGTACTTGCCTATTTTTTCCCTTGGTTCGGCCATCTAAAGGAGCGCGCCATGCGTGCGTCAGGCTTTACGCTTATTGAACTCATGATTGTCGTGGCCATCATTGGCATCCTCGCCGGCATTGCGATCCCGGCCTATCAGACCTATACGATCCGGGCCCAGGTGAGTGAGGCATTCAGCCTGGCCTCGGAACTGAAGGGTTCCATTCAGGAGTATCGCAAGGAACGGGGCACGCTGCCGGCGGACAACGCGGCGGCCGGTGTGCCACAGCCGGAAAAGCTCATTGGCAACTATGTTACGCGGGTAGAAGTGAATCAGGGCAGCATCAACGTCACGTTCGGCAATTTCGTCAACAAGAACATCGCCGGCCAAATTGTAACTCTGCAACCTATCGTGGTGAAGGGCAGTCCTGCGAGTCCGATGTCCTGGCGATGCGGCTATCGCGGTGTGCCCAGCGGCATGGAAGCCGTGGGGGAGAACCGCACCAACGTTGATTCCAAATTTCTGCCGTCGTCTTGTCGAAGTTGAGGGCGTGCGTTATCGCGAGCGCAGAAAATCGATCAGATCCTGTTTCGATGTCGTCGGCAGCTTTTCGTACAGGTTCACGACGGCGTTCGCTTCGGAGCCCGGCCCCTTGTGGGCAAGAATCGCGCTGGGTAGGTCGCGCGCACGCCCGTCGTGCAGGAAGAATAGCCGCTGGCCCGCGCCCCACAGCGGTGCGGTGCGAAACTCGTCGCCCCGTGCATCACCCTGCGCGATCCCATCCGCCAGGCACCTCGGCGTGTGATCGGGATTGTCCGGACAGCTGCCCATTTTGTGCAGCAGCAGATCTGAAAAAAGATTGGCGTAGCGCTGCGCGCTGACGGCGGCGATCGACGACGGTCCCAGTGGCAACTGTCGCACATGACAGGCGGAGCAATAAACCCGATCGAATACCGCGCTGCCGCGAACGATATTCTCGCCGCAATCGCCGGACTTGGTCAGATCGCAGGCGGGCATCGGCGGCGCGAGCATGCGCATGAACAGCTCGAACTTGACCAGATCGCCCGTGACCGCTGCAAACTGTTCGCTGGGCGAGCGGGCGGTGGCCGGGGCCGGTTGGTCGAGCTGCCCAAAATCGATATCGTCCTCCGGAGTAGCATTCAGTTTGCAGGCATCGGGCAAGGGCGTCGCCTCTTCATCGCGCTCGTTCGGGAACAGCTCATTGGTCACGCCTTGCTCGACGTTGTAGGCCTCGCCGGCGAACAGCAGCAGCGATTTATTCTGCGCCTTCCAGCCGAAACGCGTGATCGTACTGTCATTGCCGGAGCGATTTTCACGACCGCGCCCCGGTCGACCGATGATGCCGAGCCGCTCATACATCTTCACCCGATCGCCGGCCCGCATGGTACCCGGGCGCTGCGGATCGTGAGCGTTCGGCCGAAGCGCCACCGCTTTCATCCGCTCAAGGGTGTTCGCCGCGATGGTCGAATCACTGATCGCCTCGATCAGCCCAAGGCCGAACAGTGGCGTTGGAATTCGCAGGCTGACATTGCCCCTGTTCCAGGCTGGCTTGAGGGGCGGCTGCCCAATTTCGCAGCCCTGGGCATCGGAGCGACCGCCAATCGTGAACAGCGGATGCACGCTCCCGTCGGGGCGGCGCCCGTAGGCCCCAGCGGCATCGGCGCCAAGGCGGTAGTCGCCCTCCGCGTCCATCAACCACTTGAATCGTGCCTCGACAATCGGGCCATCCGCGTGCAGAAACGGAATCTCGGCATCGTTTGTGGCGCCTGCGCGGTGCGCGGCGATTGGTTCGGGATTCACGAATCCACTTGAACCGCCTGCGGCTGGAAAGCCATGGCAGCCTGAACAACTGTCAAGATTGAAGCGCGGGCCCAGCCCTTTGCCGGAGTCGGCGCCGCCCGTGACGGCACTGAGTTCATTGAAGGCCTCCTGACTGGCCTTGAACATCGCCAGTTGCGCCACGCTCAGCCCTGGCAGCGGGCCGCCGGCCCGCGCGGTGGGATTCGGACTGGGCGGATGATCGACGACGCTTCCCGCGGGCGGTGGTTCCCCATCGCAGGAGGCCATCAAGGCTGCAATGACTGCAATCAAACCCGGGAGGGCTGACAACCTCGATCGACGCTGAGCCGGATCCCATGTCGATCCATTGATTCCGGTCTGCGAGTGCATGTGGGTCATGTGCGGAACTCCACAAGGTCGTGCGCAGGATGGGCGCGCCAGCCGGGACGCTACGCCTACGTCGTTCGGCGCTGCAAGTGACAATTCGCTTTTGAGTGTCGCCCGGTGGCGACGCGCCTCCGCCGGTGAGTCCTGGCGATGAATTGAGTTTCGCCGCGGGCCTGAAAAGCCATTGCAATGGCCGCAGTTGGGCGGGCGTCGTTGACGAACGGTCAGCCATCGTGGATGAGCGGTCGCAGGCCCGATAAACGGCGCATTGCAGCCGACCGGTGGACTGGTGCTGAATTCGGTCGCGGATCTAGCATGGCTTCACGTGCAGGAGTGGCCCATGTCGGCAGCCAAACGCGACAACTACGTATTTAGCCTGGCGAAGAACGCTGAGCAGGCGACGCGGCGACCCATGCCGCGCAAAGCCCTGTCGCTCCCGGACCGAACGGCGCAGGCCCTCGTTCTGCTAGGGTCGTGGAACGAAGGCACGACACGGGGCCGCGATCCCTACAACAGCTCGGGGCCACGTAGCCGCAGCTGAGGGCGCCGCGCCGCTACTTCAGCAGGCGCCGCCGGATCAGGCGCACCGCCACCAGCAGGCTCAGCCCGGCGTAGGCCACGAGCACCAGCACATCGGTCAAGGGTTGCGTCATCGGCAGCCCGAGCGTGAGTCCGCGCGCCAGATCGGCGCCGTGGGCGAGCGGCAGCAGTTCCGCGGCCCGCTGCACGAAGACGGGCAGGGCGTTGCGCGGGTAGAACACGCCTGAGACGAACATCATCGGCGTGATCAGGAGGGTAAAGTAGAACACGAAGAAATCGAAGCTCTTCGCCACGGCGGTCATGATCAGCCCGAGTCCGGCGAAGGCCAGGCCGATCAGCAGGACCACCGGCATCACGGCCAGCGGCCGCAGGCCGTGCACCAGGCCGAGTAGATACATGGCCAGCAGCATGGCGGCGCCTGAAAAGGTGCTCTTGAGCGCCGCCCACAGCCATTCGCCGACGACGACATCGACCGGAGTCATCGGCGCGTGCAGGATGCCCTCCCAGGTGCGCTGCACCTTCAGGCGTGAAAACGCTGAATACAGCGACTCGAAGGTGGCGCTGTTCATCGCGCTGTAGCAGACCATGCCGGCGGCCAGGAAACTGATGTAGGGCATGCCGGCGATCGGCGGCATGAAGGCGCCGAGCCCGAAACCCAGGCCCACCAGGTAGATCACCGGGTCGGCAAGATTGCCCACGAGCGAGGCGTACATGAGCTTGCGCCACACCAGGAAATTGCGGCCGACGATGTGAAGGCAGCGCAGCTGCAGACGCTCAATCACGGATATCCCGCCCGGTGAGCTTAATGAACACATCCTCGAGATTGGCGGCGCGCGACAGCGCGCGCAGCGCGGGATGGTCCTGCATGGCCTGGAGCAACGCCGCCGGCTCCTGGCAATAACAGAATGCCGTTCCGCCCGTCAGTTCGACGCGCTCGGCGTGACGCGGCGCGATCGCCCGGGCCCACTCCTGCACGCCTTCCCCGTAGACCTCGACCACGTGCGGTTCGATCTGGGAGCCGATCAGGCGGCGCGGCGAGTCTTCGGCGATCATGGTGCCGTGATCGAGGATGCCGACCCGATCGCAGAGGCGCTCGGCCTCGTCCATGAAGTGCGTGGTGAGGATCAGGGTGCGGCCCGAGGCCGCCAGGCTCTTGAGCCGGTCCCAGATCACATGCCGTGCCTGCGGATCCAGGCCGGTGGTCGGCTCGTCGAGAAAGATGATCTGCGGGTCGTTGACCAGCGCACGCGCCAGCGTCAGCCGCCGTTTCATGCCGCCCGACAGGGTATCGAGGCGCGCGGCCGCTTTGTCCTCGAGACCGGCGAATTCCAGCAGCCGTGGGAGCTTTCCCAGCATCGTGCGGCGCGTGATGCCGAAGTAGCGGCCGTAGACGATCAGGTTTTCGGCGACGGTGAAATCAGGATCGAGATTGTCGAATTGCGGGCAGACTCCGGTGCGGGCCCGTGCGGCCCGCGCTGCGGCGGGCACCGGGAGCCCGGCCAGGGTGATGCTGCCGGTATCGCTCGCCGTGAGACCCAGGCAGCAGCGCAGCGTCGTCGTCTTGCCGGCCCCGTTCGGCCCCAGCAGACCGTAGCATTCGCCGGCGGCGACGCTGATGTTCACGCCGCGCAGGACTTCGGTTCCGGAATAGGACTTGCGGAGCGCGCGCACCTGGAGCATGCGCTAGTCTCTCACGATTGATCGGAGCGCAGTCAGCGTGCGGCGTAGGCGTCCATCATGAGGCCGGTGCCGCCGCCGGAAATGTGCGCCACGACGGCGGTGCGGCGATGCACCTTGGTGACTGCCCCCAGGTCGATCGCGAAGGCGAGCTCCACCTGCTGGCCCTTGCGCAAGCCGAGCGAAGCGGTGCGGATGAATACGCCGTTGGCGCTCAGATTGATGGCGCGGCACAGGCGGCGCTTGCCCGCCGGCATCATGATATACACCGTGGTGCGCGCCCGATGGCGTGTGTGCAGGCGTCGTTCCATGAACTTTCGAGATCCCCTGGTTCCGGAAGCCCGCTAACGCGGGTTGTATCGTGGCCGGCTACAATTATGCCTAGCTCATTGGCAATTCCAACCCCAAGCTAACTTAATCAAGAGACAAATCGATAGCCACTCGACGATGATCGGCAAGCGTGAACTGCCTGGAGTGAATCGCGGAATAAGACAGGCAAGCGCATGCGCCGCCGACCTGCCGCTGTGCTCGCCTCGCGCCGGCAACGGTTGATCGATGTAACCCGTGTCCGGCCTTGCTGCGTCGCCATCGTGGAAAGCGAAGGACTGCGTGGTACTGTCTGGAAGGGGCGGAGGCGTCATGAACCACACCCGATGCGGCGTGACGGGTTCGAGGGCCGGGTATGCCGCCCTCGGCGGGCCGCACCAGGGCAAGGTCGGCCCGCGTTATGGCAAGTGGTCGGGCGTCTTGACGCGTGGGAATTGGGACGCGCGGTGGTGGGCGCGCGAACTTAAGACAAGCGGCAGTGGCCCGCCGCGCCGTTCATCTCCCGGAAACGCCCGCTAATCGGCTTCCCCGGCAGCCCAGGCCCGCCGCCCCTAGGATGAGCCCATGGACAAGTCCCGCCGAGCCGGTTTCACGTTGATCGAGCTGATGGTCACCCTGGCCGTGGCCGCCATCCTGATGGCCGTCGCGATCCCGAACCTGCGCGACTTCCTGCGCAACAATCGCCTTACGGGCGGCGTGAACGATCTGCTGCACTCGATCCAGGTGGCGCGCACCGAGGCCATCAAGCGCCAGCAGGGCAGTGTCGTCGTCTGCGGCACCACCGACCCGGCGGCCGGCACCGCCGCGCTCACCTGCACCTACAACACCTTCCGGGGCTGGTTTGTGTTCCAGGACCTGAACAGCAACTGGCAGCGCGATGCCGGCGAGCCCGTGATCGAGACCCATACCCTGATCGACGCCAGCGTCACGGTGAAGCCGGACGCTAATGGCGATATCGTCAGCTTTGGGCCCAGCGGCTTCGCCAATCCGGCCGGCGCCAAGGTACCTACGGCGACGCTCATCATGTGCGACGCTCGCGGCGTAGTGGCGGTCGGAACCGGTTCGACCGGTCGCGCGCTGTTCATCACCGCCACCGGGCGGGCCCGCGCCACGGCCGCCTATGCGGACGTGCACAACACGGCGCTGCCGCTGGTAACCGGCGGGAGCTGTCCGTGATCAGCACGACACTCCGATTGCGGCGAGCGCGCGGGTTCACGCTGGTGGAGGCCATGGTCGCGCTGGTGGTGCTCGCCGTCGGCATGCTCGGCATCGCCGGCCTTTACGTGACGACACTGCGCTCCGGCGGTGGCGCGATCTTTCGCATGCAGGCGGTCAATCTCGCCGCCGACCTGGCCGATCGCATCCGCTCCAATCGCGGTGCCAACGTGGCCTATGCTGGCGCGGCGGCCAACAACAACTGTTACGGCACGGGCTCCGTGGACTGCGCCCCGGCCCTGATGGCGGCCAATGACCTGTTCGTCTGGCAGCAGCAGGTC
>WNFL01431587.1_pt2 | contig 23431 bp, 20 predicted proteins | sample 5400361 | NCBI WGS metagenome assembly WNFL01 (sample SAMN13153351, study PRJNA577476) | soil metagenome | isolation source: 40 cm soil on Douglas fir-dominated hillslope | place: USA:California | collected 2013-09-17
TGGCTTCGGTCACCCCGTCGGTGACCACCGCCACCGTCTCGCCGGGCCTCACCGTCGCCTCCCCTACTTCGTAGGACACCTCGTCGAGCAGCCCCACTGCGGGCCCGCCTTCGAGAAGCCGGCTCACCGTGCCATCCCGGGCGACGTGGTAGGGCGGGACGTGCCCGGCGTTGACGTAGAGGAGCCGCCCTGTCTCGGGATCCAGCTCCGCGTAGAACAGCGTCACGTACTTGTTGGCCTGGGTGCTGGCGAACAGGAAGCGGTTGAGGCGCTCCAGGAGCTCTCCCGGCGAGGCCGTGCCGGCCAGGGCCCGGATCGAGGCGTGCACCGAGGCCATCAGGATGCTGGCCGGCGTCCCTTTTCCCGAGACGTCGGCGATCACGAGGGCCAGGCGGCCGCCGCCGAGCGGCACCCAGTCGTAGTAGTCCCCGCCGACCTGGAAGCAGGAGCGGCTCTCCGCCGCCACCTCGAAGCCCGGGATCTCGGGGCATCGCGGCGGGAAGAGGTTCTGCTGGATCTCCCGGGCGATCTGAAGCTCGCGGTCCTGACGCTGCTTCTCCGCCCGCCCCCGGAGGAGGCGCGCGTTCTCCAGGGCGGCCAGGGCCTGACGCGCCAGGGTCTGGGCGAAGTCGCGGTCCTCTTCGGAGAACGGCACCCTGCTGGCCCGCTCGCCCACGGCCAGGAGCCCTTCCACCCGATCCCCCGCGGCCAGGGGCACCACCAGGGCCATCCGCCCCAGCTCCAGGCGCTCGCGGAGCGGCCCCACGGGCAGCTCGGCCACGGTCTGCGGTCCCCGAAGCGCCTTGAGGGCGGCCGCCGCGGCCTCCACGGGGATGGGCGCCTTCTCGGTCTCCCGCCGAAGTCCGCGCTCGTGGGCCAGGACGAGGCCCTGCGGTGTCGCCAGGTAGAGGGCGCACCGCGAAACCATGAAATGGCCCATGACGGTGGTCGCGATGAGCTTCTGGATCGCCTCCTCCTCGAAGTTGCCGGTCAGCTCTCGGCTGATGTCGAAGAGGTTGTGGAGCTGGAAGATCTTCACCGAGAGCTTCTGGTTCACCTGCCGGAGCTCGTCGTAGATGAGGCCGTTCTCGATCGGGGTGGCCGCGCAGCCGGCCACGCTCCGCAGGAAGTTCTCCTCCTCGCTGCCGAACGTCCTCTCCCCCGCCCGCGGTCCCAGCCCCAGGACGGCGATCGGACGGTCGCGGCGGTGGATCGGGCAGAGCAGAACCAGACCGTGCCGGTCGTGGGCCACGTGCCCGGGACCTACGGCCGTGAGGTCCGCGGGCGGTCCCTCGCGGCCGAGGTCGAGGGGGGCTGCCGCGGGGAGGCCGCGGGAAGCCCTCGCGTGGAAGGTCCCGTCTGCGCGGCGGACGAAGAGCGCCCCCCGCGCCACCTGCAGCTCGCCCATGACGATCAGCAACGCCGCGTTCAGGATCTCCTCGCTGGTCAGGCCCGAGTTGAGGGTGGTCGTCAGGTCGAGGAGGGAGATCAGCTCCGACATTCGCTTGAGCAACGGGGGCTCGCGCCCCTCGCGCCTGAACTGGTCGAGGGCCTGCTGGTACTGGTAGACGACCGGGGTCTCCGAGGACATGCCCGGTCAGGAGCCGGCCGGCTCGGCCTTCCGCTTCACCAGGCAGCAGACGTTCTGGTGGGCCGACCGCCGGAAAGTGACCGAGTCCATGATCTTCTCCATCAGGTGAACGCCCAGCCCGCCGGTGCGCCGCTCGCTCACATAGCGCTCGATGTCCACGCGGGGCACGGACCGCAGGTCCACCTTCGCTCCGTTGTCCACCACCTCGACACAGAGAGCGGGCCCCCGGTCTTCGAACCGGATCTCGACCGTGCGGTCCGTGGCCCCTCCGTAGGCGTGCTCCAGAACGTTGGTCGTGGCCTCGTCGACCGCGAGGGCCAGCCGGTCCGCTTCCGTCGCGTCGAAGCCGGCGGCCTCCGCCATCTTCTTGCTGGCATCGCGGACGACCGCCAGGAAGTCCGTCTGGCTGGGGATCACCAGGACGAGGGCCGGCCGCGTCTGCGCACTCAAGACGCGCCGGACCTCTCGGCATCCCGGAAGCTGAGCACGGCTTCCACCTCGGAGGGAAAGATCTGATACAGGTGGTTGAACCCGAGGATCTCGAAGATGTTGGCCACCGTCTCGTTCAGCTCCGAGAGCCGGATGTCGCCCCCGTTGCCGCGGACCTCCTCGATGGCGCCCATGATGGCCCCGAGCCCGGCGCTCGCGATATAGACGAGGCGCGAACAGTTCACCACGATCTTGAAGCGGTGCTTCTCGAGGGCCTTCTGGATCTCCCCCTCGAACAACCGGACGGTGTGGGCGTTGATGAAGCCCTGCGGATAGAGGAGAACGATGTCGTCCAGCTCCCGGGTCTCGACTTCCAGCTCGTTCATTGGGCCTTTTCCGACCTCGATCGACTATAGCGTGTCCGAGCAGCCTTCGAAAGGCGGAGAGGAGGCGCTCTGGTCAGGCCCCGAGAATCGGCCGCGCCCGCGCGATGTCGGCCTGGATCTGCGCCACCAGGGCTTCGGAATCCGCGAACTTCCGCTCGTCGCGCAGGCGCTCCACGAAGGCGACCCGAAGGTGGGAGCCGTAGAGGTCGCCCGTGAAGTCCAGGAGGTGGGCTTCGAAGGTGAACGTGTCCCCGTCGTAGGTGGGCCGCCGTCCGATGTTGACGACGGCGGGCCGCGCCATCCCTTCCGGGGTCCGAACCCGGGCGGCGTACACGCCCGCCCGCGGCCGGATCTCGTTCAGGGCTTCCAGGTTTGCCGTCGGGATGCCGATCGTGCGGCCGCGCCCGTCGCCCCGCACCACCCGGCCGTCCACGAAGAAGTCCCGGCCCAGCAGATCGCGGGCCGAGGCCACGGCGCCGCGGGCGAGGGCCTCGCGGACGCGGCTGCTGCTGATCGGCGCCCCCTCGTGCCAGACGGGCTCCACCGCGCGCACGGCGAAGCCCAGCGAGCGGCCGAGGGCCAGAAGCCGCGTGACGTCTCCGGCGCGGCCGCGGCCGAAGCGGAAGTTCGAGCCCACTACGACCAGGCGCGCGCCCAGGGCCACCGCGAGCACCTCGCGCGCGAAGGCCTCCGGCTCCTGCTCGGACAGCTCGCGAGTGAACGGCAGGACGGCCACGCGGTCGACCCCGAGGCCGGAAAGGATCTCGGCCTTCTGGTCGAGCGTCATCAGGCTCGCCGGTGCCCGGTCCGGGCTGAGCACCTGCGAGGGATGCGGGTCGAAGGTCAGCACCACCGAGGTCCCGGAGGCCGCTCGGGCGCCGGCTACCGCTTCACGCACCAGGGCTTGGTGCCCCCGGTGCACCCCGTCGAAGTTGCCGACCGTCACCGATGCGGCCGGCCAGGCCTGCGGCGAGAGGGTTCCGAGCCGAACCTGCTCCATCCTTCGAGGTCGGCCGCTCAGGGCCTTTCCGCCGTAGACGTCCTCTCGATGATTGCGCCGGGCCGGTCCCTGCCGGCATCATCCACGGCACTCAGGAGGTAGCTCGCCCCCTGGGGGACGTAGTGGTAGGGGCGGCCCCAGGGGTCCGTCAGGTAGCGGGCGTCCACCAGACCCCTCGTCACCAGGTCTTGCAGGCTCCGTGCTTGTGTCCCCGACGCGAGCTGATGGGCCTGGAGCGCCTGGTCCAACCTCTGAAGGCGCGAGATGGCCACAGCATCGAGGACCTGGTCGTAGCTCGGGCGGTGCAGCGAAACGAGTCCGGTGACCGCGAACGGGGAGCGGAGCTGGGCGAAGATCCCCGCGATCGAGACCAGGGCCACGAGTCCGGTCACGATGTAGCCAGGGGTGGCCGAGGCGATCGACTCCTCGACCTCCTCCCGCGCCGCCCGGGCCTCGCCCCTGCCGGTGCGGGCGATGATGTTGCGGTTCAGGAAGTCGAACAGGGTCCGGCACACCTCGAACTCCCCGACTCCCGAAGCGTCGATGACCCCCTGCACGGTGCGCACGCCGTCGACCTTGCGGAAGATGCGCTCCTCTTCGGGCGAGAGGCGGATCCGGGTGGAGCTGGCCGGACCACGAGACGATCCGGAGAGGGCGGAGGCCTCGTCCCCTCCCGCCCCCACCTCGATCTGGCCGGGCTCCACTGCCGAGCGGAAGACGATGTCGAAGGAGGGGATCTTCCGCTCGATGATGGGCCACTCGTCCACCATGCGGATCCCTTCCATCAGGATGAAGTCCGCGCTCATGGGGACGAAGTTCTCGCGGTCGTAGTCGACGCACCGGAAGACGCGGAACACGATCTGCGAGACCTGGACCTGGAGGGCTTCCCGGAGGTCCTTGCTGGTGATGAAGCCGCTGGTGGCGAGGATGTGGCCGAGGCGCTGCAAGGTCTGCTTCTGGGTCTCCAGAGCCTCGTCCAGCCGGTCCTTCCCGAGCTTGCCCTGCTTCACGAGCACGTTGCCCAGCCGGTCCTCGAGGCGCTTCGAGTTGGAGTCGGCCATGACCACCATGCCGTTCTCGAAGCTGACGGTCACCGTCTCGTTGTCGCTGGTGAGGGTCAGGATCCCGGTCTTCCGCTGCAGCCCGATGAGCTGGAAGATGTCGGGGAGTCCGAAGTCCTTGATCGTGCCTTCGAGGGCCATGGCGCCTTCTCAGCTCCTCACGCGGTCCGCGGCTTCCGCGATGCCGGGGTGCGCATGACGGCCACCGCCACCTCGAAATCCGGCCGGAGCCGGTTGGCCAGCAGCCAGATCGCGAGCAGCAGGAGCGCCGCCAGGCCGAGCCCCCAGGGCTTCGAGAGCGCGGAAGGCGCCTCCGTCACCGGGAGCAGGCGGCCGGCCAGGGCGGCGGTGACGATGATCAGGTACCAGGGCAGCGCGAAGGCCAGCCCGAGGAGGGCCTTGCCCGCGTAGACGTGCCCGGACCCGGGCGAGATCACGGAAAGCAGCCGGAACACGCGGCCGCGCCGCTCGTCCCAGCCCTGCACCTCGAGCAGCTTCCGGTTCCGGGCGGGGGCCGAGACGCCGTCTCGCACGATGAACAGGTGGTAGCACTGCGGGCAGAGCCCCACCGCAGCGCCGCCCCGATGGTCACGGGCGTCGAAGATCTGCCCGCACTTCAGGCACTGCAGGGTCAGCATCCTCCGGCGCCAGACCGAGAGCAGCGCCACCACGAAGCCGAACACGGCCAGGAAACCGGTGAAACGGTTGAGGAGCTCGCCCGCCAGCTCGGTCGCCTTCGCCGGCGCCCCGTCCTTGACCACGTTCTTCGCCCCGACGCCTTCGGCCGTGCCCAGGAACTTGCTCCAGACCTGGTCGACGGAGAGGCCGAGGTCCACTACGGCGTAATCGCCCTTGTCGTACCTCCAGGTGCGGTCGTAGTCGGCGACGAGGCTCCGCGCCAACCGGTCCGCGTTCGACTTCGCCTCCTGGGCCGGCTGGTACTCGAACCGCTGCAGGTGGGCGAGCGACTGGTTGTAGTAGAAGGTCGCCACGGCGGACGGAGGACCACCCGCCTCCGCTCCCTGCTTGTATCGCGCAATCGCCGACTGGAATTCCCCGCGGGCGAACTCGAGGTTGGCCAGGTTGTTCTTGGCGATGGCGTCACCGGGGTCCGCCTGAAGGAGCTTCTGGTAGAGGGCCGCTGCATCGTCGTAGCGACCCGCCTTCCGGTAATGCGTGGCCAGGAGATAGACGAGGTCCTTGTCGCTCGGATCCCTCCTCGTGGCCCCGTCGAGGAGGGCCATCGAACGCGCGTCCGCGGCCCCCTCCACCGCTTGGACTCCGGCCCAGAAGAGCGGGTTTCGCGCGGCCAGCAAGCGGTCTTCGAGGCTCGACGTCAGGGGAACCACCGTCACGCTGAGCAGGATGAACAGGAGGGCCACCGCCTTCTCCACCGCGCTCAAGTAGACGAACAGGAGGGCCATCCACCAGAGCGGCAACCAGCCATAGCCCTGGAAGGTGGCCACGGGCAGGAGGAGCAGCCCCGCGTAGAAGGCGAGCGATACCGACCCGCTGCGTCCCGGTCCCAGTGACTCCGCGAGGTCGTGGCGGAGCAGGGCCCCCCGGCGCATCACGAACGCGATCGCCAGCACCGCGGTCGTCGCCAGGAACCCCATCAGGGCGACGGGCACCACGAGCATCGCGAGGTGGTAGCCGCCGCGGACGGTGGGCAGCCGCGTGAACAGACCCGCCACGGTGTGCCGCATCGCCGGAAGAATCCCGAGCGGCCCCTTGTCGAGGTCGGTGAGGGACAGCGCGAACTGCGCGTCGGGCAGGCTGGGGGCCAGGCCGATCGCGTTGCGAAAGGACTCCTCCGCCCGGTCCCGCTCGCCCTTCTCGAGCCGCTCCAGTCCCTGGGCGACGAGGGCGAGGCCGAGGGTCTCGTGGCTCGCGACGTTGCGCTCGATGCGGATGCGGCGGATCTCCTGGAAAACGCGCCGGGCGTTCGCGGCGTCCCCCGCGCGCTCGGCCTTGGTGTAGCTGACCCACAAGGACTCGAAAGAGGTGCCCGGCACGGGTCCGACGTTGCGCACGTCGACCACGCGCTCGGGCGGCTGCGCGGCCGAAGAAGACAGGACCGCCGTGGCGAGAAACCCCAGGGCGAGGAGAGCGCGTTTCACGCCCCGCTCACCCTGGCCTTGGCCACGTAGGCCATGCGGAGCTCGTACAGCATGCCCTCGAGGAGGCTGGTTTCCTCCGGGGTGCGACGTCCCTCCGTCTTCTCCTGGAGCATCTCGAGTATTGAAATGATGGACTGGGCCCCGGACAACCCCTCATCGGGTGGCGCCCCCTCGGGCAGGCCGCGCCCGTCGAGGAGAAAGGTGGCCTGGGTGGCCAACGAAATCACGAAGGACGCGAGGTCGGCCTTCGGCGGCGCTCCGGGGCCTCGGGGGCGCGCCGGCGCCGGGTCAGGACGCGCCGGCGAGGGCTCGGGCTCGGTCGAGGAGCGCACGGCCTCCCCCGGCAGGTCCTCCTGGCGAGGCTGCCCTTCGGGGGTGAAGTGCCGACGGTCGTTGACAGTGAAGGGCTTATCGCTCATCCCCAGGGGCTCGACGCCGCCACGATTCGCGCCGAGACAACTGGTCGGCGCGTGACGGGCAGCGCCCGTCGCTATTGCTCGAGGCCGCAGGATGTTAGCACAAACGCGGCCTCTCAACGGACCCGCCTCTCCATTCCCTCGCCGAGGTTCCTGACCCACACGCGTCGCCCGTCGGTCGAGACGAAGGTCGTGCCCTCCCGGTCGGTCCGGAGGACGAGGGCACCCGCTTCCCGGTAGCGCCGGAGCACGTCGGGGTGCGGGTGGCCGAACGGGTTCCGGGCCCCCGCCGACGCCACTGCGACCACGGGCCCGACGGCCGCGACGAACTCCGCGCTGCTGCTGCCCCGGCTGCCATGGTGCGGGACCTTGAGGACGGCGGCTGCGAGGACCATTCCCGCCTTCGTCCCTCGCACGAGCTCGGCCTCGGCGGCGGCTTCGATGTCACCGGTCAGGAGGAAGCGGACCTCGCCGAACCGAAGGGCGAGCACGATCGAGTCGTCGTTCCGCACGCTCCGGGGTGGGCGGTGAGGGCGCGGTCCGAGCACCTCGACGGAGACGCCGTCCCAGTCGGCGACCGCGCCGCGCACCACGGTGCGCCGAGCCACCCGCGCTCGCGCGATCGCCTCATCGAGGAGCGCGTACGCTTTGTCGGTGCGCGGCGCCGGTCCCTCCCAGACTTCCCCCACTCCGAAGGCCCGGAGCAGGAACGGAACGCCGCCGGCGTGATCCGGATGAGCATGGGTCACGACGATCGTGTCGAGGCGCCGCGCTCCCGTCGTCCAAAGGAACGGGCCGACCACGCGCTCGCCCAGGTCGAACCGGCCCCGGGGCGAACCGCCCGCGTCCACCACGAACGACCGTCCGTGCGGAGACCGGACGACGAGCGCGTCCCCCTGGCCGACGTCGAGGACGGCCAGGTGCAGCCGCCCGTCGCCCGCGGGGCCGGGCTCCACCGCCGGCGCGAGCTGCGCGACCAGGAGCAACACGAGGCCCGCCGCTCGCCGGCCCCGCAGGATCCGGGCAAGGCCGGTGGCCAATGCCGCAAGGGCCAGGAAGGACAACGCCGGTATGCGCCAGTCCAGGGTCGGAGCCAGCGCAGCCAGGTCGCTCGATCGACGCAGCGCGTGGGCCAGGACCCAGGCCAGGTCGCCGAGGAGCGGCGCCAGGGGCGGAAACACCACGGACCCCACCAGCAGGACAGCAGGTTCAGGAGGAGCGCGGCGGGCGCTGTCCGGTGGAAGGTGGCCGCGAGCAGGGGCAGCAGGGTCGCCTGCGCAGCCAAGGATCCCGCGACGGCCATCTCGACCCGCAGCGGAAGCCGCGGCAAACCGGCCACGAGGGGCGGGGTCAGGAGCACGATGCCGAGCGTGGCCGCGAACGAGAGCTGGAAGCCCACGTCGGTCACGTTGGACGGCCGATGGGCCAGGAGCACGAGGGCGGCCAGGCCGAGCAGGTTGGAGGTATCGCTGTCCAGCTCGAGGGAGCGGCCGAGGAGAACGGCCGCCGCCATGACCGCGGCCCGCACCACGGGAACGTCGCCGCCAACGAGCAACGCGTAGAAGGTGATCGCCGCCACCGTGACCAGGCCCTGGGTGGCGGGCCCCGCACCCAGCCGGCGGAGGCCTCCCACGAGCAGGGCGGCTACGAGCGCGACCTGGGCTCCCGAGAGCGCGAGCACGTGGTAGGTGCCGGCGGCCCGGAAGGCGTCGGCCGTCGCATCGTCGATCCCCGTGCGGTCCCCGAGCACCATCGCGCGAACGAGACCTTCCTCCGGCCCCGGCAGGACGAAGCGCGTGAAGACAACCCGGGCAGAGTGTCGCAGCCGCGCCACACCGGCGAGGAGCCCGGTTCCCCGCCCGCGCACCTCGACGAGCCTCGAGCTCTTGCAGACGCCGCGGGCGTGGACTCCGTCGTGGAACCCGGCCTCGCGCGCATCGAACGCGCCGGGCGTGCGAAAGCCGGTGATCGGCCCGACCATGGCCCAGAGACGCAGGCTGTCCCCGTCGAGGATCACCGGCGCCGGGGCTCGACCACCGATGTCGATGCGCATCCGCCCGGAGACGGCGCGCCCTTGTCCCGCTTCCTCGATCCGTTCGACGTCGAGGACCAGCAGGGCGCGATCCGGGAACACGGCGAGGTCACCCCGTGCGGTCCCTTGGAGCGCGACCGGTCCTGCCCCGCCGTCCCGGGCGCCCGCGAAGGCCAGGAGCGGAGCCGCCTCGTAGGCCCGTCGCTCGACCGCGCCATCCGCGGCGCCGAGCGCCACGGCCCCGCCGAGAAGGGCGATCCCGATGGCACGGCGGTTCGGCGCGACGAGCGCGAGGAGGAGGAGGGCCGACGCGAGCCCCGCCAGGGCGAGGACGGAACGGCCAGAGGCACCACCCAGAAAGCAGCCGGCGCCGAAGGCGATCGCCAATGCGAGCAGCGGGGGGGGCATCGGCCGCCACTCTAGGCGAGCCGAGGACCGCTGGACCGGGGGGTCAGGACAGTTTCGCGAGTGTCACACGAGGGACGTCACCCGGCAGGGACGAGCCGCACGACCGTCTCGAGATGGAACGTGTCCGGGAACAGGTCGAACGCGAGCAGCCGGTCCGGCCGATACCCCGCTTTGGCGAAGCCGGCGAGGTCGCGCCCTAGGGTCGGCGGGTCACAGGAGACGTAGACCACGGTTTCCGGCCGCCGACTCGCGATTGCGGCCACCACCTGGGGCCCCGCACCCGCCCGTGGTGGGTCGAGGACGATGTGCTCGCCGGCCGACTGCGGCCAGGACCGCAGGACCTCGCGCACGTCACCCGTCACCACGCGCGCGTTGCGCAGGCGGGCCCCCCGCGCGTTGGCCACGGCATCGTCGGCTGCCTGTGGGCTCAGCTCGATGGCCATGACCGGCTGGGCCCGGGCGGCGATGGGAACGGCGAAGAGCCCGACGCCCGCGTAGAGGTCGAGCACGGACCCGTTGAGGGGAACGAGGTCCACGACCGCACGGGCGAGGCTCTCGACGAGGAAACGATTCCCCTGGAAGAACGACCGCACGTGAGCCCGCAGCGTCAATCCGAGCACCGTGGCCCGGATGTAGGGCGATCCGCGAAGCAGGAGAAACCGGCGCTGGCGGCCGATCGTCTCGACCCCGAGACCGGTGAGAGCGGGCAGATCCTGGGCGAGAAACACCAGGGACGTGGCCTCGCGCGCGTCGAGGTCCGCCGCGACTGACGCCACGAGCTCCCCGCCCGAGGGCGACTCCGCCAGGTCGATCCCCTTGATCCGGCGCCACAGGTCGGGGCGGCCTTCGAGCGCCGACCTCATGCCGCGGGCGGTGCTGTTCAAGGCCTCGGAAAGCTGCAGGCACTTCGGCAGGTCCACGACCTCGTGCGACCCCTCCTGGCGCAGACCGAGGAGGAGAGCCCCGTCACGCACCCCCACGTGCAGCGACGCCCGGATCCGCCAGCCCTCCTCGGGCGACGGTGCAAGAGCGATCTCCCCGTCCCAGGGCGACCCCGCACGCCCCAACGACTCGCGCAAGATGGCCTCCTTCAGCCGGACCTGGCCGGCGTAGGCGATCTCCTGGTAGGCGCACCCGCCGCAGCGGGGGACGTAAGGGCACGGCGAAGGTCTCCGGTCGCCCGAGCGCTCGACGAGCGCCTCGAGCGTGGCCTCGACGTATCCGGGTCGGGCCGACGCGATCCGCGCGCGAACCAGGTCGCCCGGGACCGCGCGCGGGATGAAGACGACCTGGCCCTGGTGACGCGCGAGGCCCAGGCCGCGGTAGACGCCCTTCTCGATGCGCACCTCGAGAGTGTCGCCGGGGGCGAGGCCGCTCATCGCTCCTCCGGGGGGCCGCCGCCGGCCAGATGGAACAGGCTCAGCCGAGGAAGGCCGTGAGCCTCCAGGACGCGGCGCGTCAACGAGTCCCGCCGGATCTGTTCGAGAACGCGCACCGGCATGCGCTCCCGGTACGGGGCCAGGGCCTCGTCGACCTGCGCCTCGAGGGCGGCCAGCCGCGCCGCGCCCATCTCGGCGCGAAGGGACTCGACGAGTCGATTCTCGCGCTCCACCAGCCACGGCTCCACCTCGGCCAACGACTCCCCCGCTTTCGCGCGCAGCTCGGCCGCGATCGCGCGGGCGGCCCCGGAGCCGCGTACCCCGAGGCCGCGGGCCTCCTCGAGGCTCACGGCGAAGGCGGCGAGCGCTTGCGCGTTGTCGGGTCCGGCCGCGCCGCCCAGGGAGAGGGCGCGCTCCCACCGCTCGCGCGCCACTTCGACCTCCTGAGCGCAGTAGGCCAGGCTGCCCACCTTGCTGGTCCGGCTCCAACTGTGGGCGTGCCCGTCGAGGGCATCGCGGATGCCCCGCAGCACGATCCGCAGCGGGATCCCCGCCTGTCGCCACTTCCGGATGAGGTGCCAGTCGGCGTTCGACAGGAAGAGCGGATCTCCACGGTGCGCGACGAAGTACTCCTCGATCGTCTGGTAGTAGGCGGCCTCCGGGTCGGCGACGGTCATGGCTCGAGACGAACCGCCGACACCTCGCCGGAAAGGACCACCGTGCGGCTCCCGTCCTCCCGGCGTAGGACGAGAGCGCCGCCGGGGTCGATCCGTTCGGCGATCCCCCTCATGACCTGCCCCCCCGACCGAAGCTCCACGTGCCGGCCCCACCAGGGGAGGGCGCGCTCATTCCAGGCGCGCACGATGGCGGCCGGTTCGGCCCGCAGGGCATCGTACCAAAAGGCCAGATGGGTCAGGACCGCGCAAGCCGCAACCCTCGGCTCCACGCGCGCGCCGGTCAGGGTGCGGATCGAGGTTGCGGTCTCGCGAACCTCGGCGGGCAGCCCTTCGCCGGCCTCCAGGTTGACGCCGAGCCCGAGCACGACCCAGTCGAGGCGCGACGCGGAGGACGAGGCCTCGGCGAGGATGCCGGCGACCTTGCGTCCTCCCGCGAGCGCGTCGTTCGGCCACTTCAGCTCCGCCGCGACGCCCCACTCGCGAAGGGCCTCGACCACGGCCACCCCGGCCGCGAGGGGAAGGAGCCCCACGGCCTCGAAGCGCGGTCGTAGCAGGACCGAAAGGTAGAGGCCTCCCGGCGGAGAGGCCCACGGGCGTCCCTGACGGCCCCGCCCTCCCGTCTGCTCGTCCGCAAGCACGACCGTCCACTCGGGCGCTCCGTCCCGAGCGCGCTCCTTCAGCCGATCGCTCGTGGACACGAGGCGCCTGTGGTGCTCGATAGGCGCCGCCCAGTCCCGGCCCCGGGCCCGCAGGCCCTCGCGCAGGGCCTCTTCGACCGCGGTCAATCGGACTCCACCTCGAGCGAGATGTCGGCGGCGGGCGCGGAATGAGTCAGCGCGCCGATGGCGATGTAGTCCGGTCCGGCTTCGGCGTACTCGCGCACGGTCCGGAGAGTCACACCCCCCGACACCTCGACCGTGACCCGGCCCGCGATCTGCGCCACCGCGGCCCGGACGGCGGCCGGAGTGAAGTTGTCGAGCAGGATCATCTGGGCACCGGCCCGAAGCGCCTCCTCGATCTGGTCGAGCCGCTCCACCTCGGTCTCGATCGACACGTTCGGAAACGCGCTCCGCGCTCGGCGGGTTGCCTCCCCCACCCCGCCCGCCAGCCTCGCGTGGTTGTCCTTGATCAGGATTCCCTTGTCGAGCCCGGCCCGGTGCGCCACGCCCCCTCCGGCCTCGACGGCCCGCTTCTCCAGCGCGCGCAGGAGCGGCGTCGTTTTCCGGGTGTCACGGATGCGCGCGGTCGTGCCGGCCACCGCATCCACGAACCGGCGGGTGAGGGTCGCGACTCCGGAGAGCCGCTGCAGCAGGTTCAGGGCGACGCGCTCGCCCGTCAGCATGCCCCGCGCCGGACCGGTCACCCAGCCCACCTCCGTCCCGGGGGACACCTTTTGCCCCTCGCCCACCCGGGGCTCGACGGCCAGCCGCTCATCGACCGCGCGAAAGACCTCGGCCGCCACGTCGAGCCCCGAGACCACGAGCTCCTGCTTGGCCAGGAAGACGCCGCGCGCCGACAGGTCGTCGGGGACGGCCGCGAGAGTGGTGAGATCGCGCGACACCCCGTCTTCCTCGAGGGCCCGCCGAACGAGCTCGGCGACGTCCATGCGCCGGTCAGACCTCGCGGGGTGGCGCGGGTGGTGGCTCGGGCGGCGGTACTTTGGCCAGGGCGCATTCGAGCACCTCGAACACGCCATCGTCCATCCCCTCGCGCCCCTCGATCTCGTGGGCGGCCACGCGCGCGGCGGCCAGCACGTCGTCCTTCGCCCGTTCGAGGCGGGCCACGGTAGCCGGGCTGGCCGCCACGCGGAGCCGGTCCACGTGGCGTCCGCCCGAGGCCCCCGCCGTGCTCTTTGCGCGGTGCACCGCTTCCAGGAGGCCGACCGAGGTGTCGAAGGCGGCGCTCCTCCCCTCGACCGCGGGCAGGCCTTCGAACTCGGCCGCGGTGGGCCAGGGAGCCCGGTGGACGCTTGGGCACGCCTCCGCCTTCGCGAAGCCCCAGGACCAGACTTCCTCCGCGATGTACGGGAGGAAGGGAGCGAACAGGCGGACGAACGTCTTGAGGGCGAGTTGGAGCGCCGCCACCGCGGAGCCCCGGCCCGGGAGATCGGTCTCGCTCTTCGCGCGGTTCTTCACCATCTCGACGTAGGTGTCCGTGAAGCCGCTCCAGAAGAAGCGCTCCACCGTGTCGAGGGCCACTGCGTATTCGAAAGCGTCGAGGGCGGCGGAGGCCCGCTCGACCGTCTCGCGCAGGCGGGCCAGGAAGGCGAGGTCCAGCTCGCGGTGGATCGGCGCCAGCGGACCGGTCTGCGACAGGACGAACTTCGAGGCGTTGAAGAGCTTGGTCACCAGGCGGCGGCCCACCTTGAGCACCTTCTCGTCGAAGGCGGTGTCCGTCCCCAGGCGCGCCGAGAGGGACCAATAGCGGACGGCGTCCGACCCGTACTGGTCCAGGAGGTGCATGGGCGTGATGACGTTCCCCTTGCTCTTCGACATCTTCTTGCGGTCGGGGTCGAGCACCCAGCCCGAGATGGCGACGTGCCGCCAGGGGATGGTCCCCTCGTGCAGGAGGGCCTTCACGATCGTGTAGAACGCCCAGGTGCGGATGATCTCGTGGCTCTGGGGCCGGAGGTCCATCGGGAAGAGCCGCCGGTGGCGCTCCGGGGCGAGCATCCATCGGCTGGCGATCTGCGGGGTGAGCGAGCTCGTGAACCAGGTGTCGAAAACGTCGCTCTCGGCGCGGAATCCGCCGGCCTGATCGCGCTGGCCGGGCTCGTAGCCGGGCGGGGCGTCCGTCATCGGGTCGACCGGCAACGCCGCCTCGTCGGCCACGATCGGACGGGCGAAGTCGGTGCGGCCCTCGGCGTCCACCGCGTACCAGACCGGGAACGGCACCCCGAAGTAGCGCTGGCGGCTGATGCACCAGTCGAGGTTCAGGTTCTCCGTCCAATTCTTGTAGCGCAGGCGCATGAAGTCGGGATGCCACTTCACCTGGTCGCCGGCGGCCAGCAGCTCGTCCTTGTGCTCGAGAATGCGCACGAACCACTGTCGAGTGGTGATGAACTCGAGCGGCCGGTCGCCCTTCTCGTAGAACTTCACGGGGTGCTCGATCGGCTGGGGCTCGGCGACGAGCGGCGCCTGGCCGTCCCCGGTGGCGGACCCCGCGGGATCGCGCAGCAGCTCCACCGTGGCCTTCTGCGCATCCTTGATCGTCTTGCCCTGGACGAGCGCGTAGGAGCGGTTGGCCGCGGCGGGATCGAGGCTCGGAAAGGCCTCGGTGCCGAAGCTCACCGGCAGCAGATGGCCCGAGGGGCCCACGACCTGGCGCAAGGGCAGGCTCTGCTCGCGCCACCAGAGGACGTCGGTCTGGTCCCCGAACGTGCAGACCATGAGGATCCCGGTTCCCTTCTCGCGGTCCACCAGCGGGCTCGGGAAGATCGGCACCGGGGCCCGGAAGAGCGGGGTGACTGCCCGGCGGCCGAACAGCGGCTTGTACCGTTCGTCCTCGGGATGCGCGGCCACCGCGACGCAGGCCGGCAGCAGCTCCGGGCGCGTGGTGGCGATGACGAACCCGCCGCCGCCCTCGACCCCGAAGCGAATGTGCGGTCTTCCACCTCGGCCTGGGCCACCGCGGTGCGGAAGTCCACGTCCCACATCGTCGGAGCCTCGACGTTGTAGACGTGGCCCTTGCGATGGAGGTCGAGGAAGCTGGCTTGCGCCATGCGCCGGCTCAGGTCGCTGATCGTCGAGTACTCGAGGGCCCAGTCCACCGAGAGCCCCAGGCGCTGCCAGAGAGACTTGAAAGCCTTCTCGTCTTCGCCGGTGAGGGCAAGGCACAGCTCGATGAAATTCCTGCGCGAGACCTTTCGGGGCGGCGTCTTCCGGCCGGCGTCGTCCGGCGCCTTCGCCCCCAGCCCCGGCTCGTAGGGGAGGCTGGGCTCGCACCGGACGTGGAAGAAGTTCTGCACCCGGCGCTCGGTGGGCAGGCCGTTGTCGTCCCAGCCCATCGGGTAGAAGACGTTGCCCCCGCGCATGCGCTGGTGACGCGCCAATACGTCGGTCTGGGTGTAGCTGAAGACGTGGCCGACGTGAAGCGAGCCCGAAACGGTGGGTGGCGGGGTGTCGATGACGAACGTCTTGCCGCGCCCCGCCTCGTCGAAGCGGTAGACCCCGGCTTCGCTCCAGGTGCTATCCCACTTCTCTTCGGCCTCGCGGGACTGGAAGTGGAGGGGCAGATCGTTGGGATCGACGGTGCTCAAAGAGACATGCCTCCTCGAAGGGGTGTGGAGCCGGGCTCTGGCGCGGCCCGCCGGTCCCCTGGCGCGGACGCCAGAGGACCCGGGTTGGTTCAGGACGATGGGTTCAGATCCGCTGGAGCTCGGCCTTGAGGCGTTCGATCTCGGCCTTGATGAGCTGCTCGGCGAGATCGGGGATCACGTCCCAGGCGACCTCGCGTACGACCTTCTCCGAGATCTGGGCCACCACGCGCTGCGCGATCGTCTCGACCATCTCCACAGGCACTGCCACCTCCGCCGCTTCCGAGGGCGGCTTCGCCGGCTGGGCCGCGGCCGGCGCATCGGGCACGAGATCGGCGAAGGAGTCCGGCGTCGGGGCCGCGGGCTCGGGGACCAGGGGTGCGACGTGGGTGACGAACGGGGGGGAGTATGCCGAGGGCGCCGCCGGAGGCCTCGGGTTCGGAGCGGGCGCGGGCAGTGGTGCGACGGGCGCCGGTGCATTCGGAGCGGGCGTGCGGGGCGTGCTCGCGGACGGCCTGCTTGCCGAAGGCGCGATGACGGCGGGCGGGGTGCTCGGGGCGGGAGGTCGAATCTCGACGGTTTCTGTGGCCCGTTCCACTGCGGCGGCCGCCGGCCGCAAANNNGGTCGGCGGAGGGGGAGGGGGCTCGGGGCCGGGCTGGGCCGCGGATTCGCCGACGGGCGTGTAGCCGCCGCCGAACTCCACGTACTCCTCGATCACTTCCTCGAAGACCGTCGGTTCACCCGGGGGCTGGGCCTCGAGCATCGGCGAGGCCTCGAAGGGAGTCGGCGCCGCGGGCGGGGCCGACGGGATCGGCGCCGGTGGCGTCTGCCACTGCACCGCGTTCGCATTGAACATGACCGTGGACGCCGTGTCGGGGACCCCGAGGCTCTCGGACTCCTCGGCGGTCATGGGCAGGAGCTCATCCGCCGCCGAACGGAACGGGATCGGCTCCGACGCGCGCGCAGGGCCCCCCGACTCGCCGTCAGGACCGAAGCTCGTCGGATCGAGGTCCTCGAAGGGCTCCTCGGGAACGAAGCTCACGGGCAGCGGCGGCTCGACGGGAGGGGGGCCCGCTCGGAACGGCTCCGGGCTCGCGGCCCGCGGAAACGGAATGGGCTCGGGCGGCCGCGGCGGCACCACCGAGAGCGGCGGAAGCGCCACCGGTTGCGACGCGCGCGTCGGCTCGCCCTCGCGTCCGAGTGCCACGAACGGGATGGCGGGGCCGGGGCTCGGCCGCGAGGACGAGGCGGCGTCGCGGCTGAGCAGGTCCTTGACCTTTGCGATGAGCGTCTCGGGCTCGAATGGCTTGGCGAGGTAGCCATCGCTCCCCACCCGGGCGGCCCGCTCCTGATCGAAAGGCTCGAAGGCGCCGGTCAGCAGCAGGACGGGGATGTGCTGCAGGGCGGGGCTCTTCTTGATGAACTCGCACACCTCATAGCCGTCCTTCTCCGGCATGATGATGTCGCACAGCACGATGTCCGGGCGGAGCTCCTGCACCTTCTCGAGGGCCAGTCGGCCGTTGCCGACGGTCACCACGTCGAAGTCCTCATCGGAGAAGGTCAGCTCGATGACCTTCTGGATCGTGATGCTGTCGTCGGCGAGCAGAATCTTCTTGCCCATCGCCCCTTCGGCCTCCCGAGCCCAAACGGCAGGGCCCTTGCGAGAATAGTCGAAGATAGACCGTTCCTGCCCGTCTGTCAACGACTTATCGGGCTTGGCGGCCTCAGGCGGTGGTCCCGACTGCCCCTTCGATGACGCGAATCACATCCTGGGTCGAAGAGCCAGGCAGGAAGACCTCGACCACACCGAGGGCTTTGAGCTCCGGGATGTCCTGGGCGGGGATGATCCCGCCGAGGAACACCTTGACACCCTCCATCCCCTTCTCGCGGAGCAGCTCCAGGATCCGCCTGCAGATGGAAAGGTGGGCCCCGGAGAGGATCGAGAGGCCGATGGCATCCACGTCTTCCTGGGCGGCCGCGGCCACGATCTGCTCGGGACTCTGGCGGAGGCCGGTGTAGATCACCTCCATGCCCCCGTCCCGCAGGGCCCGAGCCACCACTTTCGCCCCGCGGTCGTGCCCGTCCAGCCCGGGCTTGGCCACCAGGACGCGGATTTTCCTGTGCGCGGAGCTCATGGCCGCATCATAGGTCAAAAGCTCGGCGCTTCTTCGTATTCTCCCCAGACTTCACGGAGCGCGTCGCACATCTCGCCCAGCGTCGCATAGGCTCGCGAGGCCTCCAGGATCGGGACCATGACGTTGTCCGTGCCGCGGGCCGCGTCCTTCAGGCCTTGGAGGGCGCGCGCGACCCGATGGTTGTCGCGCGTGGCCTTGAGCGCCGCCACCCGCGCCGTCTGCTCCTCCGCGACGTTCTCGTCGATGTAGAGGATCGGGAACGGCTGCTCCTCCATCACGTACTCGTTGACCCCCACGATCACCTTGTCCTTCCGCTCCACTGCCTTCTGGAACTGGAAGGCCGCCTCCTGGATCTCGCGCTGGGGGAACCCGCGCTCGATGGCCGCCACCATTCCGCCCATGCCGTCGATCTTGCGGAAGTAGGCGAGGGCCTCGGCCTCGATGTCGTTCGTGAGCTTCTCGACGAAGTAGGAGCCGGCGAGGGGATCGGCGGTGTTCACCACTCCCGACTCGTGGGCGATCACCTGCTGCGTCCGCAGGGCGATGGTCACCGCCTCCTCGGTGGGAAGGGCCAGCGCCTCGTCGAGGGAGTTCGTGTGGAGCGACTGCGTGCCGCCGAGCACCGCCGCCAGCGCCTGGAGCGCGGTCCGCACGACGTTGTTGTAGGGCTGCTGGGCGGTCAGGCTCACTCCGGCGGTCTGGGCGTGGAAGCGGCACATCCAGGAGCGCGGGCTCTTCGCTCCGAACCGGTCTTTCATGGTCCGCGCCCAGATGCGTCGGGCCGCCCGGAACTTCGCGATCTCCTCGAAGAAGTCGGAGTGCGAGTTGAAGAAGAAGCTCAGGCGGGGCGCGAACGAATCGACGTCCATGCCCGCGTCCACGCACCACTGCACGTACTCGATCCCGTCCCGCAGGGTGAAGGCCAGCTCCTGGGCCGCGGTGGAGCCGGCCTCGCGGATGTGGTAGCCCGAGATCGAGATCGTGTTCCACTTCGGCATGCGATCGGTGCAGTAGCGGATCATGTCCACGATGACGCGCATGCTGGGCCGGGGCGGGAAGATGTACTCCTTCTGGGCGATGAACTCCTTGAGGATGTCGGCCTGGATGGTCCCCGCCAGCTTCGCCAGCGGCACCCCCTGCTTCTCGCCGACCAGGATGTAGAACGCGAGGAGCATGGCCGCCGGCGAGTTGATGGTCATGGAGGTGGTGACCTCGTCCAGCGGGATCCCTTCGAAGAGCGTCTCCATGTCGGCGAGCGACGTGACCGCCACCCCGCACTTCCCCACCTCGCCGAGGGAGAGCGGGTGGTCGGGATCGCGGCCCATCAGGGTGGGCAGGTCGAAGGCCACCGAGAGGCCGTGGACGCCGTGCTCGAGCAGGTACTTGAAGCGGCGTGCGTTGGTCTGGGCGGCGGAGCCGAAGCCGGCGAACTGCCGCATGGTCCAGGGCCGGCCGCGGTACATGGTCTCGTGCACGCCGCGGGTGAACGGGAAGTGGCCGGGGTCGCCGAGGTCCCGGGCGTAGTCGAGGCCGGCCACTGCCTCGGGGCGGTAGAGCGGATCGACGGGCCGTCCGGAGATCGTCGTGAACGTCTGCTCCGCGGTCGCCGGCGGCACGCTGTGCTTTGTCATCGACCCCCCACCCTAACCCCCGACGCGCTGGCGCACGACCCGGGCTGGAATACCCCCCGCTACCGCGCCGTCCGGCAGGTCCGAGGTGACCACGGCCCCCGCTCCAACCACCACGTCGTTGCCGAGACGCACGCCGTCGAGCACCTTCGCCCCTGCCCCCAGCCAGACGTTGTCGCCGAGGACGATCCCCTTCGAGGAGCGGGCCTGCTCCAGCACGGCCAGGTCGGTGCGCTCGAACTCGTGGCCCCCACCCACAAGGTAGGTGTAGGCCGCGAACAGCCCGTGACGCCCCACGGTGACCGACGAGCCCGAGAAGATCTCGGAATAGAAGCCGATGTTCACGTTCTCGCCGAGGGTGATGTCACCGTCCTTGCACGAAAGGATGGTGCCGCGCCCGAGGAAGACGCCGTTCCCGAGGGTAATCCCGCGGTTCGAGGTCCCCTTGGCGTCCAGCACGACCTGGTCGTCGATGGTCACGTCGTCGCCGATCCGCCCCTTCGAGGGATGCCGGAGGACGACGCCCTGGCCGAACACCACGTTGCGGCCCGCCGAGCCCACGAGGAGCGGATAGCCGAGGCGGCGGAGCAGGAGACCGAGCGCCCCCGGCACCCAGGACGGGAGGGTGATGACCAGCTCATAGAGCAGGAGGCGGCCAAGGCTGCGGCTCCCCACCACGAGGTCCTGGTACTTGCGCAGGGCGGACCGTCCGGGCGCGCCCATGGCCTCCTGGATCGCGATCGGACGGCGGTCGGACGCCTCCCCAGGCGGCACGGGACCCCCTGCGCGAGGTTTGACGCTTTCCAAGCTGCTACTGTAGCATCGCCTGTCCCGAGTTCATGAAGAGCGGCGCCCTCCTCGCGGCCAAGATCGGCGTCAGTCTGGCCCTGCTCATCTACCTGTTTTCGACCACCGACCGCGAGGCGCTCCTGCTCCGGGTCCGCGGGGGGGACGTCCTCCTCTTCGCCTGCGCGGTCGCGCTCTATGCGGGCATGCTCGCGATCTCGACCTGGCGCTGGCGGCTGCTCCTCCAGGCCCTCGGCTTCCCCGCGCGCCTGCGCGACCTCACGTCCTCCTACCTGGTGGCCACCTTCTTCAACAACTTCCTCCCCAGCAACATCGGCGGCGACGTGATCCGGGTCCGGGACAGCTCGAAGCTCACCGGCTCCACCACCGCCTCTCTCGCGGTGGTGGCGGTGGACCGCGTCCTCGGCCTCGGAGCGCTCTACCTCCTGGCATTCCTGGCCTTCGTGATGGGCGGCCCCGCAGTGCGCCACCTGGCGGGAGCACGGGTGGTGCTCGTCGGCCTGGGCCTGGCCTTCGCAGGCCTCGGGTACGTGTTCTTTCGGCCGGGGACGGCTCGCCGGCTCATGGCCTGGTCGCGCCTCGGCGCGATCGACTGGGCCAGCAAGCAATTCGAGATCGTGCAAGGGGCCGTGCACGTCTACCGGGCGGACCTCGGCGCCGTTACCCTCGCCTTCGGGGTGAGCGTGGCCCTGCAGACGCTGGTGGTCCTCTACTTCTACACCATCGCCCACGCCCTGCTCATCCCGCTTCCCTTCCCGGCCGCGCTCCTGATGGTGCCCCTCTGCACCCTCATCCAGACCGTCCCCATCACGTTCAACGGCTGGGGGCTGCGCGAGGGCCTGTTCGTGGTCTACTTCTCCCAGGTGGGCCTGCCGCGGGACAACGCGCTGGCGTTCAGCCTGGTCGGCGCGAGCTTGATCGTCGTGCTGTCGCTCTCGGGGGCCGTGGTCTGGATGTCACGGGACGCCTCGCCGGGCCCCGAGCGGGCGGCCTGATCCGATGCCGGTGGACGTGCTCCACGTCTGCGACAAGTTCGGGGTGAAGGGCTCGAGCATCCACGGGGTTTCCCGGCTCTTCTCCTGGTGGTTCCCTCGTTACGACCCGGCCCGCTTCCGGGTGTCGCTGTGCGGTCTCAAGCGGCCGGAGCCGGCCTCCGATCTCCTCGCGTCGCAGGGAATCCCGGTGCGCCACCTCGGCCGCGCCCGCTTCGATCCGCGGATCCTCACCGACCTCGTGGACCTCCGGCTGGCCGCTCGGCGCGCCGGGGCCCGCCTCGTCCTGCACGAGCACTTCGCGGACCCGAAGATGCCGGCCTACCAGGCCTGGGCCGACCGCTGGCTGGCTCCCTTGACCGACCGCGCGATCGCGGTGAGCGGGTCGACCCGGGACTTCCTGGTGCGCGAGCGGTTCGTGCCGGCCGAGAGAGTGCGCCTCATCTGGAACGGCGCCCCCCTCGACGAGTTCGCGCCGGTCCCCCGGGAGCGGGCCCTCGCGGTGCGCCGCGCCCTCGGGATCCCCGGCGACGCGCCGGTGGTGGGCACCGTGGGCCGGCTCAACGACCAGAAGGGCCACCGCTACCTGGTGGACGCGGCGGCCCGCATCCTGGAACAGCGGCCGGACGTGCGCTTCCTGTTGGCGGGCGACGGTGACCGGATGGACTCCCTGAAGGCGCAAGCGCGAGACCTGGGAATCGCGGAGCAGGTGGTCTTCGCCGGGCACCGCACGGACGTCCCGGACGTCCTCGGCGCCATCGACCTCCTGGCCATCTCGTCGCTGTACGAGGGGACCCCGCTGGCCCTGTTCGAGGCCATGGCCGCGGGCAAGGCGATCGTCTCCACCGCGGTGGACGGCTGCCGCGAGGTCCTGTCGGACGGCGAGACGGGCCTCCTCGTCCCCCCGGGCGATGCCACGGCGCTGGCGGAGGGCCTCCTGAAGGCCCTCAACTCGCCGTCCCTGCGCGCGTCGCTCTCCGAGAACGCCCGCGCCGCCTCGCGCCGCTACGACGTGCGCGCGTGCGTGGAGCAGATGGAAGCCCTCTACGACGAGGTCCTGGCCGAGGGCGCGGCCTGATGCCGCTCCGAAAGCTGGCCCGGCACGCCCGCGACGCATGGGAGGTCCACCGCGACCTCGCGCTCGGCCGTTACCCCGATTTCGTGACGGGAGGGCCCCTGCCTCGCGGCGACGTGCCGGTATTCGTGTTCCACAGCCTGGAGCCCGAGTCCTTCGGAAGCAAGCTCCGTTACCTCGCGGAGAACGGCTACCGGACCCTCTCCGCCGACGAGTACTTCCGCGCCCTCATGGGCTTCGGCCCCGTGCCCGACCTTTCGGTCGTGCTCACGTTCGACGACGGCCGGGGCAGCCTCTGGAGCGTCGGCCAGCCGCTGCTCAAGCGGTACGGGATGCGGGGCATCGTCTTCCTGGTGCCGGGGCGCGTCGTTTCCCGGCCGGGCCCGCCCGCGCCGACGTGGGAAGACGTTCTGACGGAGCGGGCTTCGGCGGCCGCGGTGCTCGAGCGGGAGTCCGGGGAGGGGGCGTTGCTCTCCTGGGAGGAGATCGAGGCCCTTGCCAAGACCGGCCTCTTCGATTTCGAGAGCCACACCCTCCCCCATGCCCGCATCCACACCGCTCCAAACCTGGCCGGCTTCGCCACTCCCGCCGGACGCCGGGGTTACGCGGCTCTTGACATGCCCGTCATCGGCGTCGAGGGCCGGGACCTCCTGGGGACGGATGTGCCGCTCGGGACCCCGCTCCTCGCCTCGGCGCCTCGGACCTCGGAGTCCCTGCGCTTCCACGAGGGCGCCCAGGTGCGGCGCGCCTGCGTCGCGGCGGTCGCGGAGGGAGGCGGCGAGGGCTTTTTCGATCGCAAGGACTGGGAGCGCGAGCTGCGCGCCCTGTTCCAGCGCTCGAGGGTGCACGGCCGGCTGGAGACCCCCGCGGAGCGGGCCGCCGCCATCCGGGCCGAGCTTCTCGAGGCCAAGCTCCGTATCGAGGAACGCACCGGGCGCGAGGTCACCCACCTGTGCTATCCCTGGCACGCCTCCGGGCCGACCGCCCGCCGCCTTGCGCGCGAGGTCGGCTACCGGACCGCGTTTTCCGGGAAGGTGCG
>WNFL01406537.1_pt1 | contig 23407 bp, 22 predicted proteins | sample 5400361 | NCBI WGS metagenome assembly WNFL01 (sample SAMN13153351, study PRJNA577476) | soil metagenome | isolation source: 40 cm soil on Douglas fir-dominated hillslope | place: USA:California | collected 2013-09-17
CCTACCCAACAGGCCCCTTCGCTTATTTTGCGACGATGGTCGCAAAAATGCGTTGAAATCTAGGTTATCAATCGCCGTTCGAAGATCGCCCGGACTAGCACCCGCGCCGACTAACGCTGCAACTATCGATCCGGCAGACGTGCCAGCAACTTCGGTAAAACTTACGCCTCGTCGAATCGCCTCGTCGAATGCTCCAACGAATGCAGCGGCCCGACAGCCGCCCCCTTGAAAAACGCCCGCGCTGCTCTTGAAAAAAGATGTCGTGTCCATCTGATGTGACTCAGTTGCGTGCGGCGAGCCCCAAATACCACATGCGCCGTTCAGGGGCCAGCCACAGCACTCCCACCCTCCGCGGCGGCCCACGACTTCCGAGCCCTGGCATCCAGAGGACGCGCGCATTAGCGCGGAGGAGGGAACACGGCCTCGCTAAAACGCACGTTCGTGGCCGTAGGCGCAAGCGCAACTACCGGCGAGTCGGTTAGGAAAGAATGCCATATTCCATTAGATCGGGCCGCTATCCTTTGGATCGCAACGGACATGAATGGATCGAGGCCGAGTTTTCGCGCTGCGGCCCTTCCATTGCGGCCGGCGCTGGCTTACTCTGATTCGCAAGGGCGGCAAAGCAAGCCGCCTAGCGGTACGAAAAAACCACAAAAACAATTAGCATTGCGTCACGACCACCAGCGTTTGTTGATACTGCAAGCTGATCGCCCGGGCGCACCCACGCGCAGCGGGCAACCGAATCAAGGAGGGAACATCATGACCCATGTACGCGGTCAATTACTGGCTAGCGTTGCCGGTCTTGTCCTGGTCGGAGGCCTGAGCACCGCCTCAGCCGACCAGTTGCTGACCGGCTCGATCACGTCTGCTTCCGGCCAGAAGCTCGAAGGCGTGCTGGTTTCCGCCAAGAAGGAAGGCTCGACCATCACGACGAGCGTCTATACGGACCAGAACGGCGCGTATTTCTTCCCCGCCATGGCGGACGGAAAATACGACGTGTGGGCGCAGACGCTCGGCTTTAAGACCGCCAAGGGCGCGGTCGATCTCAGCGCCACCAAGCACCAGGACTTGCAACTCGCGGCAATCACGGATGCGGAAGAGCGCATTCGCCAGCTGCCTCCCGAAATCCTGGCCGCCGCCTTGCCGGAAGAAGCCGAGGCCGACGCCAATATCAAGCGCATTTTCCACAACCAGTGCACCGGCTGCCATACGCCGGGCTATGTGCTGCAGTTCAAGTTCGATGAGGCCGGGTGGAACAAAGTCATCAATCTGATGAAGTTCATCCCCAACTATCCGACCCCAGACCGCAAGCCGAACGCCATCATCAACTTCAACCAGAAAGAGCTCGCGGCCTACCTCGCCCGCGCGCGCGGACCGGGTGAAAGCTCGCTGAAGTTCAAGGACCGTCCGCGGGCGACCGGCGAAGCCGCGCGCGTCGTGTGGACGACCTACGAGGTCCCGCTCAACCCCGATACCGGGATCGCCACGCAAGGGGTCAAGTACAACACCAATGATGGTTCCGATTGGAGCCTCGGCGTCACCTCCAGGATCGGCCAGCTGCCCCATGACGGCGGCATGGACTTCGACGGCAACCTCTACTACACGGTCAATGCTCCAAATCGGGTGGTCACGATCGGCAAGGTCGACGGCAAGACCGGAGAGGTCAAGTACCTGAAGATCGACAAGCGCGACGGTTCGGGTGCCTCGACCGCCCACGGCATCACCCGCGACGCCAATGGCGACTTCTGGTTCGACATCAATCCGGGCCGCCGCAGCCTCGGCAAGCTCGAGACCAAGACCGAGAAGATCAGCGTCTACGAGACGACGCCTCCCATGTCGCCGCTCGGCGGCGCCGTGACCATGGATGTGGACGGCAAGGGCAAGATCTGGGCGTCTGCTCCGGATGGCGTCGTGATGTTCGATCCGGTGACCGAGAAGTTCACCGACTTCAAATCGAAGACTCCGTTCCAGAACGCCAAAGGCACCAACAGCACGTACGGCGCCGCGGGCGACCGCGACGGCAACGGCTGGTGGGCGCAGATGGCCTTCGACACCATCGGCCGGGCCGAAGTCGCCACCCGCTCGACCTCGGAAGTCGCGTTGCCCTCGCTCAAGGACGAGATGGCACGCCTTCCGGCGTCGTCCAAGGCGTTCTATGATGGCTTTAACCAGCTCACCAACGGCAACCCGCTGCCGTGGTCGCAAGGCCCGCGGCGCATGGGCACCGACAAGAACGCCGACGTGCTGTGGGTCGGCAATTCGTGGTTCCGTTCCCGGATCCGTCATATCAGCCCTATCACATCGCGGTCGATCAGAACCACAATGTGTGGAGCAATATGTGGACCACCGATCGGCTTGCCCGGTACAATCCCGAGAAGGCCGAGTGGACCTTCTTCGACTATCCGCTCCGCGGCACCGAGATCCGCCATGTCTCGCTCCTCGAGCGCAACGGCGTGACCAAGGTCGTCGTGCCGCTCTACCGGAACAGCCAGATGGGGGCGATGACGTTGCGCAGCGAGGCCGAGATCGCGGCGCTCAAGGCACAGGTTTCGCGCTGACGCGTAGAACCAGTCACCTGTCGTGAAAATGATCCGAGCCCTGGCGACAGGGCTCGGTTTTTTTTGTAAGGGTTCACGAAATGCGCCGTTTCCTCGCTTGCCGACGCCTCAGGAGCGTAGGGCGCAATAAGCGCAGCGCATTGCGCCTCTTGCGCGGAACCGGCGCAATGCGCTCCGCTTATTGCGCCCTACAGGCTGTCCCGACTAAAGCAGGAGTCGGCCGGCTGGCCAACGGATGGGCAACCAAAACAGCTATCGCCGACGTGATCCGGAACCTCGATCCGTTGGGCAGCCCGGGAATCTCTGCTTAGAAGCGTGTCTCGAAGCGAGGGACACCCATGATCACGCCGGCCTACTGCCGCACCATGGCGGCCTACAACAGCGAGATGAATCGCCGGCTCTACGCCGCTGCGAGCCGGCTGTCGGACGCCGAGCGGCGCGCCCCGCGCGGCGCGTTCTGGGGCTCGATTCACGGCACGCTGGTGCACATCCTGTGGGGCGACAGTCAATGGATGTCGCGCTTCGACGACTGGCCGCGACCGCAGACGCCGATCAAGCAAAGCGCCCACATGATCGAGGATTACGGCGAATTGTGCGCCACCAGGACGAAGCGCGACGGCGATATCGAGCGCTGGGCGGCGCGGATCGACGACGCCTGGCTTGACGATAGCCTGACCTGGTTCAGCGGCGCCGCCAGCCGCGAGGTGTCGGCGCCGAAGCGGCTGCTCGTCACCCATTTCTTCAACCACCAGACCCACCACCGCGGCCAGGCGCACGCCCTATTGACCGCCGCTGGCGAGAAGACCGGCGACACCGACCTGTTCCTGGTTGTGCCGGGGATCGTCGAATAGTTGAACGACCGTAGGGCGCAATAAGCGTAGCGCATTGCGCCTTTCGCACCGGAACGGCGCAATGCGCTACGCTTATTGCGCCCTACGGGCTGCGATGAAATTGAACATCGCGCGGCGCGGCCGCTTCTCCCTCTCCCCGCTTGCGGGGAGAGGGTCGCGGTGAGGGGCCTCTCCACAAGCTCAGACTCGCGGAGACGCCCCCTCACCCGCCACGATTTCAGTCGAAACGCGCCCTACACGGCGTCCCGGATCGCCCGCTTCACCAGATTCTCCATCATGGGAATCTTGAACTGATTGTAGGTCACCGGACGCGCCCCGTGGGTCGCGGTCTTGCCGGCGAGTTCAGCGGTCTCCTCGTCTTGCTTGCCGCCTTTGACCACGTCCTCGACCACCTTGATGAAGCGCGGTGTGCACGACACCCCACCACAGGCCACGCGAGCCGCATCGATGGTGCCGTTCGTGACCTTCAAGGCGGAGGCGACGTTGACCAGGGCGAAGTCCCATGTGTTGCGGTCGGCGACCTTCTCAAAATAGAACTTCGCGCCGGACCATTTGTTGGGAATGCGTATTGCGACCAGAAGCTCTTCCGGTTTCACCACCGTCATATGGGTGATGTCGGTCGCCGGACCGATGAAGAACTTCTCGGCATCGACCACGCGCTCAGCCTTCGCGGTCTTGATCACCATCTTGGCCTCGAGCACGACCAGCGCCGGCGCGGTGTCCGACGGGCTGACCGCAATGCAACGGGCGGCGTCGAAGATCGCGTGCTCGCGGTTCATGCCGGCCGGCGTATCGGCGAAACAGGTGTTGCCGCCCGCGCGGTAGCAGGGCAGGCCCGAGCGGTAGTACCAGCAGCGCGCGTCCTGGGAGACGTTGCCGCCGATAGACGACGCATTCCGGATCTGCGGGCTTGCCACCCGGCCGGCCGCGTCGGCAAGCACCTTAAACTTTTCGCGGATCACTTTGCTGCCGGCGATGTCCGCGAGCGTCGTGAGCGCACCGATTTCGATCCCGTCGGCGGTCGCGCGGATACCCTTAAGCTCCGCGATGCCGCCGAGGTCCATCACGACCTTGGGCCGCTTCACGCGGTCCTTGAACCAGTCGAGGCTGTCATTGCCGCCGGCCATCTTCCAGATGTCCTTGCCGCGGCGATCGAGCAGCGTGAGAGCGTCCGCAAGCTTGGTCGGCTGCAGCAGCTCGAAATTGGGCATCATGTCCCGGATCATGGCTGCGTCCCCCTTACTGCGTATTGGCGGCAAGCGCCTTGTAGGATTGCGGGCGCTTGGCGATGGCGTTCACGATCATGTCCGCCATCACCGGCGTGCGGTTGAAGTAATGCCCGCCCATGGCGTCCGCGATGGCGCAGACGAGCGCTGCGGCGGCGCAGCCCTCCAGCGGCTCGCCGATCCCGCGTGAGCCCAAGGGCGAACTCGGATCAGCCATATCGACTGCGTCCCAATGCATTTCCGAGGGCACATCGAGATAGCTCATCGGCTTTTGGCCCAGGAAGCCGGTGTTGGCCGGAATCCCGATCTGCGGATCAAGCACATAGCGTTCGGTCGCCGCGAGGCCGAAGCCCATGACGGCGCCGCCCTTGACCTGGGTGGCGAGCCCCATGGGGTGGATCACGGTGCCGCAGTCGGCGACGCCAAGATATTCGAGGATCTTATGCTGTCCGGTCTCGACATCGAGCTCGATCAGGATGAAGCCGGCCGCCAGCGCCGGCGGCATGGCCTCAAACGCCAGCTTCGGCGAGCCCGGCGACCGCGGCCTGGGTGATCGGGTTGAGATCGCCTGGCGCCTCCTTGCCGCTGAACGCGCCGCCGATCTCGATCGCGCGCTGGGCGACGGCCGCATAGGTGAGCGACTTCGACGGGTCGGACTTGAGAAACACCTTCTCGCCGCCGATGTCGTAATCATCCGGATTGCCGCCGAGGTCCTTGGCGGCGACCTGCATGAGCTTCGCCTTGGCGTCCATCGCCGCAACGAAATTGGTGCGCGACTGGGTGTAGGAGGTGTTGCTGCCGACCTGGGGTGAGTTGAACGGCAGGCCTCGCCGGGTGTCGCCCCGCTCGATGATGCAATTCTCCCAGTTGCATTTCAGCACCTCGGCAGCGACCCGCGAGGTCGCCGCATAGGAATAGGTGCCGAGATTGCCGACGCCGGTGTGGATGTGGATCTTGCCGTCGGGCGTGATCCGCACCAGGCCGTCGAAGCCGTTGAAGCCGGCCTGATGGAACGCCGAACCGACCCCGACGCCGATCACCTTGGAGCCGCGCCGCTGGCCGCTGAGCTTGACCTTTTCGTCCCACTTGAAGCGCTCGGCCCCCTTCTGCAACGCCTCCTTGAGGAACGCGCTGGTGAAGTTTTCCCGCTTCTCGCCGTGCTTGCCACCGCTGTCGGGCGCATTGATCATGCGGATGGCGAGGCGATCGAGATCGAGCTTGCGCGCCGCCTTGTCGAGGATCGGCTCCATGGCGAGCGCGGTCTGGTTCTCGCCTGGGCCGCGCTGTGGGCCGCGGAACGGCGTATTGGTGAGCACCGGAATGCCCTGCCAGCGCATCGCCAGCGGCTGGTAGACGACCGACAGCGTGTGGCCGAAATTCTCAAAATCCCAGAAGCCGACATTGGCGCCGTTTTCGGCGACCACATAGGCGTCCATGGCGGTGATGCGGCCGTCGGCCCGGAAGCCCACCTTGATGCGGCCCTGGAAGCCTGCGCGCCCCTGGCCGATCGCGTATTCCTCGGCCCGGCTCACGCGCATCATCACGGGCCGGCCGACCTTGCGCGACATGTGCGCGGGAATTGCCATCTGCGGATAGGGCGTACCCTTGGAGCCGAACCCGCCGCCGCAATATTCCGCGACGTAGACGAGGTCTTTGGGCTCGACGCCGCAATAGCGGGCGAGGCCCGGGATCATCGCGGTCTGGCTCTGGCTTGAGCCGAACACGAAGACCTTGCCGTTCTGCCAATACGCCATGGCGGAGCGGGGCTCCATGCAGTGGTGGCCCTGGGCGCCGATGACGAAGCTCTCGTCGAGGACGAGCTTGGCTTCTTTGAACCCGGCCTCGAGGTCGCCATAGGTCCATTCCGCGGCGGGCTTGCCCATGGGCAGGTTGCCCTCGCCGGCGACCGCGAAGTCGCGCGCGGTCCACTTGATGGTCTGGTACTTGACCCTGGGGTTGGCGACGTTGCCGTCGAGCCGCGCGGTCGGCCCGGCAGGATGCAGGCTGTCGAGCGGATCGACCACGAACGGCAGCGGCTCATAATCGATCTTGATGAGGTCGATCGCATCCTGGGCGAGCTGTTCCGTCTCGGCGGCGACCGCGAGAATCGGTTCGCCCACATAGAGCGGCTCTTTGGTGAGGATCGGGTTGTTGGGCGGCGGGAACGCCGGCACGTCGTCCGCTGTGAGGACGCCGAGCACGCCCTTGAGCTTGAGCGCGGCGGTGGTATCGATCTTCTTCACCTTGGCGTGCGGCATCGGGCTCGTCAGCAGGCGGCAGAACACCATGCCGTCGGCGCGAAAATCCTCGGCGTATTTGGCCTTGCCGGTAACCTTGCCGTAGATGTCGGGCGGCGTGAAATTCTTGCCGATCAGATCGTATGCCATGTTACGCCTCCCGGGCGGCGCGCATCACCGCATTGAGATAATGGTCATAGGCGCCGCAGCGGCAGAGATTGCCGGAGAGCGCAAGGCGAGCCTCGTCGCGCGTCGGTTTGGGAGTCACCTTGAGGAGCGCAACCGCGGACATGATCTGGCCGGGCGTGCAGAAACCGCACTGCGGCGCCAGTTCCTCGACGAAAGCCTTTTGCATCGGGTGCAATTCGCCATTGGGGCTTTCCAGGCCCTCAATGGTGGTGACCTTGCGGCCACGCAGCGCATGCGTCAGCGTCGAGCACGAGTGATGCGGCACATCGTCGATCAGGACGGTGCAGGCGCCGCACTCGCCACGATCGCAGCCAAGCTTGGTGCCGGTGAGTCCGAGCTTGTAGCGCAGCGTCATCGCCAGCGTCTCGTTCGCCGTAACGTCGACCCGGCGCGTCTGGCCGTTGACGTTGACGGTGATCAGGCGCTCGGGCGCCGCTGCGTTCTGCGCCTGCGCAGAGCGGGCGCCCATCGTATAGGACACCGCCGATACGGCCGTACCGGAGGCGATCACCCCTTTGATGAATTCGCGGCGATTCGCGCGGAGACTGCGCAGCTGCGGCGGTGGCGGCGTCCAGACAGGGTCCTGCGCAGCCAGCGCCTTGTAATCGACATCCGCATCAAGAATGCGGGCATCCGGCGGGATATAATGGTCCATGAGCCCTCCCTATGAGACTTGTCCGCAGTGCGATTGCGCGCCGCGGGAAAGTCGATCCTGGCTTTTAGATTGAGTCCAATCAAATTTAAGCACGATCAAAGAAAGCCGGCAATTCCGGCCTGACAGACATTCCGCCGCAAGCACACGCTGCGCTGCAGCATCACTTGCGATGGGTTTCGCGCCAGCGCGCAAACAGCCGCCACGCCTCCTCGCGCTCGGCCTCGGTCATCGCCTGCATGATGACCCCGCGCCACTGGAAGGCCTCGACCTGTCCGCCCGCCAGGGCGAGTTCGACCCACATCATGGCAAGCGTCGCGTTCATCGGCACGCCGTCCGATTGGAAATACATCAGCGCGAGAAAAAGCTGTGCGGTGGGCTCGCCCTGCTCGGCGGCGCTCTGAAAGAATTCGGCCGCTCGCACGCTGTCGCGTGGCACGCCGCGGCCTGAATAGTACATGAAGCCGAGGCCGGTCTGCGCCCGCGCATCGCCGGCCGTTGCGAGCGGCACCCACGCCTCCTGGGCGCGCGCATAACTGCCTTCGTTGAACGCCGTGAGCCCGTTGCGAAACGCCGCATCCGCGACGTCGGCGCGGGCCAATGGAGGCAGGAGGAGCGCGACGATCAAAATAATGAAGCACCGCATTTCATCGAGGTTAGCAGATCGGGCCCGATTGCGCGATGCATTCATGCGGCGGACGTCTTGGTCCGCTCGCCAAATGTAATGCGATTGTTGAACGGGTCACACACGGTCAATTCCGTCATTCCCCATTCCTGCTCCAGGAGGTCGGGACGGTTGTGGCGATATTTCTTGTCATTCAGTTCCCGATGCAACTCTCTGACACCGGTCATATAGACATATGCGATGGAGCCGGGCGTGCCATCGCCGTGGTGCTCGCTGAGATTGATCGCCAGGTCGTCTCTCGAAATCTGTATGAAGACCGGTGCTCCAGGTTCGAAACGATGCTCCCAATCGACCTTGAAGCCCAAAAAATCGAGGTAAAATTCGCGCGCCTTTTCCAACGAAAAAATCCTGAAAATTGGGACGGCGCGTTGGAACTCTATCGTCATTGCTTCCCCCCCCATATAGGAGCGATTCCGAAGCCTCTACCCCAACCCAAGCGCCCAGAAAGCGTCCTCGTGATGGCGGGCTGCTTCGCGGCTGAAGCAGCAGAACACGACATGCTGTACACCACGTGCCGCGTCCAATTCGGCCATCACGGTCCGGACCGCAATGCGGGCGGCGCGATCGGCCGGAAACGCATAGACGCCGGTCGAGATGGCCGGGAACGCAATCGACGCGATTCCGTGCTTCGCGGCAAGCGCAAGCGACGCCCGGTAGCACGAGGCGAGGAGTTGATCGCATTCTTCCTCGCGTTTGCGGCTCCACACCGGCCCGACCGCGTGAATGACGTGGCGCGCCGGCAGACGGTAACCCTTGGTGATTTTAGCGTCGCCCGTGTTGCAGCCGTTGAGGGTACGGCATTCCGCGAGCAGCTCCGGACCCGCCGCCCGGTGGATCGCACCGTCAACGCCGCCGCCGCCGAGCAGCGAGGTGTTTGCGGCGTTGACGATGGCGTCGACGTCAAGTGTCGTGATGTCGGCAACCACGATGTCGAGGCGCACGCCGCGATGGCTGGCAGACTGTATGGTGATCGGCGGCGCCATTTGCGGTTCCCTGATCCCTCAACGTCACGCCCATTCCGCCCGCGCCTCGGCGCCGAGGTCGAAAGTGCTACGCACCCCGATGTCGTCGAAATGCGCATCCAGGAAGCGGCGCGCGGCGCGACGGCCGTTGGTGCGGAGCATGCGGAAGAAATCATAATCGGTCGAAAGCTTGGTATCTACCGAGTATGCCTTCTCGCCGTCGCTCAGCGCGATGCGATGAGCATTGACGCGGCGGTACTCGCCGGGCCCAAGGCCGCGCGACAGGCGGCCCTGGTCAATCAAACGGGCGACGAACTCGATGGCGCGATATTCGGCGAGCAGCGATGAGTTGAAGGTGATCTCATTGATGCGATTCATGATATCGCGCGACGAGGTCGGGACCTCGCGCCGCTCGACGGGATTGATCTGCACGATCAGCACGTCTTCGGTCGTGGTGTTGGGAAAGAACGGGAAAATCGCCGGATTGCCCATGTAACCGCCGTCCCAGTACGGTGTACCATCTATGATGACGGCCTGGAACAGCAGCGGCAGGGCGGCCGAGGCCATCACGACATCCGCGGAGATCTTCTCGCGCGGAAAAATGCGCAGGCGGCCGGTGGTCACGTTGGTAGCGGAAACGAACAGCTGCACATCGGTGTAGCCACGCACCGCATCGAAATCGACGAAGCCCTCGATCACGTCCCTGAGCGGATTGATGTTGAGCGGATTGAGATCATAGGGCGAGAAATACCGCGACATGGCGTCGAACCAGGCCTGGACCGGCGTGCCCTCCAGCGGCATGAACGCGAGGAGGCGCTCCACGATCTGGCGCTGGATCAACGGCAGTTTGCCGTCGATGCTGACCGCGCGCCAGAAATCCGCCAGCCGTTTTCTCGCCTCCTGCGGCCCACCGCGCGCCAGGCCGTCGATGCAGATCACAGCATTGAGCGCACCCGCGGAAGTTCCCGACAGTCCTTCGATAGCCAGGCGGCCGTCTTCCAAAAGATAGTCGAGCACGCCCCAGGTGAACGCCCCGTGCGCGCCGCCGCCCTGGAGGGCGAGATTGATTTTCTTGAGCGGGCCGGGTGGAGCGGCGTCGGATGCGGCCGCGGTCATTCCGCCGTCCAGCCGCCGTCGATGGAAAGATTGGCCCCGGTGATCTGCGCGGCGGCTTCCGAGCACAGGTAGAGCGCAAGCGAGGCGACCTGTTCGACGGTCACGAACTGCTTGGTCGGCTGCGCCGCCAGCAGCACGTCGCGCTTGACCTCTTCCTCGGTCATGTGGCGGGCCTTCATCGTGTCGGGAATCTGCTTGGCGACCATCGGCGTCCACACATAGCCCGGGCTGATGCAGTTGACCGTGACCCCGAACGTCGCCAGCTCAAGGGCGATCGTCTTGGTAAAGCCCGCGATGCCGTGCTTTGCCGAAACGTAAGCGACCTTGAAGGGGGAGGCCACCAGCGAGTGCGCCGAAGCGGTCGAGATGATGCGTCCCCATTTGCGGGCCTTCATGCCGGGCACCGCGGCGCGCGTCGCATGGAACGCTGACGAAAGATTGATGGCGATGATCTGGTCCCATTTCTCGACGGGAAATTCCTCGATCGGCGCCACATGCTGGATGCCCGCATTGTTCACCAGGATGTCGACCGACCCGAGCGTCGTCTCGGCGGTCTTGACCATTGCGGCAATCTCGTCGGATTTGGTCATGTCGGCGGCCGAATAGATCGCCTTGACGCCAAATTCCTTTTCGATTCCGGCGCGTTCCTTCTCGATCTCTGCCGCCGCGCCGAAGCCGTTGATCATGACGTTGGCGCCGTCCTGGGCGATGGCGCGCGCGATGGCGAGGCCGATACCGGAGGTCGAGCCGGTGACGACTGCACTTTTTCCTTTGAGCATGATCCGTCCTGTCTGGTTCCCGGCGCCCTCCCTACCATCCCTGGGAGCGCGGGCGTCCCGCCGCCCCCACCCTACCCTCCCCCGCTTGCGGGGGAGGGTAGGGTGGGGGAAGAGCGGGCGGGACGCCCGCGCTCCCGGGAGGAGGGGAGGAGCCCGTAGATGTTGCAGTGCAACATCTACGCCTCAATGCCGGGGCGTTCAAGGCAACATCAGCTCTCGGCAAGCTCGCGCCATAGCGTGATTAACACGGCAAGCAGCGCAGGCCCCAAAAACAGCCCCAACAGGCCGAAGCTCTCGACACCGCCCAGGATGCCGAGCAAGACCCAAACGAACGGCAACCGGATCGAGCCGCCGATGAGGACAGGACGAACGAAATGGTCGGCGACGAACACCACGATCGAGCCGAATGCCAAAAGACCGATCGCTGCGATTGTTGCTGATTGTGTGAACAGCCACGCGGCTGCCCCGATGAAAACGACCGGAGACGCGAACGGTATTGCGGACAGCACCCCGGTCAGCACACCGAGCGTGACCGGGTGCGGCACTCCGCTGACCGCATAGGCAATGCCGAGCAGGGCCGCCTCGCCAATGCCGATCAGCAGCAATCCGTCGATCGTACCGCGCACCGCGGCGGCCGCGACGCGCGCGAGGCGCTGCGCCGGCTCACCGAGCAGTCGCGTGCCGACCACATGGAACTGCCGCAATAGCGTGTCGCTCTCGCGAAACATGAAGAAGACGATCAGGAGTGCGAACAGGAGCGTGGTGATGCGCCGCACCGCCTGGCGGCCGATGATCCGGCCCCATTCGGTGACCGATTGTACGTCGGCACCGGAAAAGGGTCCGCGCTCATCCTGGAGATGCGCGTTCAGCCACTCCGCCAGCGAGGGGCCGATCACCGGCAGGCTGGCGATCCATTCCGGCGTTTCGAACCCCTCTTTGCGAGCTTCGATGTACCACCGGATGATTTCCCGAATCTCGTGAACCCCTTCGCTGATGGCGACGACCAGGGGCGCCAGCACCGTAACCGCGATGAGCGCCGTTATGGCCGCGGCTGCCTGCGTCTGTCCGCTGCGGCGGCGCACGGCCACAAACAGCGGCCATGTGGCGATCGTCAGCACGGTCGCCCACGCCAATGCCGGCAGGAAAGTCGTGAGCATCCAGATCGCGACGGCGAGCAGGCCGAGGCCGGCCGCAATACGTGAGAGCTGTTGCGCTTTAGTCTGCGGTTCCGGATTTTGCACGGGGTTCGGCCTTTAGATCGGATTCCGGTCAGGTTGATGCACTTGGGCCCTGCCCCGGTGTGGTGGCCGGGCTTGTCCTCACAGGCGCTAAGTTAAGCGACAGCCGGGCCACCTTACCTTTCCCCCGCTTTCGGGGGAGAGCCGGATTCTGCGAACTGAGGCTTGCTCCATGACGTTTTTGAAGTCCAGGCGATTTCGTGTGCGGCCGGTTCGCGATAGGCTTGAGTTCAAGCGTGGCCCTCCCCCGGGACCGCGGGCGTCCCGCCCGCTCTTGTTCTTTGCTAAGTTAAGAAGCGGGCGAGACGCCCGCGGTCCCGGAGGAAGGGCCCACCATGAGGGATAACGCAATGAAAATGCATATGATCCGAACGTTTTTCGCCGCGGGCCTCGCGGGCGGGGTGTTCAACGCCGTGGCGGTCGCGCAGACGGCCGACACGGTCGAGGCGCACGTCGCGGCTGCCAAGGCTGCGGCCGGCGACCGCCACGACTATATCTTCAACAGCCTGTGCGTACGCCCGTCGGCCGGGCCCAACACCGGCGGCGTCGATGAAGCCTCTCCGGACCCTTCCATCTTTCATGCCGAGCCCGTCAAGGTGTTCGACAATCTCTATTTCGTCGGCGAGAAGGAATATTCCGCCTGGGCGGTGACGACGTCTGAGGGCATCATCCTGGTCGATACGATCTGGGATTATTCGGTCGCGGACGAAGTCGTCGGCGGACTGAAGAAACTCGGCTTCGATCCGGCGCAGATCAAATATGCCGTCGTGACCCACGGCCACCGCGACCATGTGGGCGGCGCCAAATACCTGCAGGACCATTTCGGCACCCGTATCATCCTGTCGGAAGCGGACTGGGATTTGGTGGAGCAAAGCCCGCGGGTCACCGTGAAACCCAGGCGCGACATGGTCGCGACCGACGGGCAGAAGCTCACGCTCGGCGATACAACCTTGACGCTCTATCTGACGCCGGGCCATACGCTCGGCACCGTCTCGGTGCTCATCCCCGTGAAGGACAACGGCAAGCCGCATCTGGTCGCCGAATGGGGTGGAACCGGCTTTAATTTCGAGCATTCGCGCGAGCGGTTTCAAACCTACGTCGCCTCCGCAGAACGCTTCGGCGATATCGTCGCCAAATCCGGCGCCGACGTATTGATCGCCAATCACACCAATCTCGACGGCTCGAAAGTCAAGCTGCCGGCGCTGGCGGCCCGCAAGGGAGGCGACGAGAACCCATGGGTGATCGGCAACGCCGCGGTGCGGGGCTACGTGAAGGTGGCTGAGGAATGCGCACGGGCAAGCCTGCTGCAAGAGAAATAGAAGAGTCCTGGCTCAAGCAGGGCTAGAGCAACAATAATCGGGGTGGCCGGGACGAGCCCGGCCACGACCCGGCGGGACGGTAGGCGGTTCACCCTGACCGGAATCCGCCGGGAAGCATACGGGAGGAGGGACCATGACTGCGTTCTTGAAGCGCCGCGTCGGCGGTGCACTGGTTGTCTGCGCCATCGCGAGCCTTGCGCTCCCGGCAATTGCGCAGTCCGTGCCGCCAAATCCCCAGCCTGACGCAACCCTGCGCTCGACACCGCAGACCGTCGTCTGGGGCTACATTTCGGCGGACCTGCCGCCGGCGCTCACCATCAAGTCAGGCCAGACGGTGAAGATCGACACGGTCTCCCACCAGGGGCTGCTGACCAAGGACCCTCCGGTCACGTTTTTCGGCGCCGGCGGCATTCCGCCCGAGCAGGTGTTGCAAGACGCCACCGACATTTACCACATGGTCTCCCATGTGAATGGGCTGGGCGCCCATGTCCTGACCGGTCCGATCTATGTGGAGGGGGCGATGCCCGGCGACATGCTCGAGGTGCGCATCCACAAATTCGATTTGCGGGTACCCTACGGGGTCAACAATTCCGGCCCCCGTACCGGCGTGCTCGGTGACCTTTTGACCGCGCCGGCGCCGAAAATCATCAAGCTCGATCTGAACCGCAACGTCGCGCTCTTCTCGAAGGACATAGAGGTTCCGCTGTCGCCGTTCCTCGGCGTCATGGCGGTCGCTCCGCCGCGCGACCTCCTGTTGGTCAATTCGCGTCCGCCGTCGCGTTGGGGCGGCAACATGGATCTCAACAAGCTCGCCGCAGGCGCAACGCTCTATCTGCCAGTCTTCAATGCCGGCGCACAGTTCTTGACCGGCGATCCCCATGCGGTGCAGGGCGATGGCGAGGTCAACGGCACCGCAATCGAAGCTTCGCTGTCGGCGACGCTGCAGTTCGTCATCCACAAGGATGCCGGAAAGACGATGCGATGGCCGCGCGCGGAAGATGCCGCGAATTATTACGCCATGGGGATGGATCTCAATCTCGACATCGCGATGCGGGAAGCCACCCGCGAGACGGTGGAGTTCTTACAGCAGCGTCTCGGCCTGACGCCGGCCGACGCCTATTCGCTCGCCAGCATCGCGGTCGACTTCCGGGTCGCCGAGGCTGTCGATTCCACCCAGGTCATCTATGCGGCAATTCCGAAGAAGCTGTTCAAGAACATACCGCCATACTGGACGACGCCTTGAGGTTCCTGTGACATAACTTGCCATCGGCGGCTGGCGGATGCATCCTTTGGATGCCACCGAATAGGTAACAACAATCGGGGGAATGCCATGGGTCATCGAGGGAACGCCAAGGGTCCGGTGATTATCAAATCGGGCCTCTTTATGCTCGCCGCGGCCGTGGGGTTAGCGGCGTTTGCGGCGCAGGCCGCCGATCCGATCAAGGTTGGCATGGTGGCGCCGCTCACCGGCCCGGGCGCAGAGTCTGGGCGTTTCCAGACCCAGGGCGCAAAGCTCGCCGCCGACGAGGTCAACAAGGCGGGCGGCGTTCTCGGCCGGCCGCTCGAACTCGTCATCGAGGATGATCAGACCACCAATCCGGGCGTCGTGCTGGCCTTCAGCAAGCTCGCCGGCAACGCGGAGTTCGTGGCGTTCCTTGGGCCGATAAGATCGACCCAAATTCACGCCATGGCGCCCGACGCGCTGCGCGTCGGAAAGCCGGTGCTGATCGGCGGCACCGATCCGGTGCTCACCCACATGGGCAATCCATGGTTCTTCCGGTTCCGGCCCCACGATGTCTATTCGGCGCGCGTCATTGCCGACTACGGCGCCAAGACGCTCGGCAAGAAGAAATGGGCGATCGTCCATTCGACCGATGCGTTCGGCACCAACGGCATGAAGAATCTTGTCGAGTCCCTCAAGGGCATGGGCATCGAACCGGTTCTGGTCCAGGGCTATCCGAATAACTCCCAGGACTTCACGCCGGTCGCGCTCGCCGTCAAGCAATCCGGCGCCGACGTCATGGGCACCTACATGACGTTCGAGCCCGACCAGGGCATCTTTGCGAAGCAGCTCCGCCAGTTGGGCGTCACGCTGACCTGGGTCGGCTCGCCCACGACAGTTACCACCACGGCGCTGAAGCTCGCTGGGCCAGCGCTCTACGGCTCTTATGCGGTGGTCGATTTCAACAAGGATTCGAGCGGCGCTGCCAAGGCGTTCGCCGCCAAATACGAGGCGGCCTACAAATCTGCGCCGGATATTTTCGCGTCATGGAGCTACGATGCCGTGCATGTGCTTGCCCGCGCCATCGGCGAAGCGAAGAGCCTCGAACCCGAAAAGCTGCGCCAGGCGATTCTCGCCGTGAAGGGCTACGCGGGCGCCGAGGGCACCTACAATTTCGACCACAACGGCGACGGGCTCCACGGCTACAACATCGTCAAGAACAACAACGGCACCGTGGTGTTCGACAAGCACATCGATTTCGACGATTGAGTCGCTGTTAACGCTCTCGTCACCCCATCCATGGGCTTCAATCTTCAGCTCCTCTTCACCGGGATCGGTGTCGGCAGCATCTATGCGCTGGTGGCGCTCGGGTTTGCGCTGATCTACCGGGCCACCAATGTGGTCAATTTCGCCCAGGGCGATTTCGCCATGCTGGGCGCCTTCGCCATGGTGGTGCTGGCGATTGATCTGGAGCTTCCTTATTGGCTGAGCATCCTCATCACACTGGCGCTGATGGTGGGCTTCGGGGCGCTGTTCAATCTCGCCGTCTACTACCCGCTGCGCAATCGCAGCTTCCTGCCGGTCATCATCAGCACGATCGGGGCTTCGATCCTGCTGGAGAACGGCGTGCTCGCGGCGTACGGGCCGCGGCCGCAAAGTCTCGACAGCATCTTTGCGGTGCCAGGCTTTAGCGTCGGCGACGTGTTCTTCGACAGCCAGTACATCGTGATCCTTGTCGTCGCCGTCGTGATGGTCGTGGTCCAGTATCTGTTCTTCGAGCGCACCCTGACCGGCAAGAAGATGCAGGCGACCTCCCAGGACAAGGAGATGGCGAGCCTGCTCGGCATTCCGGTGATATGGATGATCATGCTCACCTTCATGTACAGCGCCATGCTGGGCGGGCTCGCAGGCATACTGGTCGCGCCGGTGTTGTTTGTTACCGTCGGGATGGGCTCCTCGATCGCGCTCAAAGCCTTCGCGGCGAGCATCATCGGGGGCTTCGGCGATGTCACCGGCGCGATCGTCGGCGGCCTCGCGCTTGGGGTGATCGAGACATTCGGAGCCGCCTACGTCTCGGTGCCCTACAAGGACGCGTTTGCGTTTCTGGTGCTGTTCGGCTTCCTGCTGGTTCGCCCACAAGGCATTTTCGGCGAGCGCATCTCGGAGAAGGCATGAGGGCCTCGGTGCGGTCCGGGAAGTCACCGCCCGGTGTGACCGGGCGGCGGGGGCTCGCCTTCGGACTTTATGCGACGGCAGCGCTCATGGCTGTCATGGCGGCGGTCATCACGCCGCTCTCCGCCTATTCGCTCAATCTCCTGATGCAGGCCGCCACATACGCGATCGCGGTATTGGGGCTGACGATCGTGCTCGGCTACACCGGACAGATCAACTTGGCCCAGGCGGCCTTTTTCGGGATCGGCGCCTATGGCGTCGCCCTCGGCACCACGGCTTTCGGGCTGTCGTTCTTGGGCGCGCTCGCGATCGGGGTTGTCCTGGCGGCCGGCGCCGGTGCCGTGCTGGGCCTCACCTCGCTGCGCCTCGGCGGACACTATCTCGCCATGGTGACGATCAGTTTCCAGACCATCCTGACGCTGGTGCTGACCAATTGGGTCGCCTTCACGCGCGGGCCCGACGGCGTGCCGAATATCAGGCGACCGGCGCTGCTTGCAGAGAGCGGACCATATCTCGGCTTGTGCATCGCGGCACTGTTTGCGGTGGCGTGGTTCGTCTGGTGGCTCAAAACGACGAAGCTCGGGCGGGCCATGCAGGCGGTGCGCGACAACGAACTTGCCGCCAACGTCATTGGCGTCGATGCCTACGCCACCAAAGTCGCAGCCTTCACCCTCTCGGCCGTGCTTGGGGGCTTCGGCGGCGCTCTGTTTGCCGGCGGGTTTACGTATGTGAGCCCGGACCAATTCAGCTTTGCCGAGTCGGTCGTGTTCCTCACCATGGTGCTGCTCGGCGGCGCCGCCGCGCCGGCCGGCGCCGTGCTGGGCACCGGTCTCTTGATTCTGTTGCCCGAGTGGCTGCGCTTCCTCAAGGTCATCTATCTTGCGGTTTATGGCGGCGCCGTGATCCTGATCATGATTTTCATGCCGGACGGCATCTGGGGATACGCCATGACCCGGTGGCGCCGGCTGCGCCCCGCGCGTCCCATCGATCCGGGCATCATCGCACCGCTCGCGCTCACGCGCGAGACGGCCAGGGCGGACAACTCAGTCATTCTTTCGGTTCACGGCCTTTCGAAGCACTTCGGCGGTCTCAAAGCGGTCGACGCGGTCGACTTGACGATCCACCGCAACACCGTGCATGCGCTGATCGGCCCCAACGGCTCCGGCAAGACGACGCTCCTTAACGTGCTCAACGGCATCGTGCGACCAACCGCGGGCAGCATCGCCCTCGACGGCGTGGACATAACCCGATTGCCGCCCCATCGGCGCGCCGGCCACGGCCTCGGCCGCACCTTCCAGAACATCCGGCTCTTTGGGGCCATGAGTGTTCTCGACAACGTCATCGTTGCGGCCGAACGGCCGCGCCCCCTCCCTGCCCTCCCCCGCTTGCGGGCGAGGGCAGGAAGGGGGGACGGCGGACTTGAGTGCCACGCACTGGGCGCCCTCGATTTCGTCGGTATCGCGGCCCGTGCCGGAGCGCAGGTCGGCAGCCTCAGCTATGGACATCAACGCCTCGTGGAAATCGCCCGCGCTCTCGCCGGCAGCCCGAAGCTGTTGTTCCTCGATGAACCAGGAGCCGGTCTCAATCACGTCGAGAAGGACGAACTCGTTCGTCTGCTCACACGCCTGAAAGGACACGGGCTGACGATCCTTATCATCGATCATGATATGGCAATGGTGGAGCGGGTCGCCGATCACATCACGGTGCTCAATTTCGGCAAACGCATCGCCGACGGCACGCCTGCGGAAGTTCTGCGCCACACCGACGTTATCGCGGCCTATCTGGGCGAGGAGCGCCCAGCTCTGTCGAGGTCCTATGGCGCTTCTTGAGCTCGAAAACGTGGTGGCTGCCTACGGGAACATCCGGGCCCTCAAGGGGCTTACGCTTGCGGTCGAGGAGGGCGAGATCGTCGCCCTCTTGGGTGCCAACGGAGCTGGCAAGAGCACGACCTTGCGGGTGATCTCGGGATTGATGCCGCCGCAGTCGGGAACGCTGCGCTTTGCCGGGCGGTCGATCGGCGGCCTTGCGCCCGGCGCGATCGTGAAGCTCGGCGTTGCCCACGTTCCGGAAGGCCGGCGGGTGTTTCCGGGGCTGACGGTGCGCGAAAACATCATTCTGGGCGGCTCGAACCGCGAGCGGGCCTCCCGCGCTGAACTCGAGGCCGATGCCGAAAAGATGTTCGGCATCTTTCCGGAGATCAAGCCGTTCGAGGCTGCGCTGGGCTGGACCCTTTCGGGTGGACAGCAGCAGATGGTAGCAATCGCGCGCGGATTGATGTCGAGACCGAAGTTGTTGTTGCTCGACGAGCCCTCGCTCGGCCTTGCGCCGCTCATCGTGCAGCAGGTTTACCGGGTGATTGCGGATGTCCGCCGCGACGGCACCACTGTGCTGCTGGTGGAGCAGAATGCCCATATGGCGCTTTCGGTCGCCGACCGCGGATATGTGTTGGAAACGGGGCAACTCGTCGTTCACGGCAAGCCAGAGGCGCTGTGGGATAACGAGGACGTCAGGACCGCTTATCTGGGCGGACGGCGGACCCAGGCAGGAAGATAAATTCCTGGCGCTCCTCACTCGCTCCTCACTTCTTCGCCCGGTTGAAATACTTCAAATCCGGCGGCGCCTGATCTTTGCGGGCCGGCATCAGCAAGCCATCGGCGCTGAGGAAGTAGTTGTCCTTGCCGATCACCACATGCGGATTGTTCTCGCCGCAGATCCACTCGCGCCAGACCGTCTTCGGATCGGGATTGCGCAGATAGTTTTTCGTCACCGTCCACGGGCGCGTCAAAGCATGGTCAATGGTGGTGATTTCGTCGTGCAGGATGCCAGGATCGGTTTTGTCGACGTAGATGCGCTCCTTGAACACGCTCTCATTGTCCTCGTGCAAAGGTAGGCCGCTTGCGTCATAGGCGCGCGGGCCCTTAAAGCCGCGGCTTTCGATTTCGAGCACGTCGTAGCGACCGTCGCCATCCTCATCGACCCACCGGCCGATCGAATATCCGACCCAGCTCGGCTCGATCTCCCCGGGCCATTCGCGTCCGTCCGTGTAGATGCGGCGACTGTGCTCGATATGTTCGATCAGGATATAGGTGATCTGCGGCGTGACCACGAATTCGATCGGCTCGTAAGCCGCCATCATGCGGGGCATTCCGTTGGGGAGGCAGACGAAGGTTTCGGAAGTGCCCTGTCCGCCGGCAGCCTGGTCCGCAAGGTTGGCCTCGAATTTGGCCTGATACTCGGCGGTCAACGGCGCCTGCTGGCCCCGTCCTGGCGGCTTCGAGGGGTCATGAGGAGGCTGGCCCATGGCGCCGGGAACTCTCGCCCGGGTCCACTGGCCTTTCCAATCCGGATACCTGGCGTCATCGAAGGCAGATGCCGTCACATTCGCGGCGCACAGCGTCGCCATTATCGCCACTGCACCCAACGAACGTCGTCCCAGCATGCATGTTCTCCTTTTGCTTAAATTCGCAGCGAATTTCGCTTGAACGGCATCGCCCGGTGCGCCAGAAGGGGCATAAATCGTGCCGCTTGCCTCCCATCGAGTGACACGTGCGAAAGGAGCTCGCGATGAACGTCGCCGCTGATATCGCCGCCCCCCTGCCGCGGCACAAGACCGTACCGGTTAGTGTCGGCGCCGTAACGGTGGGCGGTGGCGCCCCGGTCGTGGTCCAGTCGATGACCAACACCGACACGGCGGACGTGGAGTCGACCGCCCACCAGGTTGCCGCATTGGCGCGGGCCGGCTCCGAGATGGTGCGTATCACGGTTGATCGCGACGACGCGGCCGCAGCGGTGCCGCACATCAAGGAGCGCCTGCTGCGGATGGGCGTGACGGCCCCGATCGTCGGCGACTTCCATTATATCGGCCACAAGCTGCTGGCCGATCACCCGGCCTGCGCGGAAGCGCTCGACAAGTACCGCATCAATCCCGGCAATGTGGGGTTCAAGGAAAAGCGGGACCGCCAGTTCGGCGCCATCATCGACATGGCGCTCAAACACGGCAAGCCGGTGCGCATCGGCGCCAATTGGGGGTCGCTTGATCAGGCCTTGTTGACGCACCTGATGGACGAGAACGCCAAGCTCCCGCAGCCCGCCGACATGCGCGCCGTCACCCGCGAAGCGATGGTGCAGTCGGCGCTGCTGTCGGCAGCGCGGGCTGAAGAAATGGGCATGCCGCGCTCGCGCATCATTCTGTCCGCCAAGGTGTCGGCCGTGCAGGACCTGATCGCCGTCTACATCGACTTGGCGCGGCGCTCCGATTACGCCATCCATCTTGGCCTCACCGAGGCCGGCATGGGCTCGAAGGGGATCGTGGCGTCCTCTGCCGCCATGGGTATCCTGCTGCAGCAAGGCATCGGCGACACCTCGAGGTCAAGGTGGCCCAGGAACTCCTGCAGACCATGGGGTTCCGGGTGTTCGTGCCATTGGTCGCGGCGTGTCCGGGCTGCGGACGCACCACCTCCACCACGTTCCAGGAACTCGCGCGCGAAATCCAGGATTTCATCCACGTCTCGATGCCCGAATGGAAGACTCGCTATCCGGGAGTAGAGTCTCTCAATGTCGCCGTGATGGGTTGCATCGTCAACGGCCCGGGCGAGTCCAAGCACGCGGACATCGGCATCTCACTGCCCGGCACCGGCGAGCAGCCCGCCGCGCCGGTATTCATCGACGGCAAGAAGGCGATGACGCTGCGCGGCCCGACCGTCGCCGCCGACTTTAAGAACATCGTGATCGACTATATCGAGCGGCGCTACGGCATGGGCGGCGGCAGAACCGCCGCGGAGTAGCCCGCGGCAGCTTAAATCCCCGCGGCTAAGTGTCATCCAGCGTCATCGACTGTTGACAAGTTGCGACATCGGTATGACGCTGGCTGTGGTGGAGCACGTGCATCACAGGAAGTCGGCTGATGCAGTGAAACCGCCGGTGCAGAGCGCCGAGCGGTAATGTTGAAGTTTGGATTTTCGCGCAGCGGCTTTGCTTAAGAACAACGCACCGGAAGCGGCTTGAGAGGCCGGTTCCATTCGCCCCGGATTTTGGCGCGTATTGGTTTTTGACGCGTATTGGTTTCGCTTTTTTTAGTTGGCCTTCGCCGCCAGCGCGTATTTCACGCCTTGTCGGCGGCGAAGGAAAGGCCCCTGCGGTCGATCGGAACCCGCATGAGCTCTGACTCGAAGACATAAGGAGCACATCAACAGGACCGTCCATGGCACGAACCATTCGACCGACCGCTCTGATCGTGGATGACGATTCGCAGGAGCGCGAGTTGATCGGAATCCTCTTGGAGGAGACGGGCCTCGACGTCATCCCGGTCGCCTCGTCGGAAGAGGCTGTCAATGTCCTGCGCGTCGGCGCACGCAAGATCGTTTTGATCGTAGCGGCAATGAATCTGCCAAGCTTTATGGACGGCGCACGTCTTGCAATTTATGCGCAGCAATGGCCGTGGATCAGGGTGGTCGTCACGTCGCATGATGACGACGTGGTGGAACAACTGCCACACCCCGCCGTGATCATGCCCAAACCGTGGCTGCCTCTCAACATGTTGATCCAAGCCGAGCGGGCGATGGCGACGGGGCACCACGATCTGGTCCGTCGCGTGCCAAAGCGGCGACCCTGGAGTCCACCCTTTGCTCGTCACCCGCGGGCTTGACCCGCGGGTCGCTCCATCACGGCGGCGGGCCCAACCCGCATTCCTTCAAAAACGCCAGCGTCAGCTGCACGCACGCGTCCGGCTTCTCGATCTGCAGCATATGGCCCGTGCCGGGTACGAAGCTGTAGTCGTATCCGTTCTCGCTGCCCAGCGCCTGATTGGCGCGACCGGTCGGTGATCCGCCCTTAAGTTCCGGGTCGGCGCCGATGAGCTTCACGGGCCCAGCGAAATCCTTCGCTCGCGGCCACAGGTTCATCGACAGGGCCTCCGCGTAGATGCCGCCCTCGTTCGCCGGGTCGCACGCCAGCACGAAGCCGCCGCCGTCCGGGTTTTTCCGCAGCACTGAACGCGCCATCAACTCATGCACGCCCGGCACCCAGGCCTGGCCGACACGCGACTTCGCGAAATCCGACGCCAGTTCCTCGACGGTGCCAAAGTGAGTGCGGCGGCTCTTCGTAAACGCCACGAGTCGCGCCTCGAAAGCTTCCATGACGGAAAAGGCCGGATGGTCGCGCGGGGGCACGTTGGGCGGATCGAACAGGATGAGAGCATCGAAG
>WNFL01043803.1_pt1 | contig 23402 bp, 19 predicted proteins | sample 5400361 | NCBI WGS metagenome assembly WNFL01 (sample SAMN13153351, study PRJNA577476) | soil metagenome | isolation source: 40 cm soil on Douglas fir-dominated hillslope | place: USA:California | collected 2013-09-17
GTTGCGCGTCACCTGCAGCAGCGCCGAGGTGTCCGAGGCGGCGAAGTTCTCACCCTCGCCGATGCCCAGCAGCAGCGGCGCGCCCATGCGGGCGACGACCAGCTTTTCCTTTTCTTCGGAATGAATTACCGCGATTGCGTAAGCCCCGACCAGCTCGCGAACTGCCGCTCGCACGGCCTCGAAAAGATTTTTCTTTTCGACAAGAAAATCATTTACGAGATGAGCGATGACCTCGGTGTCCGTATCCGAGCTGAACTCATACCCCTTTTGCTTGAGCCGGGTGCGCACTTCGTCGTGGTTCTCGATGATGCCGTTGTGCACGACCGAGACGCCGCCGCTCACGTGCGGATGGGCGTTCCTCTCCGAGGGCACGCCGTGGGTGGCCCAGCGCGTATGGCCGATGCCGATGTTGCCTTCGAGGCTCTGGGCGTCGGCCAGCTTCTTCAGCTCGGCGACGCGGCCGCAGGAGCGCAGCCTTTTCAGCGAGCCGTTGATGACCGCCACGCCGGCCGAGTCGTAGCCGCGATATTCGAGGCGCCGCAGCCCCTCGATCAGGATCGGCACGACGTTCCGCGTCGCGACTGCTCCTACGATTCCGCACATTGTTTCTTCGCTCCTGAATTTTTTCCGGTCAGCCAGAAAAGCATCGCGCCAGTGATGATCACGGCGAGGGCGCCGGTAAGAAAGTCCGACACGTCCGCGGCGCGCGCCGGGATCGCGGCCTGGCGCAGCTCGTCCAGCATCGCGATGACCATGCCGCCCGCCACCACCGGCAGCGGGCGGCGGCCGTCGGTCGCGATCCACGCGAGCAGCGTGAGCGCCGCATACGCGAGGAAATGGAACATCTTGTCCCAGGGCTCGAACAGCTCGTATGGCAACGAGCCGAGGGCGAAGATCTGCATGACGAGCACGCCCGCGCACAGGCAGGACCAATTTGATATTTGTGAAAACCTAGTAAGCATTGCTTCTCCTCAGCACCACTACCGCGGTCTTCAGGACGATCTGCAGGTCGAGCAGCAGCGACCAGTTGCGCAGGTACTCGAGGTCGTGCTCGACGCGCGCCTTCATCTTCTCGACGGTGTCGGTCTCGCCGCGAAAGCCGTTCACCTGGGCGAGGCCGGTGATGCCGGGCTTCACCTTGTGGCGGATCATGTAGCCGCGGATCAGCTTGCGGTAGAGCTCGTTGTGCGCGATGGCGTGCGGCCGCGGCCCGACCACGCTCATGCGCCCCTGCAGCACGTTGATGAACTGCGGCAGCTCGTCGAGCGAGCTGCGGCGCAGGAACGCGCCGAACTTCGTCACCCGGGCGTCGTTGCGCGTCGCCTGCTTCACCACGTCGCCGTCCTCGGCGACCGTCATGGAGCGGAACTTGTAGACCACGATCTTGCGGCCGTCGACGCCGTAGCGGCGCTGCTTGAACAGCACCGGGCCGGGCGAGGAGAGCTTCACGCCGATCGCGATGGCGAGCAACAGCGGCGCGATGCACGCCAGGATTCCCGCGGCCAGGGCGAAGTCGCTGACGCGCTTCACGACGCCGTTCAGGCCGTGGAACGGCGTCTCGCACACCGCCACCACCGGCAGGCCGCCGATCGAGTCGACGCGCGCCTGGATGAGATCGGAGACGAAGATGTCCGGCACGAAGTAGATGGACGCGGTGGTGTCGCGCAGCTCCTCGAGCAGGCGCAGGATGCGCGGCTGCGAGGCCATGGGCAGCGCGATGTAGATCACGTCGACGCGGTTGGCGCGCGCGTAGTCGGCGAGGCGCTCGAGCGAGCCGAGGTTCTCCTCGGCGGCGAGGCCGTGCAGGCGGCCGGCGGCGCGGTCGTCGAAATAGCCGGCGACGCGCACGCCGAACAGCGGATCGCCGCGCAGGCGCTCGGCGAGGCGGCGGCCCAGATCGTTGGCGCCGGCGATCACCGCGGTCTTGCGCAGGCCTTTGGCGGCGAGAATCTTCGGCAGGACGACAGGCAGAAGCCGGTGCGCGGCGAACAGCGCCGCCGGCGTGCCGAGCGCCCAGACGGCGAGCACGCGCGGATCGAAGGCGCCGAGCGTGCCCGAGGCGATGCCGAGCAGCCAGAGCAGGCCGGCGACCGGAATCCAGCCGGTGATCACGTCGAGCGCGAGCGCGCCCGCGCCGGTGCCGGCGCCGCGCACCACGCTGCCCGGAAACGTCATGGCGAAGACGAGCAGCGCGAGGATCAGGCAGGCGCCGTCGAAGCGTCCGCCGAACCACCCCGCCGCCGCGGCGAGCATCGCGACCGCCACCGCCGGGTCGATCGCCGCGCGCAGCATCGCCGCCTGGCCGGGCGGGCTCGAAACGAATCGAGCCGCCTGCAAGCGCGCCTGCGCCTCGGCGAGACGCGCTTGCGCGTCGGCGGCGGTACGCGTCCTGGTTTCCGGGGTGGCGAGCAAGGCCACAGAAGGTTAGGCGCTCGCGGTTCAACGGTGATGTTGCGCCGGGCCCGCGAACGTAGGCTCATCGGACTAGCATTGCAGTGGTGCGGCGGCGCAACGGCCGCGTGGTCAACGTAGATATATTGGCGCAAGACAGAGCACATTCACGGACATCCAGCTGCCCCAGGCGGCGCAAACGGTAAAGGCAATCCATGCGAACCGAATCAACCGACAGCTTCGCCCCCCAGTCCGTACAGATCATTGCGCAGGGCGCGGCGGTCGCTCCGCTCGCGCACGATGGCGGCAACGGCAACGGACAGTCCCACGCGTCCTCACATGGAGACGCGGGCTCGTCGGCGACCGACTTCCTGCAGATCGAGTCGATCGTGCTCAATCTCGACGCCTCGCTCAGAGTGCACGGGCGCGCGCACTTCTTCAGCTGGACCCAGGGCCTGCTGCAGAGCCTCATCCGGCACGAGCTGCTCATCTGCACGCTGTGCCACGGCAAGCCGCCGGCGTTCCGCGCCGACGGCTTCTCCATGACCTCGCCCGATCCCGCGCTCTTCAGCGACATGTTCCTGCGCGACAACTCGGTGGCGCCGGCGCTCCTGAAGACCTGGGAGGAGCGCCGCTTCCAGCCGGTGGTGCTCGACGCGGCCGCGTCCTCGGGGACCGGGCCTGCCGGTACCCTCGTGGGCGGCGGCGCGTTCTGGCGCGAGATCGAGCGCATCGGCGCGACGCAGCTCCTCTCGCACGGCGTGCACGACGCCGACGGGCGCACCGTGAGCCTTTTCACCTTCGCCTGCCGCCCGGGCACCATCGGCCCGCGCCAGATCTACCTCGCGCAGCTGCTCGCGCCGGCGCTGCACGCCGCGTGGGTGCGCACCCAGGTGACGCGCACCCCGGGCTCCTCGGAGAAGGTGCAGGGCGCGAGCGTGCTCACCGTGCGCGAGCTCGACATCCTGAAGTGGATCTATCTCGGCAAGAGCAACTTCGAGATCGGCGCGATCCTCAAGATCAGCCCGCTCACCGTGAAGAATCACGTGCAGAAGATCCTGCGCAAGCTGAACGTCGTGAACCGCACCCAGGCCATCGGCAAGGCCCTCGAGCTGCGCATCTTCAATCCGTAATCAGGGACAGACCACGTTTTTCGAATGGGGCTTCGGCCCCATTTCTTTTTCCGTCGCCGAAAACGTGGTCTGTCCCTGATGTTTGCAGATCTCGGCTACAGGACGTCGCCGTTCATTGACCAATAGTCCTATCGGCGGATGCGCGGCGGAACGCGGCGGTCCAGTACCGTAACAGGCCGCACCTAGCATTCCACCTCGCCATGAAATTCCTCCGCCGAGCTTTCGCAACTATCGCCGCCATCGCCTTCGCGGGCGGCGTCGCCGTGGCCGCAAACGATCGCGTTGCCGTGATGGCCGGTTCGACCGTGCCGTACGCGGTGCCGGCGCAGCCGTCGATGTATTCGTTCGCCGATATCTACAGGCTGACCGTCACCGGCGCCTCGCTTCCCGATAATCCGCTCGCCGCGCTCGCCGGCTCTGCGGCGTCCGACGCTCCGTCGCCGCGGCTGCCGAAGAGCGCCGCGCTCGCCGACTCCCAGCTGCGCGTCGTCTCGAGCGAGACGCAGCCGCCCGTTCGCCAGCTCTTCCCGGCCGCCACGGTGGCGCCGGTGCAGGCCAGCTACATCTTCTCGATTGGCGCAATGCCCCAGCCGGAGCGCTGGCTGCTCTTCCTGAGCGGCCTTGCGGCCGCGGCCTGGGTGGCGCGGCGCAGGCTGGGCAACTCGTTTTGAACGCGCCCCGGATCAAGGCCGGGCGCAAAGCGGAGGATCGATGACGCACAGGACAGGGTCTCTGGTTTCGTTGCTCGGGTGCGCGGCGCTCGCCGCGGCGCTCGCGGGCTGCGGACCGCGCCCCGCCGCGCAGCCCGCGAAGAGCGGCGTGCGTGCGTCCTCCGCCGCGGACGCGCCGGCCGCCGCCAAGCTCGCCGCCAAGGTGAACGGCACGCCGATCAGCGTGCTGCAGATCTCCGGCGCGCAGGCCGCGAGCTCCGCGCAGGCGCTCGAGAAGATCATCGACCGCGAGCTGCTCGTGCAGAAGGCGCTGCAGGCGAAGCTCGACCGCGATCCGCAGGTCGTCCAGGCGCTCGAGACCTCGCGCCGCCAGCTTCTCGCGCAGGCGTACCTGGATCGCGCCGCGGGCGCGGCGAAGAGCACGCCCGAGGAAGTGAGCGCCTTCTATGCCGGGAACCCGGCCCTCTTCGCGCAGCGGCGCGTCTATCGTGTCCGCGAGCTGGTGGTCACGGCGTCGGCGGACCAGGTCGACCTGATCCGCTCGGAAGCGGCCACCGCGAGGGACCTCGAGGAGGTCGCGGGCTGGCTCAAGTGGCGCAATCTCAAGGTCGGCCCGGTCACCGGCGCCATCCAGCCCGCGGAGCAGCTGCCGCTGGGCCATCTTTCGCGGCTCGCCAGCATGCGCGAGGGCGAGATCGCCGTGTTCGCGTCCGCCCCCGGCGCGACGGTGGTCCAGCTCGTGCACGCGCAGGATGCGCCGCTCACGGAGCAGCAGGCCGCTCCGCTGATCGAGCAGTTCATCGCGGGACGCAGGCGTTTGGAGCTCGCCGCGGCCGAAGTCCGTCGGCTGCGCGAGGTGGCGACGATCGAGTACGTGGGCGACTTTAAAAGGTAAACGCGAGGTGCAGATGAAACGCATTCTGATGGGCTTGGTGTTGATGGCAGTGGCTATACCCGGTTTCTCCCAGACGAACGAGAGATCGGACGGCAAGCTCGGCGCCGGCGACGCGATCCGCGTCACCGTGTTCCAGCAGCCGGATCTCACGACCGAGGCGCGCGTCACCGAGAAGGGCACGATTCCGATGCCGCTGCTCGGCGAGGTGAAGGTCGCGGGCATGACGCAGACCGAGGCGGCCGCGAAGATCGCGGGCGATCTCAAGAACGGCAAGTACCTGAAGAACCCGCAGGTGAGCATCGCGGTCACCACGCTGCGCAGCCGGCAGGTATCGGTGCTCGGCCTGGTGGCGCGGCCGGGGCGCTACGCGCTCGACGACACGAGCGTGCGCGTCACCGACGTGATCGCAGCGGCCGGCGGCATCACCGCCGGCGGCAACGAGACGGTCACCGTGACGCGCAACGGCCAGCAGGAGAAGGTCGACGTGCTGACGAAGAACTACAGCCTGCAGAACGGCGATACGGTGTACGTCGAGCGCGCGCCGGTGTTCTACATCTACGGCGAGGTGCCGCGCAGCGGCGCGTATCGCCTCGAGCCCAACATGACCGTGATGCAGGCGATCGCGGCCGGCGGCGGCATCACGCCGCGCGGCAGCGACCGGCGCCTGAAGCTGCGGCGCACGGGACCCGACGGCAAGGTCGTCGAGAGCGACACCAGGCTGCAGGAAACCGTCAAGGCCGACGACGTCATCTTCGTTAAAGAAGCGCTGTTCTAGGACTAGGGGAAACCAAACATGGACTTCAACCAATTCATCCTGGCCCTGCGCGCGCGGCGCAAGGCTTTCCTGGTGATCCTCGCGGCCACCATCGTGACGGCGGTCGCGATCGCCCTGGTGCTGCCCAAGACCTACCTCTCGACGACCACCATCATGCTGGGTGAGCGCGACGAGCAGACGATGGTCGCCGGATCGCGCATGTCGGCGCGCGAGCGCGGCAGCTACCTGCAGACCCAGGTCGATCTCCTCACCAGCGGCCGGGTGGCGAAGCGGGTGGTGCGCGACCTGAACTACCTCCAGAGGCCCGGCGTGCGCGAGCAGTATGAGCGCGAGACCGGCGGCCTGGGCACGATCGAGGACTGGGCCGCGAACACGCTGCTGAAGAAGGTGAAGGCCGAGACCTCGGGCAGCTACACCATCGCGGTGAACGTCACCGACTCCAACCCGAAGCTCGCCGCCGACGTCGCCAACGGCTTCGCCAAGGCGTACGCCGACACCTCGCTCGAGCTGCGCACCGAGCCCACGCGCGAGGCCGCGGCCTGGTTCGAGGACCAGCTGAAGGGCCTGCGCGCCAACGTCTCGCAGGCGCAGCAGAAGCTCACCGGCTACCAGAAGGAGAAGGGCATCACCTCCACCGACGAGCGCACCGACGTCGAGGCGGTCCGGCTCGCGGAGCTCTCGACCCAGCTGATGGCGGCGCGCAACACCACCTACGAGGCACAGAGCCGCTACAAGAACGCCTCCGAGTTCCTCGCCGGCAACGCCTCGACCGGCGCCTCCGTGTCCGCCGACGCGCTGCCCGAAGTCATGGCGAGCCCGGCGGTGCAGGCGCTGAAGACCGCGCTCGTGGCGGCGGAGACGCGGCTCGAGCAGTCGACCTCCGACCTCGGCCCGAACCATCCGGCGTACCAGCGCAACGTCGCCGAGGTGCAAGGCCTGCGCGAGAAGCTCGCCTCCGAGATGAAGAAGGTGGTGGCGGGGCTGCAGAACGCCGCGGTGCAGAGCCGCAGGCGCGAGGAGGAGCTGAAGAACGCTTATACCGGGCAGCAGGATCGGCTGCTCAACATGCGCGATGCGCGCGTCGAGCTCGCGGTGATGGTGCGTGACGTCGAGAACGCGCAGCGCACCTACGACGGCGCGCTCTCGCGCTGGCTCACCAACAAGATCGAGAGCCGCGCCAGCATGACCAACATCTCGGTGCTGACGCCCGCCACCGAGCCGCTCGAGTACAAGAGCCCGAAGATCGGAATGATCTCGGGGCTGTCGGTCGTCATCGGCCTGCTGCTCGCCGGCGCGGTGGTGTTCCTGCTCGAGACCCTCGACCGCCGGGTGCGCTCGCGCGGCGATCTCGAGTCGCGCCTCGCCGTGCCGTCCCTCGGCCGGCTTTCCAAGTGGCAGCCCACGGGCGGCCGGCTGCTGCCGGCGCCCCTGCGTGCTGCTCGTGCCCTTCCGCATCCCTGGTAAGTGGAGACAACCATGCTAGCCAATCCGACTGACAACGTGCTGTCGATCGACAGCAGCTCGCGCACCGTAGGCAACAACTACGCCGCCGGCCATCCCGGGCGCAACATCGGCGCCATCCTGATCGACGAGGGCAAGCTCACGGCGTCCGACGCCGAGCAGGTCCTCGCCCGGCAGCGCGAGCTCGGCTGGCGCTTCGGCGAGGCGGCGATCGAGCTCAACCTGATCACCGACGCCGATCTGCGCCAGGCGCTCGCGAAGCAGTACGAGTTCCCCTATCTGCTGTCGGGCCCCGAGGGCGTCAGCAAGGAGCTGATCGCCGCCTGGGACCCGTTCCACCCGGTGGTCGAGGAGCTGCGCGCGCTGCGCACCCAGCTCCTGATCCGCTGGCACAACCCCGAGGCCGGGCGGCGCACGCTCGCGATCTGCAGCGCCTCGCCGCGCGAAGGGCGCAGCTTCATCGCCGCCAACCTGGCGGTGGTGTTCTCGCAGCTCGGGCAGCGCACGCTGCTCATCGACGCCGATTTCCGGGCGCCGCGCCAGCAGGCGATCTTCAACATCTCGGACCGCTTCGGGCTGTCGTCGGTGCTCTCCGGCCGCGCCGACCTGAGCGCCGCGGTGCCGGTGACCGGCCTCACGGGCCTCGCGGTGCTGCCCGCCGGGCCGCTGCCGCCCAATCCGCTCGAGCTCCTGTCGCGCCCGAACTTCGCGGCGCTGCTCGGCCAGGCGGCGAGCGAGTACGACATCATCCTCATCGACACCCCGGCGGTGACCGAGTATTCCGACGCGCAGTGCATCACGTTCCGCGCCGGGGATGCGCTGCTCATCTCGCGCAAGGACCAGACGCGCGTCGCCGAGACCGAGCAGGCCGTGCGCGACCTCACCGACGCGAGCGGCCGCATCGTCGGCACCGTCATGAACGCGTACTGAGCGCGCAAGGCCGGGAACGTGAAACGGCCGCCTGACCGCAAGCTCATGCTTGCCGCCCTCGTGCTCCTGGTGGCGGCAAGCACGCTTGCGTCCAAGCCTGAAGCAGGATTTGCTCAAAAAGAGCTGGTGATGTCCAACGCGAACCGGGTGCCCTGACCATGACCGCTACTACCGCAACCCTGCCGCGCGACGGCGCGGGCAAGCACACCTGGATGTTCGCCGCCGTCGCCCTGGGGGCGTTCGGCATCGTCAGCGGCGGCGCGCTCGCGCTCGGCGAGACGGCGGCGTTCTACCTGTCGCTGTCGATCATCGTCGGCATCACCGTGCTCCTCGATTTCCGCATGGGCGCGGTGCTCCTGATCCTCACGCTGCCGTTCTCCAATACGTCGTATTTCCCGCACAATCTGTTCGGCATCGGCGGCTTGAACCCCACGAACCTGCTGTTCGCGGCGACGCTCCTGTCGTACGTGCTGCGGCACAAGATCAGCGTACTCCTGCCGCGCCAGCTGGTCTGGCTGTTCGTCGTGCCGATTCTGCTCGCGGGCCTGATGGGCATGCGCCACGTCGACGACATTCCGCTGGCGTTCGAGGCGGTGCTGGCGACCCCCATCAACGGCCCCGTCGACTACTACCGTGACTTCGTCGTGCGTCCGCTGCTTCTTCCGCTGATGGCGATGCTCATCGCCGCGGCGGTCGCCCGCTCCGCCAAGCCGGAGCGTTTCCTGGTCCCGATTCTCGCCTCGATGTGGCTGATCGCGCTGCTCGAGATCGGCTTCATCGCGGCTTCCGGGGTGTCGCTGAGCCAGCTCGCCAGCCCCACGGCGCGCTCCTTCTTCAGCGAGATCGGCCTGCACGCCAACGATTTCGGCCGTTTCTTCGCCGGCAGCGGCGCGCTGCTGCTGTTCGTGTGGTGGGAAGCGAAGAATCCCGCGCTCAAGCTGACGCTGTTCGCCACGCTGTGCGTGACCGGCATCGCGCTGCTGCTCACGTTCTCGCGCAGCGGATACCTCGCCTTCCTGGTCGCGAGCGGCCTGTTCATGCTGTGGAAGTTCAACATCCGCTCGGTGTCGCTCGCGCTGTTCGGCGTCGGCCTGATCGCCGTGATCGCGCCCGGCTACGTCTGGCACCGCGCCACCTTCGGCTTCGACGCCGACGCCAACACCGTGAGCGCCGACCGCCTCGAAGGGATCTGGAAGCCGCTGTGGCCCGAGCTGTGGAACAGCCCCATCTGGGGCAACGGCATCGACGCCCTGATGTGGTCGGCGCCCTTGAAAGCGGGCGAGATCCCCCTGGTCAGCCATCCGCACAACGCCTACCTGCAGACGTTTTACGACATGGGCTTCATCGGCCTGGGCTTGATGCTCGCCTTCTACTGGCACGTATGGAAAGGCTTTCGCAGCCTCGGCAGCAATCCGTATATCACGCCCGAGCTGCGCGGGTTCTTCCAGGGCGGCGCGGCGGCGCTGATCTGCCTGCTGGTCACCGGCTTCTCCGGCGGCAGCCTGCGGCCCGAGGTGAACTTCGCCTGCCTGTGGATCGCCATCGGAATGATGTACGGCATGCTCGCACGGAGGCCGGCGGCCTGATGCCGAACGCAACGATGTTGCGCAAGGGTGTCGATACCGCGGACCGCCCGGACGGCCTGTTGCCGTCCGCGGGCGCGCGGCGCAAGCCGCATGTCTGCTTCGTGGCGCCTTTCGCCTGGCCGGTGTTCTCCGGCGACCGCAATATCAAGCTGGTCGGCGGCGCCGAGGTGCAGCAGAGCATCCTCATGCGCCTGCTGCAGCGCCAGGGCCATCGCGTCTCTCTGGTCTGCCTCGACTTCGGCCAGCCGCAGGGCGCCGTGGTCGACGGCATCACGGTCTACAAGGCCTACCGCTACGAGGCCGGCATCCCGCTGCTGCGTTTCATCCATCCGCGCCTCACCTCGGTGTGGAAGGCGCTGGGCGCCGCGGACGCCGACATCTACTACCAGCGCTCCGCCGGGATGCTTACGGCCGTGGTGGCCGAGTTCTGCCGCCGCAACGGCAAGCGCTCGATCTACGCCGGCGCCTCCGACATGGACTTCCAGCGCGGCAAGCAGCAGATCCGCTATGCGCGCGATCGCTGGCTGTACGACTGGGGGCTCGCCCGCGTCGACCGCGTGGTGGTGCAGAACGCGGTGCAGCTCGAGTCCTGCCGCGCCGGCTACGGGCGCGAAGCGACCTTGATCCGCAGCTGCTACGTGCCGCCCGAAGGCAGCGCCGGCTCGCAGCCCGGGCGCGGCGACGCCGTGCTGTGGGTGGGAACCGTGCACGACTACAAGCGTCCCGAGATGCTGCTCGAGATCGCGCGCCGCCTGCCGCAGCGGCGCTTCGTCATGATCGGCGGCAGCGCCGCCCCCGGCGGGATGCTGCGCGCGGGCTACTACGAAGGCATCCGCGACGCCGCGGCGCTTCTGCCCAACGTGGAGTTCAAGGGCTTCCTGCCGCTCGCGGACGTGGAGAAGCAGTTCGACCGCGGCCGCATCCTGCTGAACACCTCCGTCTACGAGGGCATGCCGAACATCTTCCTGCAGGCCTGGGCGCGCGGCATCCCGACGGTCGCGACCGTGGACGTCGGCGCGAGGGTCGATGGAAAAGAGCTGTACCGGAGCATCTGCGGCGCCGAGGACGGGGCGGCCGAGGTCGAGCGCCTGTTCGCCGACGAGCTGCACTGGGCGCGCGCCTCGACGCGCAGCCTGGAGTACTTCGAGCGCGAGCATTCGCCCGGCGGGGTCATCGCGCGCTACGAGCGGCTGTTCGAAGAAGTCCTGCGATGAACACCGCGGCGAAGGCGATCGCGTGGCACGGGCTCAAGCGCCGCGCGCTGTCCCTCGGCGCGCTGAAAGCACTCGACCAGGGCATGCAGTTCATGCTGCCGGTGGTGCTGGTGCGCGCGCTGGACACGGCCTCCTTCGGCGAGTACCGCCTGCTCTGGCTCGCGATCGCCACCGTGATGGCGCTCGTCACGCTCAACATGTCCGCCTCGCTCTACTACTTCGTGCCGCGCTCGGACGGGGCGAGGCGCCGCCTCTTCATCAATCAGACCATGGTGTTCCTCGCGTTCGCGGGCGTGGTTTGCGGCTTCCTCCTGAGCAGCTGGAATCCCTGGCTGCCGGCGCCGATGCACGCGCTCGGCAAGTACGGCCTGCTGGTGCCCGCCTTCGTCGCGCTGTGGGTGGCGACGGTCGTGCTCGACTATCTGCCGACGATCGAGGAGCGCATCGGCTGGCAGGCCTGCGCCACGCTCGGCTCCTCGGCGCTGCGCGTGGTTCTCGTCGGCGCCGGCGCCTGGCTCACCGGCGACATGCTGGTGGTGTTCTGGCTGCTGCTCGCCGTGGTCGTCATCAAGCTCGCGCTGCTGCTCGCCTACGTGCGGCGCTGGCACGGCCTGGCCGCGCCGTGGTTCGAGCGCGCCACCTTCGCCGAGCAGCTGCGCCAGGCGGTGCCTTTCGGCGTGTCGGGCTCGCTCTTCGTCTTCAGGGGGCAGGCCGACCAGTGGATCGCGGCGAGCCTGTTCGCGCTCTCCAGCTTCGCCGCGTTCACGATCGCGGCGCTCGTCGGCCAGGTGGTCCAGCTCGTGCGCCAGTCGGTGCTCGATGCGTTCCTGCCGAGCATGAGCCGCCTGCAAGCCGCCGGCGACGTGCGCGGGATGATGCACATGAACAGCCGCGCCAACGTGATGGTCGGCACGCTGCTCTACCCGCTGCTCGCCTTCGCCTTCGCCTTCGCCGACGACATCGTTTCGGTCGTCTACACCGCCTCCTACGTCGAGGCGGCGCCGGTGATGCGCGTCTACATCGTCGGCATGGCGGCGATGGTGATCGAGATGGGCAGCATCGTGCTGCTGCTCGCGCAGGGCGGGTTCGCCGTGCGCATTGCCGCCATCGCGCTCGCGGCCTCGGTGGCGGCGAGCTGGACGGCCGCGCACCACTTCGGCCTCGCCGGCGCCGCGGCGGGCAGCGTCGTCGCCGTCTACCTCGATCGCTTCTTCATGCTGAGGCGCGCCTCGAGCCATACCGGCATCCCGTTGCGCGAGCTGCAGGACTGGCGCGGCCTTTTCTGGACCCTGGTCTCGGCCGCGCTCGCCGCCGGCCTCGCCTGGGTCGTGGTCGACACCTTCGTCTCGCAGCGCCCGTCGATCGTCCAGCTCGTGGCGGGGGCGACGGTCCTCGCGCTCACTTACATACCGATTCATTTCTGGAGGGCGGCGCGGTGAGGCTCCTCTTTGTGACCGGCTCGCTGGTGCACGGCGGCGCGGAGCGCCACACCATCACGCTCGCCAACCGGCTCGCGGAGCGCGGCCATGAGTGCCACGCCGCGTACGTCAAGAACGACCCGAGCCAGCTCGAGCGCCTGCGCGGCGCGGCGAGCGTGACCTGCCTGCACTCCGAGCGCTACATCGACCTCGGGTCCCTGCGGCAGCTCGCGTCGCTGATCGCGCGCCTGCGGCCGACGATGGTGGTCGCGGCCAACGCCTACGCCATGCTCTACGCCTCGCTCGCGCTGCGCTGGGCGGGGGGCGGCTCGACCCGCAGGTCTACCGGCGGCGCGCCCCTCGTCGTGACCTGGCACAGCACGCTGATCCAGGGCGCGAAGGAGCAGGCGAAGATGCTCTTCTACCGGCTGTTCTTCTGGGGCGCCGACTGCCTGGTCTTCGTCGCCGAGGCCCAGCGCAAGCACTGGCTCGCGCGCATGGTCTCGGCGCGGCGCAACGAAGTGATCTACAACGGCGTCGACACCGCGCACTGGGAGCCCCTCGGCGCGGAGGAGCGCCGCCGCGTGCGCGTCGCGCTCGGCTTCGCCGACGACGACTACGTGATCGGGCTCTCGGCGGTGCTGCGCCCCGAGAAGAACCACCTGCAGCTCGTGGACGCGATCGCGGCGCTGCGCCGGCGCGGCGTGCGCGCGCGTGCGCTCATGATCGGCGACGGGCCGATGCGCGGCGCGGTGGAGGAGCGCGCGCGCCGCCTCGGCGTCGCCGCCGACGTCGCGATCACCGGCTTCCAGCAGGAGGTGCGGCCGTTCGTCGCCGCCTGCGACACGGTGGCGCTCACCAGCTTCACCGAGGCCTTCTCGCTCGCCGGCATCGAGGCGATGGCGCTCGGCAAGCCGGTGGTGCATTCCGAGGTCGGCGGCGCCGCCGAGATGATCCGGCCCGGACGCAACGGCTTTCTCTATCCGGTCGGCGACACCGGCGCGCTGGTCGAGCGCCTCGCGACGCTCGCCGACCCGGCGATGCGCGGCCGCATGGGGGCGCGCGCGCGCGAGGCGGTGGAGGCCCAGTTCTCCGAGGCCGCCATGGTGGATCGCTACGAAAAACTGCTCATCGAACTTGAAACTACGAGGACCAAGCATGAACACCTACGAAGAACCGCGGGCGCGCATTAGCCTGGTGGAAGAGCGGCTGAAAAGCCGTCCGCGCACCTGGCTCGTCACCGGCTGCGCCGGCTTCATCGGCTCGCACCTGGTCGAGCGCCTGCTCGAGCTGGGGCAGAACGTCGTCGGGCTGGACAACTTCTCCACCGGCAAGCCGCAGAACCTCGCCTACGTCAAGGCGGCGGCGGGCGCGGCGCGCTGGGGCAATTTCCGCTTCATCGAGGGCGACACCCGCCGCATCGCCGACTGCCGCGAGGCCTGCCGCGAGGTGGAGCTGGTGCTGCACGAGGCCGCGCTCGGCAGCGTGCCGCGCTCGATCGACGACCCGGTCGCCACCACCGACAACAACGTGATGGGCTTTCTCAACATGCTGGTGGCGGCGCGCGACGCCGGCGTCTCGCGCTTCGTGTACGCGAGCTCGAGCGCGGTGTTCGGCGACCACCCGGCGATGCCGAAGGTCGAGCCGCAGATCGGCAAGGCGGTGTCGCCCTACGGCCTGTCGAAGCACGTCAACGAGCTCTACGCCGAGGTGTTCGCGCGCTGCTACGGCTTCCAGGCGATCGGCCTGCGCTACTTCAACGTCTTCGGCCCGCGCCAGGACGCGAACGGCGCCTATCCGTCGGTGATCCCGGCGTTCGTGACCGGGCTGCTGACCGGGCAGACGGCCTATATCAACGGCGACGGCAGCTTCTCGCGCGATTTCTGCTACGTCGAAAACGTGGTGCAGGCGAACCTGCTGGCCGCGACCGCCGAGGCCGAAGAAGCGATCAACCAGGCCTACAACGTGGCGCTCGGCGGCGAGACCACGCTCAACGAGCTCTTCGCAATGGTGCGCACGCTGGTCGCAAGGCGCATCCCGCGCCAGCGCGGCGTCGATCCGGTCTACCGCGAGGTGCGCAAGGGCGACCTGCCGTACACGCGCGCCGACATCGGCAAGGCCGCGCGCCTGCTCGGCTTCGAGCCGAAGGTCTCGGTGCTGCAGGGCCTCGAGCGCACCGTGGACTGGTATGCGGGCGAGCTCGACGCCGAAACCCCGGAGAGAAAGGTGGCACATGCTTGAGGCAGTGGAAGCTCTTCAAGAATCAAAAACAACAGAGAAGGCGGGGGAAAAACCGGCGCTCGCCACCGTGGCGCTCGTCGGGCTGGGCTACGTCGGCCTGCCGGTCGCGGTCGCGTTCGGCAAGCAGCGCCGCACCATCGGCTACGACCTTTCGCGCAAGCGCATCGACAACCTGAAGAGCCTGGTCGACGCGACCGGCGAGGTCTCGACCGCGGACCTGATGGAGGCGAAGCACCTCGAGGCGACCGCCGATCCGGCCGAGCTCGCGCAGGCCGACTTCATCATCGTCGCCGTGCCGACGCCGATCAACGCCGCGCGCCAGCCCGACTTCTCGCCGCTCGAGTCGGCGAGCGAGACCGTGGGCCGGCACATGAAGGCGGGCGCCACGGTGATCTACGAATCCACCGTCTATCCCGGCGCGACCGAGGAGGTCTGCGTGCCGATCCTGGAGAAATTCTCCGGCATGCGCTGGCGGCAGGACTTCCACATCGGCTACTCGCCGGAGCGCATCAACCCCGGCGACAGGCAGCACACGTTCACCAGGATCCTGAAGGTGGTCTCCGGCGACGACGAGCAGACGCTCGAGAAGGTGGCGGAGCTCTACGCCTCGGTGGTGCAGGCGGGCGTGTACCGCGCCTCGTCGATCCGCGTCGCCGAGGCCGCGAAGGTGATCGAGAACACGCAGCGCGACATCAACATCGCCTTCGTCAACGAGCTCGCCATCATCTTCGAGAAGCTGGGCCTCGACACGCTCGAGGTGCTGAAGGCGGCGAGCACGAAGTGGAACTTCCTGCAGTTCCGCCCGGGCCTGGTCGGCGGGCACTGCATCGGCGTCGATCCCTACTACCTCACGCACAAGGCGGAGCTGCTGGGCTACCACCCGGACGTGATCCTCGCCGGGCGGCGCATCAACGACGGCATGGGCAGCCACATCGCGCGCAAGACCGTGCAGCAGATGATCCACGCCGGCCGCAACATCAAGGGCGCGCGCGTCAACGTGCTCGGCCTCACCTTCAAGTCGGCGTCGAGACTTACGTCCACGACCCGGCGGCCTCCAAGGAGGATGCGCTGCACGAGTACGGCATCCGCCTGTGCGAGTGGGCCGACCTGCCGGCCGCCGACGCGACCATCCTCGCCGTCGCGCACAAGCGCTTCCTCGACTACTCGGTTGCCGACTACGCGAAGAAGGTCGTGCGCAACGGCTGCTTCATCGACGTCAAGGCGGTGCTCGATCCGGCCGAGCTCCGGCGGGCGGGACTGAGGGTATGGCGGCTCTGAGAGAGACGGCCCTCACGAGCGCTCCCCCCGCGCCCGCCGCCCCCGCGGCGGCCACGCAGTCGCAGCCAAGAAAGCTGCGCGTCGGGGTGCTCGCCGACGCGCGCGAGCAGCCGCGCTGGCTGATCGAGGCCTTCGCCAAGGTGGCGGCGTCGGAGTTCGCGGAGATCGTGGTGCTCGCCTTCGCCCCGGGCGAAGGCGCCGCCGCGAAGGGATCCGCGCTGCTCGATGCGTATTCCAGGTTCGATCGCTGGGCGTTCGCCGCCGGCCCGGCCGAGCTCGGCGAGCTCGCGCCCCAAATGGCGCACCAGCGCCTGCTCGGGGATCCCACCCCGGCCCGGCTCATCGAGCTCGAGCTGGACGTGCTGTTCGCGGTGGGCGCGGTCGACGATCGCGCCTACGACGGCGTGGCGCGCCACGGCGTGTGGCGCTTCTGCTTCGGTCCCGAGCACCGCGACTCCGAGGCGCTCGCCGGCTGGCGCGAGGTCGCCGAGGACGCGCCGACCACCGGGTCCGGCATCCGGGTGCGCCTGTCGGCCGGCTCGCCGCCGCGGCTCGCCTACGAGTCCTGGTCGCGTACGTATCCGCTGTCGGTCGCGCGCAACCGCAACCAGCTCCTCGCCAAGACTTCCGAGTTCGCCTGGCGCGCGCTGCGCGAGCTGCAGCGCTCGGGCTCGGGCTGGCTCGAGCAGTGCCGGCTGGTGCGGGAAAACCGCGACCAGGCGCCGGTCTCGAACCGCGACGTCCTGCAACTGCTGCCGTCGCTCGGCGGCCGCCTGCTGAAGCGCGGCGTGGAGAAGGCGCTGAACGTGGAGCAGTGGTTCATCGCTTTCAAGTTCACCGCCCCGTTCACCGCCACGGCCGCCGAAGGACGCACCATCCCCGACGATCTCTCGGGCTACACGCGCATCCTGCCGCCGAAAGACCGCCTGTGGGCCGATCCGTTCGCCATCGAGAAGGACGGCCGCCACTATGCGTTCTTCGAGGAGATGCCGTTCGCCGGCGCGAAGGGATACATCTCGATGCTCGAGATCCGCCGCGACGGCACGTGGTCGGCGCCGGTGAAGGTGCTCGAGCGCGACTATCACCTGTCGTACCCGTTCCTGCTCGAGCACGGCGGCGAGCTCTACATGATTCCCGAGACCGCGCAGAACCGCGCGGTCGAGATCTACCGCTGCATCGACTTTCCGCTGCGCTGGAAGCTCGAGCGCACGCTCATCGACGGCGTGCGCCTGGTCGACGCCACCTTCCACCGCGGCGCCGAGCAATGGTGGATGTTCGCCAACGCGTCGACGCCGTCGTGGAGCCTGAACGACGAGCTGCACCTTTTTCACGCCGACGATCTGCTCGGGACCTGGCGGCCGCACGCGCGCAACCCGATCAAGTCGGACGTGCGCTGCGCGCGCCCGGCGGGCAGCCTCTACTGGCGCGGCGGCGCGCTCTACCGGCCGGCGCAGATCTGCGCGCCGCACTACGGCGCGGGGCTCTCGATCAACCGCGTGATGCGGCTCACGCCGCACGACTATGCCGAGCGCCAGGTCGAGCGCGTGCTGCCCTCCGCGAGCCGGGGATTGATGGGCATCCACACCGTGAACCGCGCGGGCGATCTCACGGTGATCGACGCCTGCGCGCTGCGCCGGCGCCTTGCCTGACGCGGATGGGCGCTTTCCTTTACGTCAGAAAAGCCCCCGGCGCCGGCGTCGAAGGCGTTCGCCGCCGCTACGGCGGCGCGCTCGCCAGCCTCGCCGCCAAGCACCTGTCGGAGGGGCAGGCGGTGGACGGCGGCAGCTTCGTTCTGTTCCTCTTCCAGAAGCGGTTCGTGAAGACCGAGCAGGCGGTGCTCCTTCCGCGCGGCGATTTCGCCGCCGCGGTCGGCACCCTCTTCTACAAGGGCAAGACCGGCGCCGCCGCGCTGCGCGCGCTCCATCAGGACTTCGGCGGCCCGGGCGATCTGTTCTCGGATCTTTCCGGCCAGTTCGCGGTGGTGCTGCGCAAGAACGGCCTGCTCTATTGCTTCAACGATTATTTCGGCATCTATCACGTCTATGCCGACGAGCAGGCCGACGTCGTCTCGAGCTCCTTCCTCGCGCTGCTGAGCACGCTGAAGGACGCGCGGCTTTCGCCGCAGGCGTTCTACGAATATGTTTTCGACGGCGCCACCTACGGCGACGAAACGCTCATTCAGGGAATCCGGCGGCTCGACGGCTCGCGAATCCATGCCCTGCAGCCGCGCGCGGAGACCGGGTCGATGCGCGTGCCGAAGCTATGCCGCCTCGCGCAAGTCGCGCCGCCCGCGCGCTTCGACGATCAGGTGGATGCCGCCAACGCGGACCTCGTCGCCTACTTCGAGATGCTGCGCGGGGCGTTCGGCGAGCGTTTCCTGCTCGGGTTTTCCGGCGGCTACGATTCGCGCCTGCTGCTCGCGGCGGCGCGGAAGGCCGGCGTGCGGCCGCGTCTGTTCGTCGCCGGCGCCGCGGGGTCGGGCGATGTGCGCGTGGCGAAGGCCGTGGCGCAGGGGCTGGACCTCGAGCTCGAGCACCTCGACACGGCGGCGCTCTCCAGGCCGCCGGCCGATCGCTTCCCGGAGATCGTCGCCGAGAAGCTCGATCACTACGACGGCGCGGGCATCCGCGGCGCGATCAACGACGGCGAAGAGTACCTGTGGCGCTGCCGCAGGATGGCGAGCGCGCCGCTCGAGCTGAACGGCGGCGGCGGCGAGATCTACCGCGACTTCTGGAAGCTCCCGAACCGCCGCATTCCGATCACGGACTTCGTCGCCAAGGTCCTCGAGTTCAAGAACCTCGACAAGATCGCGGCCACCGCGGCGCGCTTCGACCGCGCCGGCTATCGCGAGGCGCTCGCCGGCAAGCTGAAGGCGTCGCTGCGCACCGCCTCGGACAGCATCGATCGCGAGCAGGTCGCCTCGCTCTACACGATCCTGCGCTCGAACGCGTTCGCCGGCCCGACCGTCAAGGAGATGAATCTGCTCGGTCACAGCCTGCTGCCCTTCGCCGAGCCGAGGCTCTCGCTGCCGAGCTACCGCATCCCGCTCGAGCACAAGGTCTACGGTCGCTTCGAGGCGGAGATGATCCGGCGCCTCGATCCGGCGCTGGCGGCGTTTCCCAGCAGCTACGGGCACCGCTTCTGCGATCCGCTGCCCCTGAAGAAGCGGGTGAAGGAGGCGCTCGACCGGCATTGCCGCAACGTCGTGCCGCTGCCGCTCATCTTCCTCGCCTACAGCCTGCTGCGGAAGAAGAACCAGTACAACAGCTCGCCGTACTACTACTCGGAGGGCTACCTCGAGACCCTCGTGGACCCGGCGAAGCTGCGCGTCGCCGAGTACGTCGACATCGACCGGGTCCGCGCCCTGGACGATCCGTTCGTCCTCAGCCGCGTGCTGGCGGTCGAGGTGCTTCTGCAGACCCGCAGTCCGGCGCGCCACGGCGGCGCGCACGGTGAGAACGACGGCGCCGCCGCCCGGCGCGCCGCATGAAAAGGAGATATCCATGGAAACGAACCCTCTCAGGCTAGTCATGCTCGGCGCGGCCGCCGAGACGCGCGGCAGCATCGCCGCGGTCGTCGAGACCTACCGCGCGCACGGGCTTTTCAAGCGCTGGCCGATCGACTATCTCCCGACCCGCGGCGGCGCCGGGCCGCTCGAGAGCCTGGTGCTCGCGCTGAAGGCGCTGCAGCGCTTCGCAGCGCTTCTCTGGAAGCACCGTCGCGTGGTGCTGCACGTGCACGCCTGCTTCGACGCGACCTTCTGGCGCGACGCGGCCTTCATGGCGCTTGCGCTGGCGGCGCGCTGCCCGGTGATCCTGCACCTGCACGGCAGCGGCTTCGAGCGCTTCCACGACCGCTCGAGCACACCGGCGCGCGCCCTGTTCGCCTTCTTCCTGCGGCAGGCCGCCTGCGTGGTGGCGCCGTCCGAGGCGCTGCGCTCCTGGATCCGCGGCGTGGCGCGCGACGCCCACGCCGTCTATGTGCCGAACCCGGTCCCCGGCGCGCAGGCCTCGCGCCATGAGCCCGGCCAGAATCTGGTGCTGTTTCTCGGGCGCCTCGAGGCGCGCAAAGGCGTCTTCGATCTCCTCGAAGCGGTCGCGGCGCTGCGCGCGTCGGTGCCCGACGTGCGCCTGGTCTGCGCGGGCGAGGGCGACCGCGGCGCCGTGGTGCGCTACGCCGAGCGGCTCGGCCTCGCGGACGCGGTGAAGTTCACCGGCTGGGTCGGCCCGTCGGGCAAGCGCGCGCTGCTCGAGAACGCCGCCGTCCTCGCCTTGCCTTCCTACGACGAAGGGCTGCCGATGAGCGTGCTCGAGGCGATGAGCGCGGGCGTCCCGGCGGTGGTCTCGCCGGTGGGCGCGCTGCCCGAGGCGGTGGTGGACGGCGTCAGCGGCCTGCTCATCGCTCCCGGCGATACCGCCGGACTGAAGCGCGCCCTCGGCAAGCTGCTGCTCGATCGCCAGCTCGCCGCGCGCATGGGCGCGGCGGCGCGCGAGTCGGTGCGGCTGCGCTTCGCGCCCGAGCGGGTGATCCCGCAGCTCGAGGATCTGTACGAGGCGGCGGGTCTACGCTCGCTTGCCGGCGCGCCGCAGCCCGAGCGCACCATAGATCTGAAAGAAGCCGCTTAAAAACATGAGCGGCATCGCCGGCTGGATCGCGACGGCTCGCCGCGCCCGCGGCGAGGAGGCGCTCGGGCCGATGCTGGAGACCCTCGCCCACCGGCGCGCGCCGGGCGAGGCGCTCTGCGGTCTTGCCGACCGCAGCGCGCGCCAGCAGGCGGTGCTCGGCACTACGCTGCGCGACGACGCGGCCGGCATCTCGGTCGCGCTCGACGGCACGATCGCCAATGCGGCGGAGTTGCGCGCGCTGCTCTCGAAGCACGGCTACGCGTTCAGGGAAAAGACCGGCGCCGAGGCGCTGCTGCGCGCGTACCAGTACTGGGACAAGGACGTGGTGAAGCGGCTGCGCGGCGCGTTCGCCTTCGCGATCTGGGACTCGCGCAAGGAGCGCCTGCTGCTCTCGCGCGATCGCTTCGGCGAGAAGCCGCTGTTCATGCGCGAGCACGACGGCGCGCTGTATTTCGCCTCCGAGATCAAGGCGCTGCTCGCGGCGCCGGCCGCGCGGCCGGAGGTGGACCTGCGCGCGCTCTGGGATTTCCTCGCGTACGGCTATGTGCCGGGCGCGCGCACGCTCTTCAGCGGAGTGCGCAAGCTCGCGCCGGGAGCGTACGCGGCCTGGCAGCTCGGGCGCCTGAGCGAGGTGCGCTACTGGGTCGCGCCGGATCGCGACCCGCGGCTCGCGCGGAAGAATTTCGCCAAGGACGGGCGGGACGCGCCGCAGGCCGCGGCGTTCCTCGAGCGGCTCGACGAGGCGGTGCGGCTGCAGCGCGAAGGCGGCGCCGGCCTGCTGCTCTCGGGCGGCCTCGATTCGGCGGTGCTCGGCGCGCTGATGGCGCGCCAGGGCGGCGAGCTCAGGACGTTTTCCCTCGGCTTCGAGGGCGACCCGCGCAGCGAGCTGCGCGAGGCCGCGGCGGCGGCAAAGCACTTCGGCGCACGCCACCACGAGATTTCGATCGCGCCGCGCGAGCTCGTCGCCGCTCTGCCCAGGCTCATCGCGCTGCGCGACGCGCCGCTCGCGCGGCCTTCCGACCTGGCGGTGCACCGGCTGGTCACCGAGGCGGGGGCGAGCGTGCGCGTGGTGCTCACCGGCGACGGCTGCGACGAGGTGCTCGGCGGCTACCGGCGCTACATCGCCGAGCGCGCCGGCGTGCGCGTGCGCAGCGGGCGGATCCAGACCGACGCCGAGCGCGACCGGCTGTCGACCCTGAAGCGGGACGGCGCCCTCCGGCCGAACGGCGGGCCGCACGGCGGGCCGGACGGCGCGGGCGAGCTGCGCCCGGGCGATCCCGGCGCCGCGGGCGGGCCGCCGTTCGACGCCGATCCGCGCGCGAGCAAGCTGCGGCGCATGTTCTATTCCGACCAGACCGGACGGCTGCCCGACGATCTGCTCGAGCGCGGCGACCGCCTCGCGATGGCGGCGTCCCTCGAGATGCGCGCGCCGTACCTCGATCACCTGCTCGCCGAGTACGTGTCCGGCGAGCCCGACGAGCTGCGGGTGCGGGGCCTGTCGACCAAATGGGTGCTGCGCGAGGCCGGCCGCGAGCTGCTGCCGCCGGAGCTGCGCAAGCGGCCCAAGGGCGGCTTTCGCATGCCGGTCGCCGACTGGCTGCGCGGCGAGCTGCGCGAGCCGCTGCTCGATCATCTCCAGGGCGCCGGCTCGCTCACGCGCAAATACTACGACTCGGGGGCGCTCGATCGGGCGCTCGATGAGCACCTGAAGCAAAAGCACAACCACGAAAGCCTGCTCTGGACGCTTCTGAACCTGGAAATCTGGCACCGGACCTACGCCCGCGCCTGAAGCGCACGCTGCGCACCCGCATCGAGCGATTGCGCTGTATGAGCGCCGTCGAGATCGGAAGACGCATGTTGCGCGCGGTGCAGGCGCATGCAGAAGGCGTACGGCTGCAGCACGGCGAGCCGGTTCCCGCACCGGATCTCTCGATTCCGGCCAAAGCCTGGATCCACACGGACCAGAGCGTCCCGCCGGCGCCGTATGTCGCGGCGGCGGAGCGCATCGCCGAAGGCTGGCTCGATGTCTTCGCGCTGCGCGGCGTGGACCTCGGCTCGCCGCCGCGCTGGAATCGCGATCCGCGCACCGGCATCGAGGCGCCGCTCGAGCACGGCAAGTGCCTCGACTACGCCGACCCGGACCGGGTCGGGGACATCAAGTATCTGTGGGAGCCGAACCGGCACCGGCACCTCGTGACGCTGGCGCAGGCTTATGCGCTGACCGCGGAGCGCAAGTACTTCCAGGTCATCGTCGAGCACCTCGACAGCTGGTTCCTCGCCTGCCCGTATCCGCTGGGCGCCAACTGGGCGAGCGCCTCCGAGGCCGGCATGCGCCTGATCAACTGGTCGGCGGCGTGGCAGCTGCTCGGCGGTTGCGCCTCTCCGGTCTTCCAGGCGGAGCCCTATCGGGAATTCCGCGCCCGCTGGCTGCGCTCGGTCTACCAGCACCTGTCCTTCGTGCGCGGCTGGCTGTCGCTGCACTCGGCCGACGGCCGCCTCGTCGCCGAGGCGGCGGCGCTGTTCGTCGGCGCGCTCACCTGGCCGCACTGGCCGCAGTCGCGGCTCTGGCTCGGCGCCGGCAAGGCGCTCCTCGAGCGCGAGGCGCTGGCGCAGACCGCCGCCGACGGCGTGAACCGCGAGCAGGCGCTCGCCAGCCAGCAGCTCGCGCTCGAGACGCAGATCCTGTGCCTGCTCGCGGGCCGGGCGCACGGCCAGAAATTCTCCGCCGCCTACGAAACGCGCATCGAGGCGATGCTGGATTTCCTCGCCTCGATCATGGACGCC
>WNFL01308236.1_pt3 | contig 23401 bp, 17 predicted proteins | sample 5400361 | NCBI WGS metagenome assembly WNFL01 (sample SAMN13153351, study PRJNA577476) | soil metagenome | isolation source: 40 cm soil on Douglas fir-dominated hillslope | place: USA:California | collected 2013-09-17
CGCCTCCCGTCGCCCCCATCGCGGGGCTGCGGCGCGGCCCACCGAGCGACTTCGTCTCCGTCAGCCCCGCCATGATGGGCATCTGGGACATGGTCGACCGCGTCGCCGAGACCGACGTGCCGGTGCTCATCCGCGGCGAGAGCGGGGTGGGCAAGGAAGGCATCGCGCGGGCGCTGCACGAGCGCAGCCCGCGGCGCGGCAAGCCGTTCGTGAAGATCAACTGCGCGGCGCTCCCCAGCGAGCTTCTGGAGTCCGAGCTGTTCGGCCACGAGCGCGGCGCGTTCACCGGCGCCACCAGCGAGAAGCCGGGCAAGTTCGAGCTGGCCGACAAGGGGACCATCTTCCTCGACGAGATCGGCGAGATGCACCCGGCGCTGCAGGCGAAGCTCCTCCAGGTGCTCCAGGACGAGGAGTACTACCGGGTGGGCGGCAAACGGCCCTTGCGCGCCGACGCGCGCGTGGTGGTGGCCACCAACCGCGTGCTCGAGGAGGAGATCGCGCGCGGCAACTTCCGCGAAGACCTCTACTACCGCTTGAACGTGGTGAGCGTGCACGTGCCCCCGCTTCGGGACCGCAAGGAGGACGTGCCGCACCTCATCGAGCACTTCCGGCGCAAGTACGGCAGCAAGTACAAGCAGGGCGCGATGGAGTTCTCGCCGGACGTGACGCGCCGCCTCTTCGAGTACGACTATCCGGGAAACGTGCGCGAGCTGGAGAACCTGGTGCGCCGCCTGGTCGTGCTGCGCGACGAGCGGTTCGTGCTCGACGAGCTCCGGGCGGGGCAGGCGCGCAGGCCGGCGCTGCAACCGGCGTTGCAGGCGGGCTCCGCCGGCGGCGCGCTGCCGCCCGCGAACCAGGGGCAGCCGCGGTACGATCCCCATCCCTCGCAGCCGCCCGCGCCGGTGGTGCCGATGCTGGGCAGCGCCGAGACGGTGTCGCTCAAGGAGATCGCGCGGCAGGCGGCCTTGCGCGCCGAGCGCGAGGCCATCAGCGCCATGCTCGCGCGGACCAACTGGAACAAGCGCAAGGCGGCCGCGCGCCTGCAGATCAGCTACAAGGCGCTGCTCTACAAGATCAAGGACTGCGGCCTCACCGACCCGCGCATTACCGCGGGCATCCCCGACCTGCCGCCCGTCGGCCTGGCCGCCGCCAACGATCCCCTCCGCAGCAGCTCCTAGGACCCTGTAGCCCTCAAAGATCACCGCGGAGGCGCGGAGGCCGCGGAGACAATTGGGTCGCCCGCGGTCGAGCGCGAGCGCCCGATTGCACGAACCAACCAGATCCTCCGCGCCCTCAGCGTCTCCGCGGTGATCTCTTTGAACCTGTCAGGGGCGGGCTTCGCGGTGCTGGATGAGTTGCGGCGCCGGAGCGGGATCGGACTCTTCCGGCTCGGCTGCTTGCTCCCTGCGCTTCGCATGGGGTGCGAAGAGCTTTCCGACGAGCAGGAACAGAGTGCCCATCGAGAGGAGCAGCAGCGGCTCCTCGAAGGGGCCGAGCGAGGCGCTCTGCAGCGCGAAGGCGGCGATGGCGAACACGATGGCGGCTGCGGCGATGGTGCGGTGCATGGAGTCGGACGTCCTCGTGGGCCTCGCTCGATGCGAGGTGCTCCGTTCAACTCCTCCAGCATGATCCACGCCAACCTACGTGCAGAGCCGGACCTTCCACGAGAATGGGAATCCCCGTTCCATTCGTGTGGAAGGCAACGGACTGCCACCGGCCGCGCAGCGCAGGAGCGCCCGTCCGCACGTCCGCGACTGTCCGCAGGGAAGGCGCGAGGGGCTTCCCTGGGTGCCCGGCGGTCTGGCACGCGCCGTGCTCCTGGACCGGGTCCGAGACCCGCCTGTCCGGCGGTGGCGGAGGAGGCATTCGATGTCCGTGAGCTGCAAGTGGTGGTGGAGGCCTGCGGCGGCGCTGCTCGCGTTCGGACCTGGCTGCGCCCACAACGCGGTGTCCGAGAAGGACGAGGCGCAGGTCGTACAGGAGTACCGGCTCGCGAAAGAGGACGTGGTCGAGATCTCCGTCTGGAAGGAGCCGGAGCTCTCGCGCACGGTGCCGGTGAGGCCGGACGGGAAGATCACGCTGCCTCTCCTGGGCGACGTGCCCGCCGAGGGCCTGACGCCGGCCCAGCTGGAGAAGAGCGTGCAGGACAAGCTGTCGCCGCTGGTCCGCGACCCGCGCGTGACGGTGATCGTCCATGACGTGAACGGCAGCCGCATCTACGTGACCGGGATGGTCACGCGGCCCGGCGCCTTTCCGCTGCGCAGCCACATGACGGTGCTGCAGGCCCTGGCCATGGCTGGCGGGCTGGCCGAGTTCGCCGACCGCGGCGAGATCACCGTGCTGCACGCCGACGGTACGCGGCACGTGGTGGCCTACGACGACCTGGTGAACGGGAAGGTGCGCCGGCAGCTCTCGGCCGGCGACACGGTGGTGGTTCCGTAGGTGAATCCGGTGGAGACGCGCATCCACATCCCGCTGCTTCTGGCCGTGTCGGCGCTCGCCGCCGCCGGGCCGGCGAGCGCCAAGGTGTACGTCACGTGGAAGCCGCGCGTGTCCCTCTTCGCCGGCTACAACGACAACGTGCTCCTGGACGGGTCCGGCGCCGACAGCTTCGGCCAGGCCCGCCCGGGCGTCCGCCTCGATCTGTACGGCGAGCACCAGCTGCATGTGGACCTCGACTGCCAGGCCGGCGTGGGGCGCCTGCTCCACCCCGAGAAGTTCCCGCGGGACGGCGGAGCGTTGGCCAGCAGCGAGCAATGCATCGCGCACTACCGGGATCACTGGTCGCCTCGCACGTCGTCGCACCTGACGCTTCGCAGCACGTACGCGCAGGACCCGTTCGCCATCTCCGGCCTGGGCCTCCTCTTGCGGGCCGGGCAGACGCAGGTGTTCAACACCCAGCTCTCGGCCGGCGTGGACCACGCGGTGAGCCCCCGCGGCCAGTGGCGGTTCGGCTTCGACTCGCAGGTGCTGACGTTCGGAAGCAACGATCCGGGCAACGGCGCGGTCTTCACTCCTTCGATCGGATACGCGTACCGGACCAGCCCCTACGACAACGTCACGGTCACGGGGCGCGAGCAGCTCTTCTACTCGTTCGGCGCCACGCCGGCCCCGGGGAGCGGACTGTCGGGAGCCCCCAGCGGGATCCTCACCGAGGCGCACAGCCTGCAGCTGGGCTGGGAGCGGCGGCTGCGGCCCTGGGCCACGCTCAAGGCGAGCGGCGGCCCCCTGTACCTGACCGGCCAGAACGGCGGCCAGTTCTCGCCAACCGCGAGGCTGGAGATCGAATCGATCACCCCGCGGCTGGCGGCCCGGCTGATCGTTTCGCACGACCTGATCATCGGGGCCTTCCGCGCGGGCGCCATCGTCGGCGACCTGGCCGAGGCGGCCACGCTGATCAACCTGGGCGATTTCACCGGCGGACTCCGGCTGGGCGTCTACCGCAACTCGGACCTGCCCAGGCAGTTCACGGCGATAGGGCCGGCCGGGTACTCGGGCGAGGTCTCGCTCGACTACCGCATCGGCCGGGAGTGGACGATGGGGCTGGCGGCGCTGCGCGACGCGCGGCTCAACGACACGAACGTCGGGCCGCAGGTGGACCGCGACGTGATGCAGCTGCGGCTCACCTGGGAGCGGTTCCGGCCTTTCTGACCTCGGGAGGAGGAGAGAATGGAGCGCACGTACACGGTGGATGAGCTCCTCGGCGCTGTGAAGCGCCGGTGGAGGTGGATGGCGGTGGTGGCGGCGGCGGTGTTCGCCGTGGCCGCGCTGGTGATCGCGCGTCTGCCGAACGAGTACCGCGCGCGGGCGCTGGTGATGGTGGAGCCCCTGCATCCGCATCCCGACCTGGTGGTGCCGGTGATCTCGCGGACCCTCGACGAGCGCGTGAAGTCGGTCCGCTCGCAGGTCTACGCGCGGCAGCTGATGGCGACCGCGATCGAGGAGCTCAAGCTGTACTCGCAGGTTCGCGAGAAGGACGGGATGGACGCGGCGGTGGATGCTCTCCGCAACGACACCGAAGTGCACGGCGAGGGCGACGACGCCTTCAGCATCACCGTGCGCTCGCGCGACGCCGCGGTGGCCGCGAAGACGGCCAACCGCCTGTCCGAGCTGTTCATCGAAGGCAATCTCCAAGTCCGCGCCGGCCAGGTGGCGCGGACCCGGGACGTGATCGCCCAGCAGCTGGCGCAGATGCGCGGCGAGCTCGGAAAGAGCGAGGCGAAGATCGCCGCCTTCAAGCGCGCCAACGCGAGCACGCTGCCGGAGCTGAACGAGGCCCGGATGCGCGAGCGCGACCAGCTCGCCAAGCAGATCGAGGTGGAGACCGGGTTCATCCAGACCGCGCAGCAGCGCATCGATCTGATCGGCGTCCTGCCCGCCGGCCGCGAGACCGAGGTCGGCCGCATGGAGCAGCAGGTCGACGACCTGCGCGCGAAGCTCGGCACCGCCCGGGCGGCCCTCACGCCGGAGCATCCCGACGTGCAGGCGCTCTCCCGCGAGCTGGGGAACGCCCAGGTCCGCCTGGAGCAGGCCAAGGCGCGCGCCGCCGCCAACGACCTCGAGCTACGCCGCATGAGCGAGGCGATCGGCCGCGGCCGCAAGAACATCGCGCAGCACCAGGCTCGCATGGCGGAGGTGGACAAGCTCGTCGCCGCGGCGCCGCTCACCGCGACCCAGCTCGCCGAGCTGGACCGCGACGCGGAGATGCTCAAGGTGAAGGTGACCCAGCTCGTCTCCAAGAAGGCGGAGGCGGAGATCACCGCCGACCTGGAGGCCAAGAGCGCGCCGACCGAGTTCCGCGTGCTGGAGTCGGCCAGCGCGCCGGCCATGCCGGGGAGCCCCAACCGGCCGCAGATGCTGCTGCTTGCGCTGCTGGCGGCGCTGGCGCTGGGGAGCGCTGTCGCCGTCGGACAGGAGCTGTCGGACCGGACGCTGCGCAGCGAGGGGGAGGCAGTCGCGCTGGCGTTGCCGGTCCTGGCCACGGTCCCGCGGCTGCACCGCGCGGGGGCCGGCCGGGTGCTGGCGCTTCCGGCGATGCAGGGTGAGCAGGGCTGACCGGGTCATCCCGGAGAGAGGGAGAACACCATGACCAGCATTCCGAAGCAGGTAGCGGGGACCCGGACGCCGTTCCTCGAGCGCATCGAGGGCGGCGGGGCCGAGGTGACCATCGACGAGCGGCTGGTGGCCATCACCGATCCGCAGGGCGCGGCCGCCGAGCAGTACCGCATGCTCCTGCACCGGCTCCGCTACGCGCGGTCGCTGCGGGCGGCCGCGCAGGGCGGCGCGGTGATTGCGGTGACCAGCGCGATGCGCGAGGAGGGGACCAGCCTCACCGCGGCCAACCTCGCGCTCACCGCTGCGCGGGCCGGCGACTCGCGCGTGGCGCTGGTGGACTGCGATCTGCGGCGTGGGAACCAGGCGGCGTTGTTCGGCATGGGCGCGCGCATGGGCCTCTCGGACTTGCTGCAGGGCAAGTGCGAGATCGGCGAGGCGCTGGGGCGGTTCCATGAAGGGCAGATGGCGGTGATCGCCTCCGGCAAGGCTCCGGTCGAGCCCGCCGCGCTGCTCGCCTCGCCGCGCTTCGTCGCCGCGCTGCAGACGCTGCGCAGCTTGTTCGACGAGATCGTGCTCGACGTGCCGCCGGCCCTGGCGACCGCCGATGCGTCCATCGTGGCGCACCGGGCGGACGGCGTGGTGATGGTGGTGCGCGCCGAGGCGACGCCTCGCGACCAGGTAGCGAGCGCGGTGCGGGCGCTCGCGGGCGCGCCGGTGTGGGGGCTGGTGCTGAACGGCGTCGATCCGGCGCGCGTGCCGCAGCCCCTGCCGGTGGTGAGGGGGCAGCTCACGGCGGGCAAGTAGGTTCGGGCCAGCTTGCGGGAGACGGAAGGACGGCGGTCGTCGATCTGGCGGTGGCTCGCGGGAGACGGGGAGGGGCGGAGCGTGCGGCAGTTCGCGGGACACTGGTACAGCGGTCGGGCGGCGCGGCTGTGCGCCGTCGAGGCGGCACTGGTCGGGTTGGCGCTGTGGGTCACCGGGCGCCACGCCGTGGGCAACCTGCGCGCGCTGGCGGCGCTGATCGGCGCCGCTGCGTGCGTTCCCGCGGCGCTCTACCTCGCCGACCTGTACGACCCGCAGGTCATGCGCAACGACCGCGCGCGCGGGAGCGGCACGCTCAAGGCGCTCGGGTTCGCCGCGCTGTTCGCCGCCATCATCGGCGTCCTGGGCGGCGGCGGGATGCCGAAGGGCGCGCTGATCGGCACCTTCGGAGTGGCCAGCCTGGGCGTCCTGCTGGCCCGCGCCGCGCTGGTCACCCGCACCGACGAGGACGCGCACAGCCGCGTGCTCATCCTGGGCGCGGGATCGCGCGCCGCAGAAATTGCCCGGCTGATCCGGACCCACGCCTTCGGCGAGTACCAGGTGGCCGGGACCCTCGATCCCAAGCTCGACCTGGGCTCCGCCGCCGAGAACGACGACGTGGTGCGCGCGGTCGCCGGCGTGGAGCCGGCCCAGGCGCAGCCGCTCCTCACCCTGCAGGCCGAGCCACTGCCGGCGGAGGTCGCGCTGGCCCCGGTGCCGGCCGTCGTCCCCGGGGCCCAGCTGATCGTCGCGGCATCCTCCGCCTCGGTGGAGGCTTCGGTCGCCGCGCTGCCCGCGCAGGCGCGCGCCGAAGGCAGCGAGTCGGGGCCGCTGGCTCCGGTGGTGCAGTTGCCGGGCGCGCCCGCCCACTCGCTGCAGATCGCCGCGCGCACGCTGCCGGACGCCGTCAGGCAACTCCGGGTGGACACGGTGGTCATCGCCGTGGACGAGGCGCAGGAGGCGCTTCCGGTCGACGAGCTGATCCGGCTGCGCTTGGGCGGCGTCACCGTGCTGCCGGCGCACCGCTTCGCCGAGCGGGTCCTGCGGCGGGCCTCACCTCGCCCATGTCGCAGGCCGCCAAGCGCGTGTTCGACCTGTTCATGAGCGCGCTGCTTCTCGTCTGCGCCGGGCCGCTCCTGGCCGTGCTCGCGGTGCTCATCAAGCTCGATTCCGAGGGGCCCGTCTTCTACGTGCAGGAGCGCACCGGCCGGGGCGGCAAGCCCTACCGCGTCTACAAGCTCCGGACCATGCACGAGGAAGCCGAGAAGCTCTCGGGCCCCGTCTGGGCCTCGCAGCGCGACCCGCGCGTGACGCGCATGGGGGCCTTCCTGCGCAAGACCAGGCTGGACGAGATCCCGCAGGTCTTCGCCGTGTTCCGCGGCGACATGAGCTTCGTGGGACCGCGCCCGGAGCGCCCCTTCTTCGTCGAGCAGCTCAAGCAGCAGATCCCGTTCTTCGGGCTGCGCGAGGCGGTGAAGCCGGGCATCACCGGCTGGGCGCAGATCCGCTATCCGTACGGGTCCAGCATCGAGGACGCGAAGAACAAGCTCGAGTACGACCTGTACTACGTCGAGCACCGCTCCCTCTTCCTCGACCTGGCCATCTGCTTCCACACCGCAAAGATCGTCCTGTTCGGTCGCGGGGCCCGCTGAAGGAGCCTTCATGTCCGTCGCCGTCGCCATGCGGGAAGGGTCCGGAGAGCAGGAGCGGCTTTCCGAGCCGCCGCTCGCCGTGGAGGTCGCGGAGGGTCGCGAGGCCTTCAACGCGCTGGAGAAGGAATGGAACGCGGCGCTGCCGCGCGGGCCGCGCGACGAGCCGATGCTGCGGCACGAATGGGTGCGCGCCTGGATCGAGAACTTCGCGCCCGGGGCCTCGCTGCGCACGCTCGTGGCCCGCTCGGGTCGCGAGCTGCACGCGGCGGTTCCGCTCCTCGAGACCAAGGAGCGCAACGCCGATACCTGCTTCTTGCCCTTGACCACCTGGGGAACGCCGCACAACGACCACTCCCAGCGCGGGGGCGTCCTGCTCGGGCGCCGCGGCAAGGAAGCCCTGACGGCCGTCTGGGACAAGCTGTGCGGCCTGCCGGGCTGGGACCGGCTCCGCCTGCGCGATCTGCCCCACGGTGCTCCCGAGTGGAGGCTGCGCGATCTCGCCGAAGCGTCGGGCTTCCCCTGCGGCCTGTGGACCTCGCTGCGCTCCCCCTACCTGGTCTTGCCTGCGGTCGAGCCGGTGGCTGCCGTGGTGGAAGCGAAGAAGCCCGCGGGCCGCAAGCCGCAGGCGGCGAGCCGCTACGAGACGGTCGAGGCTGCCCTGGACGCCAAGTTCCGGCAGAACCTGCGGCGGCGGCGCCGCCGGCTGGCCGAGCGGGGAGAGGTGAAGTACGTCCTGCTCGACGGCAAAGATGCGAAGCAGCTCGACTGCGCACTGGCGGACTTCTTCGTCATCGAGGCGAGCGGCTGGAAAGGGCGCGGCGGAACCGCCATCGCGCAGCGGCCGGAGCTGGTCGGCTTCTACGCCCAGATGGCCCGCGACGCGGCCAAGCGGGGCGCACTGGCGCTCGGCTTCCTCGAGCTGGACGGGCGGCGCATCGCGGCGCACTTGAGCCTCTTGCACGCCGGCCGGCATTACCTGCTCAAGCTGGGCTACGACGAGGCGCTGCACGAATTCAGCCCCGGGCAGCAGCTCACCTCCGAGATGATCCGGGATTCGTGCCAACGCGGCCTCTCCGAGTTCGACTTCCTGGGGCCCTGCATGGACTGGAAGCTGGACTGGGAGCCGGCCTTGAGGACCCACACCTGGCTCACCATCTTCCGGCCGACGCGGGCGGGGCGGCTGGTCCACGAAGCGCGGTTCACGGCCTGGCCGGTGGCGCGGGCTCTCGCCGGGCAGGTGCGGCGAACGCTGCGCAGGGAGGGGTGAGGGTGAAGGCAGCGCGGCGGATGCGGGTGGAGGCGGGGCTGGGGGAGCGCGCCCCGGCGCCGAAGCGGGTGGTGCCCTGCATGCAGACGGCCTGGCCGCACATGCTGGTGCCACGCCCGTCGGCGGCGGTGCCGCTCGTCTTTCCCTTCGACCAGCCGGGGCTGCGGTACCGGTACTTCGCCCGCAACGCGGTGTGGGACGCCGTGCAGCTCCTCGATCTGACCGGGAAGCAGGTGCTGCTGCCCGCCTACCACCACGGCGTCGAGCTGGAGACGCTGCTCGCGGCCGGGGTCAAGCCGGTCTTCTTCCGGGTCGACGCGCAGATGCGCTGCGACTTCGAGGACGCGCGGCGGCGCAGAACGCCCGAGGTCCGCGCCTTGTACGTCATCCACTACGCCGGGTTCCCCCAGGACATGGAGGCGGCGCGGCACCTGGCGAACGAGCTCGGCGTCCCGCTGATCGAGGACTGCGCGCTGGCGCTGCTCTCCCGCAACGGCGACAAGCCGCTCGGCTCGAGCGGCGACCTGTCGGTGTTCTGCCTCTACAAGACGCTGCCGGTGCCCAACGGGGGCGCGCTCCTCGCGCGCGGCCGGTTCCGCGACGAGCTGTACCGGCTGCCCGAGGTCGAGCCTCCGGGCTGGCCTTCGACTGCCTCGCACCTCGCCGGCAGCCTGCTCTCGAACCTCGAGCTACGCGCAGGTCCCGTCGGCCGCGCCGTCCGCGAGGCGCTGCGCCGCGCGGGCCGGTGGGTGGTGCGCAAGGCGAGCGTCGAGCGGATCTCGACCGGCACCCAGCACTTCGATCCGGCGGCGGTGAAGCTGGGCATGAGCGCGATGAGCCACCTGGTGCTGCGCAACCAGGACTGGCCGCTCATCGTCGAGCGGCGGCGGCGCAACTACTTCCTGCTCTACGCCGCCTTGCGCGACCTGGCCCCGCCGGTGACCGGAGAGCTGAAGCCCGGCGTGTGCCCGCTCTTCTACCCGATGCCGGTGCAGGACAAAGCGGGCGCGATGGCCCGACTCCTCGCCCGTGGGGTGGAGACGGTGGACTTCTGGCGGCTGCGGCATCCCGCGGTCCAGCCCGGAGAGTTCCCCGAGGTGGACCGGCTTCGTGAGACGGTGCTGGAGCTGCCGGTGCACCAGGACCTTTCGCCGGCCGACGCGGAGCACGTGGCGAGCTGCGTGCGGGAGCTGCTCTCGTGAGCGGTGACGCTCCGCCGGTTGCGGCGCCCCTTGCGCTCAGGACCGAGGTCGTGCGCGACGCCGCTGGCCTGTTGCGCCTGCGCGCCGACTGGAGCGCGCTGTGCGCCGAGGCGCGCTCGGGATGCCTGTTCCTCTCGCCGGAATGGCTGATCCCCTGGTGGGAACACTTCGGCGAAGCGCGCGAGCTGAGCTGCGTCGCGATGTTCGAGCGCGAGCGGCTGGTGGGCTTCTTGCCCCTCTTCTCGGAGGTGGTGCGGCTGGCTGGTATCCCCGTGCGCCGCGTGGCCTTCCTGGGAGATGGGGCGACCGGTTGCGACTACCTCGACCTCCTCGCGGTCCCGGGCCGCGAGGTCGAGGTGCGCGCAGCGGCGCTGGCGGCGCTCGGGGAGCTGCCGTGGGACCTGTGCGATCTGGACGGCCTGTGGCGGGACAGCCCGACCTCGCTGCACCTCGCGCAGCTCTTCCCCAACGGGCGCGCGGTGCGCGCGTCCGCGGCGGGGCTCGGTGGCGCGCCGGTCGCGGTGGTGCGCGACGCGCGCCTGCGCTTCGTCTGCCCGCACATTCCGCTGGCCGGGTCGTACCAGGAGTTCCTGCAAGGGCTCGGCCGCCGCGAGAACCTCCGCCGCCGCGAGAAGTGGCTCTTCCGGCAGCCTGGCGTGTCCATCGAGGTGGCGCGCACGCCGGAGGAGGCCCTGATCGCCGTGGAGCGTTTCCTCGAGCTGCACCGCGCCCGGTGGGCGGTCGAGGGCGGCTCGGACGGCCTCACCGACGCGACCCACGAGGCCTTCCACCGCGCCGCCGTGCGAGAGCTGGCCGAGCGCGGCTGGCTGCGCCTGTACACCTTGTTCGCCGCGCGACGGCCCGTGGCCTCCGTGTACGGGGTCGTGCACGGCGGCAAGTTCCTCTACTACCAGTCCGGATACGACCCGGCCTGGGCATCGAAGAGCGTCGGGCTGGTGCTGCTCGCCCGCACCGTCCAGGACGCGTACGCGGAAGGGCTGCACGAGTTCGACTTCCTCCGCGGCAACGAGGCGTACAAAGCGCAGTGGGCCCGAGCGGAGCGCTGGACCATCCAGATGCGGCTCTGGCGCGGGTCGCGCGGCAAGGCGGTCCGGGCCGCGCAGCAGGCGGCGGTGTTCGCGCGCGAATCGGTCAAGGCGGCGCTTCCGCGCGCGGCGCTCGAGGCGGCGCGGCGGGCGCGGCGGCTGCTCCGCGCGCCGAGGCCAGAGGGCATGGGACGGCTCGAGGCCGTCCTGCGAGCCAGTGCGCAAGCATAGAGCGCGGAGCGGCCGGATCGGCCGGCGCTGGAGGAGGGGCAGGATGAAGCGGCTCAAGGACCAGGCGGTGCAGGTGGCGCGCAGGGCGGTGAAGGGCGCCGCGGCGCTGGCGCTGCACTACAGCGGCGCCCAGGAGCTCATCTCGAACGTGCAGCGGCGGGCGGTGGGCGGCGTGCGCGTGCTCATCTTGAGCTACCACCGGGTGGTGGGGAACTACCCGCTGGAGGCCGAGCGCGGGCTGCCCACGCTCAACATCGCGCGGGACACCTTCCGCAAGCACCTCGAGGTGCTCTGCCAGACGCACGACGTCGTGCGGTTGGACGACGCGATGGAAGCGCTGGCCGGCCGGCGGGCCGCGCGCCGCGATGCCGCGGTCATCACCTTCGACGACGGCTATCGCGACGTCTACGAGCACGCCTTCCCGGTGCTGCGGGAGATGAACCTGCCGGCCGTCGCGTACGTGCCGTCGTCGTTCATCGGGACCTCGAAGCGCCTCGCCCACGATCGGCTGTGGGCGGCGCTCAAGACGATGGAGAAGCGCGCGCTCGGCCCGATGTCGGTCGGCGTGGGGGCGGACTACGAAGGGCTGCTCTTGCACGCGTTCGAGGGCGCGCCGACGCCCAACAAGGTCCTGGAGCGGCTCATCGCCGACAATCCCACCGGCGTACTGTACGGCCTGGCCGAGATGCTGGAGGACCGCCTGCGCATCGATCGCGCCGATGGGCCGCGGGGGCAGCTGCCGATGAGCTGGGAGATGCTGCGGGAGATGGGCGCGTACGGTATCGAGACGGGCGCGCACACCGCCGAGCACACCGTGCTGACCAACCAGCCGCTCGACGAGGCGCGCCGCGAGATCGCCGCCTGCAAGAGCGTGCTGGAAAAGGGCACCGGCCGGCCCGTGCGCCACTTCGCCTACTGCAACGGTTGGTACAGCGCGGGCGTCGCCCAGGCCCTTCGCGCGGAGGGGTTCACCAGCGCGGTGACCACCGAGGACATGCCCAACATGCCCGGCGTGGATCCGTACGCGCTCAAGCGCAAGGTGCTCTGGGAGATGTCTTCCGCGGGCATCCTCGGCGGCTGGTCGAAGGCGCTCGCCGCCTGCCAGTTCAACGACACCTTCGGCATGCTCTCCTTGCAGAAACCCGTCCTGGGGGCACGCCCGACCCGGTTCGGCTCTCCCCGCCCCTCCGAATCCCCCCAATCCGCCCACGGCTGAGCCTTAGAGGGACCAAGGGATCACCGCGGAGCCGCGGAGAACGCGGAGGAATCCGATCAAAATCGTCTCCGAGACCTCCGCGCCTCCGCGGTGATCCTTTAGTCAAGGGTAGCGGGCACAGCGTCGAGGATCGGAATGCCGGGGGATTCTACGGCGCGGGCGCCGCACCAGTTGCCGAGGAGGGCGGCACGGGAAGCGGGCCAGCCGCGGAGGAGGCCGATCGCGAAACCGGCCAGGAAGCAGTCTCCGGCCCCGGTGGGATCGACTTCGCGCGCGGGGAAGGCGGGGACGTGGCGTTCCGCGGTCGGCGAGAGGATGGTGCAGCCGCGGGGGCCGTCCGTCAAAAGGATGGTGCAGGAGCGGCGCAGCTGGGAGAGGTCCAGCGCTTCCGCTTCGGCGCGGCCCACCTTCAGGTAGTCGGCCCGCAGGAGCGCCGCCAGGAGGTCCGGCGCGGGCGGCCGGTGCAGAACCCGCCCCGCGGGGTCGACCGCGCGCGCGAAGCCCTGGGCATCGGCGAGCAGCACGCGCGAGAGCGCGCGGAGCCGCAGCAGGGTGGCGAACGGGATCTCCGCCGCCACTGCGACGGCCATCCCTACCTCGCAGGTGTCGCGGAGGTCGTCGGGCTGCAGGGGCGGGGCCGCGACGCGGAGCGTGGCGATGCGCTCGCCGGTCCGGTAGTCGTCCACGAAGCTGGTCGTTCGCGCACCTGGGACCAGGCGGGCAGGTGGGACCCGATCGGGATAGCGGAAGTCGTCGCCGACGTTGGCCACCACGGCGAAATCCACCTTCCCAGCGCGCAGGACCGCCGACACGTACGCAGAAGATCCGCCCAGCTCGCTCCGCTCCTCCTCGCCCAGCAAGGTGTCGTGCGAGTAGTTGCCGGCCACGACCACTTCGCGGTGCATGCGGCTTTTCAGCGTTCACCAAACGACGGCCGGCACGCAAGCTCGGAAGAACGGGACCTTGCGCTCGCAGGGTCTCCTCCCCAGGTTGCATCCGGGCGCTCCCCGCTCGGGGGAGGCCGTCCGCGCTTGAATCGTGGCCGGGGGAGGTGGGTATGCGGGAGGTGGGTATGCGCAGCGCACTACGTCGCGTGGCGTTCGTTGGCGATCTCGAGCTTTCCGTGACCGAGGCCCTGCGCGCGCAGCGCTGCCGCGTGGAGCGCATCGACGGGGCGTCGGTGGTCGCCGTCGCCCGGGACCTCATGTGCATCCGACCCGCCGTGGTGCACGCGCGCTCCTCCCATCTCAAGGTCGGCCTCGTCGCTCGGCTGCTCAACGTTCCTTTGGTCGTGCAGGCCGGCCGGGGCGACGTGAACGCGGTCACCGCTCGCGCCGCGCGGGTTGCAGAGAGGACGCTGTGCGCGACCGTCTCCCTGCGCGAGGCATTGATCGAGCAAGGCGCGCCGGCGTCGACCACCGCCGTGATGCGCGGCCTGCTCGACGAGAAGGTCGATCTGTCGGGCGGCGGTGTCTTCCCGCCGATCCTCGACCCGCGCCTTCGCTGGGTGGTCAGCGCGGCGCCCTGCGACGGGCCAGACCGGGGCCATGCGGATCTCCTGCTCGCATTCCTCTCGCTGGCGCGCACGCGCCCGCGGCTGCATCTCCTCATCGCCGGCGCCGGCGCGACCGCGCGCGCCCTCCTCGCGCAGGCCGATCACGCGGGGATGAGGAGCCGGGTGGTGGTCCACCCGCTCTCGCTCGATCAGCTCCCCGGCGTCTTCACCCGGGCGGCCGTGGTGGTCGCGCCGAGCCGCACCGCGAATCAGCCCGACCCGATCCCGGAGGCGCTGGCCCTGGGCGCGCCGGTGGTGGCCACCGCGGTCGGGCAGCACCCCGGATGGATCCGGGAAGGGCGCACGGGTTTCTTGGTCCCGCCTCGGGCCCCGGCGGCGCTCGCTGCTCGCCTCGCGCAGGTGGTGGACGATCCCGAGCTGGCCAGGCGCATGGGCGCTGCCGCGCGCGCGGCGGCGACGGAGTTGACCAATCCACAGCTGCTGGCGCTCGAGTTGGCCCGGTGCTGGGCCACGGCCTCCCGGCCCGCCCCGACGCCGTTCACCGGGCTGTACCTGCCCGAGTCTCCCCGCACCCTCCGTGCATAAAAAAAATAATTCTTTTTTGCGGGGAGACGGGTGGCGCTCCCGGCGGTGGCTGGCGCCTTGCCGGCCGGACGGGCGCTGCACAGCTTCCTGGGCATTCCGGTTCCCATCATGGCCAGCACGCCCAAACTGCTGATCGTCGGGGATTTCCCGCCGCCCCACGGAGGGGTTGCAGTCCACGTGGAGACCCTGCAACGGGCCGTCCGTTCCCGGGGCGGCGAGTGCACGGTGCTGGACATCGGCAAGGGCCAGGTCCCCGCCGACGGCGTCGTCGCGGCCGGGGGCTACGCGACCTTCAGCGCGCATCTCTTCGGACACGCACTTCGCGGCTACCGGATCCACGTGCACACCAGCGGGGCGAACCCGAAGTCCTGGGCGCTCGCGGCGATGTGCGCCGCGGCGGGCAAGGTCGCGCGCGTGCCTCCCCTGATCACCTTCCACTCCGGCCTGGGCCCTTCGTGGCTGGCCGCGGACCCGACGCGCGCGCGGGTGGCCTGCGCGGTGGGCAACGCGTTCGGCCGGGTGCTGGCGGTCAGCGAGGAGATCCGCGAAGCGCTGCTGACCTGTGGCGTTTCGGGGCGGCGCATCGAGGTCCTGCCGGCGTTCTCCAACTCCTTCCTGCAGCCGGGCGCGCCCCCGCCCGGCTTCCGCGAGCTGCGCGAAGAGGCCGCGCCGCTCTACTCCGCGATGCTGGCGCCTGGCCCGGTGTACGGCGCGCAGGTCCTGCTGCGCGCGTTCGCCGAGGTGCTCGCGGGGAACCCGCGCGCGCGGCTCGCGCTCTACGGGCCCGGGACGCTGGAATTGGTTGGCTCCGCCGGCCCCGCCGCGGCGGGCGTGCGCGCTTTCGGCGAGCTGCACCGGCCGGCGGCGCTCGCGGTGATCGGCGGCAGCGACGTGTTCGTCCGGCCCACCCTCGCCGACGGCGACTCGGTCTCGGTGCGCGAGGCGGTGGCGCTCGGCCGGGTGGTGGTGGCTACCTCGGTGGGCACGCGGCCCGCCGAGGCGCGCCTGGTCGCGCCGGGTGATCCGCAGGCGCTCGCGGACGCTCTCCGCGAGGCCGGCGAAGCCCGGCCCGTGCTCCGGCTGGCGCGCGACGAAGGGCCCGGCGCGGACTGCGTCGGACGACTGATGGCGCTGTACGGATTCGACTCCGGCGAGGAGCTGGCGCCGTCGGCGCGGCCGGTGAGCGCGCGGCCGTCGGTGGAGGGGACCCCATGTGCGGCATCAGCGGCTTCCTGAACCGCGACCCCGCGCAGCCTGCCGACCGCGAGCTCGTCGCGTGCATGACCGAGGTGATCGCGCACCGCGGTCCCGACGGAAGCGGGCTGCACGTGGACGGTCCGGTGGCGCTCGGCCACCGGCGGCTCTCGATCATCGACCTCTCGTCCGCCGGCGCGCAGCCGATGACCAACGAGGACGGGACCGTCTGGATCACCTTCAACGGCGAGATCTACAACTTCCTCGACTTGCGCGCGGAGCTCGTCGCCCGCGGCCACATTTTCCGCAGCCACTGCGACACCGAGGTGCTGGTCCACGGGTACGAGCAGTGGGGCGAGGCGCTGCCGGAGCGGCTGTGCGGGATGTTCGCCTTCGCCATCTGGGATGCGCGCAAGCGGCGGCTGTTCATCGCGCGCGACCGGCTGGGCAAGAAGCCGCTCTACTACCACCTCGGGCGCGATCGCCTCTGCTTCGGCTCGGAGGTGAAATCGCTCCTCTGCGATCCGGCGGTGCCGCGCGAGCTGGACGAGGAGGCGCTGGACCTCTACCTGAGCCTCCGCTACGTCCCGGCGGGCCTGACGGCCTTCGCGCGGATCCACAAGCTGCCGCCCGCTTCCTGCGCGACGTACGAGAACGGCAAACTGAGCGTGCGCCGCTACTGGCGGACCGTCTTCCCACCCGAGCCCGATCTCCGCTCCGACGACGAGCTGGCGGCGGACTTCTGGCAGCGCCTGCGCCACGCGGTGAAGATCCGGCTGATGTCCGACGTGCCGCTCGGCGTCTTCCTCTCCGGCGGGCTCGACTCCTCCGCGATCGCCGCGCACATGGTCGACCTGCGCCGCGAGAGCGGGGGCGATCGGGTGAAGAGCTTCTCGGTCGGCTATCTCGCCGAGGACGGGTCGTCCGAGCTGGACCAGGCCCGGCGCGTGGCCCGCGCCCTGGACACCGACCACAGCGAGGTGGTGGTGACGGCGAAGGACTTCGCCGCTTTCCTGCCCGGCCTGGTCTGGCACCTCGACGAGCCGGTGGCGGACGCCGCCTGCGTGCCGCTCTACTACCTGTCGAAGCGGACGCGCGAGGACGTGGTGGTGGTGCTCTCCGGCGAAGGCGCCGACGAGGTGCTCGCCGGATACCCCATCTACCGCACCATGCTCTACCTGGAGCGCGTGCGGCAGGCCGCCGCCGGCGCCGTGGACCGCACCGCGCCGCTCGCCGCCCGCGCAGTGAAGAACCCCAAGGTACGCAAGTACCTGTACTGGTCGACGCTGCCGCTGACCGAGCGCTACCGCGGCGTCTCCTGCGCCTTCGTCGACGAGGAGAAGTCGATCCTGCGCGGCGAGCGGGGCGGAATCGTCCCGCCTCGCAAGATCAGCAGGAAGCTCCTGGACCGCTTGGCGGTGCACTGGGGAGAGACGGAAGGGCTCCCGCCGCTGGAGCGCATGCTGGAGCTGGACCGGCGCGTGTGGCTCCCGGACGATCTCCTGGTCAAGGCCGACAAGATGACCATGGCCACCTCGCTCGAGCTGCGGGTCCCGTTCCTGGACCACCAGCTGATCGAGTGGTGCGCCGGGCTGCCGGAACGGAGCAAGCTGCGCGGCAGGCTGGGCAAGTGGCTCCTGCGCCACGCCGCCTACGAGCGGCTGCCTCCCGAGTGCACGGCCCCCGGGAAGCGCGGCTTCACGGTGCCGCTCTCGGGATGGTTCCGCAACCAGTTGCACGAGCCGCTCCGCGAGGCGCTGCTCGCCGAGGACGGCTTCTGCCGCCAGCGCTTCGGGGAGAAGCCGCTGCAGCGGCTTCTCGAGGACCACAAACACGGCGTCAGCGACCGCAAGGAAGAGCTGTACGCGCTGTGGGTCCTGGAGCTGTGGCTCAGGCAGCACAAGGTGGGATGGACCGCGCGCGCGGCCGAACGGCGCGCGCCCGAAGTGAACACGAGGAGGAACATGTCGACGGGCGGAAAGCTTCAGGGGCGGGACATCGTGTGCTTCTCCAACGACTGGGACGGCGATCCGCTGTCCAAGATGCACGCGATGAAGATCCTGGCGCGCGACAACCGCGTGCTGTGGGTGAACAGCATCGGCAACCGGAGGCCGACCGCCTCCGCGCGCGACGTGAAGCGGATGGCGAAGAAGGTGCGGGGCGCGATCGAAGGGATCCGCGAGCGCCACCCGAACATCTTCGTGCTCACGCCGCTGGCGATCCCCTTCTATGGGTCTGAGCTGGTGCGCGCGGCCAACGGCGCGCTCCTGCGCGCGCAGGTCAAGCACGCGATGGAGAAGCTGGGGTTCAAGAACGCGATCAGCTGGTCGTTCCTGCCCTCGTCCGCCCCGGTCTCGGGGACCGTCGGCGAGGAGCTGGTCGTGTACCACTGCGTCGACGAGTTCAGCGCCTTCTCCGACGCTCCCGCGCAGCAGATCCGCGAGCTGGAGCGGCGGCTGCTCGCCAAGGCGGACGTGGTGATCTGCTCGGCCGAGAAGCTGCGCAAGGACAAGGAGCGGGTGAACCCCAACGCCTACCTGGTCCAGCACGGCGTCGATCTCGAGCACTTCGCCAAGGCGTTCGACCCGAAGACCGCGGTGCCGGACGAGGTGAGGAACCTGCCCGGCCCGGTGATCGGCTTCTGGGGGCTCATCGCCGACTGGGTCGACCTGCAGCTCGTCCGGCACGTCGCGGACGCCGGCGCTCGACGGGGCGCGCAACGTGCATTTCCTCGGGCGCAAGCCGTACGCCGACCTGCCCCGCTACGCGAAGGCCTTCGACGTGGCGCTCATGCCGTTCAAGGTGAACGAGCTGACGCTGGCCTCGAACCCGCTCAAGGTGCGCGAGTACCTGGCGGCGGGCCTGCCGGTGGTGTCGACCGCGATCCCGGAGGTGGAGCGCCTGGGCCTGTGCCGCATCGGCGCGGACGCGGACTCGGTCGTGCGGGAGATTGCCTCGGCCATCGCGGCGGGTTCCGGCCCCAGCGAGGTCCGGGCGGCCCAGGTCCGGAGCGAAGGGTGGGAGGCGCGGGTCCTGGAGATGCAGGAGATCGTGGCCGCTGCGCTCGCGACGCGGAAGAAGGCGGCGTGAGCAGCATCGACCTCGGCTACTACGCGTACCTGGCCAGCACGGTGCCACCGCGCGAGATCGCGCGCGCGGTGGCCGCGCGGGCCAGGCGCGTGCTGCGCGGCGGCATCCGCCAGGTGCTGGGCCCGGTAGCCAGGCATCCCGCGCTCCGGCCGCCGTTCTTCATGCAGGTGCCGTCCGAGCAGCGAAGGCGGCGGGAGCTGCGCGGGAAGCGGCCGTCGATCGTGGATCCGTCGCTGCGCGAGGTGACCGCCCGCTTGCTGCGCGAGCGGTTCCCCGAGGCCTGCAAGTTCGTGCTGCACGAGGCGGAGGCCTCCCGGCGGGGCGAGGTCCCCGTCTTCGGCAAGTGGAAGGACTGCCGCAAGCGCACCCGGAAGGGAGTGGGCGCCGACGTCGCGCCGCTGGACTACGACCTGGATCCGATCGGCCACGGGGTGCGCTACGACCCGCGCACGGCGGGCATGCGGATCGATCACTTCGTCGACGGCGCCGACGTGAAGGCGGCTTGGGAGATCGGCCGCCTGCAGCAACTGTGGCGGTACGGGCAGGCGCGGTGGCTCTCGGGCACCGCCACCGAGCGATCGGCCTGGGCGCGCGCGTACATGGCGACCATCCGGCAGTTCCGCGCGGACTGTCCGGTCGGGATGGGCGTGCAGTGGTCGTGCGCGATGGAGGTCGCCTCCCGCGCGTTCCACGCCGCGCTCTCCTTCGCGTACGTGGAGGACGATCCGGCGGTGGACGCCGCCTTCGTCGCCGAGCTGGCCCAGATGCTGGGCGAGCACTGCGACTACGTGGAGGAGCACCTCGAGGACACCGGCGCGATCCGCACCAACCACTACGCCGCCGACCTGGTCGGGCTGGTGGTGGTGGGCTCGCTCTTCCCCGAGCTGCCCCGCGCGCGCGTGTGGCGCGACGTCTTCGGCCGCCTGCTGTGGGAGGAGATCTCCCGGCAGGTGCGGCCCGACGGAACCCACTTCGAGTCGGCGACGGGTTACCAGCGCCTGACCGCCGAGCTGTTCCTGGGCGCCGTTCTGGCCGCGCGCGCCGCGGGTACGCCGGCGCCGCGCGAGGCGGAGCTGGCCGTGGCAGGGCTGTTCCGCAGCATCGGGCACCTGCTCAAGCCGAGCGGCCGCATCCCCCAGATCGGCGACCTCGACTCCTGCCGCGGTCTCCCGCTGATGCCGCGCGCCGCGCTGGACTGCGGCTACCTGCCGGCGCTGGGCGCCGCCGCGCTGGTCGATCCGATGCTCAAGCTGCCCGGCGCGCCCTGCCCGGTGGAAGTGGCCTGGCTCCTCGGCGCGCCCGGCGTCGAGCGATTCGATCTCCTGCCCGCCGGCGGCCACGCGGGCAGCGCCCTGCTGCGCGACGCCAACGTGGCCGTGCTCCGCCGCGGCAAAGGATACCTCTGCCTGTCGGCCGGACCGAACGGGGCCGGCGGCTGCGGCGTGCACGCGCACAACGACAAAAACTCCGTCGAGCTGTCCTTCGGCGAGGTCGACCTGGTGCTCGACCGCGGCACCTTCGTGTACGCCCGCGACCCGCACGAGCGGAACCGCAGGCGCGGCACCGCGGGCCACAGCACCGTGCAGGTCGACGGCGCGGAGCAGAACCGCCTCATCCCCGGCCGCCTGTTCGCGCTGCCCGATACCTCGCAGGCGCGGATCCGCTGGATGGGCCGTCCGAACGGCCACGAGATGGCCAGCGGCGAGCACCTGGGCTACCAGCGGCTTCCAGCCGGCGTGGTGCACCGCCGCCTGGCGGCGCTGGCCGAAGGGCTGGCCGCCTTCCAGGACGAGCTGTTCGGAGACGGCGCGCACGTCCTCGCGGCGCGCTGGTACGTCCCGCACACCGACTCGTCGATGCGCGCGGCCACGCCGGACGAGACGGTGCGGCTCCGGGCCCAGGCGCCGGCGGGATTCGCGCCGGAAGGCTTCGACGCCTCGCGTTGCGTCGAAGTGAGGGTGGATGGGAAACCGTTTGCCCTGTTCGCGTTCGCCGCCTCGTTGCGGTTCGAACTGTCGGTGGACGAGACGGATGTTTCGCCCGGCTATGCGGAGCGGATCCCGGCGCGCGTGATCACGCTGCGCTGCCAGGGCGAGATGCCCGCGCGCATCTGGACCGCGGTGCTCGTGCTTCCGCGCGAGTGATCGAGTGCCTAGCTTCCCGCAACCAGATGGACCGGGCGCTCGCCTGGTCCAGGCCCGCGGCGGGCACACGAGGGGGTTTGTGGCAATGCTCCAGGTCAAGGAGCCGACGCTGCTCGACAAGATCGAGGCGCGTCAGGCGGTGGTGGGAATCTGCGGGCTGGGATACGTCGGTCTTCCGCTCGCGCTCACGTTCGGGGAGAAGGGCTTCCCCGTCATCGGGTTCGACATCGACGCGCGCAAGATCTCCGCGCTGGAGAAGGGCGAGAGCTACATCCGCCACATCGACGCGGGACGGATCCAGAAACAGAACGCGCGAGAGGACAAGGGCTTCTGCGCCACCATGGACTTCCGCAAGGCGCGCGAGGCGGACGTCCTCATCATGTGCGTGCCGACTCCGCTCAACGCGAACCGCGAGCCGGACATGACGTACATCGAGGCCACGGCGCGGGCGATCGGACCGCACGTGCGCTCCGGCCAGCTCGTCGTGCTGGAGAGCTCCACCTATCCCGGCACCACCGACGAGGTGGTGAAGCCCATCGTCGAGCAGCTCTCCGGGCTGCGCGCCGGAATCGACTTCCACCTGGCCTTCTCGCCGGAGCGCGAGGACCCGGGCAACCCGAGCTTCAACACCGCCACCATTCCCAAGGTGGTGGGCGGGTTCACCAAGCAGTGCACCGAGCTGGCTTGCGCGCTGTACGCCTCGGCGATCACCAAGGTGGTCCCGGTGAAGGGGACCCGCGAGGCGGAGCTGACCAAGCTGCTCGAGAACATCTTCCGCTGCGTGAACATCGCGCTCGTCAACGAGCTGAAGCTGCTCTGCGAGCGGATGAACATCGACGTCTGGGAAGTGATCGACGCGGCGAAGACCAAGCCGTTCGGCTTCATGGCGTTCTACCCGGGCCCCGGCCTGGGCGGCCACTGCATCCCCATCGATCCCTTCTACCTGACCTGGAAGGCGCGCGAGTTCGAGTTCAACACGCGCTTCATCGAGCTGGCGGGCGAGATCAACTGGCAGATGCCCTACCACGTGGTGGACCGCACCGTCGAAGCGCTCAACGAGCAGGGCAAGTCGGCCAAGGGCGCCAAGGTGCTGATCCTGGGGCTCGCGTACAAGAAGAACATCGACGATCTACGCGAGAGCCCGTCGATCCGCCTGATCGAGCTGTTCCGGCAGAGGGGCCTCGAAGTCGAGTACCACGACCCGTACTGCCCCAAGATGAAGGAGATGCGCCACCAGCCGAAGTACATGCTGGAGATGCAGAGCGTGCCGCTGGAGCAGGGCGTCGAGTGGGCCGACGCGGTGGTGATCGCCACCGACCACGACTCGATCGACTACCAGAAGCTGGTGCGCGACGCGAAGCTGGTCGTGGACAGCCGGAACGCCACCAAGAACGTTTGTTTTGGTCGGGACAAGATCAAGAGCGCATAACTCCGTCGGCACGTACATCTGCCCACAGCGCAGTTGCGCTTGTGCGGCGGGCGGCGGCGAGGCACAACTGGAGCATGGCCCTCGCCTGGTTGCTCTGCTCGTTGCTCGCCGCCGCGCCCGAACGGACCGATCCGCGCCAGCGCGTGCTGTCCGCGCTGGTGGACGAGCTGTCCCGCTCGCAGAAGGAACTGCGCATCCGCGGGCACGAGGCGCCGTACTTCCTGGCGTACTCGGTGCGCGGCATCGAGGCGCGCGAAGTGGGCGCCAAGTACGGCGCCATCTTCCTCGACCACGTCCGCCGCGATCGCCGGCTCCAGGTCGAGGTCCGGGTGGGGAGCTACGAGTTCGACAACACGGGCTCGCAGGAGATGTTCGACTTCGACGGGCAGGATTCCGGGTACAGCGCGGGCCGCGAGGCGCCGCTCGACGACGACCCGGCGGCGCTGCGCAACTCGCTCTGGCTGCTCACCGACGATCTCTACAAGAAGGCGCTCTCGGCGTACCTCAAGAAGAAGGGCAAGGAGGTCTACCGGCCGGACGATCCGGACCGGCCGTCGAGCTTCTCGCGCGAGGAGCCGCACGTCGACGTGATGCCCAAGGCAGAGCACCCGTTCGACGGCGACGCCTGGAAGCGCGAGCTGCGCGTCCAGTCAGACCGGCTGCGCTCGCACCCCGACCTGTTCGACTCGCAGATGCGCGCCGGCGTGGACCGCGAGGAGCGCGAGCTGGCCAACACGGAGGGCGCGCGGCTCATCACCGAGCGCGTCAACTACGGGCTCCACGTGCAGGCCTGGGCGCGCGCTCCAGACGGCATGCTGCTCGAGGACAGCCGAGATTTCTACGGAGCGAGCGAGGCCGAGCTGCCGCGCGGGGAGAAGCTGTCGCGGAAGATCGACGAGATGGTCGCCGAGCTGCTCGCGCTGCGCGCCGCGCCGGTGCTGGACCCGTACACCGGTCCCGCCCTTTTAGCGCC
>WNFL01176003.1_pt2 | contig 23400 bp, 27 predicted proteins | sample 5400361 | NCBI WGS metagenome assembly WNFL01 (sample SAMN13153351, study PRJNA577476) | soil metagenome | isolation source: 40 cm soil on Douglas fir-dominated hillslope | place: USA:California | collected 2013-09-17
ATGACGACCCCAATGGTGTAGATATCAAAATTAGTTGCCCAAGCAGTTATTGTGGAGACAAATGTCCGAAAGGGTTCCACGGCATGCACTGTGCCAGATCTACCCGATGCTAGTAGGTGAATCATTCGAAATGTGGTATCTACATACCTTCTGAACTAGTGTGAAATTCTCAAATAGCTGCGATTGGATTCGGGGGGATTGCAGTGAACGTGGCCCGTGTGCATGCCCAAGCGGAACTGGGGATTGAGGAGACTACAGGTGCATTTAGTGACACTGGAGTCCCGTTTTAGAATTCATTCTGATGGAAATGGGCAATAAACTTTGGCATTTGGACATTTCGTTGCTGCTGCAGGCTCCATGGTGTATTGAAATATTTTCCAAACGTCCTTGTCGTCCATATTCAATCCAAGTGTCAACCCCATCGCCATCCCAGGTACTGCTAGGTGATATCATCCCCCAAGCCCAGAGTCTGGGTACGTCATGGCGCTATGCCGCTGTGTGGCAATAATAGTAATAGTCAATAACGTGTTTGTGGAGAAGGAGAAGCTTCCCTTAAAATTTTTGATTTGCTTTCGAATTTTTGTATATTACAATGACTAAGTGCCAGCTTTGTCAGAGGCATATGTCAACTGGGCAACCGGACATGTCAACCGGACATGCCAATCTGTCCAAATGGCGTCAAGTGACAGTGGCATGCCGAAGGCTGCTCTTGCGCTAACGGTAAGAAGATCAATTGTCGGGCGGGGTCGCCGCAATACGGAACATCGTTCTTGATCCCAGACTACCCAATGAGTTGATCAACCTTGAGCTATCCACATAGGACACCATTGCCAATTGCGGTGGTAGGGAATGCATGTGAGGTGTCTACACCCCAAGAAAACTATAGGTGGGTTGTAGGTTTGACAAACGTAATAAAGATGATCCTAGGAATGGATATACCGTATTATTTCCTGGGTGTTTCGCTTCCGAGCCACACTGTTCCGTTCGATACCGGCAGATCGAGTACGAAGGCAGGAAGGCTTGAAGAGGTACCTTAGGCGAGTTAAGAGAACAGAAGTCAGAAGGAAGAGTTGAGTCCAATTCGAGATACAGACTAAGGAATGTACATTGGGGACCATGGTCCTTGAATTCCTAATGGGGAGTACGTACTTCTGAAGATAGCATCACCGTGAGCGATGGTCGTCGAAATGGATGAAGCGGGAACCACGAGGAAGCGAAAGATAATAATAAAAGAAAGAGAGAGGCTATGGCCCTGGTTCCACATGGCTGTCTACGAAACTACTAAACAAGGAGATATCTAAATCAAGAAGGGAATGCGTGGTCTAGCTAGCGCTACTGGGTGGGCAGAAGTATGGACACAAGCCAAAGCGATCCATACCATGAGAACAAGTCGGAGCCGAAACGAAACCTTTATCATAACCATATGCAAAGGATGGGTAGCAACATTAATTTCCAGCTGACTACACAGCGTATCATCTACACGGGGATGCCGTCCGGAACATCTTCGCCTAACTGATTTCGCAACTTTCGAGTGCACTAGTGCTCGTACATCTCCTCAATCAACTCACCTTGGGTAAGTGTTGTTGTTTGGAACAGGCAATTCATTAATGTGTATGCCCAAAGGAACCCAACCTATCTTGTGTTCTAGTGTTCATTAGAAACCCCATTATATAATATCTGTAGGAAGAGAAAGATAGGTCAGACCGGGGATCGAACCCGCGACTTCCCCTTTCATGGAGTGCGCTCTACCACTGAGCCACCCGGTCACTTGTTGGAGGAATCGTCAACTCCAACAATACCCTCAGTCCTTCTCAAGCCCAGATGAAATAGCATTTCGCTGCCAAGCTTTTACTATGAAGGGCATTCGTGCATCCACTCTGAAATCGGCGCAGACAAAGTTCATGAGAGCAAGGTCATAATCGGATAGTAGTGGAAAGTGGATGGGTTGCGGTATCAGAAGGCGAAGTATTCAAGCATGCATGAAGCATAAGCATCAATCCAGAGTGGATCGATCTCTGTAGTGTAACTCTAAGTACTACAAATGAACTACTATGGCATTGTTTGAGAGGTTCGGAGCGTTTGAAGTCATGTTTGTCCTGTCACCGATGCATCTTTACCTCCACGATTCCCCAGTTCGAACGCTCATTCTGAGCACAAGCTCTGAGGATGAGCGGCAAGGATGCCCACGACGTGTCCTCGTCTTTCGTGTTGGTCAATCCAAGTCTTCCTCGCAAGCCATCGTCGAGTTCGTTCCAAAAGATGAAGTCGACTTCGCTGGAGTAGTCCGTCTCACCGCGCGGCCCGTCCACGGCGTTTTGGGACTAATTAATATAGCTAACGGTGCGTACTATTCCTTGATGTATCTTATTTGACTCATCCTCGTTTCTTCCCTGCCTCGCAGACATCTTCCTTGCTGTCGTCACCGCGGCGACGCCAATTGGAAATATACGACCAACCGCCCTACAACCAGAAAGCATCCATAGGATCCAGGAGGTCTTGTTCTTCGGCTTGAATACGTCGATGTACGATGACCTTGCCGCTGCGGACGGCGCCCTCCCCAGCCCGACTAGTTTCTCGCACATTGACAGACTAGACGACATCACGATGCGCTCCGATCCGTATAATACACCTATTCCGGCTCCGATCTATGAACATCCTTGCTCAGCCGTCACCAAGATATTCACCTCTGGCACGTTCTATTATGCACCATACCCTGCGTGGGACCTGTCATCACGTCTGGATAAGCGTCGAAAGAAAGCCCAAGAGGAGGGAGGCGACGTGGACCCGTATACCAACTTTGACGAACGATTCGTCTGGAACGAATATCTCGCAGGGAGCTTGTTGGACTTTCGAGAGCGACTGGATGCGAATGAAAGGGCCGACTTAGATCGATGTGGATTCATCGTGCGTTTCTGTGAACCGTCTCCCATCGAATTGTGCATGACATTGCTCTCTACCATAGATTTTGGCGATCCAGGGATACGTTGGGATATTCACAGTACCTATGCCGGCACCCCCGGGTTCAGGTGGTTCGATAATGGCCACTATTAGCCTGATTTCTCGGCTCAGTTGGAAGAGAGCCGGAACTCGCTTCAACACGCGAGGGGTAGACGACGACGGCAATGTCGCAAACTTCGTTGAAGTGGGTCTAGGCTTTGATGCTTTCCACAGAATCTGACCGATGAGCTCCTTGCGCACTAGTCTGAGACGCTATTCAGTACCGAAAATGCGTGCCTTTCCTATGTTCAAGTTCGCGGAAGTGTCCCGTGTCAGTTCAAAAACGAAAGGCACCTAGTTACTTCTGATACCTCGTACACTAGTATTTTGGGAGCAACAGGGTCTACAAACCTTTCGACCTACCGTTCAAATTACTCGCTCGCAGCCAGCCTCGCAACCGGCTTTTGATCGCCACTTTACTTCCATCATAGAAGAGTATGATGCGGCCCATGCAATCAATCTGCTCGGAACAAAGGAGAACGAGGCAGCGCTCACTGAGGCCTATTCTCGGCACCTCAGACAGCTTCAAGGCTTAGGAGAGCTGGAGGTTGGTATTACCCACTATGACTTCCATAATCAAGTTAAGCTCGGTGGCCATGATAGTGTTGTCGAAATACGGTACTCCACAGAGTTTGCGAGGGTGGACGAAAGCCTAATTGCATATATTTCCAGGCGCCTACCCGGTATCCGGTCTTGTATCGATACGTATGGCTTCACTGTAGTAGATGCTAGCGGAGACGAGACTTTCACTGAACAGCAGGGCGTATTCCGAACAAATTGTTTGGACTGGTACGGAAGTATCGAAGGCGCATCGCTCCCCTTCTAACCCCCATGATTTCTCAGTCTAGATAGGACGAACTTCGTTCAAGACATACTCTCAAAAACAGCGCTGGAAGTATATTTCCTTCAAGTCAACCCCGACTGGCGACGGTCAATGAGAATTTGGACCTCTCATCGAGAAATATGGGCAGAAAACGGCGACGCCCTGTCGAAGATATACGCCGGGACTGGCGCCTTGAACACAAGCGTTACACGGACTGGCAAACGAACCTTCGGCGGTGTGTAGAGAGGGACCATTCGTCACTGGTTTCTGATGCTTTATTCTCACAGGCATGCTTGCGGATGCAACGAAAAGCGTATCAAGAGCCTACATCAATAACTTCCAAGACAAGGCAAAGCAGTTGGCCATTGACATGTTTCTTGTGAGCAAACTTATTTCGATTATCGCGCCGTTGTTCCCTCTAACCTCATCCAGGGCAATCTGACTGCCCAGAAGCCAGTTATAATCTATGACCCTATTCATGATTCGGTTCGGACAGCTCTCAATGCGAGGTAACAATTCCCTTTTGTTACCCAGAAAGCATCTAATCCCTGTTCAGATTGCATGAGTATTCTACTACGAAGGGCATCACCATCTTTTGCGGTACTTGGAATTTAAATGGAAGAGTACGCAAGTATCCGTCTGTTGATATTCCTGTGTTGACCAAACCCGCCCAGCCACCATCTGAATCATTGCTACCATGGCTTTTCCCTCGACCAGGTGAGTGTACCCCAGCAGCCCTTCTAAGGAAATCATTCAAACGGCACCTTTTAGGTTCTCAAGAGTACGTTTATTTATCTTAGAAGCCCTCGTTCTAACTTACAATACCACAGACCTGATCTTTTCGTACTGGGTTTCCAAGAACTCGTACCTCTCAATGCACAACAAATTTTGCAAACGGATCCTGAGAAAAAGTAGGCCCTTAGGAGCTGTTCGTACCCCATGCTGACATGCGCGTTCCCAGGAAGATGTGGGAGCGAGTGATCCTCGATACCTTAGCACGGCGCCGCAATAAAAAGTCCGAGTATATCGTCCTGCGGAGCGAGCAGCTCGTCGGCACCGCACTCATTATCCTAGTTCGAGCGGACATAACTGGTGCTATTCGAAAGGTCGAGGCAGCCACTCGAAAGGTATGTACTATCTTCCATCATAAAACATGTCCTCATTTCCCTCTTCCATACAAATGTTTATTAGACCGGCCTTCGGGGAATGTCAGGCAATAAGGGAGCCGTTGGGATAAGATTGGAGTATCACGACACTAATTTTTGTTTCGTTACGGCGCACCTAGCCGCTGGTCACACCAATGTAGAAGAGCGCAACAACGACTATAGAACGATTGTGAGCGGCCTACATTTCCTCAAGGGCAAAACGATTGGGAGTCATGAGTACGTACCACCCTCCGAACCGGCCAGTTGCTAATAGAAGGGTAGGAACGTGGTCTGGGTCGCGGACACCAATTACAGGGTGGATTTGGATAACGAAACCGCACGGTATCTGGCGGAGAATGATGAATTGGATGCACTGGTTGCTTCTGATCAGGCAAGTCGTCGTGCTCTTCGCACTTTGTCTAACACAAGCCTAACTTCTTCCCTGATAAAGCTCAAGAACGCAATGGACTCTGGTGTTGCGTTTGTTGGATACGAAGAAGGGCCACTTCTCTTCCGACCAACCTATCGATATGATGTGGGAACAGACACGTATGACACGAGCGAGAAGATGCGGATTCCAGCTTGGGCCGGTAGGTATTCGAAAACAGCGAAAATGTTTATGACTTTTACCTTCCTTTCCTTTAGATCGTATACTATATCGTGGGGATCAGTTGGATCTGAGTGCTTACTCGCGTGCCGAGTTGAAGGGATCAGATCACCGCCCGGTCTTTGCGGTATGTCACACTTACGCACACCCCACAGCCCCTGTGACAACATCCTCATGTAGATCTTCCGCGCCGAAGTTCGCATTGTCGACCCAGTGAAGAAAGCAGCGCTTTCAAAGATGTTACTTCAGGGTGTGTCATCCACCCTACCTGATGAGAAACTCGATGACAAGCTGGTGGCCTTAACATTCCACGACCCATCTGCAAACCGTACGTGATGCTGCTCTTTCCTGTTTACTGTCTTAGGGTCTTGGTAGTACCTCCTCCGAGCTCCGACGACCAGGCTTGGTGGGACTCCCCAGGACATCCAGGAGGGGTTTTTGAGGTTCCGCGTCCAAGCAAGAGTACTGGAAACAATGGCTCGACGAATCCCTTCGACTACGACTCATCCCCGCATTCTCTATCTTCTTCTCCGAGTTCATCAGACGACGAGCTGTACAAGAGTGCGGCCACCGCTATAGTGCCACCGAAACCACCGCCTCCACCTCCACCCAGCCGAGCCACAAAACCATCAGCGCTTGCTGCCAGTCAGACCGGCGTGACTTCGCCAGCTCCTTCCATAGAATGAAAGCTATGAACACAATCGATAGACAGCATCGATGTTTATTTTGTTGTACAGCTGCCACCCAACTACCAATCTAGACAGCTAGTGCTAGCAAACGGAATACATTATTCTTCCCTTCGAGTACTTCGAGTAGTCAAGGCAATCTTCTATTCTCTACCCAAGGCGCGGCCTTCAACTGAGTCGCTTCGCCTCTTACGCCGTGGCTCTTGAATACCAGCTTTGTGCCTTCGTCTGAGAGCGGAACCGGTCCGCAATGAGTTCCAGGCGCCGTGGAGTGGGATAATGGTCCACCTATACCCGATAAGCGCAGCTAGAATACGCAGATATCGGAAAACATTGCATCTACGGAAATTTTCGTTTCGCTGAACGAGAGTTAAACTGGGTACGTGACAGCGTGACAATTTGTTCGCTTCGGTTATTGGGACAGTTGGACACACGGAAATTGTTCCTTGTTTTTGCACTGAGAACCCGTTGTTGAAATGAGCGGTACGAGTCGTCGATCCAAACGACGTAGATGATGTTATCGTGGCAGAGTCGTGAGTGATCCGTGCTTGTCTGCCCGGAAAATACCATATATTCGTGGCTACGGTCATAGTTGCATTGCGAAAGAGCTCTAGGGTATACCTTACCTCGTGCTTGTACACTCTCCCTTGAGGCGACAACGTGGACAGAATCGTGCATATATTCAGACGACGGGCCTACGCAATCACCACCCAGTCAGTTGTTATATTTATCAGGCGTTGCTCCTCACGACAACTTACAATACAGTAATTGCAAGCCCCCCCAACCAACCTTGAGGGTGAGGAGGTCAGTACAAAACCATTGGGGTTCTCACAAAAATCAGGCACTGTATGGTTAAGGCCATTCGTCAGCAGACGTCTCCAGGGAGAGGGGATGCAAAAAGATTGGGAAACGGGACGCACATTCGACTCTAAATCAACTCCGCAGCGTTAACGGGCATTTCGTCGATTTGGGTCGAGTAGAACTCTGGAGAAGAGATAATTGGTTTGGGGTTTGGAGAAGGAAGTGAGGTAGAGACGTACGTTCGATATCACGGAGGATACGGACGTCCTCCACGGTTACGAACTATACGTGGCACATCAGTATGGACATACTACGAACGTAAAGCGAGTGAAACTCACGTTGATAGCTACGCCTTTGCGCCCGAAACGACCCGAACGACCAATTCGATGAATATAGTTTTCACGATTGCTTATTTGAAGCAAGTATCAGCACAAACTCTGGAGTGGTCTTATGAGAAGGACATACGCAGGCAAGTCGTAGTTGATGACCAATGAGACTTGTTGCACATCGATACCACGAGCCCACACATCAGTGGTGATTAGGACGCGACTAGTCATGCATCAGTACCTTTGCGTGGGGGAGAATAAGATAAGACGCATACGTGTTTCCTTGACGGAACTCGCCCATGATTGCATCCCGCTCCTTTTGGGGCATATCACCATGCATCGAGGAAACAGTAAAGTTGGCTCCACGCATTTTCTCCGTCAACCAGTCGACCTTCCGCTTGGTATTGCAGCACACAGTGTGTCGAACTTCCACTCTTCCTTTTCAACAGCGACGAAGAACTGTTTGATACCCTCGAGGGTAAGTTCATCACGCTTGACGAGGATGCGCACGGGGTCGGTCATAAACTTTGTAGTCATCTCGAGCACGTCGTATGGGAGCGTCGCGCTGAGAAGGACAACCTGCGTAGCTGGGGGCAGGTAGCGGTAGACGTCGTAAATTTGGTCTTTGAAACCTTTGTTGAGTAGCTCATCCGCCTCGTCAAGGACGAGCATCTTGATGTTCCGTGTTCGCAGGTTCCGGCGCCTGATCATGTCGAAGACGCGACCGGGGGTGCCAGAAACAACGTGGACGCCATGGTCAAGCTTTCGAATATCCTCGCCAATGGAAGTGCCGCCGATGCATGCGTGGCACTGGACATTCATGTAGTCTCCAAGTGCAAGGACGACCGACTGAATCTGAGTTGCCAATTCGCGAGTAGGGGAGAGCACGAGTGCCTGGGTTTCTCTGAGGTTTGTATCGATGGACTGGAGGATGGAAATGGAGAATGTCGCGGTTTTACCCGTGCCAGACTGAGCTTGGGCAATCACGTCGCGGCCCTTGACAATAGGTAAAATGGCTCGCTGTTGGATCGCAGAAGGTCGTTCAAAATCTGTAGAGTGTATGAGGAAGAGCAGCGGGGACGATGCGGAAGAGGCAACATACTGTAAGCGTAGATGCCGCGGAGGAGATCCTCTTTCAGACCGAGTTCGTCGAAAGTAGGAACGACTGAGACTGCCTCAGATGACTCGAAGACGAGCCGTTCATCGCCCGTGTTGATGCCAGACATTTTTGGGAAAAAATGGGATGAAGTTGGGACCAAAGAACCAGAGACAAATAAGATCACTAGTTGGCTGCCTTCACGTTGCGTGCGGCGACCAGAAATACTCTACAAACTGTCCGGCGTTGAGTATAGTCTTCCAGCAGTTGGTTCAGAGGTAACTAGTCCTCTGCCTGACGCGTCTTCCGCTCAGCGCTGACCCTGGACGAATCGTTCGCAGCACCATGGACTCTATCATCGAGGTACAGCGCCAGACACACTCGGAAATTGAGCGTCTTGAGGCAGCTCTTTCCACACTTCTCGCGACCCCGCACAAAACGCACAAGGACCACCTGTCCGCCGAGCACAAGGCGAGTGATATCTTGGACCGCATCGTAGCGCGCTCCGTTAATCTTCAGGAACAATATCAAGATATTGACGGGTGCGCCTTTTTCCCTACGACTCTTCCATATTTCTGATGAGTATTTGCTTCTGTAGAGCCCGTGAAGCAGAGGTCGAACTTTTGACTGCTCCTTCTCACGTAGAAAAGGAATTGGACGAGTTTTATGCGCGTTTGAAACGCGTCAAGGACTTCCACCACCGATATCCCAATCGTACCGTCGATGGCTTTGACCTGGAGCTTAGAGGTATCGTGGGAGACCTTGAAGATGAGGATACAGATGTCGAGATAGATGATCGTGAGTGTTCCGTATTATACTTAATTCTTGGCTGATGTGTACCAGCCATGAGCTCTCTTTTCTCTGGCGAGGAGCGCTATGGTCTATGTCTTGACCTCTACACTAGCCATACCCAGTATAACAATCTTAAACACATCAAGAAGCGGTTGCAGTATCTGCAATACTTGGACGTGTTGGCCACAGTACAGAATGGCTTGCACGCGGAATTACTGAACGAAACGCGACACGGGAAAGATTATGAGGCGTACGTATCACTTATTGATTTCCTTATGTGCCTTTAATGCTGACACAAGGTCGCCTAGTTACCTCTCTGGACTCTACAGCTACCTCCTCTCGTTTACGAAACGAACCCAGCCGCTCATAGACGTTGATGCTGCTCAATTACATGTAGAAGAAGAGTTTAAAAGACTCTGGGAAGAAGGGAAGGTCGATGGATGGACGAACGGGTTACAAACGAATGGGGGTGGTGCAGTTGAGGGAATCTGGTGTCCAGCATGTTCGCCTTCGTCGCTTCTCTCCGAGCCGTGGACTCATCTTTACCACAGGCCAAAGGTCATATGCCAAACAAACAGTGTATGACGCCCACCTATCCTCAAAGAAGCATATCAAATCCGTTGCGAAAGCCTCTGAAGCACCAGTTTCTTCCGCGCCTACCAACGGAAACGGTCAAGCTTCATCTTTGCCCTCCTATTCAGCGAAGTTGCGCTCCCCTGCGCGTCTGACTCACCTCATCACCTCCCTCCTTGTTCCGCTACAATTCACCCTCGCAGAAACCAAAGCGAACGTCGAACGTCGGTTCTCCCTCACGGCGCGCGAACGTGAAACCGAACTCGTGGAGGATGTCCCCTCTGCTGCGCCCGCTCCAGCCGCTGACGGCACAGCTGGCGAAATGGCGGAGGAACCAGAAGAGGAGGAGAAGATTTACAATCCACTCAAGCTGCCGCTTGGATGGGACGGAAAGCCTATCCCCTATTGGTTATACAAGCTTCATGGGCTGGGCGTGGAGTACCGGTGTGAGATATGCTCGGATCATGTATATATGGGACGGAAAAACTTTGAAAGGCATTTCCAGGTACGTTCTGGTGTTACTCTCTTTGGAAAAGAAGGAACCAAATCATTTTCTCATAGGAACCTCGGCACGCGTTCGGAATGCGTGCATTGGGTTTGCCCAATACGAAGCACTTCCATGAGATCACGAAGATCGAGGATGCCCTGGCGTGTACGTCTCCTCTACCCTTTCTAATAGAGTCACCGATTTGACTTTCTTACTTCCCAGTGGCGGAGAAGTTGAAACGCGAAGGGCGCAAGGAAATAAGTCAAGCAGAGACGACGGAGGAGATGGAAGATGAAGAGGGGAACGTGTATAACCGCAAGACCTACGAGGATCTCAAGAAGCAGGGGCTTATCTAGGGTATAATTTGCTTATGCTTCGCTGTTTTCGCTGGGTGTACCGCTGAATCACTTGTGTACTGAATCCTAAGTCGACAGTGGTTGATCGGTGTGTAATAGCATCACGAATAGCTCGCCACATACACAAACCAGTGACGATTGGCATGAGGCTTGTGGTGTCCTCCCTTCTATACAGACCTCCTGCTCCTCTGCCTTCCAGTGACGGCGTTTATCAGTCATTTATCTAACCAGAGTCCTCATCGTTTTGTCCCTTTCAAAAGTACCAAGTTCTTATCAAGTTCTTACCAAGTGCTTACCAAGTTCTTAGTTATTGCTTTGCTCATTCTCAGACTTTTATTGCCGTTTCCCATAACCCTATGTATGTTATCCTTGCGTTATGCTCAATGCTGAGGTGGCCGCGGTCTTACCAGACCCAGCCTCCCAACCGGTCTACCCCCAACCATGCTCCTCCCTCCTCACGAGCCCTCCACCTCGGACGCGCCATGGCCTGAATCACTGGGCTCGCACCCAATATTCGACATGCCACCTGAATTAAAGGCGATCTGCAGCGAGGACGCGCCCCGCAGTCGCGCCCTCATATGCATTCGGGATGTGGATCTCATCGTCGCTTTGGGGAATCAAATTCGGATTACCAATCTCTCGGATACGAAAGCTGGGAAGCCGAGGACCTACAAGGTTTGCTCTTTGGAATATATGAGAGCTGGAGTGAAATGTTGACAGTGGATTCTAGACGCTCCACACTCCAAATGTGCAGTTTCAGATTGAACAAATGGTCCTCAATCCAACCGGAAAGTTACTGGCCGTTGCAGGTGCAACCCAGGTCGCTGTGGTAGTCCTTCCACGTGCGCCGTACTCGAGGACGCTTTCGCCGACTATTGAATGCAGGTAATGCAATCCATTTACTCTTAGAGAACCACGGCTGATTTCGTTCGTGACAGCTCCATCCAAATTGGCTCCTATTACCACCTTGGTCGTAGTGCATCTCGGTGTGCCAAAGTTCAGTGGCACCCTTGGGGGGCTGGGGGCTCCTCTCTCCTCATTTTGACGGCGGATGGTATTCTACGGTGTGATTTTTGGTTGATCATTTCTCGTCCCTACTGAAACTGGGGTACAGGGAATATGACCCAACAGTAGACGCCGACGAACCACTCCAAACTGTTTCGTTTGCAAAAAAGAAAGCGAGGGCCACGGGATATGGGATCCACGATGTCAGCGAGGCCGTCTCGTTCGCAATTGGCCAAGGGCAAAATGACTGGGCACCATTTACAGTGTATGGCCTCATGCAGAACGGGGATGTCCATGCTGTATGTCCTTTCATGCCGACAAAGGCGTGCGTTCCCTTCCCTTGAGTCGTTTCTCGTCATTTTCATTTGCAATTGCAGGTCAATGGAATACGGCTATCTCGATGTACTACGAATACGCACCTTGGGGGAGCAATTTGAACTAGGGGATCTCGACGTCACACTGTACGACCAGCAAAGCATCTACGTGCACTCCCTCATCAAAACAATCCCTTCATTCGAAAATCCGCCTCATTCGAACCAGGTCGTTCCAGTCCAACGACCAATCATTATCAAGGTTGACCCAGTGGTGCAAGGGCCATTCCTTATGCAGCCTGCTCCGGACGAAAAGGAGCTTGCGGATGGTTTTGGAGAGGGTGCCTGCGACCTCCTCTATGTATCATACAGGAAGTCACAGAAGAAAGCCAAAGAGGCTTCCTGCAGCCCAGAAATTTCCCTTCTCCTTATTGTATATCAACACGGTCGAGTGGATATTTGCGTTGATCTCGAGAAGGTTGAACCAGTTTGGCACTCAAACTCAGTAAGTCGCTCATCTCTGGTGCGTTCAAAAATGAGGAGCTCACAACCGCCCGCGTTCAGGTTCTTCCTCGGTTGGCCATCTTCGAGTCGGTCGATCTGGGAATCGTGGCAACATTGCGAAGCTCGGGAAAGGGATTGCAGGAACTTGATCAAAATTGGGTGCTCTTTCAAGCCGACCCGCTATACCCTGATACTGTGTATATCTATCACAGTCTCGGGCTACAATTGCTGCAGATGGGCGAATGGCTAGAAACCATCACAGAAGTGATGGAGACGAGTCCCCAAGATCAGGATACCGTGGCTGCCGCCCTTGAAGGGGCAAACCCAACCACAGTCGAATGGGTGGTCGATACCTTCACTGGAGTGGAAAGGTTCGTTCAATGGGAGCTGAATAACACCCACAAGGCTCACACCGTCGTAGTTCCAAAGTCACAATCGCAGGTTTGTCGGTGACGGATGACGTCTGGGTCAACTACACCGTCTTTGCCTTAACGTCGACCTACCGAATTATCCCCATCGAGCAGCAGCTACGAGTGCAAGAAACATCCCATGGCGCGACGCCAACGTCCGTATTAACACCCCCCGCCTCCAGCAAACCACCCTCCGCCCACGTCGCCCCGACTCTTACCAGCTCAGCATTCGCGACCCTCCTGGTTGTGCCCTATAATGCCCCATGCGCACCGTCCACCCTTAAGCTCCCAAAATTACCTGCGAACCGAGTCGGTATAGACGAGATAACAACAGGCGAACAGTTGGCGCAAGTGGCGCGTGCATTGGCGATGCTGATGGCCCAACGAACAGCCACTCTCCCCATCCTATATTCCATCCATTCTCGACTGGAACTCATGGCCAAGGAGTACCCTCGCCAACGAGTCTTCAGCGCGCAGATGCTCAGTGCCTTGGAAAAACTGGCGAAGGAGCGACGACCAGAGACAGAGGGTCGGTTACAGGCGCTCGTTGTGAGGCAGGACGAGATTCTGGTGAGGATCGATCGTGTGCTTCAGCGCTTGATGGATAGCTATTCGAAGGAGCTCACGGAGTATGAGGTAAAGTGGTTCAAGGAGCTTGCGAGGATGCGCAAGGAGGTCTCCGGTACGAGCGATGGGAGGAGTTTAAACGCTCGTGCACTGCTAGCGCAGGAGCAATTGGAGATGCTCAAACCCGCTCTTATGCGGCTTCAAGACGAGGAGGAACGCAAGAAAAGAGATCCAGAGAGTAAACACACTTTGGGCACTCGCCAGATGCTGGATATTGGGAAGAGGTTGGGTACTGAGTGAGTGTTTCGTGTTACATTGATTAATTCATTGATGCTCATATCGGCCTTAGGGATGTCCTCATTCAGGAAGCCATGAGAAAGGCGAAGGACCTCGCAACTCGTTTGCAGATATCCCACTCCGAGGGCTCGTCGTGATAACCACTCTTTGTCGCCCATGTAATACTATCAAGTTTTCATCATTCACTATCAAATGCCGAAGGGCCCTATCACTCAGTTGATCTTCTGGAGTGTCTCGTATACCCTGTTCAGCGCAACATCCAACGACACCAATGGCATGATGACATCGTGATCGTCTGATCGCACAGCCGGTCAGAAACTGTGGCCATTGAGTGATTGGGACTCACCGTGATCGACCTGTTCTAACCATTTGTCCACTGCCAGTCGCATGGGGTCCAGTAATACCCGCTTTGTCTCTGCTCTACTGTCTCGGTCACGTATACCAGTCTGGCGAACCGGTCAGAAGCAGCACTTATTCTGGAGCATGTGCATACCAAATTCTTCTCATCCCGTTCCAGCACAACATAGTAGAACCCTAGACATTCCGTCAATCGCGCAGGCTCACTCTCCTCCAAGAACTCCTTCAACTTCTCTTCACTCGTGTCCTCAAATAAATCTGGCGGTTCGGATCTGAGCAGCACCCGACCAATTGCAGCGAACAACTGCGGGTTGGCCAAAACGTTTCTCTCCGCTCTAGATGTAGTAGTCGTAAGAGCGTCGAGGACCGCATCCCTCACGAGGCTGATGGCGGCCACACGCATCGCAGGAAACGCACATTCCGGTGAGACGAGCTCGGTCAGGGACGCGAGTCTCGGACCTGGTGGAAGGGCCTTGAGTAACAGAGATATGAGGGTGTACGTCAGGTTGCGCAGTGATGGGTCAGGGTGCGAGGCTGCGACTGGAACTAGGACTTGAACCAAGGGGACGCTTGCCTCAGCCGGAACAGTTGACTTGGTCGAGGAGTGGGGTGGAACGAGTGCTGAAAGAATTAGATAATAACATTCATCGTTGAGGTTCTGAATTTGCAGGTTGGGGATCATCGCATGAGTCAGGGTTCCCAGGTCAATTGGGGTTGGTCGCCACTCGGTTTCAGGGATGTGAGAGAGGAGAATAAGGATGGCCTGAGATTCGTCTCGCTGGGAAGCTTCTTGCCTGTTTAAGTTTGAGAGTCCCGAGAGGAGCGATTGCGGCGACATTCGCAGCGATATCCTCGCTTCCTACTCAAATGTTAGAGATCCAGGGGAGCGATTCAAACGCGCTTACATTGATTGTATCCGATACTTCTTTTCCTTGCAGTGAATCTTGGTCAATGGCCGTTCGAAGATAACGCCTCGGTAAATGTCTCTCCATATATTCGAGTGACACTTTGGATTGAATATGTTGACCAAACGCTGATATTGATATCACGAAAAGAGACGATAATTCGTCCTAAGAACACTCAGTTGAAAGAATTGCCGAGGAGGTAAGCCGCGCACCAAGCATTCACGCTCCTCCACGTCGGTGCCTTGAATAGCCTCTGCCCACATCAATGTCGACCTGATAAGATTGGAGTACTTTGATATCAACTGTCTACCGTGCCGTTTGTCAACAACTCCTTTGGCGAGCGCCGCGGTCCGCCCCAAGGCTTTCGAGAGGCGTCGAATACTCTGAAGAGCGGCTCCCTTTTTTCGTAGTGTCATCCTAGATAAAGCTGAGTGCGCTTCGTTAGAGTATTTTGGTTATTGAGGGGATACATCTCACACTTCGCGAAACAATTTAGCAGTAGCTCCAACCTTCGGCACAAGTCCTCCCTCGTGTATAGTTCATCGTCTTCTGTAAGGTCGTGTGGATCAAAATTCCTGAGTTCGTCACAGAAGCTCCCCAAGACCTCTGGCTCTTGCAGGGCAAGTAGTGATTCCTTCCCAGAACTGTGTTGGCAAATAAGCTCAAGCAATTCAACAACATCTTGGTAACTGTTGTCCTTGTTGGTGGTTGTGGTATCTTCATCTGTCCGCTGGCTCTTGAGCCCCCTCCAGACAATCGGGATCAAGTTGAGGGGATTCTGCGAACAGATGAAAGGGATATCTCAGGGATTACAAGATGAAACGCACTAATGTGACCCTGTCAATATCGGGCAACATGATTTCCATGATTTCCCTGACAGAAAACAGTGGCTTTTGGTCGTGGAGCGCGCAAGTCAACGCATCGCGCAATGGATCGGCTTCATCTAGCTGGTTGCAGTGTCGGAATTATTGGTCGTGGTCATGGTTAGTGTGATACGCACGTAGTTGTCTGCCGTGCAAATGTCGCGTCTCAGGTTGTCGAGGTCAGAAAGAGAGGCCATAGTCGACGCTGCATCGGACGGACCCTTGCTGACAGTTCCTTCATCTCAATGCATATAGGACTCGGTAACAAGTCTCATATATGAAAGCCATTTCGTGCTGTAAAAACCTTGGGAGGTGGGATTTCGCACTAGAGCATGCATTACCCAGGGCATATAGAACATGGACGTAATAATCCCAGTCTGCAGAGATCTCCGTTCCAAACCTAAGTGTATAGCTTTCTTCAATCCCTATTTCCGTGGACGGGAGCGAGCCAGAATCATAGGAGCTACGCCACGAGAATAAACCATGGGGAAGTAAAGGTCAGTGGGATGTAATCCAAAGCACCTTGTAATATCCAGATTTGTCTTATAGATTGTCTGTGGAAGTGCTAAGCGTTATATTGGCAACATTGGCCCTTCTACGAATTCTTCCGCCCCGCGTGCTAGCTCTCGATCCAAAGCAAAATAGACAGAAATCTGTCTCATTGCTACAAGTAATAGAAAACCTTCTAACCAAATACATGAGAACGAACTATTGCATGACAGACGTTGAAGATGGCGATGCCACCCAGCCTCCTATCCCATATCGAAATGTGAGCGGGCGAGGGCACACACAACAAATCACGAGAAGAATACAAGTTGTCCTGTCTGCATTGATGAGAACACTCAGATTGAGCGAGGCTCCAGCTGTATGAACACGCACCAGGTGAGCGACAGGGGACCCGGTTTCCCAACGCGCTCGAAAGGCTATATATGAAGCAGTAATGTTTGTTTTGAAGGACGGGGGGCACTCAAAGGCGCGCCCTGAGCCTCAAACGAGCCTGTATGGCTTTCTCAATCCTAGCGGACGTGAACCCAGAAACGCCAGTCAGTAAGCGAGAATCAGGAACGGTGGGGAGAAATTGCGGAAAATCGCGTGGAAGACGGAGCATGAGCCAGTGCCATTTCTCAAGCTAACAAACACCGCAATATGCGCGAAACTGACCTGGAAGACGGGCTGGCGACGGTGCTGAAGGCCTGGACACACAATGTACAGAACTCCACGCAAAGCGAAATAGATAGTGTTCAAGAAATATATAAGCCATTTATTTACAGATGAGGGAGGCATTTGGGCACGATGAGAAGCAACTGGCGCTCGAGTCTGACTGTCTGGCGCTGACGGATCGTACAGTTGATGCAAGCGGATGCTATTTGGGATACCATTGCGATAGTAGAATGGTGTAGCAACTTGCTTGCAGGTCATGATCATGACTTGGACAAGCCTACGGCGGCCTATCCAGATATCAAAATCATTCGCAAGACACATACGTACCATGCTCGCCGTTACCGACAGGAGATTTGAGTACACGGCAGATGAAATCGAGGTCCATCGCTTTTCGTATGCCCGATGCTTCGCGGGGGCTTTCACGTCCGCGCACTTGGGACCAATTCGCAACCTACACCTTATATACCACCTTCGAAGCGACAAGAGCACAGGAACCTTGATGAGCACTAATCTTGCGAGCGCCATCTCTCTGCAAGGCTTGGCTGTTGTTGTCTGGATTATGCATCTGCCCCATTGTCAAGGAGCTGATCCAAACTCACCCGTCTTCCGTTGCACTTGATGGGTACATTGATACATGCAGTATCACAAGCACTTGTGCTTTTCTATTTGTTCAGATTTAGAGCCGCGCGATTGTACAACAGAAGATACTTTAGTACTGTTCATTTATTATGTTATTGATATAGCACGGCGGTCTAACCTCGAACCAAATCTCTAAGTAACTCACCAAGCGGTTTGGTTGGGTAGAGGCTTTGGCCTATGATAGCAGTGGCCGCTCCCTTGTGTAGTTGCTGTGGGATAATGGGTAACCACTGGAAGCACAGATGATTTCACCTCCAGTCGTTCCCACCTTATTTGAATGCACGACACCATAAAGTAAATACCAAAATCATCGGCGCACTGCCTTTACCATTTTCTAAGTACAAGATGTCCCAGGCCAGAAGGATCAGTCAAACCACGGAATTGAGTGAATGGGTAGACGGGACCAAGGGGGTGACGGGTATTGGGGTCGGGTTGGATCAGGGAATGGACTATTGCACATTAGTGGTGAGGGATGAGATAAAAGGGAGACATGAATCATGGGTACGAAGACCGCATACACAAGCCTGGAAGGAGAATCAAGCGGGAAGAAAAGAAAAGCGGACATTGAAACTTTGAGGCGGGCCAAAAAAGGAGTCAAGTCCACTCAAAAAAACCAACCCCAACCCTCACTTGGGCGTGCCATTCGACGAGCCCTCTGCAGGCAAGTTCTCCCACCTTGCATCGCCTTCCTCAATCCAGGTCGGCGGTACAATCTTGAACCTGTTCTTATAGAGCAGCCGATACACAAGTTTGATAGTGCCCTCGCTAACACCTGCGACCGCGCCAATCTCCTTGAGAGTCTTTGGGTGGCCAAAGAGCATGCTGGTAAAGTAGATCGCCCCGCCCGCGATAGAGACCGGGCTGCGTCCAACGGCGACGTCGTTCTCTCGAGCACGGCCGGCGACAGTCTGGCAGTGGGTCTGGAGCGCGACGGGGAGGTCGAGGTGGTTCCCGTACCGTACCATGAGGTCCTCCGGGGAAGTCGACGCAGCGAAGTTTGGGTTGTGGCGCTGTGCAGTTGCACCCGGTTGGAGGTTGAATGCACGCTCGAGAGCCTTGTAGCACTGCCCGATCTGCTTCTTCGGTACACTCGTCAACTCGCATATTTCACGGAACGTCCGTGGGACGGCAGCCTGCCGACAGGCGATGAAGATGCATGCGGCGACGATGGCATCGACGCTTTTCCCACGTAGGAGCTTCTCCTCATCGCAGCGCTTATAGAGCTGCTTGGCTGTGTCGGAGACGGTCTTGGGCATTTGATACGTGTCGCACGAGTCCTGGATAAGCTGGGCGACGTGCGCGACGCTACGCTGCGACTTTTCATTGTTCGCGCGGGCGTTGGCACGCTGGAGGTCCTTTGAAATACCCGTATTGCCGTCCCGGAAGCTGATGGCCGTCGCGAGAGTGTCCTCGTCCCATGGATTTTGTGGACCGCCAACTCGCGAGGGGTCGTCGCCTTCTTCATTGGCGAACGTCTATTACAATCCCGGGCGCTCGAGGTGAGCAAAATTCTTACAAAGCGCTAAGGGGTCAATGTGCAGGAAAGATAACTTACACGCCCTGTGCAACGAGCGAGTTAGTAAACTGTTTCAGGGGGGTGTGGCCGAAAAGGGGAGCAAAAAGCGTACATTCTGATCTGGTATCGACAATACGGTCTCCCAGGACCAAACCACACCCACGGCAGACGAGGTCGCCCGAGCTAAACTCCTCCTCGATGTTGGGCGTCTCGTCGCGGCAGTCTGGGCACACAAGCCGCACAGCAAGGTCTATCTCGCGTCTCTTTGGCTGCTGCTGTAATTGCTGCAGTTGCTCCTCATCACGTGTGAGCGGAAACGGTTGTACGGCCATTGCTCTCGGTCTGTCGTGGGTGTGGTGCTGGCCAAGGTTTGTGGGGGCCAAACAGTCCCGACTCCTTTCCAGATGATCCGGCGAGGCCTGACTCAGAGTCCGGAAATCCGCATTCCACACGTCCACACGCAACGGTCAGGAGGGGATCCTAACGGTCAGGAGGGGACCCTCACGCCGGTCGCACCGGCTTCGGCTTCAGGAACATGATTATATCAGCGCTTGAACACGCCGCGAGCGCCCTCCCGTGCGTCCATCGTACATGTACTACTATTGGTATCGACAATGACAATGAAGATGGTAAAGGAGCGGCCGCGAGGCGATGTCTGGCCCTGCTCAGCGGGCAGGCGGTAGGTGGGGCGGTGGAATAGGGACGGGATGCAAGTGGGAAGTGAGCGGATGACCACTAAGACAATTCTAGGGTGCTAGTAGAGACGATGAAGGTATGGACAAATAAGAAGGTTCATGAGCAGGGTATCAACGCTAGCAAATCGGGATTCGCGATGGAGGGATGGAGGAACGGGATAAGTTATTCCAAGTCCGCGGTGAAGGCAACGCGTCAGTCGGACATGCGATTGCCACCGTCCTATGCCTTGTGTGCTTGTTCTACGGAGGTTCTTTTAGAAATATGTAGAAAGCGCTAACACCGCGGCGGATAGGAGGCATGCGGCGCCTGTCAAGGAAGGTCTTGATGTGGAAACGGCCGAAGACCGCTTGCGTAGCTTATTATTGGCAGACTGGGCAACGACGCCAATGGTGGTATTTGTGAGCTTGCGAGTGGGAAGCATTTGCGGTGTCTCATACACTTGGAACATGGGCGCGAAGGGCGCCCCGTCGAAGCGGAAGAGATGGAGCTTGTTCCTCCCTTGGAGATCACGGAAAATGCGCCACGACTTGAAGAGCGTCGTCTGGTTGAATTGGCGGAGGACATTTGATTCCGCAGCGCATGGGTCCTGGACCTGCTGCCGGCCATCCTCGGCGAACGGTTTGAGGACGATGGACCCGTTCGCGACGAGCTCATACATGCCATGCTGCCACTGGATTATGCCTTGGATGCAGCGAGGATCTGTACCTATTTATTTATTATTTTAACGTCAGCCTTGCTTGGCTGGGTAGGGGAGGGGAGCACAATACCGTTGCCGCTGAACCGATATAAAGCCTCTTCGAAGTAACCGTCGCTGGTGCTGCAGACCGAGGTGAGTATCAGACGTACTATTTTAGTGAATGGTACCTACAATGAGTACGAGATGCCTGCTGTGGATGGGTAGGTAAAGGTGGACGCCGCCGGATTTACAAAACCCTGAGGGAGAAAAAAATGCTCAGCAAGTGATCACATAGCCCCTCAGGACCACATACGGCGCCTGTGAGGACATGCTGAGTGCCAGAGGACCAGGTTCCCTCGATGGAGCTGATATTGTGGATGCTGTCGTAAACAATGGGTGCTCCGTCCTGAGCGAGGACGCAAGTGGCGAAGATGAATGTAGCTAGTGTTGTTCGCATCATCATCATCATCGTCGTCGTCGTCGTTGTCGTCAGTGGAGCCGGGATTGATTGAAAGGGGAGGATGTCAAGTAGCGAGACAAAGCACACGACACGTTCAACCTCGTCCATGTCTGCGAGTATCAAGAAGCTCAACAATGACCTCAAGCGCGCGTTTACCCAGTCTGCAAAGGACCCAGGCACGTGCACAAGGCTCCTCTCCCAGGCAAAGGTCCGCCACACCCGACGCGCGTCCTCGACGTGCTCGACGAGCAACCACTAACGCACATCGCACAGCTAACCCTCGTCGAAGCCGGTCTACTCGTCCCACTAGGCGATCACTCAAACCTGGACCTTGCTATGGCCCGTACGCGCCAACCCTTCTACCTTATCCCGGTCCCCAGATCGAACTAACCCTTCTTCCTCAGGCGAGATCCTCGAAATCGGTGCATTCCACTCAATACGAACACGAGACATCCCCTCCTTCGACCGCTTCTTCTCTCAGCTCCAGGCCTACTACACAGACTATGCTACTGTCCTACCACCCTCGCCGCGCCAGTACCCGCTCCAGGGTCTTAACCTCATCCGTCTCCTCACGCAGAACCGCATTGCCGACTTTCACACCACACTCGAAGGCCTCCCGGCCGAAGTTCTCCATGACAATAAATATATCCGCCACCCCGTCAATCTGGAGCGGTGGATGATGGAGGGGAGCTATTCAAAAGTTTGGAATGCACGAAGCGAGGCTCCTGCAGATGAGTATAGGTATTTCGTGGAGAGCTTAATGGGGACTATCCGGTTGGTTGCCGATTCTTGCAGAATACAGGAGGGGAAATTGATCTGCGCGCACACAGGAACGAGATTGCTAGCTGTGAAGAAGCAGCGTATCACAGTTTGCCTGTCGATGACGCCATGACCCTCCTCTTTTTCACCAACCAACACGAGTTGATGCTGTTTGCTCAGCAGGTGTGTGCGAACCGCGTTCCTTCACTCCTCATCCGTCTCGCTTTCTCTTATTCCTCCGAACCACTATACTGATCCATTCTTCCTTCCGCAGCGTCACTGGCAAGTCGACCTCGTCAACCGTGTCATCCTCTTCCCGCGAAAAGGCGAGAGTGGTTCCATTGAGATCCCGACGAGGAAGGTCATCTCTCAGGCTCTGACATGTGCACGCGAGCTCGAGCAAATCGTATAATTCCGCACCACCGTACTAGAATATTAATGAGTTTCATCCATACCCTCGTGGCCCAGTAGGAAGGAATTAGTACTAATATTACAAAGGACAAGAGGAGGCCTCACCTGCATGCGATTTGGGTCTCCCCGGGCGGCCCCCATGGTCTCCATCATTCTCCCGGACCGACAATATCGTCTAGTCCTGCTCGTACAGGTGAACGATGTAGAAATCAACAATGAACGGAGTGGGTTGCCTTGAATCGGATCTGCATCTACTGCGTCCTCCAACCACGTACCTACGCTGCACACCCAGCGGTGTCTGAGTTGTTTGCGGAATATGGCAGTTTGATTTGTCACACCGGCACACCACCAGTGCCATCACGGACGGCCGCCGACCACCAACATCACCTGCTTGCAATTTTTTTTGGGGGGGGATGCTTAGTCGAAAAAATCCTCGAGAAAAAAGATGATAAATTAACCAATATCACCAATCCTGGTGGAGGGGGGGCCCGCTCATGTTTATTTCCTGTGCATCTGAATCTTTCAAAACCGATCGGAATGCGTTCAAGCTGGATTCATGTATCCGCCAAAATCCACAGATGATGTGATGGAAGGTCAAAGATCTCGCGCAGGTGTGCCTGGATTATTAGAGATCGGAGATTTTTGGTGAGCCCCCGATCGTCCGCGTGCCCAAATTGCCATGGCTATGTTTTGCCGGGTGGCTATGTTTGCCGGATGGCTATGTTCGCTAATTCATATGGCACGGACTATTATTTCCTCATTTGTTTACTTACCAATGCGTTTAGAATACAGGGAGTTGAAGGCGATACCCCATTTCCGGTAATATTTTAATAGGCGTTGCCAAGGAGAAGTGTGGTAGGCGATTACACACAACAATCACTTGGTTACTTTTCAGTGACAAATCTGGTTTGGATTGTATTTGTCGTGTGGCCCGTGAATCCCCTACAGTGGATCCTCGGACAAGCGTGACTGGTCCCGTGGTTCGGCCTTCTCGTTCAGATTCGAAGACTTCTCCTTCTAAGATTGCCTTCGATCGATTGACTCAAGAAAGTATCCAAGTCTACAGTGAGACCCATGAAAGCCTTGCAGTATCCGTGCATTAAAAAGAGGTAGTATACGGAAGGGACGTAGAAATACCAATCTCTCGAGAGACACAAATTGAGGTACTCGAAGG